>Ga0335075_10004373_pt1 | contig 22134 bp, 20 predicted proteins | sample Lox_Sample_24_FD_206723 | JGI IMG/M metagenome (GOLD analysis project Ga0335075, IMG submission 206723) | Soil microbial communities from Loxahatchee National Wildlife Refuge, Florida, United States - Lox_Sample_2.4 | ecosystem: Environmental > Terrestrial > Soil > Wetlands | place: USA...
CGCCGACGATAGCGGCACCTACTGTGGCCAGGTTCTTCAGTCGGGTGGTGTCCAGGGCGTACCGGGGACCACGCGCGGTGTCATCAATTTCTTGGGGCTTGGCCGATGAACGGTGAGTGTGAACCCGATCTAATCGACGCGATGCTCGCCATTATACGGTGCCCATCCATCGATGCTGAAACCGCTCGTATGGCGGCTACGGTCATCTCTATGGACGCGAACTTCAACGCACGTGTGACTAGTCGCAAAAAGCAAGAGATTGAGAAAGACGACATGTTCCATCTGCTTGACTTTGCTGAGGAGGTTCTCGGCGAGGCGCGTGCCATTGCCACTGCCGTTGAACAGGGGATCGGCAGCCAAGAAGCTAGTGATCGCCTTCGAGCGCTTCGAAGCAGGATAGCGGCTTATGATGTCTGATACCGTGCGGAGCGCGGCCACGATTGTGAGGCTGGGCTGGGTTTAGGGCCGATTTTAGAGAGGGCAAGATAAAGCGAACCGGGTTCGCGCCATCCATTGATGGCTAAGTGGTTGTCTGCACACTGTTTTTGAGGTGCCAGGGTGGCATCATGGGGAGGCCGGCGGATAGCGGTTTTTACCTAAGCCGTTGATCCTGCGGGCGCTTTTGGGGTGCCGTCTGGAGACTCCTTGTCGTGGCGGCGCGGCGTCCGAATATCTTCCCCATGACTGGCGACGACGATCTCGGCTTTGGGCCGCGCGCGCCGCGGCCACGGCGATGGCCGGGCGTGTGGCTCGCGGAACTTCCTCCAGGAGGTTCAGCACGCGGTGGCGCGGGCCGGCGGCGTCGTTCCCGCGCGACCCAGGCCAGCGGCACCACCAGCCCCAACCCCTTCCAGTTCACCGGCCGCGAAAATGACCCCACCGGCCTCTATTACCTCCGCGCCCGTTACTACAACCCAACCTGGGGCCGCTTCATCTCCGAAGACCCCATCGGGCTGAACGGCAATCTGTATGCCTATGTCAATAATGATCCCCTCGATCTGGTCGATCTCCTCGGGCTATTCGGTCAGAGTTCCTTCCAAAAGGCTTTTACGACGATTGCAAGCAATCCGGCGCTTCTTCTGGCGATTCTGGTTACCGAGGCAGCCGGAGGTGGGCCAGAAAACCTGGTGGCAGACGCCGTGGTCGCCGCAGAAGTCACAGCCGCAGAAGGGGCATCAGGGCTTGGAGATCTTACTGTTGGTGAAGTCAATCAGATCCAGAGCGTCGTTGATGCGGCGGGACGACCGCTGGATGTTGTCGGTTCCGCAGCTAATGGGGCTCGAACAGCGGCCAGTGACATTGACTACACCACCGCGAACGCGAATTTCGACTACTTCGAGGGCCTGCAGGACCGGCTTCCAGCGATAGATCCCGAACACGGACTTTTGCGGGGATACGCTGATCCCAGCATCGGACCATCAATCCGATTTGAACCAGGCATCCAGCCGTACTTCATCCCAGGTGGACCGTGATCATGAAGCGTTTCTGGATTCGATTTAAATCCATCCCGCAGTATAGTTCATTAAGGCTGGGATGCGGTGTTACCGCCTATGATTATGATGATGCAGTATCTATTTTGCGAGATACCGTTTTCAGAAATAAGGAATTGCCCTTGGTGGACACTGTGGTTGAGGATATTGATGTTTCTACTCTCGACCAGAAGCACGTTGTTCCCAATATGGAGCCAGTGATCTGGCGAGGGGTTTGGTTCCCCAAAGGGTTTGCCTTTCCTCACTAGTTCCTTGCCGCAGAAGAAGGGACAGGGACGGTCTGGGACGCGATTACAGCTACTCAAGACGTATACTCAGGCACGGTAATTCCACGATCGTTCACGCTATCGACAAGTGGTGCAGATGTCTGGGTGGCACCGAACGCAACAGAGCATTTGGCTGAGTACGCCCTTGGAAATCTCAGCCGAGGAGTCAGTTCCGATTTGGTCAATGTCGGAACGCAGTCCCAATTGACGAGCCTTCAGGCGGCGCTCGGAGCGGCGACGCAAAACGGAGTGACCGTAAGCGTTTGGCCTGAACCGTCTGGCGACGAGCGAGACGGTCGGTGATGTTGCTGCTTTGGAGCCTCCTTCTGGAGTGTTCCGGAAGGAGGCTGCATGGCCGAGGTGGAGATTATCACGCGCCGGCGGAAGTGGAGCGTGGAGGAGAAGGCGGCACTGCTTGCTGAGGTTGAGGCCGAAGGTGGTCGGGTGGCGATAGTGGCGCGACGGCACGGGCTTGCCGAGAGTCCGCTCTACAATTGGCGTTCGGTGTCGAGGGCGGTGGTGCCGAGGCAGGCGGGGGGCGCGATCGAGTTCAGGCCGATTGGTGTGATCGGTCGGGCGAATGAAGCGCCAGCGGCACTGCCGGCGGGGCCTGAGCGCCGGTCGCCGAGGGAGGATCATCGGGAAGAACGCGGCGGCAAGATTGAGATCGCGCTTCCGAATGGCGTGCGGGTAAAGGTCAATGCGCTGGTGAGCGAGCAGGCGCTGTCGCGGGTTTTGCGAGCCGTGAAGGGTGCGGGGTGATCAGCCTCACGCCTGGAACCAAGGTCTTCCTCGCCTGCCGTCCGGTTGATCTGCGCAACGGGTTTGACGGCCTGGCAGCCAAGGCCCAGCAGATTATCGGCGCCGACCCATTCGGCGGTCATTTGTTCCTGTTCCGCGGCAAGCGTGGTGACTATTTGAAGGCGCTGTACTGGGACGGGAACGGTCTCTGTTTGTTTGCCAAGCGACTGGAGAAAGGCCGCTTCGTGTGGCCGCCGATCGTCGATGGGGCAATGACGCTGACGCCGGCGCAGTTGGCGCTACTGATCGAGGCGGTGGACTGGCGCAGAACGGTGGCACCGCCGTTGCCGGCGCTGCCAATGCTGGTCTGACAACGCAGCGATTCGCAGATGCCTTTGCGCGGCGAATCGGGACGCTTGCTAAGGCTGCCGGATGTCGCTGGCCACGGCTGAACTGCCCGCCGATCTGGATGCGCTGCGTGCGTTTGCGCTGGCCTGTCAGGCCGAACTGAAGGCGGCCGAACTTGCGGTCCAGTTACGGACGCTGGAGATCGAGAAGCTCAAGTTTCAGATCGCCAGGCTGCGACGCGTGCAGTTTGGCCGCTCGTCGGAACGGATCAGCCGGCAGATCGCGCAGCTCGAGTTGCAACTCGAAGAACTGGAGACCGGCGAAGCCGAGGATATCGCCAAGGCCACCGCGGAGGATCGGCCGGAGCCGATCCGCCCGCGCCAGAAGCCGAAGCGCCGGCCGCTGCCGGACCACCTGCCACGGCAGGAGGTCATTCACCAACCTGAAGCCGCAGGCGCGTGCGTCTGCCCTGACTGCGGTGCCGGCATGGCAAAGCTCGGCGAGGACGTGACCGAGGTGCTGGACTACCTGCCCGGGCGCTTCCAGGTCATCCGGCATATCCGACCCAAATACGCTTGCAAGACGTGCGATGCGATCACCCAGGCCCCAACGCCCGCGATGCCGACGCCGCGCGATCGTGCCACACCGGCGTTGCTCGCGCATCTCTTGGTGTCGAAGTATTGCGATCACCTGCCGCTTGACCGGCAGAGCGAGATCTATGCGCGGGACGGCATCGATCTCGATCGTTCGACCCTGTGCGAGTGGGTCGGCCAAGCGGCCTGGCTGCTGCAACCGATCGTCGAGGGGATCGGGCGGCACGTGTTCGCGGCCGAGAAGATCCACGGCGACGACACGACGGTGCTGGCGCCCGGTCTCGGCCGGACCAAGACCGGGCGGCTCTGGGTGTATGTGCGGGACGATCGGCCCTTCTGTGGCACCGCGCCGGCGGCGGCCGTCTACTTCTACAGCGCCGATCGCGGCGGCGAACATCCGACGCGGCACCTGACGAACTTCAGTGGCTTCCTGCAGGCGGATGGCTATGCCGGGTTCGAGGCGCTGTATGATCAGCGCACCGCCGAACGCGACGGCCGCGCCAACCGGGCGATCACCGAGGTCGCGTGCTGGGCGCATTGCCGACGCAAGTTCTTCGATGTCTGGGACGGCAAGAAATCGCCGGTTGCCAAGGAGGCGATCGAGCGTATCGCCGCTTTCTACGCCGTCGAGGCCAAGGCACGCTTCGCGCCGCCAGGCGAGCGGCTGATGCACCGGGCCGAGACGGCACCCTTGCTCGCCTCGTTCTTCGCCTGGGCGGACAAGGTCGTTGCCAGGCTATCGGCGAAGTCGGAGCTGGCGGAAGCCTTCCGCTACACCATCAAGCGTCGGGAGGCACTGTCGCGCTTCCTGATCGACGCCAAGCTGGAAATCGACAACAACATCGCCGAGAACGCCATGCGCGGGATCGCGCTCGGACGGAAGAATTACCTGTTCGCCGGTTCCGATGTCGGCGGCGAGCGTGCCGTCGCCATGTACTCCATCCTGCACACGGCCAAGCTCAACGGCCTCAACCCGGAAACCTATCTGTGCGACACACTCGACAAGATGGCCAATGGCCACCCGATCAGCCAGATCGACCAACTGATGCCATGGTCAACATCAACACCACAGTGATCTAACGGCCGTCGCCGAACGCTTACACCCCGGTTCCGATCCGAGAGCCAGATCCGTAATGGCCGCAGGGTCCTGTTCTCACATCGATCGTCACCAGTTGTATATTAAATTTAATAATATGTATTGACAACCCTGCGTCAGGCCGCAAGCATGGCGGCCAATCGGATCAACCGAGGGGGGGGAGGAGCGGTCGTGGGGAATGAGGAGCTTTTTGGCGAGCGACCCGCCGAGGACATGAAGGCGGAAGCCATGGTTTCGCCCTCACGCCGCGGCTTCGTCATCGGGTCCGCGTTGGCCGGACAAAGGGAGGAGGCAGCATTTCTTGAGAGCCGCCTCCATTCCAAACAGCGTGACGATATGCCAAACGGTAGCGGCGCGTGGCGTTTTTCTCGTCATCAGCAAAGGCGGTAGCAGGATGGCAGAATTAAGAGACCACCCGCCTAATCGTAGTGGGACGGAGCGTTCGATTAACCGTCGTGCGCTGGTTGGTGGGATAGCGGTCGGCGCGGGGGCTCTCGCGTTCGGGAAAGCCGGGCCAGCCAGCGCCGCCTCGACTGCCCCGTTCCGGCCGACGGCAGCGGCGAAGTCGAAGAAGATTGGTTTCAACCATCCCGAAACGGGCTCCGAGGTCTGGCAACCGCTGATGCGTGGGGCAAGGGAAGCGGCCGCCAAGCGTGGCTATGAGGTGCTTGTGAGCCACGCCAACAACAAACTCGATGTCCAGCTCTCGGAAATCGAGACTTGGATCTCGGAAGGCGTTGCCGGGATGATCGTGCTTCCACTTGATCCCAGCGGCATCCAGCCGCTGATCAAGAAGGCGCACCAGTCGGGAATCAGATTCCTCGACTACTCTGACAATGCGCTGCCCAATGTCGACGGCTGGGTGATCTTCGACAACCTTCAAGGCGCGCGCATCGTCGGGACCTACGCGGGTCAATGGGTGAACAAGACCCTCGGCGGCAAGGCCCAAGTGGCGCTGCTCACGTACCAGATCCTGCTCACCGGGCGCCAGCGCATCGAGGGCGCCGTGGCGGCGCTCCAGAAAGTCGCTCCGGGCGCTAAGGTTGTTGCCCAACATGAGGGAGTGGAATCCCCGCAGACGCTGCCTGCCGCGCAGGCCATGCTCGAGGCGCATCCGGACATCAGCATGTTTATCTGCATCGCCGACGCGGGCTGTGACGGATGTCTACAAGCCTTTCTCCAGACGCATCCGAGCGCGCTGCGGCAGAACAACATGTTCATCTGTGGATTTGATGGTACGGCGCCGGTGATCCGAAGCATTCTCAGCGGAAGCCCCATACGTGCAACGGGTGCGCTCGACATAGTCGCGATCGGTGCAGCATGTGTGAACGCGACGATCAATGCCGTCCAAGGGACAGGGCCGACAAAAATCAACTTCCCTTACGTGTTGGTCGACTACCAGACCCAGGCGCTTGGGAGAAGCCTGCTCAAAGAGTCCGGCTGAGTCGATGGCGACCGACGCGCTGGGGCGTCGCGCCGCGAGGCCGGAGGAGCGGGGAGCTATGGTGGGTCCGTCCGACGCCCTACGGGCCAAGCCGAAAGCGAATCTCGGCGTCAACACCGTTGACTACCAGGCGCTCCGACGACTCGGGGCGGCGCAAGGCGGTGGACTATTCGTCGCCTTGACTGCGCTCGGCGCCTACTTCACCTTCGCCAATAGCAGCTTCCTCAGCCGCTCCAACCTGCTCGTCATTCTGCTCCAGGTTTCCGTGCTCGGAATAGTCGCGGTTCCAGGCGCCATGCTCTTGGTCGCGGGCAGGCTCGACATCTCGGTCGGCTCGCTAGCCGGCCTCGCCGCGGCCTGCTTCGGCGAATTCAACAAGATTATGGGATGGCCGCTCGGCCTCTCGATTGCCGGGGCACTTCTCGTCGGTGCCCTCTGGGGACTAATGAACGGGATCCTCGTTGGCTACTTCCGGTTCTCGCCGGTCATCGTCACCTTGGGGGGCTATGCAGGCGCGGCGGGCGTGGCACAGACGATCACTGCCGACGCCACCCGCTCAGACTTTGGCCCGGCCTTCGCCCTTCTCGGCAACGGTGAAGTCGTCGGTATCCCAGTACCCGTCGTGATCTTCGTCGTCATCTTTGCCGTAGGTGTGTACTGCTGGTATGAGACGCCGATCGGGCGCCACCTGATGGGGATCGGCGCAAATCCCGAAGCAGCCGAGGCGGTTGGCGTCGCGACTCGGCGGCTTCCCTGCCTTATCTATGTCGCTTCTGGGTTCGCTGCTGCTGCCGGCGGGCTCATCCTCACCTCGCAGCTAGACGGAGCTTCCGTCCAGATCGGCGTTGGACTGGAACTCCAGGTCTTAACGGCGATCCTCCTCGGTGGAGTCGCGTTCACTGGGGGGCGCGGCTCGCTGTGGGGCACACTCGCCGGGATCTTGTTCATTGGCGTTCTCGATGATGGGCTGATCCTCATCAACATCGGGCCGTATGTCGCAAACCTTGCCGTCGGCGGTGCGCTTGTGGTCGCCGCCGGTCTAGACGTGCTCTATCAGCGGATTGAGCGACTGCCAATGGGGACAATCGAAGCGATGCCATCGAGCATCAAGGGTACGGGCAAGCCTGAGCAGCATGAAACACCGAGCGTCGCAACGCGTGAACACGGACGCGATAGCACGAGCTGCTCCCAGCGCTGAAGGGTTGCTGGCGACCGGCAACGGCGTCAAAAAAATGCCGTCGGGAGGTCACGGACTGGTGCTCGCCGTCCGCGACGTGAGCAAGCGGTACGGACCCGTAACTGCACTAGGCGGCGTCTCGCTCGAGCTGCAAAGGGGAGAGGTTCTCGCACTCGTCGGTGACAACGGCGCGGGAAAGAGCACGCTCGTGTCGATCATCTCTGGGGTGAGCAAGCCGGACTCCGGCGAGGTGCTGATCGACGGTGAGCCGTTCGCTAGGCACGGCCCGAAGGCGGCACGCCAAGCCGGCGTGGAGACAGTGTTCCAGAATTTGGCGCTCGTGCAGACGTTGAGCATCGCGGAGAACATATATCTCGGCCGCGAGCTCTATCGAGGCGGTGCGGTCGGTCGTGCGCTACGCTTCCTTGACAAGCGCCGGATGCGTCGCGAGGTGGAAGCTGCATTCGACCGGCTGGGCCTCGAGCTTCCGTCCGTCACGGCGAAAGCCGGCGCGCTCTCCGGCGGGCAGCGCCAAGCGGTCGCCGTTGCCCGCGCCGTGCTCTGGCAGCGCAAGGTCGTGGTCATGGATGAGCCCGTCGCCGCACTTGGCGTCCGTCAGACCGAGGCGGTGCTCTCGCTCGTCAAGGGTCTAAGCGAGCATGGTGTCGCGACACTTCTCGTAAGTCACAACATGGAGCACGTCCTTCGCGTTGCCCACCGAGTAGTCGTAATGCGCCTCGGCCGCAAAGTCGCCGATCTGGATGTCCGGAACGGCGAGGTTTCCGGGATGCAGCTTGTTGGGCTGATCACGGGAGTGATGACCGAGGCTGACCTGTGAGCATGGTCGCCTCAGCAGCACAGCCGAGCGGACGTCTCGACGGTCGTGTCGTCCTGATCACCGGAGGCGCAAGAGGAATCTGGTTCGCCTGCGCGAGGTCCTGCGGCATCGCTGGCGCCACGCGTCGTCGGGCCTATCGTGTTGCCTCACGTAATTCTGTTACCGGGTGCCTCACTAAGATTCTATGTGGGAACGATGATCGCGGGTTCCCGAGTACGCTGCGATCGTCGTTGATCGCACCGCGTGGAGGAACCCGATGCCGCCCACACGTTCCGCATCTGCGAGGCAACGGTATATGCGTCGCTGGAGTTGAGCCACTTGACTTGGCTGGTGACTGCACTGCTGCCTGGCAGCGCGAAGATGCCGAGGTACTCGTCGCCCGCCGGTGATGGAGCTGCATTGCTGTCTCTGTTGGGTCGTCTGAGCGCGAAAGCGGCTTGTCGTACCAGCGCCTCGGGTGGCATTGTGGTGGTCCAGAAAGCCGGCCTCGACGGTTTCTGGGGTCACCGGCTGCTGAAAGCGAGTGGCATCGAAAGCCATGTCGTCGACCCGGCATCGATCGCGGTCCCACGGCGGCAGCGCAGGGCGAAGACCGATGCGATCGACGGTGAGACGCTGTTGCGGACACTGCTGGCCTGGAAGCGCGGCGAACCGCGCGTCTGCTCGATGGTGGTACCGCCAACGCCGGAACAGGAAAACCGCCGGCGTGTCGCACGCGAACGTGCCGTGCTGGTGAAGGAGCGGATCCGCCACATCAATCGCATCGAGGGCCTGCTCGCCGGCCAGGGTGTCACGAGCTACGAACCGCTGCGCCCAGATCGGCGTGAGCAGCTCGAGGTGCTGCTGACCGGCGACGGCCGCCCGTTGCCGGCGCAACTGAAGGCGGAGCTGCTGCGTGAGACCGAGGTGATCGAATGGCTGATGCAGCAGATCGCCGAAGTCGAGGCGGAACGTGATGCCGTTGACCGCGAACCGCAACGCCAGGACGGACCGATCGCTCTCCTCGCACGGCCCAAGGCGATCGGCCCGCAAATTGCCGCTGTGCTGTACCTGGAAGGCCTGTACCGAAGCTTCATCATCAACCGGCGTGAGGTCGCGGCCTACGCCGGGCAGGTGCCGACGCCATGGCGCAGTGGCAAGATTGATCGTGAGCAGGGCATCTCCAAGGCCGGCAATCGGCGTCTGCGCACCATCATGATCGAGTTGGCCTGGCTGTGGGAGAGGCACCAGCCGGACAGCACGTTGACCCGCTCGTTCCGCGAACGTGGCCGGGTGCGGCGGATCGCCGTTGTGGCACTCGCCCGCAAGCTGCTGATCGCGCTCTGGCGCTATGTGACGCACGGCGAAGTACCGGAGGGTGCAACGCTGAAGGCGGCCTGATGCAACGCACGATCTGACTTCGCGCCAGCCATCGGCGAGGATGGCTTCCTTCCAGGATTCTTTACAATAGCTGACATCACACGTTCCTTCACGCTGGTCCCTGTGCCGCGCTCCAATACTTGAGCACATTCTCAAGGAGACGCGAGACAGGACCCTCAAATCCCTGCCGCCAGAGGCTGCCGCAGAAGGTAATCGAACCAACGGAGAAAACGGCGCCGCCGGAAGGTGTCTCGAAGAAGACAACCTCCGCGCGCTTCAGCGCCTCGGCCGGTTCGCCGGAAATGGTGTCGATATGCGAAAGAAGTTCTTCCGGGACCGTGACGAAGGAGACGGGTGGATTTTCGGAGCGTGCGAGGATCACGGCTGTTTCCGGCGTGCCGAGCATCGTGTCCGCCCGATCGAACTCCAAGCCGGCCGCCCCACCGCCGGAGAGACCGTAGTCGCCGAGGATTTCCTCATCGATTCCAGCAAACATCCAATCGTAGCAAGGATCGTGGGAGGCGGGCAGGCGACGATAGTGCGTTCCCTCGAACAGTCCTTGTCCGGTGAACCCCACGCCCACCAGCATCTGCGGCGGGCGGCGGTTGCGCCGCCACATCCCGCCATAGCTTCCATCGGTTGCATGGTAGTATTCCCCGGGCTCGGCGGCCCAGGCGCGGATCCCGCCCTCGGCACGCCGGATCTCGGTGACGTGTGGCGTTTCGTGAGAGCGCGCGATACGCCAGTAGAATCCATTGCCGCCGAGATAGGCCAGCTTGCCGCCCTGCCGGTGCGCGTAGTCGGTCAACGCATCGAGGGTGCGCTCGGTGTGGTATTCGGGATGGGATCCCGTCAGCACGACCTGGTAGGGATTGAGTAGATTCACACCTTCGTTATCAAGGTCTTCATCGGTGATCACATCGAACCGAAAGTTTTTTGCCGTTAGCCATCCGAGCAAGTGGGTGTCGGCCGGATAGTGCCGGAGCCCGGAGCCGCGTGCGTCGTTGACGGTTAGGAATCCCGGCCGCATGTTAAGCCATGGCCGGAGCCGCGAGGAAAAGGCAATGCCGCTATCGTCCACATGCCGATTGTACGTCGAGCGGCCATAGATCGGGTAATCGTCTGGGTTGTACGGATAAGCACTCCAGGCAGCAACACGCGCGCGGTAGCTCGCATCCGCATTGCCGCGTGCATGATTGGCGTAGGCTTGGTAGGTAAAAGTAGGTGCGAGGAAGGCAATCGGCGCAAACGGGCCGCTGCGGGGCGGCAACACGTAGAACGGCAGCCAGTCTTCACCGCCAGCCGCGGCAAGATGCAATGCATAGGCGCCGCTCAGCAAATCCTTTGGTACCTCCCACGAGAAATCCTGCTGCCAGCAGCAATCGTCGAGGTCATCGGCGTGGAAGTGGATCGCTGCATATTCTCCGGGCGCGTGCCGCCAGCACATTTCCCGACCGCTCCAGTGCGCGCCGACCACTGCGCGGGTCGGGCGGTTGACGAGCCGCCCGTGGCACTGCTCGGGGCCGAGGTCGGTGATCGTCTGGCCAGCGATCCCAATGGAGAAATCCCAGCATGCCAGGGCGGGTCCCGGAGATAGCGCAGCGGCATCTGAAAAGCTCTCGATGAGCCGATCGAAAATTGCCGGCGCCTCCAGCTTGCCGGTGAAATGCCGCGACGGTTGGGTGATGTGCTCCGCGCCGATCAGTACCGCTCCTCCCGCGGGTATTGAGAGGCCTGACGCGGTTGCTTCGGTAATTGTGGCTGTTCCGCCGGCGAGCGCCCGGTGGCCCAATACCACGCGGCCCGACGTCGGGTCCGCGGCGAGCCACACGCGATACCAGGCCCCGCGGCGCATCGTTCCGGGAACTCCAAGCACCACCTGCCCGCCGGGCCAGGTGAGGCGCGCCTCGGCACCATCTCTCCCGGCTGCCAAAACAATTGCCGCGTTGGCCGCCTCCTCGGCCAGGACAGCGCATGGCGGTCCTTCTGTTCGCACTTGGACCAGGACAGTCCAGGTGCGGGCCGCGCCGCCCCGTGCCGGTCCCCTCGCCACGATTCCGTACGAACCGCGATGGATATCCTGCTGCCGGCCCTCGAAGCTCGCCGCGAAGCGGTGCGACAGATCTTCGGAATGCACACCGGGGCCGTTCGGATTTGGATCGGCACTGATCACCCGTACCAGGCGTACCCGATACGCACCACCGCCACGGACACTGACATATGCGGAAAAGCTCTCGCCCGGTCGGTGCGATAGGCGGTCAAGATATCCGGTGACCGGAAGAAACGCTTCGCCCAATGTACGTCCCCGTATCGGTTAAAACGTTAGAAGCGTGCACGGAGCGGCAGAGCTGTGTCAAGCTCGGAGAATCCGCTGTCGTTGACACGCGATCTGTCTGGTTTCTGAATCGCTCCAGAGCGAGGGGCTAGGATGAAGCGGACGGAGTTGTTGCAAGGGCTGAGACGGATGAGGTTCGCGACGGTCTTGCCGCGCTGGGAGCGCAAGGAGCTGACTCGAAGGATCCGGTGTCGCGCTGTCGTTTGAGCGGGTCTTATTCACTCTCGGTGGGTCAGAGCCCAAAATTGACCCGCCGGGGCTCTTTAGTGCACTGAAGTGAGGGAGCTCATTGGGGGCACTCATCGCATATTTGCAATCAATTAGACCTATGGCTGGCTTGGATCATAAGGACCCCGTCCCCGGACTTTATGACCCGTGCCGCTCGCCACTGCGGCCGAGACCTTCCCCAGCACCAAGACCGTCAGCCGCGTCCGCCTCGCGGTGGAGCAGACGCACTGTCCGATTAAGGTGTGTCCGCATGGCCACCTCGGCAGCGTCCGGATCGCGATGCAAAAGCGCGTCAAAAATTGCCTCATGCTCGGCCATCGACTCGCGCATCGGTCGAATGACCCCACCGCCGCTAAACGCGGACACCAGGACGCTAAGAGAGCTCATTGCCTGAGATAATGGCGGGCTGTCCGCGATCTCCAATAGTCCGGTGTGAAAGGTAAAGTCCCTCCCCATATAGTGGTGGCGGTTCTCCGGGGTATCCTCCCAATCAACATCCCGGAACAGAGCACGGAAGTACTCGACCTGACTGCGCGTAATGACGACTGCGGCCCGCCGGGCTGAAAGCCCCTCCAGAAACTCGCGGAGTTCGTAGATCATGGCAAGCTCGCGCCGCGATGGGCGGCGCACGAACACGCCGTAGCGCGACCGCCATTCCGTTACGCGCTCCTGGCTGAGGCGTTTCAGGGCAGCGAGAATAGGCGTCCGGCTGACTCCGAGGCTTCTTGCCAACTGGTCGGGAATGATCCGCTCACCAGGAAGTAACATGCCCTCCGCAATCATCATGGTCAGCCGTGCATAAACCTGGTCATCCAGGTTGGCATGGGCCACTTCGGGCAGGTTCCGCGTCGGAGGTTTTGCGGCGCGCTCCTCGCTATCTAAAACGCGCATGGCTTTCATCAAGATGCCCTTCCGCGGCCGGTTGCCCGAAACTCTGCGGGTTGCCCGACGAAGATCTTGGCAGGTCCGTATCTCGCCACCTCACTAAACTCCTCTGCCGGTCCCATGCTGCCGCAGCCCAACAAAGAATTTGAAGCCAATCCGACAATGTGCCGCCAGACCCGGTTCCGCTCCTCGTTCCGGTTCTCAAGCACTTGTCGCACGTCGCCAGCATACCTGCCCCTTATCCCACGAACCGCGGCTCTTCCAGTCCTCTCGCACCCACATCGATCGTGATTACTGCACCCGCGTACGGTTCGCGCCGTAGTTCGTCCGCGGTCAAATTCTGCGAAGCCGACGTCACATAAAGCACATCCAAGCCAGCACCTCCAAATGCGCAGCTTGTCGGCTGACTCATAGGCAACTTCACCACCCTATCAAGGCGGCCATCGGGTGCGTAGCGATGCAACGCCCCGCCGCGGTAAACGGCCGTCCACAAGAAGCCATCGGCGTCGACAGTCGAACCGTCCGGCGCGCCTCCGTTCACGTCAAATTCCGCAAACGTACGGCGGTCTCCCAGCCGGCCACGGTCGAGGTCGAAGTCATAAGCGTAAATCTGACGGCGAAAAGTGTCCGCAAAGTACATCGTCTTGTCGTCCGGGCTCCATGCAAGGCTATTCGGGATCTCGATCCCCTCGACGGCCTTCGACAACTCATGCCCGGCATTGAAGCAATAGAGCGATCCCGTTCCCCCTCCCCGCTTAAGGTTATCCATCGTGCCAACCCAAAACCGCCCGCGCCGATCACACTTACCGTCGTTGCAGCGGTTGTCCGGACGCTCAAGATCGATGGATACGAGAGGTTCGATCTGTCCCGACGAGGGATCGAGCACGGCCAGGCGGCCCTTCAGTGCGACGAGGACGCCGCCCTTTTCGCGAATCGCGAGCGACCCGACGAGATCCGGCATCGCCCAAGTTGTCACGATGCGTCCCGATGGTTTGTAACGATGGACTGCAGGTTTCCTGATGTCGACCCAGTACAGAGCGCCTTCCGCTGGGGACCAAACTGGTCCCTCTGCAAGATTTTGCCGAACGTCCGGGATACAGTCAAAATCGATCATGACAGCGCCTATTTCTCGGGATTGTGACTGGGTTCAATCGCAACGGTGATCATCGCCGGCCGCGCGAGATGCCGCCGTCGATGATCAGCTCGGATCCCATGACGAAGCTCGCGTCATCCGACGCCAGGAACAGCGCCGCCTTCGCCACATCCTCAGGTTGACCCAAAGCGTCTGTCAACTGGCGCGCGCGAATTGCGGCCAAGGCCTCCGCCTCGCTCCGAAAGGACACCTTTAGCAGCGGTGTGAGCATTGGCGTAAAGATTGTGCCTGGCATGAGGGCGTTGACGCGGATCCCGTGGGGTCCGTAATCGACTTGCATGGAGCGTGTCAGTGCGAGAACTGCTCCTTTCGACGCGGCATACGCCGAGCGATTGGGGAGCCCCGTGGTGGCGATGACTGACGCCATGTTAACGATCACTCCCTTGCCCTGGGCCATCATGGCGGGAAGAACAGCTTTCGCGACAAGAAACACTCCGCGTGCGTTGGTGCGCATCACGCTATCCCAAAGCTCGAGAGAGGTCTCGTGCACGCGGCCCGCCGCGCTTATGCCGGCGTTGTTCACAAGTACATCTATTCGCCCAAGGTCCTTGACAACTCTTTCCGCCATGGCCGCAGTCGCCGTCTCATCGGTAACGTCCACGAGCAGCGCCAGGCCCTTGCCGCCGGCGTGTTCGACTGTCTGCGTAATGGCCCGAGCGGCCTCGAAGTTGGCATCGGCTGCTACGACGACCGCCCCTTCGCGTCCAAAAAGCTCGGCGATGGCTTTGCCTATGCCCGAGCCAGCTCCGGTTACGATGCACACCTTGCTGTCTAATCTCATTTGCTCCTCACCTCTATTTTGTCTGCGCCCTTCTCTCCGCTGCTCAGCGGATAGTGGCAAGCAACCCGCGTCGCGAAGCCGTCGACTAAGGGTGGCTCCTGCGAGGCACAGATCGGTTTTGCAATTGGGCATCGGGTCCGAAAGCGGCAGCCGCTGGGCGGATCCATCGGCGAGGGCAACTCCCCAGAGAGCACCGAGTGGCCTTGCGTCTGGACGTCACCCGGATTTTTTGGAACTGCCGACAACAAGGCGGCAGTGTAGGGGTGCCCCGGCTTTGAGCAAACGGCTTCGGTGTCTCCAAATTCCACTACTTTGCCGAGATACATGACCGCGACCGCGGCGGTCAGATAGCGGACGACACGCAGGTCATGGCTGACGAAGAGAATTGAAAGACCCAAGGTCGCCTGCATGTCGCGGAGAAGGTTGATAATCTGAGCCTGGATCGAGACGTCGAGGGACGATAGTGGCTCGTCCGCAACGAGCAGGTCGGGCTGACACACCAGGGCGCGGGCGATGGCGACGCGCTGTCGCTGGCCGCCGGAGAGCTCGTGCGGCAGCCGTTCGCCCTGCCCTGAGCCGAGGCCTACGAGTTCCAAAGTCTCATCAACCCGACGGTACGCTTCTGCGCCCCGCAAACCCTGCGCAAGAAGCGGCTCCATGACGGACTGACGGACGCGCCAACGCGCGTTGAGCGAAGCGTACGGGTCCTGGAAGACGGGCTGCATGTAACGTCTTACGGGGCGCAACTCCTTAGCACTTGATGAGCTAATGTCTTGTCCACGGAATACAATTCGACCCTCGTCCGGCTTTATGAGCCGAAGAACGCAGCGAGCGGCGGTTGACTTTCCGCAGCCCGATTCGCCTACGATTCCGAGGGTTTCGCCGCGCCCAAGCGTGAAGGACACACCGTCAACAGCGTGGATATGTTGTTTCGGATTCCATGGAAGCTTACCGGCCACCGGGAAAAAGTGGCGCAGGTTTTCGACCTGGAGCAGGACCTCCTTGCCGAGACGGGGCCAAGGATGTTCCACGGCTCCCGGCAGGGTCGCGGGCAGTGGCGGTTTGGGTGCCAACCCGAGGCCACACCCCTCCTGCGCGACCCAGCACGCAGAAAGACTACAGCGTATCGGTTTCAGGAGAGGCTCCGCTGTGCGGCATTCCTCGACTGCATCGGCGCAACGAGGATGGAAAGGACAGCCGTTGGGAAGTCTGCCGACCGCCGGAGGTTCGCCCGGAATGACGCGAAGGGGAGCTTTTCGGACAGGTCGCGCCGAGGGCATCGAGTCGAGGAGCGCGCGAGTGTAAGGATGCTGTGGGCTCGCAAGAAGCTCCCTTGCGGGACCAGTCTCGACAATGCGTCCCGCATACATAACCGCGATCCGATCGCAGAGCTGTCCCACGACGCCAAGATCGTGGCTGATCAGAACGAGAGCGGCACCCTGCTCGCGATTTAGGCGCCGAAACAAGTCGAGTATCTGCGCCTGGACGGTGACATCGAGAGCCGTAGTCGGTTCATCGGCAACGATGAGTTGTGGGGTCGCAATAACCGCGGTCGCAATAATCGCCCGTTGTCGCATACCGCCGGAGAATTCGTGCGGGAAACGCCGCGCGCTCTCGCGTGGAGCCGGTATTCCTACCTGCTTCAGGCTCCCGACGGCGCGGGCCATCGCCTGGGTCCGGCGAGCCAAGCGATGCAGCAGCAGCGGCTCACTTACCTGGCTCCCGATCTGCAAGACGGGATTGAGGGCGGCCATCGGGTCCTGGAACACGAGGCCAATATGCTGTCCCCGAATTGTGGCCAGCCGCTTAGGGCTTGCCGTGGTCAGCTCCTCCTCTCGAAAGAGAATCGAGCCGGCCGCGATACGTAGCGTTGGGGGAAGCAGTCCAACAATGCTCAGGGCGGTCATGCTCTTGCCGGAGCCCGACTCGCCAACGATGCCCAGTATCTCGCCCTCTCGGACCTCAAACGAGAGACCGCGTACGACGGCGCACTCCGGAGCATGCGCAACGCCGATGTGAAGGTTCTGAACCCTCAGCAACGTAGGCGAAGACGAGGATCCGGTCAGCTGCGGCCCGCTGCCCATGGATCCATGGCGTCGCGCAAAGCGTCGCCGATTAGGTTGAACGCAAACACCAAAATCAGAATAGCGAGCGCGGGAAAGGTTGCGACCCACCATTGGTCGAAAACCGTCGCCCCTTCGGCCACCATCGAACCCCATTCCGGTGTCGGAGGCCGCGCGCCTACGCCCACGAAGCCGAGAATCGAAAACAGAAGGATTGCACGGCCCACATCGATGGCGGCCATCGCGCCGATGGCAGGAATGACGTTTGGAAGGATAACCCGGAACAAGACAATGTACTCGCGGCGGCCTGCCGCGATCGAGGCTGCGACGTAGTCGCGGTTCTTGTGCTCGAGCACCAGGCTTCGGCATACTCGCACATACTGCGGCCACCACACGGCGATCAGCGCCATAACTCCGTGAATGACGCTCGGCCCAAAGGCCGCGCCCACGGCGATGGTCAAGACGAGGACGGGGAACGCCAGGATCATGTCGGTCAACCGCAATATGATCTCGTCAAGTGCTCCCCCGATGAACCCGGCCAGAGCACCCAGAGCCGTGCCAAGGCCGGCGCCCACCAGAATGACGACAAGCGCGGCCGGGATTGAAGTCCGCGTCCCAAACATAACGCGGCTGAACAAGTCTCGGCCCAACTCATCGGTTCCAAAGAGATGCGACCAGCTCGGTGGATGTAGAGAGACCGCCAGATTCTCCTTTAATGGATTGTATGGAACCCACCACGGCGCGCTCATTGCGACGATGGCGTAGGCAAGGACAATGATCAGTCCAACGCTCAGCTGAGGTTCGCGCAGATGCCGCGCCATCCCCCACAGCGCTGCCCTCGACCTGTCCGCGAACAATATCCCGAACGTTGGCGGCCGATCCGCCCTGCTCTCGGCGGCCGTCATCGACGGGCTGCCATCACGGCGCTGCGTACACGTGGGTCAAGCACAGAGTAGACGATGTCAACGCCCAAGTTGATAATCGTGTAGAAGACGCCCACCATCAGCGCGACGCCTATGATTGCGGGAAAATCTGCTTCGGCCGCCGCTGTGTAGGCGTAGCGTCCGATTCCCGGCCAGGCGAAGATGGTTTCTATAAGAATCGACCCGGACAGAAGATCCCCGTAAGAGAGTCCGATTATTGTAACAACCGGAATGAGCGCATTTCTGAGCGCGTGGCGGCGAATCACGTAGAATTCTCGCGCGCCTTTGGCGCGTGCCGTGCGCAGAAAGTCCTGATGCAAAACGGATAACATGGCAGCTCTTGTGATTCGTAAAAGCAGGCCGATGCTCCAGCTCGCGAGCACGAGGGCAGGCAAGACGAGATGCGCGCAGGCATCGAGAAATGTGGAAAACTGGCCGGCAAGCAGGCTGTCGATCGTGTACAGCCCGGTCACCCGCGGCGGAGGCGTCGCAAGGAGGCTGAGGCGGCTCGGCGACGGGGCAAGTCCCAGTTGGACGTAGAAAATGGATATGGAGGCTAGCGCCAGGAAAAAGATCGGCATGGCGACGCCGACAAGGGAGATCATGCGAACGAGGAAGTCGATTGTGCCTCCCCGCTTGACCGCGGCGAGAATTCCCAGCGGCACCGCGACAACGACGCTGATGACAATGGCGGTGGTGGCTAACTCGACCGTGGCCGGCAGATAATCGAGAATATCCTCCGTGACGGGGCGATGGGTATAGATCGATATGCCGAGATCTCCATGGAAAAGGTGGCCCATGTAGATCAGATACTGCTCGACCAGCGGCTTATCGAGACCCCACTTTTTGCGGTACGCGATGACGATCGCCGGATGCATTGCCGCTTGATCGCCAATCGCGGAAACTACGGGGTCGGTCGGCATCGTGCGGGCGACGACAAACGCGATGAGCGTCATTCCCAGCAGTACGGGGATAAGAAGAAAAAGTCGTCGCAACGCGTAGCTGAACACGTCGGGCTAGGCCTCTGGTTGTTGCCCTATCGCTGGTCGGCGCCGGAAAGGCGCGGCCAAGCGCACGCGGCCGTCATAGGGCAAGGCCACAAGGATCGGCCGGTCTCGAAGAGACGAGGGTCACGCTAGCTCGGAGTTCATGATGTCAAAATACCAAATTGGATTGACGGAAAGCTGCTTAATTCTATCCGTGCGGTAAGCGACGATTTGCTTCGTCTCAAAGAGCCAGGCAAACGGTCCATTTTCGTTAAGAAGACGCTGCGCCTCAAGCACATACTCGCCCTGCTGCTTGTCGTCGAGCGTCTTGGACGCTTTCGCGGTAAGATCGGCAATTTGCTTTGCGACGGCATTGAAGTCGGCCGTGTAGCCGTTGCGCTGTAGAGCAATGCCGCCGCCCGGGGCGAAAATCGGGAGGAAGTCGGTCCATCCGGGATAGTCAACTCCGAAGAAGTGGATGTCAGCCTCGAGCTTGCCCGCGCGGTAGTTGCTGAGTTCCTCGGTATAGGGAACCGGGTCGAGGTTGGCGGTGACGCCGATCCTCTGGAAGTCGTCCCGAATTTTTTGCGCGATGGGCGAGGCGGGAACGACACCCATAACTTCGTCGGACGCATAAGTAAGCTTGAATTCGAATCCGTTGGGATGTCCCGCCTCTTTGAGCGCGGCTTTTGCGGCGACGAGATCCTCTTTGAGCCGCTCGCTAACGGGTAGTGCGTGAGGAATTCCTGGCGGCACGATCGATCCGGTGAATTCCCCGCCCTCCCGGTAAATCTTCTGCATTCCTTCGTAGTCGATGGCCTGCTTAAGCGCGGACCAGACGGTCGGGTTCTTAAAGATCGGATTGAGGCTGGTGTGAACGGTGAAAAAGGGTACTCCAAAGGCAGGAAAGGACACCGCCGTCACGTTTTTGGCAGATTGCAACCCGGGCAGTAGGTCAGGAGTGAGATCAAGCGCAATGTCGATCGCGCCCCGCCTTAGCAAGTCCTTCTGGGTATTCGAGTCGTTCACGAACTGGAAGATTATGGCGTCGACCGGGGCCGGCGGCCCCCAGTAGTTGGGATTTCTCTTGATGACAACGCGATTGCCCCTTTCCCAGCTATCCAGCACGAACGGACCGCTGCCGGCAGAGTGCTCGTCTAGCCAGGAGGTGGCGGTGTCGGTGGAGAAGGCATTCGGCGCATCCGTTCCGCCGTGGGCCTTGACCACGGAAGCCTTGGTAATGGCAAGGCTGAGGGTAATCAGGGTCGGGACCATATCGACAAACACGTTCTCGAGCTCGAAACGCACTTGATGGGGGCCGCTCGGGGTAATGGTCTTAACAATGCCGTCGATGAGATAGGAGCCCGGACCCTTCAGGTACATGACGCGGCGAAGGCTAAACACGACGTCTTCCGGGGTAACCGGCGAGCCGTCGGAAAACTTCGCCTGGGGGTCCAAATCGAATGTGTAGATCCGCCCCCCTTTGCTGGCCGTCCACTTATTCGCGAGGCTGGGTAGGATCTGGGTGAGCGTAGGCCCAGTAAACGTAACCAGGGTCTGATAGAGGTTTTTGCCGATAATATAGAATGAGTACTCGTTTTGGTTGTCCGGATCGAGGGCGCGCAAGGAACCCACCTTCATCCCGACGACGAGGACCTTGCGGGCGGCGGCCCGGGCGAGGCGCGCGGGAAGGCCGGCAGCGAGGAGACCCGGTAAGCCTGCGGCCAACGCAGAACCGATGACAAAGCCGCGGCGTGACGGCGAAGGCAGGGCTTCTGCCGTCATGTCCTCGGCGGGCCGCTCGCCATGAAGCTCCTCGTTCGCCACGACCGTGCGTCCCCCAGGGTGATCTGATTGGCCGGCATGCTTGCGGCCTGACGTCGGGTTGTCAATACACATTATTAAATTTAATATACATCTTGTGACGACCAGTGTGAGAATAGGACCTTGCGGCCATGACGGATCCGGCTCTCGGATCGGAACTGGGCCTTGCGAAGAAAGATCTCGACACGCCGGCCCTGCTTCTCGATCTCGATCTCTTCGGCGCGAACGTGCGCAGAATTGCGGGCACCTGCCAGAAGGCGGGAATCAACTGGCGCCCGCATACCAAGGCAATCAAGACGCCCGCGCTCGCCCATCTCCTCGTGAAGGCAGGGGCCATAGGCGTGACCTGCGCCAAGCTTGGTGAAGCAGAGGTCATGGCGGCCGCGGGAATCCGCGACGTTCTCGTAGCGAACCAGGTTGTAGGGCGCGTCAAGGTGATGCGCCTCGCAAACGTGCAGTCTCGGGCGAACGTGATGGTGGCCCTCGACAGCAGCTGCAATGCGCTTGAAATCAGCAATGCCGCTGTTACCGCGAGCACGAAAGTTCCGGTGCTGATTGAGGTGAATACAGGACAGGACCGCGCAGGCCTCGAACCTGGGGTTGCGACTGTGGCCTTTGCGCGCGAGGTTGCTTCTCTTCCCGGACTAATTCTTCGGGGTCTGATGACATGGGAGGCGCATGCGGCCAAAATAGCTGCGGTCGAGGAGAAAGCGCGTGCGGTGAAAGCTGCTCTCCGCGTGCTCGCGGAGACAGCGGATCTTTGCCGGCAGGCTGGGCTTCCAATTGAGGTTGTGAGTTGCGGCGGCACAGCGACATACGCGCTAAGCGCAGCGTGTCCGGGGATTACCGAGGTTCAGGCGGGCGGCGGCGTCTTCTGCGATGTGCATTACCGAACGCATTACGGTATTGACCACGACTATGCATTGACGCTGTTGACGACGGTAAGCAGCCGCCCGACCCCAACTCGCGTGATTTGCGACGCTGGCAAGAAGGCTATGAGCGTCGACATGGCCATTCCGCTGCCGGTCGGCTTGGAGGGCGTTAAATCCGTACGGCTGAATGCCGAGCACACCATTCTTGAGTTGGACCGGCCGAACGATAGGCCTCAAGTTGGAGAGCGGCTGGAGTTTGTGATCGGCTACTCGGACACCACCGTGCATCTTCATGATGATCTCTACGGTGTGCGCAATGGGATCGTCGAAGACGTTTGGCGTATCGAGGGACGTGGGAAGATGCGATGATGCGATTGTCATACTGCTGCATATTGGGGGCGAACAGGGGATGGAAATTCCCGCCTCGCCGCCGTGTGACCTGCCACCCGCTTTCTGGACCGCTTTGAGCTGAAAAATTCTAATTTACGATGCCTGGCCAGGCGGAGGGATTTTGCATGAAGAGGTCGAAGTTCACGGAGGCGCAGATTGCGTTCGTTCTGAGGCAGGCCGAAGAGGGCACGGCGGTAGGAGAGGTGTGCCGCAAAGCCGGGATCAGCGAAGCCAGCTTCTACAATTGGCGGAACAAGTATGGCGGCTTGCTGCCGTCGGAGATGAAGCGGCTGAGGCAGCTCGAGGAAGAGAACGGCCGTCTTAAACGGATCGTGGCCGATC
>Ga0335075_10004374_pt1 | contig 22134 bp, 17 predicted proteins | sample Lox_Sample_24_FD_206723 | JGI IMG/M metagenome (GOLD analysis project Ga0335075, IMG submission 206723) | Soil microbial communities from Loxahatchee National Wildlife Refuge, Florida, United States - Lox_Sample_2.4 | ecosystem: Environmental > Terrestrial > Soil > Wetlands | place: USA...
TCCGTCGCTGGCCGCCCGGCTGCGCCCGGCCGTGTTCCCGTTTCGGCTGGCTCCGCCCCGCTCCGTCGCTGGCCATCCGGCTGTGCCCGGCCGTGTTCCCGTTTCGGCTGGCTCCGCCCCGCTCCGTCGCTGGCCACCCGGCTGCGCCCGGCCGTCTTCCCTCGACCCTGCTCCTTATGTCGGACATTTCGTAATATCTGGCCACAACATTAAGAGGTAAATTCTGTTCGTCGTGTAAATTTGGTACAAGGCGTAAATAAAGCTCTTGCCACACGAGCTTTATCTTCACGTTAAAAAAAGTCTTCACGTTGTACGGAATTTACATCTTAACGCCTGCCGTACAAAACGGGCAGAGCCTAACTCCTCTCCCGCCAGCCCCGTTAAGGAACGCTCTCTCGGCTGCGGCCTCGTCCGGGCGTCCGGCAAGGCCGGAGCCACCCGGAAACGGCGCCCCCCGCGCACCCTTCACTCGGCGCGTCCAGCCCCTTCGGCCCCGTCAGTCCCGTCAGCCCTGTCAGTCCCGTCAGCCCTGTCAGGCCCGCCAGCCCTGTCAGGTCCGTCAGGCCCGTCAGGCCCGCCAGCCCCGTCAGGTCCGTCAGGCCTGGGAGGCCTGCTAGGCCGGCCAAGCCCGTCGGGCCGGCCAAGCCCGTCGGGCCGGCCAAGCCCCGTCGAGCCCGCCAAGCCCGCCAAGCTCCGTCGGGCCCGCCAAGCTCCGTCGGGCCGGCCAAGCCCCGTCGGGCCGGCCAAGCCCCGTCGGGCCGGCCAAGCCCCGTCGGGCCGGCCAAGCCCCGTCGGGCCCGCCAAGCCCCGTCGGGCCCGCCAAGCTCCGTCGGGACGGCCAAATCGGATATTTCATGAAATGTCCGAGCGGAGGATGGCCACTGGGCCTCTGCGCCACAGGGGGTCGTCGTACGCCGAGGCAATGCGGATGTCCGAGTCCCGGCCTGCCTATTGAGCCCGGTTTATCGCTGAGCGCGCCGGCTCTGGCGGGCCTCTTCGCGTATTTCCTGGCCGAGTTGAAGGCGCACGTGGCCGCGGCGCGCGAGCGGTGGCCACCGAAGAGTTCGAGCTTGGTCTCCGTCGCCCGGGCGACGCCGCTCGAGGAGGTGGCCAAGGTCCGTCCCGCCCGGCCGTGCCGCCTCGCCCCGCCGCCCCGCGCTGCTTGGCCGCCCCCGCGCTGCTCCGCCCGCCGTGCCGCCCGGCCGTGCCGCGCCGCCCCGCCGCCGCCTCGCGCTGCTTGGCCGCCTCGCGCTGCTCCGCCCGCCGTGCCGCCCGGCCGTGCCGCCCCGCCGCCCCGCCCGCCGTGCCGCTCCGCCCCGCCGCCCGCCGACCCACCCCGACCCGACCCCACCCGCCACGCGGGCGCGACCCTCGGCGAGGTCCGCGACCGCGACCCGCCGCCGCGAGCCGCCGCCGCGACCCGCCGCCGCGACCCGCCGCCGCGACGCGCGCTGTGGGGCCTCTACCGGCCCCGGCGCCCTAACAGAGCTCTAACACCGGTAACTGTACTTAACTGCTCAAACACCCATATCCCGGACGATTCAATATTCCAGGGGTGGAAACGCTAGAGAGGCACCCGTTTGGCGTATTCCGCCGCGGGGCACGCGATGGATCCCCCTGGAGGCCTGTCATGACGATCGAGTGGAACTCTTCCGCCGGCCCGACCCTTGGTGTCGAGTGGGAGGTGCAGCTCGTGGACGCGCGGACCCGGATGCTCCGGCAGGACGCGGGAGCGGTACTTGCCGGACTGCCCGGGCTGCTGGAGAGCGGCGAGCACCCGAAGATGCGTCATGAGCTGATGCAGTCCACGGTCGAGGTGGTGACGGGGGTCTGCGGGACGGTTGCCGAGGCCAAGGCGGACCTCGCCTTGTCGCTGAAGGACCTGCAGCGCGTCGCGGAATCCCAGGGCATGGTGCTGGCCAGTTCCGGTACCCACGCCATGAGTCACTGGCGGGACGGCAAGATGGCGCCGAGCCAGCGGTACGCCGAACTCGTGCAGGAGATTCAGTGGCCGTCCCGCCGTCTGCAAACCATGGCCGTACACGTGCACGTCGGGCTACGAGACGAGCACAGGGCGATGCCGGTCATCAACGCGCTGGCCGTCTACCTGCCGCACCTGCTCGGCCTGTCCGCGTCGAGCCCCTACTGGTGCGGCGAGGATACGGGCCTCGCGTCCACGAGGTCCGTGGTGTTCGCCTCGCTGCCGCACACGGGGCCGCCGCTTGGCCTGCCCGACTGGAAGGCCTTCGAGGAGTACATGGCGGGCCAGTTGCGGGCCGGGACCATCCGGACGATCAAGGAAGTGTGGTGGGACGTCCGACCGCACCCGGACTACGGCACGGTGGAGGTCAGGATCGCGGACGCGGTTCCCACCCTCAGGGAAGTCGGCATGCTCGCCGCGCTGGTGCAGTGCCTGATCCACCTGTTCGACTCCCAGCTCGACCGGGGCTACCGGCTGCCGTCCCGCTCGGGCTGGGTGATCGCCGACAACAAGTGGCGCGCGACCAGGTACGGGCTCGATGCGAACATCGTGATGAACGATTCCGGTGTGACCGTGCCGCTCCGCGATGAGATATATGAGCTCGTCCGTGACCTGGAGCCGGTAGCATGGCGGCTCGGCTGTGCGGAAGAGCTCGCGGTCGCCTCCGAGGTGCTTGAGTACGGTGCCTCCTACGAGCGGCAACGCGCCGTGCACAGCGGCGACGGCGACCTGACCAGCGTGGTGGACGCGCTCGTCACCGAGTTCGCGGAGGACAAATTCGTCCTGCGCGGGGATGGTGGGCATGGGGGATGACCTCACCGAGGCCCTGGAAGCGTTCCTGGCCCGGCATGAGACGGAGCTGATCGGCCTCCGTCGCGACCTGCACGCGCATCCGGAGCCAGCCTGCGCCGAACGCCGGACCACGCGCCTGGTCGCGGACCGGCTGGCCGCGGCCGGGCTGCGGCCCGTGCCGCTGCCCGCGTCGACCGGGCTTTACGTGGACATCGGGACTAGTGGGTCGCGGGTCGCGCTGCGGGCCGACCTGGACGCGCTGCCAATGGACGACGAGAAGAGCGTGCCGTACCGGTCGACGATCCCCGGAATGTGCCACGCCTGCGGCCATGACGCGCACACGGCCATGCTGGTCGGCGCCGGCCTGTTCCTCGCCGAGCGAGCGGCCGCGGGGCTGCTCGCCGGCGGCGTCCGGCTGATCTTCCAGCCCGCGGAAGAGGCCGCGAGCGGCGCCAAGGCCGTCATCGCCGCCGGTGCCCTGGACTCCGTCCGCCGGATATTCGCGCTGCACTGCGACCCGCGGCTGGACACCGGCTTGCTTGGCGTGCGGGCCGGGGCGATCACCGCGGCCTGCGACAAGGTCAAGGTCACCCTGACCGGGCCGGGCGGGCACACCGCCCGCCCGCACCTGACCGCCGACATCGTCTACGCGCTCGGGAAGATCGTGACGGAGGTCCCCGCGGCACTGACCCGCCGGGTGGACCCCCGGGCCGGGCTGAGCCTGGTATGGGGCCACGTGAGCGCGGGCTCGGCGGCCAACGCCATCCCGGACGAGGGGGTCGTGGAGGGCACGGTCCGCTGCCTCGACGACGACGTATGGCGCTCGGCCGTCGCGCTCATCGAGGACCTGGTTCAGTCGGTCGCGCTGCCGTACGGGGTGACGGCCAAGGTCGAGTACCTCAGCGCCGTGCCGCCGACCGTGAACGAGGCGACGAGCGCCGCCCTGATCGGCGCCGCGGCGGCCGCGGTGCTCGGCACCGACGCGGTCACCGAGACGCCGCAGAGCCTGGGCGGCGAGGACTTCGCGTGGTACCTGCACCAGGTGCCGGGCGCCATGGCCAGGCTCGGCACCCGGATGCCGGGTACGCTGGCCGCAGGTGACCTCCACCAGCCAACCTTTGACATCGACGAGCGTGCGATTGGCATCGGCGTTCGCGTGCTAGCGTCGGTGGTCTCCCGGGAAACCAGGGTGGCGGCAAGCGAGTGACGGCAGTGAGTGACGACAGCGGTGAATGACAAGAAGCACTCCGACGGCAGGCAGGTCTTCCGATCGGTCGGTGCCGTGGTGGTCTGGTGGGTATGGGCGCTCTTCGCCCTGGGCAACCTCATTGACCTCGCCGTCCAGGGCCGCGACCACGTGTCGCTGGTGGCGGCGTTCATCCTGTTGTTCGCGACGGGCATCGTGTACATCACCGCGCTGCGGCCACGGATCATCCTCGACGACGACGGGCTGACGGTCGCCAACCCGGTCCGCGATCACCGGATCGGCTGGGCCGCGGTCGACGGGGCCGACCCTACCGACCTGCTGCGCATCAGGTGCGCGTGGCCGCAAGGGACGGTCACGGCGCGCCGCGCCATCTACTCCTGGGCGGTGCACTCCTCGCGGCGCAGGCAGGTCGCGGCCGAGATGCGGGCACAGCGCCAGTCCAGGCAGGGGAGCCGCGGCGCCCTCGGCGGCGGTGCCTTCAGCATGGGCGGCTTCGGCCTCGGTTCTTCCTTCGGCCCGGCTGAGCCATCGCCGGAGGGCGACCCGCTCCGCCTGGACGCCAACCGGATCGTCGCGACGGTCACCGAGCGCGCGGAGCAGGCACGGCAAGACGCGCCGACGGCTCAGGCGGCGGCACCGGTCTCGACCTGGGACCTGGTCGCCGTCGCGGCGGTCGTGATCCCGGGGATCGCCCTGCTGGTCACCGCCCTGGCGTAGCGCCCTAGGCGTTCGGCGGGTTGGACGGCCGGGCGTTCAGCCAGTCGATGTAGTCGGCGGGCGCGCCCGCCTTGATCGCCGCGTCGACCAGGATGGACAGGCGCCGGTCGGACGGCAGCCCGCCCTCGTAGGCGTCGAGCACGTACAGCCAGGCGAGTGCGTCTCCCTCCAGGGTCTGCACCCGGACCTTGATCTTGCTGTAGAAGCCGAGGTTAACCCCGTCCCAGCTATCGAGTTCCTTCTCGTCAATCTCAGGAACGTCGTAAAGCGCGACGAATACCCGCTGTGCCGGGTCCTCGACGACCGTCGTGAGGGCACCGTCCCAGCCGAGTTCCTCGCCACCAAAACTCAGGCGCCAGCCCTCCAGCCACCCGGTGCCCCGCTGCGGGGAATGCGGGCAGCGCAGAAGCATCTGCGCCGGATCCATGTTGCTGCCGTAGGCGGCGTATAGGGCCACGTTGCCTAAGCGTACGGGGTAATCGTCCGGCCCGACGTACATCCTGGTAGTGAACGTGCGGGATAATTGCTTAACGTGACCCTGCCTCGTCCTAAAGTCGCCATCCTGGGCGGCGGCCCGGGCGGTTACGAAGCCGCTCTCGTCGCCGCGCAGCTAGGTGCCGACGTTACCGTCGTCGATGAAGATGGCCTTGGCGGCTCCTGCGTCCTCACTGACTGTGTCCCGAGCAAGACGCTGATCGAGTCGTCGTCGACCATGACCTCGCTCGGCCGCGCGGCCTCGCTCGGCCTGCAGCTGGCCGACGCCGCCAACCCGGAGGTCGAGGTGGACGCGCCGGCGCTGAACGCGCGGATCAAGGCGCTCGCCGCCGCGCAGTCGAACGACATCGCCGAGCACGTCGCCGCCGAAGGCGTCCGGGTCATCCACGCCAGGGGCCGGCTGACCGGGCCGCACACGATCGAGGCCGACGGGGTGACCATCGCCGCCGAGACCGTGCTGATCGCGACCGGGGCGACGCCGCGGGCGCTGCCCGACGGCGTGCCCGACGGCGAGCGCATCCTGACCTGCCGCCAGATGTACGACCTGGCCGAGTTGCCTGAAGAGCTGATCGTGGTCGGCTCTGGCGTGACCGGAGCCGAGTTCGCCAGCGCCTACCAGGCGCTCGGCTCTCAGGTCACGCTGGTCTCGTCGCGGGAGCGGGTGCTGCCGCACGAGGACAAGGACGCGGCCGTGGTCATCGAGAGCGTCTTCCGGCGCCGCGGCATGAACGTGCTCGGCAAGTCCCGGGCGGAGGCCGTGCACCGCAAGGGCGACGGCGTGGTCGTGACGCTCGCCGACGGCCGGCCGGTGAACGGCTCCCACTGCCTGCTCACCGTGGGCATGGCGCCGTCCACCAAGGGGATCGGCCTGCTCGAGGCGGGCGTCAACCTCGACCCGCGCGGCTTCATCGAGGTGGACCGCGTGTCCAGGACCGGGGTGCCAGGCGTCTACGCGGCCGGCGACTGCACGGGCGTGCTGATGCTCGCCTCCGTGGCCGCGATGCAGGGCAGGATCGCGATGTGGCACGCGCTCGGCGAGGCCGTGCAGCCGATCAGGCTCAGCCACGTGGCGTCCACGATCTTCACCGACCCGGAGATCGCCTCGGTCGGCGTCTCCCAGGCGGCGGTGGACCGCGGCGAGGTCCCGGCCCGGGTGGTCAAGCTGCCGCTCGCGACCAACCCGCGGGCGAAGATGGGCGGCATCCGCGACGGCTTCGTCAAGATCTTCGCCCGGCCGGGCACCGGCCTGGTGCTCGGGGGCGTGGTCGTCGCCCCCCGGGCCAGCGAGTTGATCCTGCCGCTGTCGATCGCGATCGAGCAGAACCTCTCGGTCGACCAGATCGCCCACACCTTCTCGATCTACCCGTCGCTTTCCGGTTCGATCACCGAGGCGGCCCGCACGGTCATGGAGTTCGGCACCGACGCGATCCTCTGACCACCCCGCGCCCCGGCGGCCCCGCGCAGTCGGCGGTGGCCCCGTCACCGGCGGTGCGAAGCGCCGCCCGCAGGAGGGCACCCGGCGCACCGGTGCCGGTCACGACGAGGTCCGCGCGTTCCCTGGTGTGCTCCCGGGCCAGCATCGCATCTTCCTGTGCCGCCCACCTGTCCCAGTACGGGGCGAATGTCTCCCCGTCACGATCAAGAGCTCTTTTCTTCCGAACGGCTTGAGGTGCCTCCACCCAGATAAGCAAGTTCGTATAGATTTCCGCACGCCGGGCGCCGGCTCCGACCCCCTCGACGATCAGCACCTCGGGCGGTGAGAGCACCCAGGGCGTCGCCCACGCGGCGGTGACCCAGTCATACCTGGGCACCTGGGCCGCACGCCCGGCGCTCAACGGCTCAAGAACCGCGGAAACCAGCAGGTCTATCCCGCGCTCAAGCCCGTCCCACCCGCCGTACAGGTCCTCAAGCGCCACGACGGGCGCGCGAAGTTCCGACCGCAGCCAGCCCGCGAGCGACGTCTTGCCCGACCCCGACCGCCCGTCGATCGCCACCACGCGGGTCGGCCCGGCCTGAGCGGCCCCTCGTCGACCGAGCGCGGCGGCCAGCAAGCCACCGATTTCCCCGTCAGCCACAAGACCCACAGTATTCTCGCCGTCCCGTGCGCCTTAGTGCGCGGGGCGGCCGAGGTCGCGGTCGATGGGTACCTCGAGGCCGTGCTGCTTGAGCCGGGCCGCGCGGACGTCGTCGGCGCTGATCAGCACCGTGCCGACGCTTGCGATGAGCGCGAAACCAGGAACGGCGATGCGGAGCCAGACCGGCCCGGGCAAGAAGGCGAGCCCGATGCAGATCGGCACCATGAGCACCATGAGCCGGCGGATGGTCCGGCCGCGCCAGCCGACGTCGATCAGCTCGTGCCGCACCCACTCCCGGTTCCTCGCGGGTAGCCGGAACCCGATCGCGAACAGCAGCCAGCCCACGACGCTCGGGTCACCAGGTAGCCGCGGCACGTCAGTCCTTGATCTGGCAGATCTCGGTGTCGGCGGCGACGGTCTGGCCCACCTCGACGGCCAGGCCGGTGACCGTGCCGTCCTTGTGCGCGGTGAGCGGCTGCTCCATCTTCATCGCCTCCAGGATCACGACGGTGTCGCCCGCGTTCACCTGCGTTCCCTCCGCGGCGACGATCTTGACGATCGTGCCCTGCATCGGGGTGACCAGCGAGTCACCGCTGCCCGGGCCGCCCCGCCCCGGGGAGCGGCGGGCGGCACTACGCGGGGCCCGCCCTCGTTCGGAAGCGGGGCGCTGCGCGCCGGGCGCCGCGGGCGGCGACAGGACCGCCGGCACCGTCACATCGAGCCTCTTCCCGCCGACCTCGACCGTAATCGTGTCGCGGGCGGGCGCCTCGGCGGCAGGCTCAGACCCTTGGGGGTCGAACGCGGTTGTCATCTCGGTCTCGATCCACCGGGTGTGCACCGCGAGGTGGTCGCCGGCGAACGCGGGATCGTCCACGACCGCCCGGTGAAAGGGCAGCACGGTGGGCATGCCGCCGACCGTGAACTCCGCCAGCGCCCGCCTGGAGCGCTCCAGTGCCTGCGTCCGGCTGGCCCCGGTCACGACGAGCTTGCCGATCAGCGAGTCGAACGCCTGCGGCACCGTCTGGCCCGCACCGTACCCGGCGTCGAGCCGGACGCCGGGCCCCGACGGCGGATTCCACTCGGTGATCGTGCCCGGCGCGGGCAGGAAGTTCCGCGCCGGGTCCTCGGCGTTGATCCGGAACTCGATCGAGTGCCCGCGCAGCTCCGGGTCGTCGTAGCCGAGTGCCTCGCCCGCGGCGATCCTGAACATCTCCCTGACCAGGTCGAGGCCGCTGACCTCTTCCGAGACCGGGTGCTCGACCTGAAGCCTGGTGTTCACCTCGAGGAAGCTGATCGAGCCGTCGGTGGCGACGAGGAATTCACAGGTTCCCGCGCCCGCGTAGCCCGCCTCGCGCAGGATCGCCTTGGACGCGTCGTATAGCTGCTTGACCTGCGCGTCGGACAGGAAAGGGGCGGGCGCCTCCTCGACCAGCTTCTGGTGCCGCCGTTGCAGCGAGCAGTCCCTGGTGGAGATCACCACGACGGCGCCGTGCGCGTCGGCCAGGCACTGGGTCTCCACGTGCCTCGGCCGGTCCAGGTACCGCTCGACGAAGCACTCGCCGTTGCCGAAGGCGGCCGTGGCCTCGCGGACCGCCGACTCGTACAGCTCAGGGATCTCCCCGAACGTGCGGGCGACCTTGAGGCCGCGCCCGCCGCCGCCGAAGGCCGCCTTGATCGCGATCGGCAGGCCGTGCTCGCGGGCGAAGTCCGCGACCTCGTCCGGGCCGCTGACCGGGCCGTCGGTGCCCGGCGTGAGCGGCGCGCCCACCCGCTTGGCGATCTCCCGCGCCTTTACCTTGTCGCCGAGCGCGACGATGGCCGCGGGCGGCGGGCCGATCCAGGTCAGGCCGTTGTCGAGCACCGCCTGGGCGAAGTCCGCGTTCTCGGCCAGGAAGCCGTAGCCGGGGTGCACGGCGTCGGCGCCTGAGCGCGCCGCGACCGCGATGATCTTCTCAATGTCCAGGTACGTCTGCGCCGGCGTGGCGCCGTGCAGCGCGTACGCCTCGTCGGCAGCACGGACGTGCAGGGCATCGAGGTCTTGGTCGGCGTAGATAGCGACGCTGGCCAGCCCAGCGTCACGGCAGGCACGCGCCACCCGGACGGCGATCTCGCCACGGTTCGCGATCAGGACTTTCCGCAATTCTGCCCCTGAGGTGGGTTCTTCGTAGCTGGGGTGAGTCTAGATCAGTACCGGGGGCGGCGGTGATGAGCGGGGCCTACTAATAGGCGGCGCTATCCTAGGGGAGGAACGGCAACCGCTCCCGTGGCAACGCCGGTAACCGTGACCGCACTTGTCTCCCGGTCTACGCCCTTCCTCAACCGAAGCGTGATCTCGGGTACGTAGAGTGAACGGTATGGTCGGTGCCGCATCCAGTCGGCGGAGGAAGGCTGGTTCGGGCCATCAGCGGACGCCGCAGTGTTCCTGAAGCACCGTGTACCCGTCATCGGTGACAGATCGTTGCCCATCCGTTGCCTAATACTCAGCCGTGTAATAACCGCAAGCCGCACGCTACCTGTGACCCGTCAAGCGGCCCCAACCCGGAAGGAGCCCCGTGAGCGTCCTCGCCATGCTCGCCACGGCCGGCGCCGTCGTTGGGCTGCTCACCGGGGCGCGGCGGCACACCGGCGCGGTCGCGCGGGGCTACCGCTGGCTGGGCGCGGCGGCCGTCTTCTGGTTCGCCGGACTGATCATCGCGCAGCTGACGACCGGGTCCGGGTCCTCGGGCGAGCCGCTCGGGCTCGCCGACGTGGCGCCGCTGCTTGGCCTGGCGACCGCCGCGTGCGGGGTCATGGTGCTGGCCGAGGACGAGAAACGCGACGACACGGGCTCGGTGCTGCCCGGCCTCGCCGACGGCTACGTCATGGCGGTGGCCCTGCTCGTCATCGGCTGGGTGATCGCGTTCGGCGCTGAGTTCCATCACCTGAACGAACGGCCGGGTACCTTTCTTCAGGACCTGCTGCACCCGCTCGCGGACCTGGCGGTGCTCGGCGCGCTGCTGCCGGTGCTCACCGTCGCGTGGCGCCGGGTCACCGTGCCCTACGTCGGGCTGATGGCGCTGACGTTCGCGGACTCGCTCGGCGTCGGGGCCAAGATCTCCGGCGACCACCAGGGGATACTCGAGCAGCTGGCCATGATCGGCGCCGCGTGCCTGTTCGGGCTCGCGCCCTGGGCCGGCACGATCGCCGCGCGCCTCGACCTGGCCTCGTGGGTGGGCCAGCGGCAGTCGCGGTCCGCCGACGGCGGCCTCGCGAGCCTGCTCGGCGTCCGCCGCTCCCCGGTGACCAGCGCGGGCGCGGCCACCATCATCGCGGCCGTCACGGTGGTCATCGCCGCCCTCGTCGTCATCATCAACGGACTCGCCAGCGCGCCCGCCTCAGGGCTCGCGCTGGTCATCGCCGGCGGCGCGGCCGTCCTCGTCGTCGCCGTGCGCATCCTGATGCTGGTCAGGGAGAACGGCGTCGCCATGCGGATGTGGCGGGAGGCGAGCAACAGCCTGCGCGATCTCGCCGACCGGACCGGCGACATGGTGCTGATCTGCGACCTTGACGGGACCATCAGCTACGCGAGCCCGCTCGCTTCCGGGTACAGCTACCCGGCGGAGGACCTGGTCGGCAAGTCGCTCAGCGACTTCGTGCACCCCGAGGACATCGGCGTCGCCCGGGCGGCGGTCGCCATCGTGATCGGCCTGCCAGAGGACGCGGCGGCCGCGCTCGGAACGACGATGGAGTCGGCCACCAAGGCGAGCCGCTCCGCTGACCGCGGCCGCTTCTCCTGCCGGGTACGGGCCGCCGACGGCTCGTGGCGGCACGTCGAGTGCGCCGTGCTGCTTTACCGCGTGCCCGGCGAGCCCGCCCGGATGCTGCTGAGCGTCCGCGACGTGTCCGACCAGGTAGCGCTCAGGCAGCAGGTGACGCACCTCACCTTCCACGACGGCCTCACCGGGCTGCCGAACCGCGCCTACGTGGAAGAGCGCGCGCGGGAGGCGCTCGAGCCGTCTGGCGAGCGCGTCGCCGGCGTCATCTTCCTCGACCTCGACGGCTTTACCGCGGTGAACGACCTGATCGGGCACGGCGCCGGCGACCTGGTGATCGCCCAGGCGGCCAGGCGGCTGCGGGCCGTCGTGCCGGTGCAGGACACGGTCGCCCGCTGGGGCGGCGACGAGTTCGCCGTGCTGATGGAGAACGCCGCCAGCGCCCAAGAGATCATCGAGCTGGCCGAGCGGATGGCGGGCATCGTCGCCGGCGACCCGTTCCGGGTGGCCGAGCGCGACCTCGGGCTGACCGCGAGCGTCGGCGTCGCCCTGGCCGACGGCAGCGCGCCCGGCGTGGTCCTGCGCAACGCGGACGTGGCGATGGCCAGGTCCAAGGACGGCGGCGGCAACCGGGTCGAGGTCTTCGCCGCGCACATGCACGCGGACGTCGTCCGGCGCCTGGACATGGCCAGCGACCTGCAGCGGGCGATCGCCAGGGAAGAGCTGCAGCTCCAGTACCAGCCGATCGTGGAGCTCGCCACCTCCCGGGTGACCGGCGCGGAGGCCCTCGTCCGCTGGTGGCGCGGCGACGAGGCGGTCTCGCCGCGCGCGTTCCTCGCCGTAGCGGAAGACTCCGGGCTGATCGTCGCGCTCGGGGAGTGGGTGCTGCGCAAGGCCTGCGCGCAGGGCGCGGCCTGGCGGGCGGCCTCGTGGGATGTCGGCGTATCGGTGAACATCGCGCTGCGGCAGCTCAACGCGCCGCACTTCCCGGCCCAGGTGGCCGCGGCGCTGGCGGAGAACGGCCTGCCGCCGAGCGCGCTCACCATCGAGCTGAGCGAGCGAATGCTCGTCGAGGACGCCGGGCTGATCGCCGACCGGCTCGCTGAGCTGCGCGACCTCGGCGTCAAGCTGGCCATCGACGACTTCGGCACCGGCTACGCCTCGCTCGCCCACCTGCGCCAGCTGCCGGCGGACATCATCAAGATCGACCCGTCGTTCGTGTCCGGCCTCGGCCAGGACCCCGTGCTGACGATGCTCACCAAGACCATCGTGCAGGTCGGCCGCGACCTCGGCATGCAGGTGGTGGCCGAGGGAATCGAGCAGCCGCGCCAGCTCGCCGAGCTGCGCGAGATGGGGTGCGGCTACGGTCAGGGCTTCCTCGTGGCCAGGCCCATGGCGGCACCGGGCGTGGAAGCGCTCATCAGGACCGGCGTCTCCGAGTCGGGCACCGCCAAGCCGGGCGTTCCCGCGGCCTGATCCGACCGGTCAATCGTGGACGGCCATCTCGCATTTTGAGACGTTGGGCGTGATAATTTGACGAGAGGCCGGCTTGTGGGTGAGGGTGGTACCCGTGAAGCGGAACCACATTCTCGTACTTGGCTGGCGCGCAGAGAGCTGACCAGTCCAGTTCCTGCGCGCGCCCCTCGACTGCCACCCGGCACGAGGGGTTTTTTAATGCCCCATGCGGGGCCCGGGGACTCCCGTTAGACAACAGCCGCGCAAATCGTGACAAGGAAACCATCCGATGACCGAGCAGAGCAGCCCAGCCCCCTCCAAGGTGCACGCTCCCTCCCCGTTGGACATCCCGGCGAGGACAGCCGCGCCAAGGCCGACGCCATCCCGTCCGGCGCCGGCCCAGCCCGGTAGCCAGGCGCAGCCCGGCGGCACCGCCCAGCCGGCCGGGGCCGCGCAGCCCGGCGGCGCGCAGCAGGCCGCGACCGCGCCCCGGCCGCACCACTCGACCCCGCTTCGGGTCACCGGCGCGCAGGCACTCGTGCTCGCGCTCGAACGGGTCGGCGTCGACATTGTCTTCGGCATCCCCGGCGGTGCCGTGCTCCCCGCCTACGACCCGCTGCTCGACTCCAAGCAGATCCGGCACATCCTGGTGCGGCACGAGCAGGGCGCCGGGCACGCGGCGACCGGCTACGCGCAGGCCACCGGGCGTACCGGCGTGTGCATGGCCACCAGCGGCCCCGGCGCGACCAACCTGGTCACCCCGCTCGCGGACGCCTACATGGACTCGGTCCCCGTGGTCGCGATCACCGGGCAGGTCAGCACCAACCTGATCGGCACCGACGGGTTCCAGGAGGCGGACATCTCCGGGATCACCTACCCGATCACCAAGCACAACTTCCTTGTCACCAAGCCAGAAGACATCGCCCGCACCATCGGCGAGGCCTTCCACCTGGCGTCCACCGGGCGCCCGGGCCCGGTCCTGGTGGACATCGCCAAGGACGCGATGCAGGCGACCACCGAGTTCACCTGGCCGGTCCCGTTCGACCTGCCCGGCTACCACCCGGTCACCAGGCCGCACTCGCGCCAGGTGCGCGAGGCCGCACGGATGATCACCGAGGCCAGGCGCCCGGTGCTCTACGTGGGCGGCGGCGTGATCAAGGCGGACGCGTCGGCGGAACTCAAGATCCTCGCCGAGCTCACGGGCGCCCCGGTCGTCACCACGCTGATGGCCAGGGGCGCGTTCCCCGACAGCCACCCGCTGCACCTGGGCATGCCCGGCATGCACGGCACGGTCGCGGCGGTCGGCGCGCTGCAGCGGGCGGACCTGATCGTGGCGCTCGGCGCGCGGTTCGACGACCGGGTGACCGGCAAGCTCGACTCGTTCGCCCCCGATGCCCTGATCGTGCACGCGGACATCGACCCGGCGGAGATCTCCAAGAACCGGCGCGCCGACGTGCCGATCGTGGGCGACTGCAAGGAGGTCATCGCCGAACTGATCGCCGCGGTCAGCACCGACCACGAGCACGGGCTCAAGGGCGACCACGCCGAATGGTGGGCCGCCCTCGACCAGTGGCGCACCAAGTACCCGCTTGGCTACGACGAGGCGGACGACGGCAGCCTGGCGCCGCAGTACGTGATCGAGCGGATCGGCGCCCTGGCCGGCCCCGAGGCGGTCTACGTGGCGGGCGTTGGCCAGCACCAGATGTGGGCGTCGCAGTTCATCGGCTACGAGAACCCGCGGACCTGGATCAACTCCGGCGGCGCGGGCACCATGGGCTTCGCCGTCCCGGCCGCGATGGGCGCCAAGGTCGGCCTGCCAGAGACGCCGGTGTGGGCGATCGACGGCGACGGCTGCTTCCAGATGACCAACCAGGAGCTGGCCACCTGCGCGATCGAGGGCATCCCGGTCAAGATCGCGATCATCAACAACGGCAACCTCGGCATGGTCCGCCAGTGGCAGACGCTCTTCTACAACGAGCGCTACTCCAACACCAACCTCGGGGACAGGAAGACCGAGCTCCAGGGCACCCGCGTCCCTGACTTCGTGAAGCTCGCCGACGCGTACGGCTGCATCGGCCTGCGCTGCGAGCGGAAGGAGGACGTGGACGCGATCATCGAGCAGGCGATGGCGATCAACGACCAGCCGGTCGTGATCGACTTCATCGTCCACAAGGACGCGATGGTCTGGCCCATGGTCGCGGCCGGGACAAGCAACGACGACATCAAGCACGCCCGCGACATCGCGCCCGAGTGGGAGGCATCAGAGTAATGTCCGAGCAGCACACGCTGTCGGTTCTGGTCGAGAACAAGCCGGGCGTCCTCGTCCGCATCGCCGGCCTGTTCTCCCGGCGCGGCTTCAACATCGAGTCCCTCGCGGTCGGCCCGACCGAGCACGAGGAGATCTCCCGGATGACGATCGTGGTGAACTGCGAGGAGCATCCGCTTGAACAGGTGACCAAGCAGCTCAACAAGCTGATCAACGTCATCAAGATCGTCGAGCTCGAACCGTCACAAGCGGTGCAGCGCGAGCTCATGCTGATCAAGGTGCGCGCCGACGCCGACAGCCGGTCGAAGGTGCTCGAGACGGTCGACCTCTTCCGCGCGCACGTCGTCGACGTGGCGCTCGACGCGGTGACGGTAGAGGCGACCGGCAGCCATGACAAGCTAGAGGCACTGGTCAGGGTCCTCGAGCCGTTCGGCATCAAGGAACTGGTCAAGTCCGGCGCGATCGCGGTCGGCCGTGGCGGCCGGTCCATCACGGACCGCACGCTGCGCCCCCTAGAGCGCTCCGCCTAAACAGAAAATTCAACAGAGGATCATCCCGAACGGAAGCAGCCGACTCCCATCGGCCCACCTTCCTCCCCGGCACCGGCGAACCAGCCGGCGCGCCGACGTCATCACAAGATGGCGCGGGCCGCACCGGCCGGCGGAGGCCACGCGGAACTGACCCCGTGGCCCCCAAGGTCCGATTCGTTCTGGTCGTGTGGCCCCCAAGGTCCGATTCGTTCTGGTCGTGTGGCGCCCAAGGCCCGTTCATTCTGCCCTTGTGGCCCCCAGGCGCAGCTCTATCGGCCCTATGGCACTCGGGGACAGAACCGTTTCGCCTTGGGGCACCTAGGGACAGAGCGGTTTTTGGCCCGAAGGGCCACAGGGACAGACCCGAAGGGCCACAGGGACAGAACGGTTTAGCCTTGGGGCACCCAGGGACAGGCCCGTTTTGGCCCCGGGGGCCCCAGGACCAGAACGTTTGGCCCCGGGGCACCAAGCACGGAACCGTTTTTGGCCCCTGCGGGCCACGGGGCCGGAGCATCGTGGGCGGGGGAGTCGGGTGGGCGGGTTAGAGTCAGGCCGCAACCGTTCGGGAGAAGGATTTTTGATCTTCAACGACGATGAAAGGGCCATATCAGTGGCAGAGATCTTCTACGACCAGGACGCCGACCTCTCGCTTATCCAGCAGCGGCACGTCGCGGTCCTCGGCTACGGCAGCCAGGGGCACGCGCACGCGCTCTCGCTGCGGGACTCGGGCGTGGACGTCCGCGTCGGCCTGCAGCCCGGGTCGAAGAGCAGGGAGAAGGCGGAAAGCGACGGCCTGCGCGTCCTCACCCCCGCCGAGGCGTGCGAGGAAGCCGACCTGGTCATGGTCCTGATCCCGGACACCCTGCAGCGCCATGTGTACGCGGAAGCGATCGCCCCGTCGCTCGTCGAGGGCGACGCGCTGTTCTTCGCGCACGGCCTGAACATCCGCTACGGCCTCATCAAGCCGCCGTCCGACGTGGACGTCGTCATGGTCGCGCCGAAGGGCCCCGGCCACCTCGTCCGCCGCCAGTTCAACGAGGGCCGCGGCGTGCCCGCGCTCGTGGCGGTCGAGCAGGACGCCAGCGGCAACGCGCTCGCGCTCGGCCTCTCGTACGCCAAGGGCATCGGCGCCACCCGGGCCGGCGTGCTCAAGACCACGTTCACCGAGGAGACAGAGACCGACCTGTTCGGCGAGCAGGCCGTGCTCTGCGGCGGCGTGTCCGAGCTGATCAAGGCCGGGTTCGACACGCTCGTCGCGGCCGGGTACCAGCCCGAGGCCGCGTACTTCGAGTGCCTGCACGAGATGAAGCTGATCGTCGACCTCATGTACGAGGGCGGCCTATCCAAGATGTGGTGGTCGGTGTCCGACACGGCCGAGTTCGGCGGCTACACCCGCGGCCCGCGGCTGATCAACGACGCGACCCGCGCCGAGATGCGGAAGATCCTCGGCGAGATCCAGGACGGCACGTTCACCCGCGAGCTGATCGAGGAGTTCGACGCGGGCCAGCCCAACTTCAAGCGGCGCCGCGCGGCCGAGCAGGCCGAGCAGATCGAGCAGGTGGGCGCCAAGCTCCGGCCGCTGATGAGCTGGCTGTCCGACGAGGAGGATTAGGGTTTCCCTATGCCTAACAGTTTCAAGCTGGCCGTCGTCGGCGGCGACGGCATCGGCCCCGAGGTCACGGCCGAAGCGCTGAAGGTGCTGCGGGCGGCGACCCCCGAGGTCACCTGGGAGACGACCGACTACGACCTGGGCGCCCGCCGCTATCACAAGAGCGGTGAGACGCTGCCGGATTCGGTGCTGGCGGAGCTCCGGGCGCACGACGCGATCCAGCTCGGCGCGATCGGCGACCCGTCGGTCCCGAGCGGCGTCCTCGAGCGCGGCCTGCTGCTTCGCCTGCGCTTCGAGCTTGACCACTACATCAACCTGCGGCCGGTCCGGCTCTACCCAGGCACCGTGTCGCCGCTGGCCAAGGGCTCGCCAGAGACGATCGACATGGTGGTCGTCCGCGAGGGCACCGAGGGGCCGTACTCCGGGGGCGGCGGCGTCATGCGCCGCGGCACACCGCACGAGCTGGCCACGCAGGAGTCACTCAACACGGCGTTCGGCGTGGAGCGGGTCGCCAGGTACGCGTTCTCGCTCGCCCAGGGGCGGCCGCGGCGCAAGCTCACGCTGGTGCACAAGACCAACGTGCTGACGTTCGCGGGTGACCTCTGGCAGCGCACGGTGAACGCCGTCGCACCGGAGTTCCCCGACGTCACGGTCGACTACCAGCACGTGGACGCCGCCTCGATGTTCTTCGTCTCGCAGCCGGAGCGGTTTGACGTCATCGTGACCGACAACCTGTTCGGTGACATCCTCACCGACCTTGGCGCGGCGATCGCGGGCGGCATCGGCCTCGCGGCGAGCGGCAACATTAACCCGGAGCGCGCCGCCCCGTCGATGTTCGAGCCGGTGCACGGCAGCGCGCCGGACATCGCCGGGCAGTCCAAGGCCGACCCGACCGCGGCGATCCTGTCCGCGGGCATGCTGTGCGCGCACCTTGGCCTGTCCGTGGCCGCGGCGAAGATCGAGCAGGCGGTCTCCGACGACGTGCTCGCCCACGCGGGCGGGTCGGCGGCGCGGACGACCACCGAGATCGGCGACGACGTCGCCAAGCGAGTAGCCGGGTAGCGGTAGCCCTCTCCCGCACCGCGCCGACCCCTGCCACGTGCGCGAGCGTGCCATCGGTGTCACTATGACAAACACCGATGGCACGCTCGTCCGGGCGGGCGCCGGCAAGGCCAGAAGCTCACTTGGCGCCACAGAACCGATACAGTCGTATATCGCCCCGAAAGGACCTGACCTGCGATGACCGAGACACTCGACACCGAGATCAACTTCGAGATTCACCCCGCACAGACGCTGGTGCCCGCCGCTGAGCGCGCGCGCGTGCTGGAAGCGCCGGGGTTCGGTCAGGTCTTCACCGACCACATGATCACGCTGCGCTGGACGGCGGAGCGCGGCTGGCACGACGGCAAGCTGGAGCCGTACGGCCCGTTCACGCTCGACCCGGCCACGGCGGTATTCCACTACGGCCAGGAGCTCTTCGAGGGGCTGAAGGCCTACCGGCAGGCGTCAGGCTCGATCGTCATGTTCCGCCCGCAGGCCAACGCCGCCCGCTTCAACGCGAGCTGCCGCCGGATGGCGATGCCGGAGCTTCCCGAGGAGACGTTCGTCCGCGCCCTTGAGCTGCTCGTCACCCAGGACAGGGACTGGGTGCCGGAAGGCGTGGGCAAGAGCCTTTACCTGCGGCCGTTCCTGATCGCCACCCAGCGTGGCCTCGGCGTGAACCACCCGTCGACCGAGTACCTGTTCTCCGTTATCGCCTCGCCGGCCGCGTCGTACTTCGCCGAGGGCAAGACGGTCAAGGTCTGGCTGTCCGAGGAGTACGTCAGGGCGGCACCGGGCGGCACCGGGGCGGTCAAGTGCGGCGGCAACTACGCGGCCTCGTTCGCCGCGCAGCAGCAGGCCGTGGACAACGGCTGCGACCAGGTGGTCTGGCTCGACTGCGTCGAGCACGAGTGGGTGGAGGAGATGGGCAGCAACAACCTGTACTTCGTGTACGGGTCGGGTGCGTCGGCCCGCGTGCTGACCCCGGAGCTGAGCGGCGCGCTGCTGCCCGGCATCACCCGCGACTCGCTGCTGCGCCTCGCGCCGACGCTCGGCATCCCGGTGGAAGAGGGCAGGATCTCCGTGACGCAGTGGCGGCAGGGCTGCGCGTCGGGCGAGCTGACCGAGGTCTTCGGCTGCGGCACGGCGGCGGTGGTCTCGCCCATCGGGACGGTCGACGGCCCGTCCGGCGGCTGGACGATCGGCGACGGCACGCCAGGCCCGGTCACCCAGCGGCTGAAGTCCGAGCTGATCGACATCCAGTACGGCAACAAGCCCGACCCGTTCGGCTGGGTCTACAAGGTCGCTTGAGCCGGGTCGGCCGGGTCGGCCGGGCCGGACTGTCGATTCGATTACTCTCCGTCACCTTCTTGCGGCGGGCGCGGGCCGCCTGCCGCATCGGTGGCCATGGCGGCATGCCCGGGTCTCTTTCGGATCTTTGCTGGTGGAAGCCTCGATGTGAACGGGGTTTCTGGGTTCCCATGGTGTCGTTACCAGACCGTTATCAAAAATCCAGTCACCGTAAGCAACCATTCGACGGCTCCCCGGCGTCTTTACCTATGACTGAGGCTCGCTTGGGGGGTTGCGGCCCAGTCACGTGAGAGCCGGGCCTCATCTCGGGGGAGGCCCGGACTTCGAAGACCGGCTCCGACCCTGCCGGTCGGCCCCCGCGGGCGCGTTTCGGCCACCGCCAGCGCCCGCGGGGGCCATCTCCGTTTCTGGCTCGCAACCGCCTCAGATTGCCGTGACCCCCGCCCCAAGCGCGCCTCGGTCCCTCCTCGGTCCCTCCTCGGTCCCTCCTCGGTCCCTCCTCGGTCCCGCCTTGGTCGCTCCTGGGAATCTCCGTTGGCGGTCTGCCGTTGTGCCAAGTAAGATCGTGAGTGGCGGGCACGCCACGCGTGGTCGTCTACAACTCAACAGGGGGGTGACTGGTTTCGACTTCGGTGGTTAATCCAAGAGAAGCGAGCCGAGGGTGGCGGACGTAACCTCGTAAAAATGCGACCGTAAACCACAAGTGCCAATTCTAATAGCACTGTCCCGGCCGCCAAGGCCGACCTCGCTCTTGCTGCCTAAGCAAGTCTGAGGGTTGTGACCGTCAGCCCGGGAGTGCCTTCGGCCCGGGACCTGGCGTCGCTAGAAGGCTCAACTAGACGGTCCGGTCACGGGACCGGCTAGGAAATCAAACAGTGACTGAGCCCGTCGGCGTCTTGCCTGCGTGATCGCCGGGGCCGAGAAAACAAAGCAGGCTGCGCTCGGAGAAGACTTGGAAAGGTCCCGGAGGACCAGGGTTCGAATCCCTGCACCTCCAAGGTCACTCAGTTTTTCGAGAACCTGAATGACCTTGGGGCTCCCTGTTACAGAACGCGCCGACGGCCCAGCCGCTCGGCGCATTCTGCTTTCCGGGCCGGCGCCCGTGACGGAGGGACGTCACTCTGGGCACTTGCGTCCACTCTGTCGGTGAACCGACCACTTTTGTGCCCGCTTCGTCGGGGTTTGTCCGTGCGTTTCACCGACAAACATGCGGGTCACCGACAAAGAAGAGGGCCAGAGGCGGCCCGGTGACACGCTGCCGATCCGCGCAGCGCGGCCGCGCGACCGCGCGGCCTTGGCGGGCCGGCCGGGCTCCTCGGGTACGTCGGCGGATCGCGTCCGGGCGTCCATCCAACGCGCGGCCACGCCCGGCGGGTCATGTTTGAAGCCACAAACGCATCCCGTTGCGGCCCCCACCCAGCCGATTCGCCCCGTTTGGTAGACGGCGCGCGTAGCTGATCATTACCATTCTGCGTCCGAACACGGGATAATAGGGCGACGGATCGACACGGTTGTTGCTGTCCGGCGTGGCCTCGGGCGGAGCCCGGCCGGACGCGGTTCGCATGATGTGTGTGGTTAAGGAAGGGGATGCAGCATGGCGGCGATGAAGCCGCGGACGGGCGATGGCCCGCTCGAGGTGACCAAGGAGGGCCGTGGCATCGTGATGCGCGTCCCATTGGAGGGTGGCGGAAGGCTTGTCGTAGAGCTGTCCGCCGATGAGGCCGCGAAGCTTGGTGACGCACTCCAGGCGGCCGTTGGGTAAGGCAGGCGTGGTGGAACACCCCGGACTCTTTTTGACCTGGCGATCCTGGATGATCCGCCTTCTGGCGGAGAACGGGAGGAAAGAGTTCGCCCGTTCGGATGATCCTTCTTTTATCTCTTGATGGCGGCCAGCATGCCGCCCGCGATGGGGAGCAGCAGCGGGACGAGCCTCTCATCGTTGCCGACCATGTCGGTGAGTTCCCGCACCCCGTCGGTGGCCGGCCCCGCGCCGGGCGGCAGGACGTCGTTGAATACGACGACGCCGCCCGCGCGGAGCAGGCGCAGCCCGGCCGTCAGGTACTCGGGATAGGCGGACTGGTCGGCGTCGCAGAACACGAGATCGTAGGCGCCGTCGGACAGTCGCGGCAGCACGTCGAGCGCGCGGCCGAGTATGAGCCGCGCCTGATTGGCGGCGAAGCCCGCCTGGGTGAAGGCCTTGCGGGCCAGGCGGTGGTACTCGGGCTCCGTGTCCACGCTGGTGAGCACGCCGCCCGGGCGCATGCCGCGCAGCAGCCAGATGCCGGAGCTCCCGCAGCCGGTGCCTATCTCCACGACCGCGCGGGCGCCTATCGCGGTCGCGAGGAACCGTAGCGCGGCTCCCGCGGAGGGCAGCACGGGCACGGTACCGCCGAGGTCCGCGGCGTTGGCTCGGGCGGTGAGCAGCGGTTCGTCCTCAACCGCGTACGCCGCCTCGTCGTAGTCGATGTCTTGCTCCCTAAAACGATGCCTTTTCACGCGTGAGCCTAGCCAATTTCGCTGGTCCGTGGAACCTTAAGCTAGTGGGGACCGTTAGTTAAGTCGATGAGCGAGAGCCTCAACCTGGTGACACAGCCGGCGATTCCTGGACAGGAAGGTCGCGATCCCGAGGCCCAGTGGGTTCCACCCAGCTGGGACGAGATCGTGCGCGCGCACTCGGCCCGCGTCTACCGGCTTGCCTACCGCCTGACCGGCAACCAGCATGACGCGGAGGACCTCACTCAGGAGGTCTTCGTCCGCGTTTTCCGATCCCTGGCCACCTACACGCCGGGGACGTTCGAGGGCTGGCTGCACCGGATCACCACCAACCTGTTCCTCGACGGCGCCCGGCGGCGGCAGCGGATCAGGTTCGAGGGGCTCGGCGACGAGGTCGAGCAGCGGATCCC
>Ga0335075_10004375_pt1 | contig 22131 bp, 15 predicted proteins | sample Lox_Sample_24_FD_206723 | JGI IMG/M metagenome (GOLD analysis project Ga0335075, IMG submission 206723) | Soil microbial communities from Loxahatchee National Wildlife Refuge, Florida, United States - Lox_Sample_2.4 | ecosystem: Environmental > Terrestrial > Soil > Wetlands | place: USA...
CCGACCAGGTGGTCCGGGCCAGGGCCGGGGACGAGGGGGAGGTCATCGTTGGCCTCGGCGGCGGCCGGGTCATCAGGGCGCGGCGGCTGCTGATCGCCACCGGGGTGCGCGACGAGCTCCCGGACATCCCGGGTGCCCGCCAGCTCTGGGGGCGCGGTCTGCTGCACTGCCCGTACTGTCACGGGTGGGAGGTGCGAGGCCAGCCCCTTGGGGTTCTGGGCGGCTCGCCCGGCGCCGTGCAGCATGCCCTGCTTGTTCGGCAGTGGTCCGCCGACGTGATCTTCTTCGCCGGCCAGGGGGAACTGCCCGAGGCCGAGCTGGCCCAGCTGGCGGCACGCGAGATACGCGTCGTCGCCGGCGAGGTCGCGAGCCTGGTGATGCAAGAAGGCCGGCTGACTGGAGTCCAGCTGGCCGACGGGCACGTGGTGCCCAGGGCGGCGGTGTTCATCCGGCCTCGCAACGTCCCGCGCGGTGATGGCCTGCTGGCTGGGCTCGGCTGCGCCGTCGACGCGGCCGGGTTCCCGGTAGTCGACGTCAGCGGCCGGACCACCGTGGCCGGGGTCTGGGCCGCAGGCAACATCGTCAACCCGCGTGCCCAGGTCATCACGGCGGCCGGCGATGGGGCCGCCGCTGCCATGGCGATCAACGCCGACCTGGTCGCGGATGACGTGGCGCGAGCCGCGCGGGCCGGGGCAGACGCCCCGCCCATCGCGGGGGACCCGTTCTCGGCGGCCATGGAAGCGCATGTCGCGGAGATTGTCGCCGGCGATCGCAGGCACGGGCTGCTGTAGCCGCCGCCAGGCTGCCTTCCCTCCTCGTATCTCGCCAAAGGGAGTCCTTAATATGTCCGTCGATCTTTCCCGGGCCACCGTGCCCGGCACTGCGGGGCGGGTCATGCCCACGCTCATGTCCGCCTGCGTGGTCGTCGTCGTCGCGATGGTCGCCGCTATCAATCTGGCGCTACCGAAGCTGTCCGGCAGCAGCCTGCACCCGAGCTTCACCGAACTGCTGTGGGTCGTCGATGCGTATGTCCTGGTCTTCGGCTGCCTGCTCATTCCGGCCGGCGCGCTCGGTGACCGCATGGGGCGCAAAGGCGTTCTGATTGCCGGAATGGTCGTGTTCACGGTCGGCTGCGTGGCCTCGGCGGCGGCGCAAGACGTCGCCACGCTGATGGCCGGACGGGTCGTGTCCGGAATTGGCGCCGCCCTGGTCATGCCAGCCACCCTGTCACTTCTCCTGCAGGTCACCGCGCCCGAGCACAGGCCACGGGCGATCGCCACGTGGACCGGTGCGACCGGCGCGGCGGGGGCGCTCGGCACGCTCGGCGGTGGCGCGCTGCTGCAGGCGGCACCATGGCAGGCACTGTTCGGCGTCGTCGCGGGCCTGTCTCTGCTCCTCGCGGTAGCCGTGGCGCGGCTGGCCCCGCGAGGGGAACGCCAAGCCGCCAGCCCCGACCCGTTCGGCACGCTGCTCGCCACCGCCGCCGTGTTCGCGCTCCTGCTCGGGATCATCGAATCCGCGAGCCACGGCTGGGGGTCGCCCCTCGTGCTCGGGTCGCTCGCCGCCGGAGCGCTGCTGCTGGCCGCGTTCACCGGTTACGCCCTGCGTGCGGCTCGCCCGCTGCTCGACCCCCGCGTTTTCGCCATCACCCGGCTGCGCACTGGCGCGCTTGGCGTCGCGGTCGTCTTCTTCGGCCTGTTCGCGCTGTTTTTCGTCAATGCCCAGTACCTGCAGTACGCCAAGGGATACCAGCCCCTGGTCACCGGCGTGGCGATCCTGCCGCTGCCCATCGGGCTAATCGTCATCAGCCCGCGGAGCATCGCGATTGCACGGCGCGTCGGGACCCGCGTTGTGGTCGCCGGCGGCATGGCGATGATCGCGGGCGGCCTGCTCGGCCTGTCGTTCACCGGCGGCGGGACGCCCTATCCGCTATATGGCCTCGCGCTGCTGGCCATATCGGTCGGCGCGGCGCTCAGCGCGCCGAGCCTGTCCACCGGGATCGTAGCCTCGCTTCCGCCGGCCCGGGCCGGGATGGGCTCAGGCCTCAACAGCGCCAGCCGCGAGATCGGCAGCGCCCTCGGAATCGCTGTCGTCGGCACGGTCCTGGCTGACCGCTTCGGCTCTGGCCTGCCTGCGGCGCTGCGGCCGTGCGCGAGCTCGGTCTCCGGAGCGCTCGACGCTGCCCAGCGGCTCGGCGGGACGGCACCCGGCCGCGCGATCAGCGCGTTCACCGGTGCCATGGCGGCAGGCTACCGGGTGATCGCGATCGTGGTCCTCCTCGGCGCTGTCGCCGTCGCCGTCAGCTCCAGAGCCCGGATCCGCCGAACGTAGCGACCACGGGGAAACGCCTGGCGTCCTTTCGCTGTCCGGCGCCAGGCGTTCCAGCACGCCTGGCGCTGATCCGGTCCCGGGACTTCATTGTCCACACGCCGGTACCGCCGGGCGGTCCGTCCCCGGTCCCCGCGGCGGACCGGACGGCCCGGGGCGCTGGAAGACCCTGATCTTCAGCTCGACCGTAACGGTGAAAGGGGTGGGCAGAGAGCTGATGCCGGCCGCCAGCGCCTGCGGCGTGATGTGGCGGACACTGGGGCCCATGGACACCAGCGCGGTCAGATCGGCGTGGTCCAGGCTCAGCTGGTAGTTGACGCTGGTGACGCCGGATCGGCCATAGTCATGGTAGGTCCCGGCGAGCCGCCCGGGCTTATGCCGGTCGATGCCGATCATGCCGAGCGGCTGCCGGAGCTCGCGCAGGTGACCGGCGCCCGGCACGGCTATGATCAGTGTCCCGCCAGGGGCGAGGACGCGGCCGGTCTCGGCGGCGTTGCGCGGTCCGAAGATGCTCACCACCAGAGCCGCCGAACGGTCCGCCAGCGGCAGGGGCTGCCAGACATCCGCGCCGAGGGCCGCCGCCCGGCGGTGTGCCCGGGCGGCGCGCCGCAGCGCCGGGACCGACAGGTCAAGGCACACGCCGTGCCGGTGCGGCAGGGCGTCCAAGACGTCGGCGAGGTAATAGCCGGTACCACCGGCCAGGTCGGCTATCAGGCCGGGCATGTCAGGATCGTGCCGCGCGGCAAGTGACCGCACGGCCGCCGCGAGCGGCTGGTAGTGACCGCGGCCAAGGAAACGCTCGCGAGCGGTGACCATGGCGGAGGTATCAGCCGTGCCGGGTCCCGCCCGGCCAGCGGTGAGGTTGACATAGCCGTGACGGGCGATGTCGAAGCCATGATTACGGCCGCATGCCAGGCGGCCGCCGTCCAGGTGAAGCGGGCTGGCGCAGACCGGGCAGCGCAGGTACGCGGCGGTAGCCGCGAGCGCCCGGCGCCGCTCAGCAGGCGAAGGTATGCCGTCACGTTGCCGGCAGGCAAGATCGCGTGGGTCCACAGGAACGTCCCGTCGAGTCGGAAGGATGACCAGCCGACGGCGGCACGCTCAGACACCAGAGCCCGTACGAGGGACTAACGCCACAGGGCCGGACAGCTTGCCGCCGCCCGGCACCGCGCACCGCCTCAGACGGCGCGCGGAGGCTTGAAATACCAGTAACCCACGAGCCGGGAGCATACCCGGTCAGGGAGCGGGCCGGGGCTTGAGACCGTCCATGAGGAGGTCGAACAGGCGCTGAGCCTGCGGACGCTGCCCGCGTTTGGCCGATACAGCCAAGATCCCGATGAGGACAGCGGCGATGTCCTCGGCGCTCGCGTCGGCGCGGATATCACCGGCGGCGGCGCCGGCGTCGAGGATCACGGTGATGGCCGCTATGAGCTCCTGGCGGGTGTGGGCCAGGGAGATGTCGCCAGAGTCGATCATGGCGAGCAGGGTGCTGGTCATGCCGTGCTTGGTGGCCATCCAGTCCGCGAACAGGTCCATCCACAGGCGCAGCGCCCGCGCGGGCGCGTGGTCGGCGAGCAGGTCGGTCGCCCCGGTGGTCAGCCGTACCACCTGGTCCCGGTAGACGGCGTCGACGAGCGCCTCCCGGGTGGGGAAGTGGCGGAAGAGGGTGGCGACCCCGACGCCCGCCTCGCGTGCGATCTCGCGCATGGATGGCTCGGTGCCTGAGGCAGCGAAGGCGCGAGTGGCCGCCGCGAGCAGGGTCTCGCGGTTGCGTGCCGCGTCGGCGCGGAGCTGCTGGTGGGCAGCGGAAGGCGAGTCGAGCGCCATACTTAAACGGATCGCGTTCCGGTTAGGGTGAACATCGGGTTAGTATAGGCCGAAAGCTAAATGGAACACGTTCCGATTGCTGGAAGGGCTATCTCATGACCGAACGCGATTCGACGACAGGCGCCATGCGCACCGTCCGCTTCCACGAATATGGCGAGCCCGCCGACGTCCTGCGCCTGGAGACCGTGCCCGTGCCCGAACCGGGACCCGGCCGCATCCGCATCGCCGTGCACGCGTGCGGCCTTGCCCCGGCCGACTGGGCCCTGTGCCGCGGCTTGTTCCCCGGAACGCTGCCCCGGGGCATCGGCTGCGACGTCTCGGGCACCGTCGAGGCCGTCGGCGAGGGCGTCACGGACATCGCCATGGACGACCTGGTGTTCGGCACCGCCGACTACGCCGGCCAGCCGAGTGCGGGCGCGGCCGACCGTGCCGTCATGGACCACTGGTTCGCCGTCCCTGAAGGCCTGGACCTCACCCGGGCCGCTGCGCTGCCGATGGCGCTGAGCACCGCCTCCTGGCACCTCGCGCGGCTCGGCGTGTCCGCGGGCGCCACGATCCTCATCAACGGCGCAGGCACCACGATCGGCTACGCGGCCGTGCAGATCGCCCTCACCCGGGGCGCGCGGGTGATCGCAAGCGCCGGGGACACCTACGCCCAGGACCTGCGCGACCTCGGGGCCACGGTGACCGGCTACGGCGACGGCCTGGCCGCCCGGGTCAAGGACCTGGCCGGCGGCCCGGTCGACCTCGTCTTCGACACCGCGCCTCCCTCCGGCGTCCTGCCCGAGCTCGCCGAGATGGCCGGCGGCGACCCCAAGCGGGTCCTGACCTGCTCCGACCTCGGCGCGGCAAACGAGCTCGGCGTACGCGATTCCTTCCACGAAGACCCCGCGACGTGGACCGACGACGAACGCTACGGCGCCTTCCCCGAGTTCACCGGGCTGGCCGCCGCGGGCAAGTTCACCGTCCCGGTCGCCGGCACCTTCCCGCTCGACCAGTGGCGCACCGCCCTGGAGATCAGCCAGGCCGGCCGTGCCCGCGGCAAGCTTCTCCTCCTGCCCGCCACGCAGCGGTGAGCCGCGGGGAACGCTCCGTTGCCCCAGCCTGCCCCGAGGTGGAGCATGGGTAGCGTGGCAGCAGGCACAATATGAGCGCGATCGAGTCTGGCGCCATCGACTGCGACGTCCACGTCGAGCCACCCTCTATGGATGTGCTGCTCGGCTACATTGCGCCCTACTGGCATGAGTTCATCCGCAGCGGGCGCCTAGGCATCGGCCATCGGCTCTACCCCGAGAGCGAGCCGATGTCGGCTCGGCCCGAAGCCCGGGCCACGGGCAGCTTCCCGCCCCATACCTACGAAGAACTACGTGCCCAGCTGCTTGATCCGTACGAGCCGATCGCGGCCATCCTTACCTGCGTCGCGACCTTCCGGGGCAGCCGCAACCCATACTTCGAAGCCGCGATGACGACGGCGATCAACGACTGGATGCGCGCGGAGTTCCTCGATCGCGACGACCGCCTGCGCGGCAGCGTCGTCGTACCGAGTTTTCACCCGGACGCCGCTGCCGACGAGATTGACCGTCTCGGCAGCGACCGCCGGTTCGTGCAGGTGCTGCTACCGGTCCGCAGCGAGTCGCCCTGGGGAAACGTCCGCTACCGTGCGGTCCACGACGCGGCCAGCCGTAACCGGCTGCCGATCACCCTGCACGCGGGGGGCGGCTGGGGCATGGCGCCGACGGCGACCGGGACTGCCTCGACCTACTACGAGGACTACCTCTACGACTCCCAGATCGTCGCGCCGAACCAGGTCCTCAGCCTCGTCGCCGAGGGCGTCTTCGACCGGCACCCCGACCTGCGCGTCTGCCTCACGGAGCTCGGCTTCGCCTGGCTCCCGTCGCTGCTTTGGCGGTTCGACAAGGACTGGAAGGCACTGTGGCGCGAGACGCCCTGGGTACGAGATAAGCCGTCCGTCTACGTCAGGAACCACTTCCGGGCCACGACGAGCCCGACGCTCATCCCCGGGCGCACGCCTACCAGGGAGCTCGCGCAGCTAGCCGAGATGCTCGACGCCGAGCACCTGCTCCTCTACTCGAGCGACTACCCGCACGATCACGGTAACGACGCCCTCGAGAACCTCCTTGCCATCCTCGGCGAATCGGGCCGCGATGCGATCCTGCGGAAGAACGCCGCGGCCTTCTTCGAGATCGCTGTCCCCGGCGAGCAGCTCAGATGCGGCGCAGACGCTTCGCGTACAGCCGGGCGGCGTTCTCGCCCATGATCTTCTCGCGCATCTGCGGGGGCATCGCGGGCGGCAGCGCCTTGCGCGGCGAGTCGAAGTCCCAGTGCGGGCCCACTGCAGCGGTCCCGACCACGACAAGCACGCCTCGACGAGCGCGACTTGCAGGCGCGGGCACTCATCGAAAACGCCCTCGCAGATCATGCTCATCGCGAGCCGCTCGACCGGCATATGGAGCCAGACGTGCTGTTCCAGGTAGTACGAGGGTGCGCCGCTGCCCCGGTAGCGGTTCCCTGGGTCACCGCCGACGTGGCACATCGCGACGAAGTCGGCCGCCTCGGCTGCCTTGTAGATCGGCCAGTACTTCCGGTCCCCCCACTCGCTCTGAGTGTCGCCGCGCACCATCACCTGGACGAAACGCGCATCGCCTGCGAACCGCTCGATCTCCGCAACAGCCAGGTCAGGCGAGTCGAACGGCACGTTGAGGCTCGCGCGCAGCCGCGGGTCGCGGTCGAGCCACTCCTGCGCCACCCAGTCGTTGATCGCGCGGCACAGCGCAGCCTGGTAGGCGGCCGGGCCTTCGAGCACGAACGTGAGCGGGATCAAGATGGCGATATCGGTTCCGTACTCATCGAGCAGCTGGGCCCGCAGCACGTCGATGTCGCTGCCAGGTGCGCCGCCGGGCGCCGCTGCGTCCAAGCGGAAGCCGCCGTTGCGCCAGCGCGGGTAGTCACGCACGGCGCGTGTCCCGCCGCCGGAGTGCTCGTTCGCAAACCGCGTCCGCCACGGCTCAGGAAGGCGCGGCAGGATGTCGCGCGGCAGGAACATCGGATGCACGTCGACGTCGAACAAGAGGGCCGTTGCGCGCGGGGGGCTGATGCCGTCGCGCAGGGCGGTATCGGGGGCAGCGGTAGCCGTCACTGGAGCGCCTCGGTTCTCACTGTCGACGCCGACCCGGGGACCGGCGCGCACCAACACTATAACGAGCGTCAGAATCGACGCCGCTGCCTGAGCCTCGACTGCCTAAGCCTCGGCTGCCTAAGCCTCGACGACGACGTAGTCCTGCTCGACGGACACCGGCACCGTCTCGGCGATGTACGGCCCGGGCACCCGACCATCGGGCCGCATCTCGCCCCCGTCCGCCTGGACGAGATCGGTCCCCGGCACAACACTGACGTCGTACCTGCGGGCCGACAGGTTGCCGCGCCCGGGCCCCATGAACGACTGCCCAGTGGCGATGTCGTACTCCCAGCCGTGCCAGGGGCACGCGAGCAGCGGCGGGCCAGGGTCCATCGTCACCTCCCCGGGCTTAACGGAAACCGCCCGTGGCGCGAACGATCCGAGGCACAGCGGACCGAACTGGTGCGGGCAACGGTTGCGGAGTGCGTAGAACTTGTCATCGATCCGGAAGACTCCGACCGACTTGCCGTTCACGTCGATGATCTTCCGATCGCCGTTCTCGAAGTCCGAGACCCTGCCGACGACGACCTTCATGCCCTCACCCCGCCATGTGACCTCGTCGGGCGAGGCAGCTCAACCGGCGACCCGTCAACGTTGCTCTCTACGTTACCCAGGCCCGTGCTCTCGCCCCGTGAACCTCGAGCCGCGCCCGGACTCGCTCTTGCGACCGTTTCCCCGCACCACCACATGACCAGAGTGACTGTCGAGGCAAATGTGAATCCTGGTGCGCGACAGGGCAGGTTCGACGGCGGGCTTTGGGGCCCGGCAATGGGGCCTGTGGGCCCCTGGCCCCGATAGACAGGGCCTGTGGCACACGCGCCCCATGCAACGACATCGTGGGGGAGCGGGCACTCCAGACAGGTCACCTCGGGGTGTGGCGGTCGCGTCGGGAGGGGCGGCCGGCGCGGAAGATGGCCATATTGATGAAGGTGATGGCGATCCAGATGATGATGATCGGCCAGGTTCCATTTCCGTGGCCGGTGCTGATGCTCGCCGATGCAATCGCGCCGACGACCATGGAGCCGAGGGCCAGGCTGACCTGCTGCCAGGAGATCTGACGGCCAAGGTGGACGGCTGGCAGGACGGCTGGCAGGACGGCTGGCAGGACGGCTGGCGGGTACTGCGCTTGGTCGCTGGCCCCGGGAGCGCTGGTGCCGGCCTGGCCCGCCGCTGGCAGGCCGCCACGCTGGTACCGGGAGATGCGCTCGTCGACGCGGCGGTCGACCTCGGCGCCGATCCGCTCGACTAGGCCCGCCGCTATCGCGTCGTCATAATCGGAGCCGAGGTCACGGTGCGCCCCGACAGACGCGGCGATTTCGTCTTCTCTATCCCTGTGCGAGTTCATATCCGTCCTTTTCGTGGGCTCTGGCTCGGCCGCGGCAGGCGCCAGGCGCGGTCGCCGAGCAGTGACAGCGCCGCCGGGAGCAGGATGCCGCGGACGACGGTGGCGTCGATCAGGACCGCTGCGGCCATGCCGATGCCGAGGACCTTGAGCTCGATAAACGGCAATGTGAGGAAGATCGAGAAGACCGCCACCATGATCAGCGCGGCGCTGGTGACCACGCCGGCGCTTGACGCGATTCCCTCGACGGTCGCCTGCCGCGGTGATGAGCCCCGCGCCCAGTGCTCGCGGATCCGGCTGAGGATGAATACGTGGTAGTCCATGCTGATCCCGAACAGCAGCACGAACATGAACAGCGGAACCCACCAGGTGATCCCGCCGAACGAGGTGTAGCCGAGCAGCCCTTGCAGCCGCCCGTCCTGGAAGATCAGCGTGATCAGCCCGTAAGCCGCCGCTACCGACAGCAGGTTCAGCACGATCGACACCACCGGGATCACGACCGAACGGAAGCCCGCCAGCAGCACCACGAATGCCAGCCCGGCGACGACGGCAAACACCAGGGCCGTGTTGTCGTGCACCACCTGGATGGTGTCGTGACTTCTGGCGGTCTCGCCGGCGACCGCGTAACTGATCCCGGGCACCTGGCCCAGCGTGGCGGGCAGGTCGTGGTCGCGCAGTGTCGCCAGGGCGTTGAAGGACGTGGAGTCTTGCCCGTTGCCGGCCAGTTGCACGTTCACGACCAGCGCCCGCCCGCCGCCGAGGGAGGTAGCCGTTACCGGCCCGCGGACCGGGCCGTCGGGCGAGGTCCGGGCGCGCAGCGCGGCGACGGCGGCCGCCACCTTCGGGCCGGTCACGTCCGAGCCGGTCACTACCACCTGCGCCGGCGCGGGGGCCTGCGGGAACGCCTTCTCGATCTTCAGCAGATTCTGCACCGCGGGGGAGTCGTAGGGCGCGTCGATGGGCGGCTGCCCGATCCGCAAGCCGAGAACCGGAGCTGCCAGCGCGAGCAGCGCGACGGCGGCGAGCCCGCCCCAGATCACCGGCCGGGCGACCACGCCGCGAGCCAGCGCGCCCCACGCGCGCGACGGGCGGGCGGCTTCCCGCCGGCGGCCAAGGAACGGTATCCGTCCCGCGTCGGAGCGCGGCCCGAGCCAGGACAGCAGCGCGGGCAGCACGGTCAGCGAACCCACTACCGCGATTGCCACCACCGCGATGGCCCCGGCCGCTATGCCGGGAAATGGCCCGCCGCCGACCAGGAACAGCGAGCACAACGCGGCCATCACGGTCACGCCTGACACCAGGATGGTGCGTCCCGACGTGCCGGAGGCGACGCGCAGCGCTTCAGGGAACGACCTGCCGCTGGCCCTCTCCTCGCGTTCGCGGCGCAGATAGAACAGCGAGTAGTCCACGCCGACCGCCATCCCGACGATCACCACGACCTCGTAGACCTCTTGGTAGACCGGCAGCACGTGGCTGACGAACATCAGGACTCCAAGGGCCGCAGTCAGCGAGGTCAGCCCGAGCAGCAGCGGGATGCCGGCCGCCACCAGGGCACCGAACACGAGCAGCAGCAAGATCAGCGTGACCGGTACCGAGATCCCTTCTGCTTGGCCGAAGTTCAGCGCGCTATCTATCGCCTGCTGGACGCTGGCGTCGCCGGACTCGACGATGAGCAGGTCCGGGTAGCGGGCCTGCACGGTGGCGACCGCGTGCTGGTCGGCGATCGCCGCCTGGTCGACGTCGGCGACGTTGCCGGGAACTTCGAATGTGACCAGGGCGCCGCGGCGGTCCTTCGACACCAGCGACTGGCCGCCGGCTGACAGCGGGGTGCGGATGCCGAAGGCGTACCTCGGCTGGGCCGCCAGCGCGACCGCCACCGCGCTGGCGGCCTGCCGCATCGCCGGATCGGAGGTGAAAGTGGCGCCCGGTGCCTTGGCCTGGATCAGCACGGACTCGTCGTAGGCCTGGAACTGCGCGGGAGCGACCTGGTTCAGCACGCGCTCGGCCTGCCCCGCCTGCCCGGGGTCGTACTGCGGAAGGTTCGCCGAGCCGATCGCCTGGGCCGCCATGAATACCCCGATGACCAGCAGCAGCCAGCCGAAGACCGCGGTCTTGCGGTGTCTTACGCTCCACCCGGCGACGCGCTCGGTGACCGGTGCTCGGGTCTTTCGGTGATGCCGTTCGTCATCATGGCCTGTTGCAGGGAATACTGAACTGCGCGACTGTCGCATCGTTGCCTCTCTCGGTTGGCTGGTGCGGATGGTCGGATGTGGTCCCCGCCCGTGAGCTAGGCCCTCATGGGCGGGGACAGTCAGTGCGGCTCGGCGCCACCGTCGTCGGGAGGCGGCTCGATCGGGTAGGAGAACAGCAGCGTTTCTACTGGCAAAGCGGCGGGCGGCCGCTTAGCCGGGTCCAGCAGACGGTTCCGGAATCGTTCAAGCACGGCGTGCAGTTCGGTCTTGACCTGCATCAGCTCTTGCGGGGTCAGGTAAGTGAGGTAATCGCTGTCGTCGGCCGCCTCGCGCCACTCCCGCGGATAGCCGGTCTTCGTCTCCTGCCACCGCTTATAGCGGGCGAACGCGCGCTCTCGGGACAGGCGTAGCAAGGCGTCGCCCGCGATCTGCGTCTCCGGGTCATTCGCGACCGGGATGATGTCCCATCCGAGGGACGCCAGCCGCCAGGGCCTGGCCCGGCCCTTCCCGCCGCCCGCCTCCTCGACGAACCCGTACTTCGCCAGCTGGCGCAGGTGGAACGAGCAGGTGGTCGCCGTCTCGCCGATGCGCTCGCCCAGCTCGGTGGCGGTCATCGCACCGCCGTAGGCCAGCTCCTCATACAACGCGATCCGCACCGGATGCGCGAGGGCGCGCAGAGTCTGCGCCTCAGTGAGTTTCCGCGGCTCGTGCCGCTCCCCGCCAGACACGTCTCGACAGTAAGCTCTCGAGAGATTGCTGTCAATAGATATCTCTCGAGAGCTTTCTCTCGACAGTCGTGACGCTTTCAAGCCAGCGGGGCACGCACCGCGGTCACTCGCAATGGTTGGCGCGACCTGGGTCGGCTCTTGCGGGGCCTGTGTGTCACGGGCCCCTCCCTGGCGCGTTCCGAGCGGGGCGCGTGGGCCACAAGCCCCGTCTACCGGGGCCGGTGGGCCCCAAGCCCCGAACGCCTGCGCCGCGCCCCGGGGCGCGCGCCGACGGCCGGGGCTACCGGGGCAGGGGTGACTACTGATGCGGTGTTGGCAGAGTTACCGTGCTCCCATCTACGGGCTTGGGGCGCGCGCCCGCACCAGGCCTCGTCCCGCTAGCCTCTAAACCCCATGCGCCCCATTTGGGTGCTGCGGGCCGGATGGTGGTGCCGGCGAGGAATTCCTCGCCGGCATCCTGCTCCGTGGCGCAAGCCGCTACGCTGCTCCCTGGCTTCTGCAGAGATAGGTGAGGGGCGATGACCGGACGGCAGGGATCGGCGGCAACCTACGACGTTTGGCCGGAGCGCGGCCTGATGGTTACGATGCGAGACGGTGTCCGCCTCGCCACCGACCTCTACCTCCCGGCTCGCGACGGGCAGCCTGCCCCTGGCCACTTCCCCGCCATTGTGGAGCGCACCCCGTATAGCCGCCAGGGCCGGGGCGCTGTCGCGGCGGCCAAGTTCTTTTGCCGGCACGGGTATGCCGCTGCGATACAGGACGTCCGCGGGCGCTACGACTCCGAGGGTGAGTGGTATCCGTTCGCGCTGGAGGCCGAGGACGGCTACGACACCATCGAATGGCTGGCGTCGCGGGAGTGGTCCGACGGCAAGGTGGGCACGGTCGGCCTCTCCTACTCGGGCAGCGACCAGCATGCCCTCGCCTGCCTTGCCCCTCCCCACCTGGCCGCCGTCTTCGCCTCGGAGGCGATGTCGAACTACCACACCGGCTCCATGCGCCAAGGCGGCGCGGCCGAACTCCGCTTCCTCGTCTACGCGCTGTGGATGGCTGCCGAGTCGCCACAGGCGCTGAGCGACCCAGTGCTGCGAGCGGCCACCCGCGCCGAATCCGATGCGGTGGAGGACTGGCTGCGCCGCACACCGATCAAGCCGGGTGTCTCCATACTGCGCAACTTCCCTTCCATCGAGCGCTGGGTGCTCGACGTGGTGCGGCATGGCGACTACGACGACTACTGGAAGCAGCGCGGCTACAACATCGAGGAGTATTACGACGAGTACGCGGACGTTCCCGTGTGCCTCCTCAGCGGATGGTACGACACCTACACGCGCGCCACCGTCGACAACTTCGTCGAGCTGCGGCGCCGCAAGCAGGGACCGGTGCACATGATCATCGGTCCCTGGATCCACGGCGTCGACACGCTGGCCCAGAGCTGGTCCGGCGACGCCGACTTCGGAATCGACGCGCCGCTCGACGACTACGACGGCTACCGGCTGCGTTTCTTCGACGCTGCGCTGCGCGGGCTCGAGACCGGCTTCTTCGAGGCACCTCCGGTCCGCCTCTTCGTGATGGGCGGGGGCAGCGGTCGCAAGCTGCCGAACGGGCGACTTGACCACGGTGGCCGCTGGCGCGACGAGGAAGAGTGGCCGCTGCGGCGAGCGCGGACCACTCCCTACCACCTGTGGCCGGACGGCTCGCTCCGCACCGAGCGGCCCGCGACGGGACCGAGTTCGCAGACCTACCGCTACGATCCGGAGCACCCGGTGCCGACGATCGGCGGCAGCATCTCTGCGGCGAGCGCCGTAATGCCCGCGGGCGGGTTCGATCAACGCGGGCGCCCGGGCCTGTTCGGCTGTGAGGACAAGCTGCCGCTGAACGCGCGTCACGACGTGCTGTCGTTCCAGACCGAGCCCTTGACCCAGTCCATCGAGGTCACCGGCCCGCTCAGCGTCCGCGTCTGGGTGTCGGCGACCGCGCCTGACACCGATCTGACGGCGAAGCTGCTCGACGTCTACCCGCCAAGCGCCGACTACCCGGACGGGTACGCGCTGAACCTGCAGGACGGCATCCTGCGCCTGCGGTATCGCAACGATCGCTCACGTCAGGAGCTGATGATCCCGGGCGAGGTCTACCAGGTCGACGTGGTGCTCGCCCCGACAAGTAATTTGTTCGAACGCGGACATCGCATCCGGCTGGACCTCAGCAGCAGCAACTATCCGCGGTTCGACCTCAACCCCAACACCGGTGATCCCCTCGGGGTCAGCGGCCGCGCGGTCCCCGCCGACGTCACCATCCACCACGACGCCGAGCACCCCTCCCACCTGCTCCTATCGGTCGTTGCCTTAGCGCTCCATAGGGAATCTGCGCATTCGTCGACTATGAGGGCGGCGGGTGTACCGCAACTTTCCAGGTCCGGCCGGTCACGGTCGGCGCGCAGAAGTTCGCCGTCTTCCAGGTCAGCGCGACACTGGGGGAACTGTCGCTCAACGCTTATGACAGTGCTGGCCACATTGTCGGCAGCTGGCCGCGACGTTAAGCCGGGCGGAACGCGGAACGCCCACCGCGGCTGCGCTTGATGACATCCCGTTATCGTCTCGAATCGTGCTCCGGGTTCCGGATGGTGGAAGACTTTGGGTCGTGACAGGTGCAGACAGGGGGCCCGGACGCACCATTGAGAGCACTGTGCCGCTGGCCGTTGAGCTTAAGGACGTGAGAAAGCACTTCGGGCACGTTCAGGCGGTCAGGGATGTCGACGTGAACATCGCGCCGGGCGAAATCGTGGCCATACTCGGGCCGAACGGCGCGGGCAAGACCTCTACCATCGACATCATCCTTGGCTTGTCCCGGCCGACGTCCGGGCAAGTGTCGGTTTTCGGCATGCAGCCCCGGCAGGCGATCACGTGCGGCCTGGTCTCGGCGGTCATGCAGACGGGCGGGCTGCTCAAAGACCTAACCGTCAAGGAGACCGTGCAGTACACCGCCAGCCTTTTCGCTCAGAAGGAGCCGGTGGACGAGGTGCTTAACCGGGCTGGAATCACCCAGATCGCTGACCGCCGGGTGGGAAAATGCTCAGGCGGCGAACAGCAGCGGCTCAGGTTCGCGATGGCACTGGTCTCCGACCCCGAACTTCTCGTCCTAGACGAGCCGACCACCGGGATGGACGTCGAGGGGCGGCGCAGCTTCTGGGCGTCGATACGCAAGGATGCCGAGCAGGGCAGGACGGTGCTGTTCGCCACGCACTACCTGGAGGAAGCGGACGCCTACGCCGACCGGATCATCCTGCTGCGGCACGGGCGGAAGATCGCCGACGGCACAGCGTCCCAGATCAAGGCCATGGCAGCGGGCCGCACTGTGCGTGCTACCGTGCCCGGGGCCAGCGAGGCTGGGCTCGGTGCCATTCCCGGCGCGGACAGCGTGGAGATCCGCGGTGACACCGTCCTCATCCATTCGGGCGACAGTGATGCGGTGGCCAGGTACCTGCTGACGCGCACCTCGGCCAGGGACCTTGAAATCGCCGCTCGCGGCATCGAGGACGCGTTCCTCGCGCTGACCGGCGATGACGCCGAGCCAAGCACGCCGAGCCAGGCACGATGAGCACGGGAGCCGTCGGATGAGCATCACGTCAATGCCAGACCTGAGCGGTCGGCGGCCCCCGGCCTTCGGCGGCTTCAACTTGACCGCGCTGAATCTGGAGATCCGCCGTCTGCGGCGCAACCCGCGCGCCGTCATCATCACGGTCATCGTCCCGGTGATCTTCTTCTTCGCCTTCGGGCTGAATAAAACCAACACGACAGGCAACTACGGCCACGGGAACTACGCGGCGTGGGTTCTGGTCAGCCTTGCGCTTTATGGCGCGATATTCTCGACCACCTATACGGGCGCGGGGGTGTCCATCGAGCGGGCCCAGGGCTGGAGCAGGCAGCTCCGGCTGACGCCGCTGTCGTCTGCCGCCTACATCGGCATGAAGGTGGCGACCGCCCTGGCTCTCGGGCTCGTCCCGATTACCGTTGTGAACGTGGTCGGCGGCATCCTGACCCACAAGGCCTCGATGCCCGTGTACCTGTGGATCGTCAGCGCCCTGTGCGTCTGGATCGGCTCGCTGCTTTTCGCCGCGTTCGGGCTTTTCATCGGTTTCCTGGTGCCCGCCGATGCCGTCCCGCAGCTTCTTGGCTTGATCATGTCGCTGTTCGCGTTCGTGGGCGGCCTGTTCATTCCGATCAACCTGCTCCCGGGCGGGGTACAGGGGATCGCCAAATGGAGTCCTGAGTACGGGCTTAACCAGCTTGTGCACGCGCCGCTGCTCGGCGGCGGGGTCCAGTGGACCTGGGTCGTCAACGTCATAGCCTGGCTGGTCATCTTCGCTGGCGGCGCGATCTGGCGATTCGGCCGGGACACCGCGCGCGTCTGAGCCAGGAAGCACAACGCGGTCATCCGCGTCGCTGCGTCATCGCACGCAGGGAGGCCATGATCGTGGCCGTGGCGAGGAACGCGACCGAGCCGATGACGGCCCGTGCGTCGCCGCACGACCCCTTCAGGCCCGAGACATTCCACTCCAATGAGTTCACCAGGCTATCGGCCCGCGGCCAGGTGCTCAATTGCGGCGATTCCGCAGTTGAACGATTGAGTACTCCTTTCAAATCGTATATAGTGGATATCTACCATGATCATCTTGACTCCGGCCGCGCTGGCCTCCCAGGCGATGAGGTAGCAGGTAGCAGGCCGCAAGGACCATGGTTCGTTCGGATAAAGATTTTAAGGGCTTTTTCAGCCGAACGGGCATTGGCTATACTTTGCCGGCTCCCGCTGATCGCAGCCACCGCCTGCCTTAGGCCGATTGTAATTTTTCGCGGCAGAACGTTAACCTCGATTCATTGTGTACGCCTCGGGACCTCCACGCATGGCCTAGGCATGAACTTCCGTCTGCTAGGTTCGCTCGAAATCTCTATCGACGGCAAGTCCGTTGAACTACGCAGCAATCGCCTGAGGGTTGTTCTCGCCTTCCTGCTTCTGCACGCCGGCCGTGTGGTGCCGGTCGGGCGGCTGGTCGATGCGCTCTGGGATGACGACCCGCCTGTGACGGCGAAAGGCCAGGTCCAGACCTGCATATCCGCCCTCCGCCATATGTTCGCGGGATACGGGTTCGACGGCTTGGTGCTGACCAGCTCGGTTGGCTATGCCCTTCAGGTCCCGCGTGGATCGCTGGACGTCGCGAACTTCGCGGAGCTGATCGCCCAGGCCCGGGCGGTGGCGGATCAGCAGGCCGAGGAGGCGATCCGGGGTTTCCGCGCTGCCCTTGCCTTGTGGCGCGGCCCGGCCGCCGAAGATGTGCAGAGCGAGCTGATCCAGGCCATGGCGGCGCGGCTCAACGAGGATCGGCTCGGCGTCCTCGAGGAGTGCATCCAGCTCGAGCTCGCGCTGGGACGCCATCACAGCCTCGTGGGCGAGCTAACGGAGCTGACCAGGGAGTACCCGCTGCGCGAGATGCTCCGAGCGCATCACATGCTCGCGCTGTACCGCTCGGCGCGGCAGGTGGAGGCCCTGGAGTCCTTCCAGGAGATCCGCTCGATCTTCATCGAGGAACTGGGGCTGGAGCCCAGCGACCGGCTGTGCGACTTGCAGCGAGCGATCCTGTCCCGGAACGCCAGCCTCGACGTGGAGCCGCAAGCCGCCGACCAGATGGCCACGGCCAGGGCGGCCACCGCGGTGGTGCCGCGCCAGCTGCCCGCCGCCATCTCCGAGTTCACCGGCCGCCAGGAGGTACTCCGTGACCTGGTGGCCCTGCTCTCCGCGGCCGATGGCCCGGAGGGGCGCAAGTACCTGCCCGTGGCCAGCATCAACGGCATGGGCGGCGTCGGCAAGACGGCCCTCGCGCTGCAGGCGGCCTATGAGGTACGCCGGCTGTATCCGGATGGTCAGCTGTTCGTCCAGCTCCAGGACGGTGACGGCCAGCCCATCACCACGATGGAGCTGATGGCGGGCGTGCTTCGCTCGCTCGGTCTTTCCACCGTCGCCCTGCCGGAACAGATGGCCGAGCGGACGGCTGTATACCGCAGCTGGCTGGGCGACAAGAAGGTCCTGATCGTCCTGGATGAAGCCCACAGCGCCAGCCAGATCATGATGCTGATCCCGGGCAGCCCGAGCTGCGGCGTGATCATAACCAGTCAGCACCCTCTGCACAGCCTGCCCGGTGCCCAGCATTTCGAGCTCGGCGACTTCGATGCGGCCACGGCGGTTGAACTGCTGGCCAGGCTGATCGGCCCGGAACGGGTCCAGGCCGACCCGGAGGCGGCGCTGACCCTGGTCAAGTTGTGCGATTGTCTTCCGCTTGCCGTCCGGATCGTGGGTGCCCGGCTCGCGACGCGGCGGCACTGGAGCATCCAGCAGATGATCCGGCGGATGACCGACGAGTCGCGCCGGCTGGACGAGCTCGCCATAAGCGGCGTCGGCATCAGGGCGACGCTGGCGACCTCTTTTTCCAGCCTTAGTCCCAGTGAGCGCATGCTGTTTGTCCGGCTGAGCCTCTTGGGGACCTCTGACTTCGCCGAGTGGGTCAGTGCGCCATTGCTCGACCTGGATATTGACCTGGCCAACGATCTTCTCGAGGTGCTCGTGGAGGCCCGCCTGGTCGAGGTCCGGGTAAGTGAGGGCGGGTCGTCGCGGTTCCGCCTGCATGATCTGGTCCGGATCTACGCGCTTGAACGCCTCGCCGATGAGCCGCTCGCCGACCGTTCCGCGGCTCTGGAGCGCCTGCTGGCCTGCTGGCTCTCGCTGGCCGGCGAGGCTCACCGGCGGATCTACGGCGGCGATTACGCGGTACTCCATGGCCGCGCTGACCTCTGGCGGCTGCCCGCCGACGTGTGCGATCAGGTGCTCGTCAGTCCGCTTAACTGGTTCCGGGCCGAGCACGCCGGGCTGGTCCTGGCCGTGACGCAGGCCGCACAGGTCGGCCTGGACGAGGTCTGCTGGGACCTGGCCGTGACCACCGTCACGCTGTTCGAGTCCGAATACCTGGTTGAGGACTGGGAGAAGACCCACGAGATCAGCCTCGAGGCCACGCGGCGGGCCGGGAATGTCCGCGGCGAGGCCGCCGTACTGTACTCGCTCGGCGTGCTCGCGCTCAACGGCCGCCTGAGCGAGGCGCCCAGGCACCTGCAGCCCGCCTTGTTCAGGTTCGAACAGCTCGGGGACGCGCACGGTCACGCCCTGGTGCTCGCGGCTCTGGCCTTCGCCGACCGGCTTTGCGGCCGCGGCGACCAGGCGCTGGAACGCTACCGGAAGGCCCTGGGCGAATACGGAGCAGTCGGCGACCGGGTCGGCGAGATAGACGTGCTGAATAACATGGCCGAGATCCAGATGGGCCGCGAGAACCACAACGAGGCGCAACAGCTGCTCGAGCAGGCGTTCTCCCTGGGCCGCTCGCTCGGGGCGCCGCGCATCGCCGCGCAGACCGAGCACCGGTTCGGAGAGCTCTACCTGCGGACCAACGACGTGTGGCGCGCCGAGCGGTCGTTCCGCTCAGCGCTCGAAACGGTGCGGGAAGAAGGAGACCTCGTCGGCGAGGCCTACGCACTGGTCGGCCTGGGCACAGTCCACACCATTCAGGGGCGGCACCAGGCGGCCCTGGACGACCTGTCGGCGGCGCTGTCCCTGTCCCGGCACATGGCAAGCAGCAACCTTGTCCATGGCCGGATTCTGCTGGCCCTCGCGGAGCTGCGCCTGGCCATGGGGGAACCGGAGGCCTCCGCGTCGCTCATCAACGAGGTCCTGGTCAGATTCAGCGTGACCGAGTCGACGCCGGTATTGTGCGCGAGGGCACTGGAGCTCAAGGCCCGCATCGACGAGCAGACGGGCCACCCCGCCGCCGCCATGGCGGCGCGCCGTCAGGCCCTGGAGTTCGTGGGCGACGGGGACAGCGTGCTCTCGCGGCGGCTGGAGGAAGCGGTCAATGCCGCTACTGCCAAGCAGCCTGACGAAATCGTGCCGTAAGAGCGCGGTGAGAGCGGGCTGACTCCGGCATAGGAGCGCCGCCGTTCACCATGTTGTCTAGAGGTTGGGCAACTGGGGGGCATCTTCCACGCATTACTTTTCAAGGAAGGCCGCTATGACAGTCGACGTCGCCCCTCGTTACGCGGATACATCTCGCAATATAAGGCTGCAAGTTCCGGAAATCTCCGAGGTCGTAACCGTCCGGATTTCATCGCTGGCACCCGGTATCTCGCCGCGGTCAAACGGTGAGAGTAAGACTCATATCGTGCAGCTGGCACAGGCCGAGTCGCCCCTGCCGCCGCTCCTCGTTGACAGGAGAACAATGCAGGTCATCGACGGTATGCACCGGCTCAAGGCGGCCATGCTGAACGGCCGCGATACGATCGAGGTCTCCTTCTTCGACGGCACCGCCGCAGACGCATTCCTGCGGGCCGTCGAGGCGAATGTGCGGCATGGCCTGCCTCTTTCCTTTGCTGACCGCAAGACGGCGGCGGCGCGCATCATTTCCTCGCACCCGCATTTGTCCGACCGGGCGCTGGCCGAGTCCACCGGTCTTTCGGCCAAGCTCGTGGCGGCGATCCGCCGGACAACCGAGTCCGTCCCCCAGTTGAACGCGCGCGTCGGCAAGGACGGCAGAACCCGCCCCCTGAACAACGTCGAGGGCCGTCGGCGGGCGGCGGAGAAGATGGCCGAGAGCCCGGAAGCATCGCTCAGGGAGATCGCGCGGAGCGCGGGGATCTCGCCGGCGACAGCGCGCGACGTGCGCAAGCGCTTGGAGCGCGGCGACGATCCCATACCGGGTCGGCTGAGGACGGCGGTGCCCCACGTGAACGGGAACGGGAACGGGACGTCGCCCCATTCGAACGGTGCTGGGGCGCACCCGATCCTGGGGCCGATGAAGCTGGCGCCAGCCACTGTCTTTGAGAAGCTGGCGCGGGATCCTTCGCTGCGCAGCAAGGAGCAGGGACGCCGGCTGCTGAGGCTGTTCCACTGCAATACCATCGCTACCCGAGACTCGTCCGTGATGGCTGCCGCCGTGCCGCCGCACTGCGCGGGCCTCGTCATCCAGGCCGCGCGACAGTACGCGCAAATGTGGCTGAAATTCGCCCAGGACCTGGAGCGGCGGACTCGGGTGAGCCCTGCCGAGCATTTTAACGGTTCCGCATCACCGCCATGGCTCTCGTTAGTGATATGACCAGAAGCCGAATATGAACGTGCGTGGCCCCCTCCCGTAGTCGATCGTCTAGCTTGCTCCGCAAGCTCTACCGGCCCACCGGCGGCCCGGCCAGACTTACCCGCAAGGCGAGCCGGCACCACTCATGAGGGTGATATGTCACGTCTGGACCCACTTGTTGTTACTCAACCTGAATCACTTGATGACGCGATTGCCATCATCGGGATATCTTGCCGGTTTCCGAAGGCGTCAGGCCCGCAAGATCTCTGGCGGCTGCTGAGTAATGGCGAAGACGCCATAACGGAAGTACCGGCCGACAGGCGGGAAATAACGGCGACCCGGTATGGCGGATTCATAGATCAGGTCGGCTTCTTCGACGCCGGATTCTTCGGTATCTCGCCTCGTCAGGCCGCGGCCATGGATCCGCAGGCCAGGCTCATGCTCGAACTGGCCTGGGAGGCATTTGAGGACGCCCGGATCGTCCCAGAAGCGATCCGGGACAGCCCGGCCGGAGTCTTTTTCGGCGTCGCGTCGAATGACTACGCGATCCTGACGCACCGCCGGGGGACCCGCGCCATCAACCGGCACACCGCAACCGGCCTGGCCCGCGGCATCATCGCCAACAGAGTGTCGCACTTCTTCGGCCTTCGAGGTCCCAGCCTGGCGATCGATTCCGCTCAGTCGTCATCATTGGTGGCCGTACACATGGCGTGCGAGAGCCTGCGCCGGTCGGAGTCGCCCTTGGCCGTAGCCGGCGGCGTCAGCCTGAATATCGCGGCAGAGAGTGCCATGGGCATGTCAGAGTTCGGGGCGCTTTCTCCAGATGGCCGCTGCTTCGTATTTGATGCCAGGGCGAACGGCTATGTCCGGGGTGAGGGAGCGGGCATCGTAGTGCTGAAGCCACTGCGCCGTGCCATCGCCGACGGGAATCAGGTTTACGCTGTCGTGCGCGGCAGCGCGGTAAACAATGACGGTGACAGCGACAGCCTGACTATGCCCAGCCAGGACGCGCAGGCCGAAATGCTGAGGCTGGCCTGCCGAAGAGCGAGCGTCGATCCCTGCGACGTTCAGTACGTCGAGCTACACGGCACGGGAACCCGAGTCGGTGATCCGGTAGAAGCCGCAGCGCTGGGCGAGGCAATCGGCACCGCCCGCCCGGTGGCCTCGCCCTTGGTGGTGGGGTCTGTCAAGACGAACATTGGTCACCTGGAAGCAGCCGCCGGCATCGCGGGGCTGATAAAAGTCGCGCTGTGCATTCAACATCGTGAGATCCCGCCCAGCCTCAACTTCGAGGTCCCTAATCCGCGGATCGATCTCAATGCCTTGAATTTGAAAGTGCAGCGAGCCCCGGGGCCCTGGGC
>Ga0335075_10004376_pt1 | contig 22131 bp, 18 predicted proteins | sample Lox_Sample_24_FD_206723 | JGI IMG/M metagenome (GOLD analysis project Ga0335075, IMG submission 206723) | Soil microbial communities from Loxahatchee National Wildlife Refuge, Florida, United States - Lox_Sample_2.4 | ecosystem: Environmental > Terrestrial > Soil > Wetlands | place: USA...
TCGCGAGCGCGGGCGGTGTGCTCGGGTTCGTGGTGCTCATCCCGTCACCGCTACCTGCCTTCCGGATGCCTGCCGCGCCCGGCGCGCCGGCTGCGGACGGCAACCAACCGCCCGCGGCTGCACCGCACTCGGCTGCAAATGAGTCGGCAGCAAATCAGTCGGCTGCAGCGCAGTCGGGTGTACACCAGTCGGCTGTACCGCAGCGTGGCGAGTGAGACTGGCCCGCGAGTGGGCGTTCCCGCCCTGGTCAGTGGTTTTGTGCTGACGCCGGACACGGCGGGCGGCCGGGCCAGCGACCCGGCCACCGCCGTAACCTGCCGAGAGTCGCGCTAGATCCGGAAGAACAAGTTCAGGAACCGGTTGGCCAGGGCGGTGTCGCCGCTCGCCGTGCCGCCGTTGATGCGGCCGAACGCGGTAAGCACCATGCTGCCCGGGTCAAATTCCAGCATGGCCGGCAAGTCGTCGATGCTGCCCGGCTCGTAGCTCATGCCGCCGTCGCCGATCGAGACCCGGGTGTCGCCCGCGTTCCGGCCGCTGACCCGGATCCCGATGCTGAACGGGGTCAGGTCGGCGTCCGGGCGGATCGTCGACTGCCAGATGATGAACATGAAGGGGACCAGCAGGTCCGCCGCGTCGGCCGGCAGCGCGTGCGCCTGGCCGCGGCCCTGCCTGATATCCCAGGTGTGCACGCCGTAGTCCATCAGCTGGCCGCCCGCGTACACGAACGCCGGTACCGGGCCCATGTAGGCATGCGGCACGATCATGCCGCCCCACTCAGCTGCGGTCAGCGGCTCGAGGATGCCCATCATCTTGTCCAGGTCCGCGCGAGCGCGAGACAGCATCTCCTGCTGTGACTGCCCGCCGAACGCCTGCGCGCTCCGTCCGGCCCGCTCGTGCATCGCGACCAGGCCGTACGGCGCGGGCGCCTCGGCCCCGGCCCTGGCGGTGTCGAACGCGGCGAAATAGCCCTCCGTCGTGTCGACGATGTGCCCGATGACGTCCTTGACTCTCCAGCTCTCGCAAGCCGTCGGCGCATCCCACGCACCCGGTTCCTCCGCCAGCGCGAACATCTCGTCGGCCTCCCGGCGGACGACGCGCAGGATCGTGTCCTTGCCCTCGTAGGTCATGGCGTTCCACTGACTCATGTCTGACCTCTTCTCGGCCCCATGGTTCGTAATGTGAACCGCTGTGCGGTCCGCGTAGCTAAGCCCAGCGCACGGCGGGCGCTGTGTCAACGAACCGAACCCGGCAACCGCGCGGTCCCTTGCATGGAACGCGGAGTGCGGGACGGCGGCGGGTTAGTCAGGCAGTCAGTACGTGCAGTTCTCAGTCCGCAGCGCCCGCCCGCTCGCGGGTCAGCCGGCCAGGCTGAGGGTGGCCAGTGCCGCGCCGTACCGGATCGCGACGAGCTGGCCGATGGCCTGATGGGCGCCCAGCGTCGGCGCGCACGGTGCGCCGAGCGCGGCGCTCAGGTCTTCGAGCACGGAGACGTTGGTCTCCGGGCCGATCAGGCAGGGCGCCAGAACAGGCCGGGCAGCGCCGGACTCGCTGAGCCGGCCGACCGCGTCAACGATGCTGGCCGGGTCGCCGAGGGACGCTGGCACGACCGGCACCGAAAGCCGGGAAGCCAGCAGGACCGCGGCGACTCCGGCAGCGCTCGCGGCCTCGTCGCCGATGTCGGCCAGCACGACGATGCCGCGGCTGTCAGCCGAGATGCTCAGCCCGGTCGAGCGGGCTGGCCTGGCGAGGCCTGCGTCCGCCAGCCGTCCGTGCAGTGCCTCGGCTACCAGCGGGTGCGGCCCGAGATGAGCGGCCAGCACAACCGGCATTGGTGTATTAGCAGTTAGCTGCTGCAGCCTCGGGTCGAGGTTCTGGTTCGGGCTCAACAGCAACGGCACGACCACGCTCGGGAACTGGTCATGGTCCTCGGGCTGCGGTCCGTCGGGAAGCAGGGACTCCGACAGGGGAAGTTCGTCCCCGTCGAGATAGCCAACGCGGATATCGACTCCGGGGCAGGAGAGCGCGGCGGTAGCCGCGACTTTGAGACCGACCTCGTCCACGTCGGCCTTCGCGTGTCCGGGAATAGCGATCACCAGCGCGGGCGCGTCCGACGCGACTGACAGCCGGTGCGGACTGCGGTGACGGCCGGCCGGGCGGGTCCTGGTGGTCCGCCGAGGCAGCGCCCCGACGCCGTCCCCGGCCGGGGCGCGCTGGGGGAGGCCACCGCCGTTGCGCTGGGGGAGAGCGTCGGCGTCGCGTTGGGGAAGGGCGCCGGCGTCGCGTTGGGGAAGGGCGCCGGCGTCGGGTTGGGGAAGGGCGCCGGCGTCGCGCTGCAGGAGCGGGCCGGCGTCGCCGTCGCGCCGCGGCAGATCCTGACCACGCTTCGGCAGCTCCTGGCCACGTTGCGGCAGGCTGTCGCGCTGCGGGAGCGAGTCGCCGTCCGGCTCCTGAGCTACCGGATCAGGCTGGTGCCGGTCACCGTCAGGCGTGAAAGGCTCCCAGACTGATCGCCGTTGCGGCATGCCATTCGAGCGCGATGGTGGCGGCGCCGATGGCGGCAGCGGCTCCGCGCGCTCGAAGAATGACCCTCCGCTCTGGGGCTGTGACCCGCCGCCTGGCTTGCGCCGTGGCAGTTCGCCGCCGCGCTGGGGCAGCGCGTCTCCTGGCTGCGGCTCTGCTGGCTGGCTCGGGTCCGTCACGCTGTCAGATCGTAATGGGCCTGCGGAGTGGTTGGCGCGCCTTCCAGGATCTTCACATCAAAGCTGCTGCCGTCCACGGTTGCTGCTAGTCAGCAGGCAACATGCTTCTGACTACCGCGATGAGCGCGGTTTTCTGGTCCTCGCTGAGCCGCTGCTCGGCCTTGATCGCCGTCTCGATGTCGGGCGGTGCGACGTGCACGGCGCCGTCGACGCTGGTGTCCTTGTGCAGCAAGCCCGCCTGGGCCAGCAGCGTTTCAGCGGACACGTTCAGGGCGTCCGAGATGAGCCTGATCACCCGCACCGAGGGCTGGTGCAGCCCGCGCTCGATCTGGCTCAGATAGGGGTTGGAAAGCTTTGTCCGCTCGGCAAGCTGCCGCAGCGACAAGTTGGCCATCTTGCGCTTGTCCCGGATGAAGGCGCCAAGCGCCTGCATCTGTGAGTCCCACGGTTCGGCCATCTCGTCTCTCGTTCGCGATCGGAATCCAGTGCTTGGCATGTCATTCGCAGTCGGGCTCGCTAAAACCAACGGCTGACGCCGATGCCGCTTGACAGCCCTGCCAGCCGCGTCCGCGGGTGGCAGGGCTGCCGTCTGCAGGCTGTGGCGGTCTTTCTACTTGCTGCTGCGGGGCTTGGACTGACCGGACTTGGTGGTGCTGGTCCGCCGCGTCGTGCCGCCCGACTTGCCGGTGCTGGCTGCTCGGGTGCTGGCTGCCCTCGTGGTGCCGGCCGACTTGGTCGTGCTCGCTGACCTGGTCGTGCTGGCCGACTTGGCGCGGGTCGGCTTAGCGGTGCCAGCGGACTTCGTTGCCCTGGCAGCCTTGCCGGTGGCGGCGGTCCGGCTCGTGCTGGCCGGCTTGGTGGCCGCCCGAGAAGTGCGCGGCTTGCGTGCCCGCGACGGCGCCGTGCCGGCGTCTTGCCCCGCTGCGTGCAGCGGGGTGACATTGCTCTCGGCGGCCATGTCAGCCTGAGTTGCCAGCCGCTCTGACCTGGCCGTGTCGCGAGTGCCGTTTTCCGACTGCGCGAGTCGCCGCATGCCCGGCAGCGTGCCGACTACCTGGCTCAACTTGGCAACTCGCTCCGCTACGACAGGGCTGGCGGACTCCAGCGCCTTGCCAGCGAGCTGACGCTGCGTGGCTACAACCTGGTCGGCCAAGTGCCGCTGCCTCGCTACGGCCTGGTCGGCGAAGTGCCGCTGGCGCCGGACGGCCTGGTCGGCGAAGTGCCGCTGGCCCGCGATGGCGCGGTCGGCAAGATGCCGCTGGCTGGCGAGGAACTGGTCGGCAAGTTCCTGCGCACCTGCCCGCAGCTTGGCGGGGTCGGCGAGCGTGCTCAGCCCCGGGATGTTTGGGCGGCCGGTCTTACTGCGGTGGTTGCCGGTGCGGATCGCTCCGACCAGTGCCTCCCGGCTTTTGCGTACCTGGTCCTGGCTCTTGCGCACCTGGTCCTGGCTCTTGCGGAGTTGCTTCTGGCCGCGGTGCACGGCAGCAAGCAACTGATCCTGGACTTCGTGCGCGAGCGCGCGGGTATCAATCATTAGCTCCTCCTCTTAGAGTCATGTGCATACTATACCAAGCGCTGCGCGCAATATGTCAAGCGCTGGCGCCGCTCCGTAGCCGTGTCCAGGCGGAGCGTGCTGCCGTAGGCCGGCACTGGGGGGATGCCCCCGTAAGTGTTGAGGTAACGCTGTCGCGGCTGGGTCCGCTGACGAAGGTGCCGCTCGAGATTGAAGAAGTGGCCGCCCCGACCTGCGTCGAGCGGGCTATCGGCGCCGCGTTGCTGACTCGCGACTGCACGTTATGTACCGTTTGGGAAGGTCGACGCTGACTTTTCACCCGAGACGGTCCTTGCCAATCGGTCATAACGGCGCATAAGTCCACGACAGAGGGCCGTCTCGGGTGAAAAGTGGGCTGGCCCGCGGGGCCAGTTCGAACGGCCTCCGCTGGTAGCTCAGGGGCTGGCGCAGCGCTAGCAGCGGATGAGCGCCTAGGCGTCGAGCTTCCCAGCAAGTTACGGCTGCTGGACTAGTTCCAGGGCGTTGCCGTCCTGGTCCCGGAAGCTGAACATCGGCGGCACGCCCGGCCAGCGGAGTACCTCGCTGGCATCGACGCCGCAAGCGAGCAGGGTCGCGCGGGCAGCGTCGGCGTCGGGCGTCGTCAGCCGGATGCCGGTCTCGACGCCCGCAGGAACCCCGTCGTGTTCCTGCACCAGCGCAATGGAGGGTCCGCCGCTGGACGGACTGACCTCGATCCAGCGCGTTCCCTGCGGTGTCGGCACGTCGAGGCGCTTGCTGAAGCCAAGGACGGTCGTGTAGAACTCCAGGGCCTTGCGCTGGTCGCGAACCGGAACGCCGATCGTGCGCACCCCGGTGATATGGGTGGCGCGGTTGCTGGTGGCTGGCATTCTGTTGCCCTCGTTCCGTCGCAGTTCCGGATCAGCTCTGGCCGCTGTACATCAGCGAGCCGGGGGTGGTCAGCAGCTCACCGGTTTCCAGCCAGGTCTTCAGGCCCGAGAGGATCATCGGCCAGCCGCCGTAGAGCTGGTCGTTGGCGCCCTCGCGGAGCTGGTCGTGGGTCACGATCAGGCGGCAGGAGTCAGCGACCTGCTCTATTTCCCAGGTGACCCGGCTGGGCCCCTCGCTCTTGACGTCATCGCCCCACAGCGCGGTCATGGTGTGGACCAGCTTGCGCGGCCGGTCGACCTCGAGGACCTCGCCCTCGCCCAGGAGCCTGTTCGCGCCGGGCTGCCCGAACTCCAGCCGCGAGCCTGGCGTCCAGTCCGACCTCACGCCGGCGCCGAAGTTGTACTTGCTCCTGATCTGCGGATCGACGATCGCCTGCCACAAGCGTTCGGGCGTCGTGCGGATGTAGATCTCGAAGATCTTTTCCATCGGCTTCTCCAGATCTTGCTTCAGGTCGCTGAGAGCGGCCGCCCAGGGCTCCGCGTACTTGCTGACCCATCTGTCATGGATCAGGCGGATAGGGACTGGATTGAGGAAGTGGAGCTTCTCCCGCCCACGCCTCCTCGTGACGATGAGGCCCGCGTCCTCGAGTTGCCGAAGGTGCTTCATGACGCCAAAGCGCGTCATCGGGAACCGCTCCTCCAGCGCGCTGAGAGTCTGCCCGTCGGACCGGAAGAGCTCATCGAGCAGCTCACGCCGAGTCGGATCGGCCAGGGCTTTGAACACCTCATCCACACCCCGAGAATAGGTGACCAATTGGTCACGTGTCAATCTGCGTGGCGAGCTGGCTAGGCGAAAGACGGCGCCGGCTAACGCGGGTCGCATGACCGGATCGAGTGCCGACCAACTAGCGTTCAGTTATGACTGATGCCTGGCCGGCCGTGTCCTATGAGCAGTGGAGCGCGACCTGCGACACCCTGCACGCGCATACTCAGGTACTCGGCAAGTTCGCGGTCGCGCTCGCGCCGCCCGAACCGCAACTGCAGCACGCGGCCCTGCGGCTGACGGCGCGGGGCTGGGAGACCGCCCCGTTGCCTGCCCCTGACGGATCCGGGCGGCTGGTTGTTTTGCTGAACTTGCACACCCACGAGGCTGTCGCCGAGCACAGCGACGGCCGGGTGGAGCGCGTTCCGCTGACGCCAGACCGGCCCGTCGGTGCGGTTACCCGCGACCTGCTGGCCGCGGTCCGTCGGCTGGCCGGCGACGTGCACATCGATCCCACGCCACAGGAGGTGGCGTGGACAGTGCCGCTTGACGCCGACGACGTGCACGCGACTTATAACCGCAACCAGGTAGCCGACTACTTCGCCGCGGCCGGGCGCGCTGCCATGGTGCTGACTGAGTTCCGCGCGCCCTATCGAGGCCGGTCCACTCCAGTCAACGCGTGGTGGGGATCATTCGACCTCGCGGTCAGCCTGTTCTCCGGCCAGCCAGCCGAGCCGCCGTCGCCTGACTTCATCATGCGGAACGCGATGGACGCCCAGGAGGTCGCTGTCGGGTGGTGGCCAGGGGATCCGCGTCATCCTGCTGCGGCGTTCTACGCGTACACCCACCCTGCTCCGTCGGCCTTCGGCGGCGGACGGGTCGAGCCTGCTGCTGCTCGCTGGGATAGTGCGTTGGGCGAGTACCTGCTGAACTGGGACGACGTCCGCGCGAGTGCGGATCCGCACGCCGCCGCGCTGGAATTCGCCCAGTCTGCCTTCACTCTTGCGTGCGAGGTGTGCCTCTGGGACAAGGCGCTCGTAGCAAGTGCCCACGGCTCGCCGCCGCCAGTGCACTAGCTGCGAGAGACCTCCTCGGGCTGGCATGCTTGCCGCGTGAGCCCGGAATCCCCGCAGCAGACTCGCCGGTCGCGCCTCTGGCGGGCGGCGGAAGTGCGGAATGTGCCGCTGCGCGCGATCCTCGTGACGGTCGCCGTGGTGGTGCTCGCCTATCTGAGCGGCAAGATCATCGACCGGCTGCGTGGCGTGATCTTGTTGCTAGTCGTCGCGGGGTTCATCGCATTGCTGCTGAATCCGCTGGTCGTGGCTCTCCAGAAACGGGTCAGGCGGCGCGGCATCGCGGTAACGCTGGTGACGGCTCTAGCGGTCTGCGCGTTTGCCGCCCTAGCGGTGGCCTTCGGCTATCCGCTCGTCAACGGCATCAGTCACCTCGCAGATAACCTGCCCACTTATGTCAGCAACGCCCAGCACGGCGAGGGCTGGATCGGGCGCGTGGTCACCAAGTACCACCTGCAGGCCTGGGTGGAGAAGAACGCCCCGAAACTGGCGAGTTACGGCCGAGACCTGGCGCATCCGGCGCTGAGTCTCGGGAAGGGCGCCGTGTCCCTGGTGTTCTCCCTCTTCACCATCTTCGTGCTGGTGGTGCTGCTGCTACTCGAAGGTCCGAAACTCCGGACCGGGCTCCTCGGCCTCATGACACCGCAGCGGGCTGACCGCTACAGCGCGATCGCCAGGGATGTCAACAGGTCGGTCACTGGCTACATGCTCGGCAACTTCGCGACATCCGTCATCGCTGGCGTGGTGGTGCTCGCGACGTTGTTCGTGCTCGGGGTGCCGTTTCCGGTGCTGTGGGCGCTCTGGGTAGCGCTGGTCGACTTCCTGCCGATGATTGGTGGCGCGCTCGCCGGGATCCCGGTCGTTCTGTTCGCGCTGACGCACTCGGTGTCGGCGGGTGTGGTGACGCTGGTGGTCTTCCTGATCTACACCCAGGTCGAGAACCACATACTCAACCCGGTCATCATGAGCCGGACCGTGCGGATAAACCCGCTGCTTGTCCTGGTGTCGATCCTCGTGGGCGCGTCGCTCGGCAGCTGGATAGGCGGTTTCTTCGGCGGTTTCGTGGCCGCGCTGCTGGCCATCCCTGTTGCCGGAGCTATGCAGGTGATCGTCAAGGCGGTCTGGCAGTCGACGGGCCCGGCCCAGTCGGCCGAGGGAGTCGGGGGAGTCGGGGCGGCCGGGGGAGCGGAAGCGGTCGGCAAGCACCAGGCCAGACCCGCGCCCGGTGACATCGAGCCCGGCGGGCCTCCGGCGACCGGCCCGCAACCCGTGGGCGCAGAGTAGGGGTCGGATTACTCGCGACGTAAAAGCTCCCGTGCTACAGGGCGCGGAGGAATTTACGTGATCATGGATTAGCTGCGCGGCGTGACTGCCCTCCGGACTCTGTCCCCCTCAACCTGATATCGGTGTGCCTGGCATCAGTGGCAGCCGCGACGGCGGCTTGATCTCTTCCAGCCGCAGGTAGGTCACCAGCCGCTGGCCGCCGCGCGCTGACAGAGTGGCTAGCACCTGCTGGAGCTCGGTGACGTTCCTGGCCACGATCGTCAGCAGGTAGTCCATCTCGCCTGTGACGTTGTCGGCAGCGATGATCTGCGGTATCGCCCTGACCTGATCCTCGAACACCCGAGTCGCCCGCGGGTCGTGCCGGCCCAAAGTGGCAGCGACGTACATCTGCAGCGGGAACCCGACGGCGGCCGCGTCCAGACGCGCGCTGATCACCTTGATCACTCCCGACGCCTTGAGCCGGCGAACCCGGTTCAGCGTCGCGGCTGGCGACAAGCCGACCATCCTGGCCAGTTCGACGTTGGTACGGTCGGCGTCCGCCTGCAGCTCGGAGAGCAGTTGCAGGTCAACTTCATCAAGTACAACGGCCATAGGACGAAACAATATCTCGTCGACAGGTTGACTGCCCGAATTGAGTAGGTCCAGTAGATAAACCTGGATCATGACCAACAACCGTCGACTGATCTTCCCGGCGCTGATAACCGCGGGCATCCTGTGGGGCACTACGGTGCCGCTTTCCAAGGTCGCCCTTGGCTGGATGCCGCCTGCCTGGCTGGCGTTCGCCAGGTTTGCGCTCGCGGCGGCCATCTTGATGGTGGCGAGCCGGTCCCGGCTACGCGGGGCATGGAGCCCGGCAATCCTGATCAGCGGCGGACTCGGTTACGGCGGTTCGGTGCTGCTGCAGAACCTGGGTATCGAGCGCACCAGCGTGACACACGCCGCGCTGCTCATTGGTGCCACGCCGGTGCTCGTCGCGATCATCGCCGCGGCACTGCGGCACAGCGTGGCCCGGCCGGTCGCCTGGGCCGGGTTCGGCCTGTCGCTCGCCGGCGTCACCTTCATCGCCAGCGGTCAGGGCTCGGGATCAACGCTTGGCGGCGACGGGCTTGTGCTCGCCGCGCAGCTGGTCTCGGCCTGCTTCACGGTCTCGCAGGCAAGGCTGCTCCGCGGCCGCGACCCCATCGCGGTAACCGGACTGCAACTGATGTCCGCTGCTGTCCTGGTCCTCCCGATTGCCCTGACGACAGAGCATCACTTGGCCGGATCCATGAGCGCGACAGCGGTGCTCGCCACCATCGGCCTGGTTGTTGCGGGCACAGTGGGTCCGACAGCACTGTTTGCCTTCGGCCAGAGCACTGTGGCCGCCGACGTGGCAGGTGCCTTCCTGAACATCGAGCCGCTGGTCGGCGCCGTCATGGGCACGGTGCTGTTCGCCGACCCGCTCGGTCCGGTTCAGATCGCCGGCGGTATCGCCATCATGGCTGGCATCGGGCTGAGCAGCTACCAGGTGGCGCGCGGCGAGCGCCTCCGGCGGGCCGGGCTGGCCGTGGCAAGCGAGATCGAGCTGGTCCCGGCGAGCGAGTTGGCGCTGGCCGCTGCCAGGGAGCCAGCCATACCTGGCATCGCTCCGGCTGCTGCCGTCGCCTCACTGCGCAAGCCCGGCGAGGCGCCGAGCCTCGTCAGGCGTGCCCGGTTCCCGCATCTGGGCCAGGACGCTGTCAGGTACGCCCGCCGCCCCGGGCCCGCCGCCCACGCGAGCCCGAGCGCGGGATCAGGCAGTCGCCGGTCGAGTGCCAGCCGCCGCCCGGGGGGCGTGCACCAGTCAGCCACTGGACAGCGGCGGGATGGCGACGCGTCGCCAGACCGGCAACAGCGGCGCGAGCCCGTGCAAATCCCGTAGGCCCGGCAAGGATCGTCAGCCCAGGGCGCGGTCGAGGTTGAACGCGGCGCTGATCAGCGCCAGGTGGGTGAAAGCCTGCGGGAAGTTGCCCTGTTGCTCGCCGGTGCGGCTGATCTGCTCGGCGTACAGGCCCAGGTGGTTGGCGTAGGTGAGCATCTTTTCGAACGCCAGCCGGGCGTCGTTTACCCGCCCGGCGCGGGTGAGCGCCTCGACGTACCAGAACGAGCAGATCGAGAAGGTGCCCTCGGTGCCGCGAAGGCCGTCCGGGCTGGCTTGCGGGTCGTAGCGATACACCAGCGAATCGGACACCAGGTCGGTGCCGAGCGCGCCCAGTGTTTCAAGCCACTTCGGGTCGGTGGGGGAGACGAACTTGGCCAGGGGCATCATCAGGACAGCGGCGTCAAGAACGTCGTCACCGAAATGCTGGATGAACGCCCGCCGGCTGGCAGACCAGCCGCGCTGCATGATCTCCCGGTAAATCGCGTCCCGGCTCTCCCCCCAGTGCGCGAGGTTGGCGGGCAGGCCACGGCGCCTGGCCATCCGCATGGCGCGCTCGATCGCCACCCAGCACATGAGCCGGGAGTACAGGAAGTTCTTGCGCCCGCCGCGGGTTTCCCAGATCCCGTCGTCGGGCTGGTCCCAGTGCTCGCACACCCAGTCCACCAGGGCGCAGAGTTCGTCCCAGTGGTCGCTGGATATTGGCTGCCCCCACTTGTCGTAAAGGTAGATCGAGTCGATGAGTGCTCCGTATATGTCCAGCTGGAGCTGTTCGGCGGCGGCGTTCCCGACCCGGACCGGGGCGGATCCCTCATAGCCCTCCAGGTGTGCCAGCTCGGTCTCGGCCAGGTCGGTGCGGCCGTCGATGCCGTACATGATCTGCAGCGGTCCCGAGGCGCCGCCCCCGCGCCGGGTGACGTGCGTGGACAGGAAGTCCATGAAGGCCTGGGCTTCACCGGCGAAGCCCAGCCGCAGCAGCGCGTAGACGCAGAATGCGGCGTCGCGGATCCACACGTACCGGTAGTCCCAGTTGCGCTCGCCGCCGATCTGCTCGGGCAGGCTCGTCGTCGGCGCGGCCACGATCGTGCCGGTGGGCGCGTAGGTGAGCAACTTGAGGGTGAGCGCGGAGCGGTGCACGGTCTCCCGCCACCGGCCGCGGTAGCGGGAAGCGGACAGCCATTGCCGCCAGAAACCCACCGTGGCGGTGAATTCCCGTTCGGCCTCGCATTCCGGGCAGGATCGTGGGGTGGTGCCATCGCCGACCTTGTCGAGCGCGAACACCGCGGACTCGCCCTCCAGGAGCTTGAACGACGCGGTCGCGTCCTGCGCGTCGTGCTCGAGCGCCACGGTGGCGGTCAGCGCGAGCGTAAGATCCGCCGACTCGAAGAGCAGCTGGTCGGCGTGCTGCCGGACGGCGTGCGGCTGCCTGGCGTAGTCGAACCGGGGCGCCACCCGCGCGCGGAACGGGATTGATCCGCGGACGCACATGACGCGCCGGATGACGCGATGCCGGCTGACCTCGCGAGGGTCGCCGGTGATCGGCATGAAGTCCTGGACTTCACCCACGCCGTCCTCGGTGAAGAACCGGGTGATCAGCACGTTGGTGTCGGGAAAATAGAACTGCTTGGTCTTGGACGGCGCGTCGGCGGCCAGCTCGAAGGATCCGCCACGGTCCGCGTCGAGGATCGAGGCGAACACGCTGGGGGAGTCGAAGCGTGAGCAGCAATACCAGTCGATGGTGCCGTCGGTGCCGACCAGCGCCACGGTGCGCAGGTCACCAATCAGCCCGTGGTCGGCGATCGGCAGGTAGCGAGATGCTGCGCGCGGCTGTTGGCTGCCGCTCATAGGTGTGTCGTTCCCGCTATAAGGGATCTTTAACGAGTGGCGAGCCGAAGCGGCTCGAATCCATCCTGCGGGACCGGCCAGTGGCATGGCGAGGATCGAAACGCCGCAACTCGACCTTGATCCGCTGCTAGACGCAAACATCACTTTCCACGACGTGCTCATCCAGGATGACGGCCAGCGGACCCGAGAGCTTGCCGGGCTGCTGGTTGAGCACGCGCTGCAGCCGGTCATCAGCCTCCAGCTGGCCGTGGCCGAGGCGGCCGAAGGGCACCGCGTCCTGGAGCAGCGCCACCCGGGCGGGCAGGCCGTGCTCGACGTGGCCGGCTAGCCCCCGGCTCTGACCGGCGACGACCGGCCGGCCGGGAACGCGCACATACCGGCCAGTCCAGCGGCGGACACGCAGGGTTTCGGCGGCCGGAGGTTGCACTCGGGTACTCCGATCCAGCAGGCTCGCGGGGTGACGTCACTGAAATCAGTGGGAGTTATCGGCGCCGGGATACTCGGGCTGGCGGTGGCGCGGGAGCTGACCTCACGCTTTCCTGGTGTCGCCGTCACCGTTTTCGAGAAGGAAGGCCACGTCGCGGCGCATCAGAGCGGCCACAACAGCGGCGTCGTGCATGCCGGCGTCTACTACCCGCCGGGCAGCCTGAAGGCATCGCTCTGCCGCCGCGGCGCCGCGATGACGCGCGAGTTCTGCCAAGAGCACGGGGTGCGGCTGCGCGAACTCGGGAAGCTGATCGTGGCCGTCTCCGAGCCGGAACTGCCGGGCCTCGCCGAGATCGAGCGCCGTTCCACGCTCAATCGGGTGCCCGGCATCCGCCGGCTGACCCGGCCGCAGATCGCCGAGGTAGAACCCGGCATCCATGGCGTGGCCGCGCTGCACTCCCCGCACACCGCGGCAGTCGACTACGTCGCGATGTGCGAGGAACTGGCCCGTGCGGTGAAGTCCGCCGGCGGAGAGGTCCTGCTCAACACGCAGATCACCAACGTCAGGGAGATCCCGTCTGCCGTGCGCGTGAGCTCGGCCGCGGCGGACTGGGACTTCGACTACCTGATCGTCTGCGCAGGACTGAGCAGCGATCACTTCGCCGCGAGCCTCGGCCGCTCGGGTGACCTGCGCATCATCCCGTTCCGCGGTGAGTACTACGAGCTCCGGCCGGAGGCGCGAGACCGCGTCCGCGGCATGGTCTATCCGGTGCCCGACCCGCGCTATCCGTTCCTCGGCGTGCACCTGACCAGGCACGTCGACGACACCGTGCACGTCGGGCCCAATGCAGTCCTGGCGCTCGCGCTCGAGGGCTACCAGTGGAAGAACGTCAGCCTGCACGACCTGGCTCAGATAGCGCGGTGGCCTGGCAGCTGGCAACTTGCCCGCAAGCACTGGCGCAGTGGCGTGAAGGAAATCAGCGGTTCGCTGTCCAAGCGCCGTTATCTCACGAACGTCCGTGCCTACCTGCCGGATCTGCAACTGCCGGACCTGGTCAGGTCCAAGTCCGGTGTCCGTGCCCAGGCGGTTCGGCGCGACGGCGGCCTGGAGGACGACTTCGTGCTGCAAGCCGACGGGCGGGTGCTTCTGGTCCGGAATGCGCCGTCTCCGGCCGCCACAGCCAGCCTAGCGATTGCCGAGTACGTGGTATCTACGATGGGCGTTTAGAGGAGCCACTATGGCCCAGCGGACCGAGCCGACCGGGCTTCTTGACGAGCGCGGCTTGTTGGACGGCTGGCTGGATTACTACCGGGCGACGCTGATGGCCAAGTGCGAGGGCCTCTCCGGCGAGCAGCTCATCAGCCGTTCATGCGAGCCGTCGCCGATGTCGCTGCTCGGGCTGGTCCGGCACATGACGGAGATGGAGCGGGTTTACGGGCACCGGCTCGCTGACTGGAACATCAGCTTGCTGTACTGCACGGACGAGAACGAGGACGGCGACTTCGAGGCGGCCACCCCCATCAACGCCGCGAGGGACCTGGAGACGTTCCGCGACCACTGCGCTCTCACCCGTCAGGTCATGGCCTCCTACCAACTCGGCGACACCTTCGGCAAGACGAACTCGTGCACGCTGCGCTGGTTCTACCACTACCTGATCAAGGAATACGCCCGTCACCTCGGCCACGCGGACCTTCTGCGCGAACGAATCGATGGCGCTACCGGGGAGTAGACCGGCGGCCCGACCCGCCTGGGCGAGCTGCCTCCGCGCTCACGGTCACGGGGTCTCGCCCGCACGTTGGAGATCCGTTAGCCCAGGTCGTCGAGTTCAGGGCCGTCCGGCATGGCTAGGCCCGTGCACATGCGGGCACAAAGCCCAGATCCAGACCTGAAGCCCGGAGCAAATGGCCCGTCACATATAACGCGCCGACCTGCACAGTGGCGGACAGCCGCAGGTCTCGCGAGGATCTGCCGATGTGGATGGTGTATCTGCCGGCCGGCGTAATCCACGCCGCCAGATCCTCGTTGTACCGGGCGAACAACCTGGCCGGGATCGTCACCGAAATCCGGACTGACTCGCCGGCAGCAGCCCGGGTCGTGGCGAATCCGGCGAGCACCCGGACTGGCCGGCCAACTGGCCCGGCGGGCGCCGTCAGGTACGCCTGCACCACTTCTTTCCCTGGCCGGATGCCGGTGTTGCTGAGGCTGACGGTCAGCTCCAGGTCGCGGCTTGTGCCCAGCTGCGGCGGGCAGTCGACCGACTCGTAAGCCCAGTCGGTGTAACCAAGTCCGTGGCCGAACGGGTATCGCGGCGTGATGTCTGCGGCGTCATAGCCGCGGTAGCCGATCAGCGGTCCCTCTGAGTATCTGAGTGTGCCGTCGGCAGCGGGGATGGCGTGCAGCACCGGGCTGTCAGACTCGGCGGCCGGCAGAGTGACCGGCAGTCTGCCGCCAGGCTCGGAGCGACCGAGGAGCACGTCGGCCAGAGCGGTGCCGAAGGCTTGTCCGGGTAGCCAGGCGAACAGGACGGCTGCCGCCCGGGCGGCCCATGGCATGAGAACCGGCATGCCTGAGTTCACGACGACGATGGTGTTGCTGTTGACCGCCGTGATCTTGGTGATGAGTTCATCCTGACGGCCTGGCAACGCGAGGGTCGATCGGTCAAAGCCCTCGCTCTCGGTCAGCTCCGCAGAACCGACGACGACAACCGCGACGTCGGCTGAGGCAGCGGCCGTTACCGCTTCGGCTAGCAAGTCGTCGTCGTCAGCCGCCGGGACGATACCGAGGCGGACGGCGAGCGGGCCTGCCCCGTCTGCGGCCGGCCTGAACTCCAGGCGCAGCCGCGTTTCGGTGTCGGCGTCTAGCCACAGAGCGGCCCGAAGCTCACCCGGCCTGGTCATGGCCTCGACCGGATCATCTGGGACTTCAGTCTCGCCGTCGATGACGGTGACCCCGTCGGCGACGAGTAGCAACCGGCCAACTCCGGCGGCGCTGAATAGGTAGTTTCCGGAAGTCTCGGCCCTGAATACAGCTGTCAGGGCTATCCGCCCTTCCTCGCCCCAGCCGATGCCGGGCGGGACGCCGTCCCACCACGCCAGGTCCACCGAGGTTCGGTGCTCGGCGCTGGTCACCGCGCCATCGCTGTCAATGAACTCCAGGCGGATACCAGGCTCGCCAGTGACCGGGTCATGCAGCGAACCGGCTGGCGGCTCCGGGACCGTGTGCCAGGTATTGCAGCCAACGGCCGAGCGAACCTGGACACGGTCGGGCAGGGCGGCGCTGAGGGCCTGCACCGGTGTCGCGACGGACACCGGTACCACCCCGGCGCTGCCGCCGCCCTGGATGACTGGATACAGCGCGTTGGGGCCGATGATGGCCACGCTGTTGACGGAGCTGATGTCGTGGGGGCCGATGTTGAGTGGCAGGACGTTGTCGTGGTTTCGCAGCAGAACGAATGACGCAGCCGTGGTCTCGCGTAGCAGACCGTCGTCGACAAAGGCGGGAGCGGCATAGTTGTTTCGGGCTGCGCCGTTGACCGCCCGGAGGCCGGCCGATGCCGCCGCAGCTGGCAGCCCGTGCGGGCCGTCGAGCGCGCCGACGCGCCGGGCCAGCCGCAGCAGTCTGATGACCTTGTCGTCGATCACGTCCTCGCTGACGGATCCGTCGGCAACTGCGCGTGCCAGCTTTTCGCCCCACGGCCCGTCGGGCCCGGGCATTGACAAGTCGAGGGTCGCGAGTGCGCTCGCCTGCGTGCTGAGGGCGGCGTCCCAGTCCGAGACGACGACTCCGTCGAAGCCCCAGTCGTTCTTGAGAACGTCGCGAAGCAGGCGAGCGCTCTCAGTCATCCGGGCACCGTTCACCGTGTTGTAGGCGGCCATGATCAGCCAGGCCCCGCCATCGCGCACGCACGCCTCGAATGGCAGCAGGTAGAGCTCGTGCAGCACGCTCTCGTCGATCCGGGCGTCATAGGTCCGCCGCCCGGTCTCGGTGTCATTCGCCACGAAATGCTTGACCGTGGCCGCAACGCCAGCCGACTGGACGCCGCGTACATAACCGACGGCCAGTGCCGCTGTGAGCACCGGATCTTCGGCGAAGAACTCGAATCCGCGGCCGCCGAGTGGCGAGCGCATCAGGTTGACCGTCGGTGCCAGCAACACGTCCACGCCTTTGCTCCTGGCCTCGGCGCCGACCGCGGCTGCCAGCCGGTACACGAGCTGAGGGTCCCAGGTAGCGCCGAGCGCGGACGGGCACGGCAGGCAGGCCGACGGGCTGCGCTCGTCCTTAGTGGTGCCGCGTACGCCCGCGGGCCCGTCCGAGGTGACCATCGAGCGCAAGCCGATGGCCGGGGACTCATGGGTCCGCCAGCTGTCAGCACCTGTCAGGAGCTGAACTTTCTCGGCTAGCGACAGCCTCGCGACGAGACTGCGCTCGCTCGCGCCATCGGCGGCCGGTACGAGGCGGATAGCCGTGGCGTCGCCGGACTTGCCGGTCGTCAGTGGCTGGCCAGTCATGAGGCATCCAGTCCGTTGCTGAACGTTGATTCCGGGCGCCGGATGCCTGCCCGGCCGGAAACCCGGCCGGGCAGGCAGCGCCCGTGAGCTGATGTCGTCACGGTCCGCGCAGTCCTCAGGACACTGGCTTGAGGTGCTGGATCACGGCGAGCATCTCCGGGAGGTTGGGACCCGGGTCCATGTAGGGGTTGGCAGTGCTTGGCCAGCCCGTGTAGTCGCGGGTGGAGAACTCCGCCCACGACGCTCCCTGCAGTAGCGGCGCCACCGGGACCTGGGTGGTCTCGATGTTCGCCAGCGTTGCGATCGCCGCGTTAAGCGCGGCCGGGGTGGTTGCGGACTGGTAGGCGCTGAGCGCGGTCTGCGCCGCCGGGTCGTTGAACCGGCCGTAGTCAGCGCCAGCAGTCTTGCCGGGTGGTGCCGACAGCGTGTAGTTCATCCAGTTGTTGTAGGTGAAGTACGGGGTGAGCCCCTGGGCGCCCCAGTGGATGGCGGTGTCGAAGTTGCCGTTCCCGAGGTTCTCGGCCCAGACGGTGCCGCCGTTACTGCCGGGAACGCCATCGACCGAGGCGTTAAAGCCTTGCGCGTTGAGCTGCTTCACGAGCAGCTGAGCGTCGGCGTAGTAATCGCTGTACTGCACCGGCACCTGGATGCTGAACGTGATCTGCTTGCCGCTCTTCTCCCACTTGCCGCCGGACTTCTTGTACCCGTCGGTGGACAGGATGGAGCTGACCTTCGACGGGTCACCGGTCTTCGGGATGTTGCCCGCGAGCGACGATGGCAGGAAGCTGCTCTGGGCAGGCAGGATCATTCCGGCCGTGGTGGTCTCGGCTGGCTCGTTGTTGGACTCACCGTCCGTCGACAGCTGCTGGCGGTTGATCGCATAGCTGATCGCCTGGCGCACGGCCGTGTCGTTCAGCGGTGCCTTGTTGACGTTGAACCACAGGCCGACAACGTTGTTGTCACTGAAGTAGGGCGCCGTCGAGGTCCAGGTCTTGTTGTTGGTGCTCTTGCCCAGGTAGCTCTGCGGGACGCCGATGACCGAGATCCCGCACCAGTCGATCGTGCCGTCTGAGCAAGGCGGCAGCAGGTTGGCGTTGGCCGCGTACGCGGGGAAACTGAGTTCCGGCACGTGCAGGCTGGCCTTCGCGTAGTAGTCCGGGTTGGCCTTCATGGTGTAGCCCGTGGAGCTGAAGTGGTCAAGCACGAACGGGCCGGTGCCGACGGGGTTCGAGTCGGGGTAGGTGGCCGGGTTGGAAACGTTCTTCCAGACGTGCTCGGGAACGATCGGCGTCTGCAGGATGTAGTACGCGCTGGCCAGTTCCGGCTGCGAGAAGGTCAGCACGGTCGTGGTGGCGTTCTTCGCCGTCACGGTCGCCGGAGTCGGAATCGTCCAGTTAGCGTTCAGCGCCGAGTTCTTCTTGATCAGATTGAACGTGAACGCGACGTCGCTCGCACTGAACGGCTTGCCGTCACTCCACTTCACGCCAGACCTGGTGGTAACAGTGAGCGTCTTACCGCCGTTCGTCCACACGGCGCTGGTGGCCAGCTCGTGCTCCGGCTGCTCGGCGGTGTTCTGGGTGTTGTACACCATCAGCGGCTCGTCGTACAGGTTCACCGCGTGCGTCACGTACCCGGTCGACGTGGGCAGGAACGGGTTGAAGTTGTCAGTCATCGGCGAGAGCGCCGTGGTGACGATGGTCAGCGGTTTGCCCGAGTCAGACGAGCTAGGCGACGAGGAGCCACAGGCTGCGATCCCCAACCCGAGGATCGCAGCTGCAGCCACGCTGCCTGCGATTTTGCGATTCATTGCCTCTAGACTCCAAAGAGTGCCCGGTCGGCTGCGCGCCGGCCTGTCGTGATGTGACCGTGTCGGGGTCTGTTCTCGTCGCGGCGCCGGTCGGCCGGGTCGCTGGGCGTCACCGGGGGTTGCCCCCGGAGAGCCCCGTCGCCCTGCTGGCCGCGCGCCGGTAATGTCGCAGCTCTGGTACTCGCCTAGGCCTTGTCGGTGCTCATCACCTCTTTCCTCCCGTGCCAGGCGTGTCCTCACCGGCGCCCGGCCCGGCAGACTGCCGGCCCGGTGCCGCGGGAAGATGGGGAGTCGCCCCGGCGGTAGCAATCGTGGCGGCGTCGGGCGTAATGCCCTGGCCAAGTGCGGCGGAAGCTTCGTGACCTCCGGTGAGCAACCAGCACGCGCTGAGGTGCCCGTCACCGGCAGGGAAGGCCGGCGGTGTTTGCTCGGCACAAATCGCCATGGCGTGCGGGCATCGCAGCCGGAACCGGCAGCCTGATGGCGGCGCCACCGCGCTCGGCGGCGCACCTGCGCCGCGCAGGGTCACCGGCGTACCCCGATGCGGATCTGGCGCCGCGCTGAGCAGCAGCTGTGTATAGGGATGCGCGGGCGAGTCGGTGACCTCGACAGCCGGGCCGGACTCGACCACCTGACCCGCGTACATCACGACGATCCTGTCGGCCAGATACCTGGCGGACGCGATGTCGTGGGTGATGTACAAGATGGCCAGCTGATCGCGATCCCGCAGGTCAGCAAGCAGGTTGAGGACACCGAGGCGGATCGATACATCGAGCATCGAGACCGGTTCGTCGGCCAGCAGCACCCTGGGCTGCACGGCCAGCGCCCTGGCGATCGCCACTCGCTGGCGCTGCCCGCCGGAAAGCTCATGCGGGTACTTGCGCATGTACGCCTCAGCCGGGCTTAGCGACACTCGCTCAAGCACCGCAGCGATCTTCTCGTCGAGGTCAGCGCCGGACTGCGCCAGGCCATGCACTTTGAATGGACGGCTGACGTGGTAGTGCACGTCGTGGATCGGGTTCAGTGACGCGAACGGGTCCTGCAGCACCATCTGCACGGTCTTGGCGTAGGCCAGTTGCCGTCGCTTGCTGCGGGGGACCGCGCGGCCATGCAGTAGCAACTCGCCAGAGGTCGGCGTGGCCAGCCCGGCCAGCAGCCGAGACAGCGTGGACTTGCCTGAGCCGCTCTCGCCGACTACCGCCGTGACCGTTCCGGCGCTCAGCTCGAGCGACACGTCGTCGAGTGCGTGCACCGCCGCCGCGCCCCGGCCGCGTACCAGCCGTCGGCCGGCGCCGGGCGCACGCCCGTGCACGGGGAAGTGCTTGGTTAGGTTGCGCGCCTCGAGAACGGCCGTGGTCGTGTCGGGTGCTGCCACTACCGGCGCGGTCATGCCGTACTCCCTTGCTCGGCCGGCTCTTCGGAACCCGGTGCCAGTTCGGACAAGTCGGCCGGCTGGCGCAGGCCACCCCGTTCCGGGGCCGGGCGGTTCCCGTTCGCGCTGGCCGCTGGCTCGGTCGGGTCCGGTTCACTTGCCGCTAGTTCCGCGGGAACGGGCGCGTCGCCCGCCTGCAGCCAGCACGCGGCGAGGCGTCCGGAGCGGGCGCTCACAATCTCCAGCGGCGGGGCCTCTACGGCACACCGGTCGAAGGCAAACTTGCAGCGTGGATGGAACACGCAACCAGACGGCAGCATCCGCAGATCGGGCGGCGAGCCGGGGATCCCGGTCATCGGCGAACGCGGACCGTGCAGCGGCGGGAACGAGCTGAGCAAACCCAGCGTGTACGGATGCCGCGGCGCGTGGAACAGCGCGCTCGCCGGTGCCCGTTCGACCAGGCGGCCCGCGTACATCACCGCGATGGAGTCCGCGATCTCGATGAGCAGCGACAGGTCGTGGGTGATGAACACGATGGCGAACCCGAACTGATCCCGCAGGTCCGTCAGCTCTTCGAGGATCTCCCGCTGGGTGACCACGTCCAGCGCGGTCGTCGGCTCATCCATGATGACTACCTGCGGCCGCAGGGCCAGCGCCATGGCGATCATGACCCGCTGCCGCATACCGCCGGAGAGTTCATGCGGGTGGCTGCTCAGCCGGTCGCTGCTGATGCCGACCATTTCCAACAGCTCGACGGCACGAGCCTGCCGCTCGCGCCGGGACATCCGGGCCGAATGCGCGGCGAGTGCGTCGGTGAGCTGCGTCCTGATTGTCATCACCGGGTTGAGGGCGTTCATCGCGCTCTGCAGCACCAGGGATACCTGCGACCAGCGCAGCACGCGCAAGGCCCCGTAGTCGGCTGCCAGCAGGTCCACCGCCGGCCCGTCTGCCGGGTAAAAGCGCACCTCGCCGCCGGTGATGACGCCTGGCGCCCGCAGCAGCCGGGTAGCCGCCATGACCAGGGTGGACTTTCCGCTGCCGCTCTCCCCGGCCAGGCCGAGCACCTCGCCGCGGTGCAGCACCAGATCGGCGTCGGTCACTGCGTGCACGGCATCGGGGCCCTGTCCGTAGTCCACGCACAGGCCGCGGATCTCCAGCAGCCGCTCGCCGCTCACGCCTCGCCTCCTTCACCGGGGGTTGCCACAGATAGCACCGCAGGGGCTGGCGCGACCCCGATCACCGGGGTAAGCGCGAACTGCTGGCTGCGCCGCGTGCGTGTCCCGCGCCGGCCGCTGGTGCGGCGGGTCAGCCCGGCCGCCCGCAACCGCGGATTGATGAACTCATCGATGCCGAAGTTCAGCAGGACAAGCGCGGTACCCAGCAAGGCGACGGCGATGCCGGGCGGGATGTACCACCACCAGTACCCGGTCAGTTCCGCGTTGGCGCCCTGGGCGTAGTACAGAATGCCGCCCCAGCTCCAGTTGGGGTTGACCAGGCCGAGGAACGCCATCGCGGTGTAGGTCCCGACCGCATAGAGCACGGTGAACAGGAACGAGCTCGCGACAATCGGAGTCAGGTTTGGCAGGATCTCCGCGAAGATGATCCGGGATCGTCGCTCGCCGATGATGCGGGCCGAGTCGACGTAGTCCCGGTTGCGCAGCGAGAGCGTCTGGGCGCGCAGCACGCGGGCACCCCAAGCCCAACCGGTTATCGAAATGATGAGGCCGATAAGGAACAGGTCGTTACTGCCAGTCTTGCCGAGGAAGCCGAACAGGATGACAAGCAGCGGCAGCGCGGGCATGACCAGGAAGATGTTGGCGAGCATGGAGAGCAAGTCGTCTGCTAGTCCGCCCAGGTAGCCAGCCGTCACGCCGACGACAACCGACAGCGCGGTGGCGATGACTCCGGCGATCAACGAGACCAGCAGCATGTCGCCGCCGCCGACCAGTACCTGTGAGAACACGTCCTGCTGCAGGTTCGTGGTGCCGAGCCAGTGCGCGCTCGAAGGCGGCAGCGGCACCGGCGAGTTGGCGAAGATCCGGTCCGGGCTGTACGG
>Ga0335075_10004377_pt1 | contig 22126 bp, 18 predicted proteins | sample Lox_Sample_24_FD_206723 | JGI IMG/M metagenome (GOLD analysis project Ga0335075, IMG submission 206723) | Soil microbial communities from Loxahatchee National Wildlife Refuge, Florida, United States - Lox_Sample_2.4 | ecosystem: Environmental > Terrestrial > Soil > Wetlands | place: USA...
TTCGTGAGTGCGACTTGACCCGCGCCCGTCTGATCGGGGTGGTGATGCAGGACGCTGTGATCGACGGGCTGGTCAGGAACCTGGTGGTTAACGGAGTCGAGGTGACGTCGTACGTGGAGGCCGAGCTTGACCGGCGGCATCCGGTGCGGCTGCTGATCCGCTCGGCCGATCCGGCCGACCTGCGGGAAGCCTTCCGGCAGCTTCGGGCGGACTGGGCTGCGACGCTCGGGCGGCTCCGGGGGATGCCCAAGGGTTCGGAGAACCAGCGTGTCGGCGGCGAGTGGTCGGCGGTGGAGACTCTGCGCCATCTGGTGTTCGTGCACGACTCTTGGTTCCGCCGCTGCTGCCTGGGGTCGGCCGAGCCGTTCACCGCGATCGGCTTGGCGTCCGAGTTCGTCCCCGATCAAGAGGAGCAGGGCCTGGATCGAGCGGCGACCCCGAGCCTCGACGAGGTGCTGACCGCGCGCGGCGAGCAGGGCGCCGAGCTAGAGCGCTGGCTCTCGGCCGTTACCCCGGATGAGCTGTCGGCGCCCGCGCCCGTGCCAGCGGGCCGAGGCTGGCCGCCGTACGCCAAGGGCAAGTCGGTGCTCGAGTGCGTGCACGTGGTGCTGGACGAGGAGTGGGCGCACCACGGCTTTTGCGTGCGCGACCTCGATCTGCTCGGGTGCCCCGCGCAGTTCGCCTGAATCCGGCGCCGGCCGGGCCACCGCTTGGGCCGGCGATTCGAGGCGGTGGGCGAATGCGAATCTCGTTGGCCTTCTCCCGGGGAGAGTGTGCAGAATTCGGTCGTGGAGGAGGAGGTTTTAGCAGCCCGGGTGGAGGCGGTGCGCGCCGGGGATGGGCACGCCAGCTGGGGCTACCACTCCCGGGCCTCGCTGGCCCACCGGTACGTGGCCATGACCGTGCCCAAGGTCGCGTGCACCACCATCAAGATGGCGTTGCAAACATGGGAAGGGTGCGGACCCGGGCCCGAGCAATGGGCAGATGTACACGCGAGTTCGGCCGGGCCCACCCTGCTGGCGTACCCGACGACCCAGATCGTGCAGATGCTGCGATCGCCTGACTATCTGCGCTTCAGCTTCGTGCGCAATCCCTACGGTCGGCTGGTCTCGGCGTGGAAGTCCAAACTGGCCTGGGATGACCCGCAGTATCAGCAGCTCCGGGCCTCGATCCGCAAGGCCTGCGACTACCCCGTCGTTGACGGTCAGCGAGCCGGCCCGATCTCGTTCCGCGATGCCGTCCAGTGCCTGCTCGACGATCCGGGCGTCTTCGACGACCACTGGAGACGCCAGACCGACCTGCTCATCGCCGACGTCATCGACTATCACGTCATCGGCCGGTTCGAACGCTTCGGCCAGCAATTCCACGCCATCCTGCGCCGGCTTCAGGCACCACCGGAGGTGATCGCAATCGCCCGGCGGGTCTTCAACCCCACACAACCGGTGCCGCTCGCCACCGTCTACGACCCTCAACTGGCCCGGCGCGTCTACGACCACTACGCCGCCGATTTCGAAACATTCGGCTACCGCAAAGACAGCTGGCGTCACGAATGACGCTCGTCTGCTAGCCGCTCGGTTGTGAGAGCAAGCGGCTGAACGCGCGCCCTTCGCCACCTGGGGCTGGATGACCGCGTAAAAGCACGGCAGTGGCGCGCAACCCAGCTCGGCTGGGCACGGTCTCAGTAGCGACGCATGCGGCCGTGCACGTGGGCCGGCGGCCGGAGGTGAGAACCGTGTGGTGGGCGAGCTGTCGTGGCTGGTGGTTGATGGCGGTAGCGGTTCTGGCGGCGGCGGCAGCAGGCTGCGGCGTCGGAGCGGGGACCCCGGCCGCGCCCGGGACCCCGGGGCAGGCCGCGGGGCACCCCCGGGTGTGGTTGGAGTCGGTGCAGATGGTGTCGGCGAAGGCGGGCTGGGCGCTGGTGGCGACTTCGAATCCCACGGCAGGCAGGGGCGCTCCGCTGCTGCCCGCGCGCACCGCAGATGGGGGCCGCAGCTGGATCACGGTCGCTCCGCGTGCCATCGCAGGCCTGGTCGGAGAGCCGATCGTGCTGCAGGCGGCCACTCCCAGCCACGCCTGGCTGGCGGTCTACCTGTCAGTGGGACGGGGCAGGCACACGACCGAGGTATTCGGCACCCAGAACGGCGGTGCCTCGTGGAGCCGGTCAGCGGCCGCTGGGCAGGCCGAGCCGATAGCAGTCGACTTCCTCGATCCTGCGCATGGATGGCTGCTGGAGAACCTGGGCGCGGCCATGAATCAGAACTGGGTCGCGGTGTACCGGACGACGGATGCGGGGCTGCGCTGGTCGCTGACGGCGCAGACACTGCCGGGGCCGCAGGGCGGGATCAGCGGCAGCGGTCTGCCGACTGCCTGCGACAAGTCCGGGATGATCTTCAGCTCGCCGCGGACAGGCTGGATCACCGGCGGCTGCAACGCCGGCCACGAGGTGCTGGTGACGCACGACGCGGGCTACCACTGGACAGCGCAGCCCCTGCCGATCACGGCGGCTGCCTGCTCGCCGGCTGGCTGCGTGATCAACCCGCCGCAGTTGATCGGGCAGACCGGCTTCCTGACGATCGGCCATTACCCAGCCACCGGGGAACTGCTGCTCAGCCGCGATGGCGGCAGCAGCTGGCAGGTCAGGCCGCTGCCCGCCGGCGCCGGGCCGTACCCGCAGATCAGGTTCTTCAGCGCAGACCGCGGGATCGCCGTGTCGGGCGGCACGCAGGGCCTGATCGGCAGCGTCTTCTACGTCACCGCTGATACCGGCCGCAGCTGGGCCCGGGTCCCGCAGGGCAGGCACTTCCCGGTCGGCGCCTACGTGGACTTTGCCAACACAACCGATGGCTTCGCATGGATCTCGAGCTTGGAGATCACGTCCGGCCCGGCCCCGGACATGTACGTGACCACGAACTCCGGGCGGACCTGGACAGCGATCACCCCGCGCCAGGCCTGACCGGCAGCGTCGCCGTCTTGCTGGCTGTGGTGCTTATGAAGGATCCTGGAAACGAGGTCCGCCGACGATAATGCGTGACCGTCATCGGCGGGCAGTGTGTTACGCGGCGTGGTGGCCCGGTCGCGCAGGCGGGGTCAGCTCGAGGCAGCTGGCCGGTCTGCCTGCGGCGGATCACAGCCGGTGTGGTGACCGGGGAGTGAGGCGGATGTCCAGCGATCGGCCGGGTCCGCTGATCGGCGCCGGGCGGACGGCCGACGTTTACGCGGTCGGTGAGCAGCGAGTTCTGCGCCGGTACCGGAACGGCGACAGCGCGGAGAGCGAGGCCAGAGTTATGGCCTGCCTGGCTGAGGCGGGCTTCCCGGTACCCCGGGTCTATGACGCCAGCGGCCCGGATCTGGTGATGGAGCGGCTCGGCGGCCGTGACATGCTCGCCGACCTGTCGGGCCGGCCGTGGCTGGCGGGCCGGCACGCGCGGACCCTGGCCGGGCTGCATGACCGGCTGCACGCCATCACCGCGCCTTCGTGGGTGCGGACGCGATTCGGGCCGGGTGACCGGATGCTGCACCTGGGCCTGCATCCGGGCAACGTGATGCTGACGGCGGCAGGCCCGGTCGTTATCGACTGGGCGAACGTCGCGGCGGGCGCTCCCGCCGCCGATGTGGCGATGGCCTGGCTGATCATCGCGACATCCGAGGTCGACGCGCCACCGCTGCTGCTCCGGCCGGCCCTCTCATCGATCCGGACCGTCCTGCTGCGCAGGTTCCGCGCGCTGGTGCGCGACGACCCCGGGCCGGAGATGGCCAGGGTGGCACGTGCCCGGATGGCCGACCCGAACATCCGGCCGGCCGAGGCGCAGCGCCTGCAGGCGATCGCTGACCGGGCCAGCCGGCGGACCTCAGCACCCTGACGGCTGCACGCGAGCCGCCGCGCCGCGGGAGCACGGCGCTCGGCCGCCACCCGCCCAACCCGGTCAGCTGATCCCGGTGGGCCGGCAGCCAGATGCCGCTGCCATCGCGCCCCGCTGCGCTGGAGTTTCACTCGGGGCTGCTGAGGAGCTCGCGGGCGCGCGGGATGACCTTGTGCCCGTAGAGGTCGATGTTGGTCATCAGCTGGTCGTGGGTAAGGCCGGGCATTCCGTACTTCAGGTCGAACCGCGATGCGCCAAGGCAGCGGATGTTCGCGGCGATCTTGCGCGCCACGGTCTCGGGCGATCCGACGTACAGCGCACCGTCGGGTCCGGTGTCCCAGTCGAACTGCGCCTCGGTGGGGATCGCGAAACCGCGTTCTGCTGCGACCATCTGGATGGTCTCCCGCCAGCGCGGCCAAAACTCCGCCTTGGCCTCCTCGTCGGTCGCCGCGACGTGGCCCGGGCCATGCACCATGACCGGAAGCGACGGGCGACCGAACTGTTCAAGCGCGCGCTGGAACAGTTCGGCGTACGGTGCGAACCTGGCTGGCTTGCCGCCGATGATGGCGAGCGCTAGCGAGAACCCGAGACGCGCGGCCCGGATCACCGACTGCGGGTTCCCGCCGACGCCGATCCAGGCCGGGAACGGCCCGTTCTCAATGTGCGGGACCACGTCCTGGCCCTGCAGCGGCGCTCGGGTTTTGCCGTGCCAGGTAACCGGCCCGCCCTTGAGCAGTTCGGCGAAGAGTCCCGCTTTCTCCTCGAAGAGCTGCTCGTAATCGGCGAGGTCGTAGCCGAACAGCGGGAACGACTCGATGCTCGAGCCGCGGCCGAGTATGACCTCGGCACGGCCGCCGGAGATGGCGTTCAGCGTGGAGTAACGCTGGAACACCCGGACCGGATCATCGGAGCTCAGCACCGTGACCGCCGAGCCGAGATGAATCTTCGCGGTCTTGGCCGCGATCGCGGCGAGGACCACGTCTCCGGCGGGCATCGGGAAGTAGTCAGTGTGATGCTCGCCGATCCCGAAGAAGTCAACACCAGCCTGTTCGGCGAACACCCCCTCCTCGGCCACGTTGCGGATCGTCTGGGCATGCGACAGCGGCTTGCCGTCGGCGTCGCTGTTCCGGTCGCCGAACGTGTCCAGCCCGAAGGTGTAGGTCCTGCGTAGCTGTGTCATGGCGGCATAAGCGGACTTTACCCCGGATGTATTCCGTGGTGAAGCCGCCGGCCTGGGGTTCCAAAGGATCATGAGGCTGAAGTTAGACGCGTGGTGACGGTGGAATACTCCCAGCCGTGGCTTGGCTTTCGGAGGTCAGCCGGAGAATCGTCGCCATGATCGCGGCGGGTGCTCTTCTGGTGCTCGTCGGGGTCGGGCTGGGGTATCTGCTCTTCCACGCGCCGGGGAGTCGTCGGTTCCAAAGCGACGAGCAGACGTACGAGAAGTGGGTGAACGGGTTCGCGGCCGGCCTCGGTGGCCGCACGGCAGTGGTGATCCTCGAGCCGGACGCACTCGCTGAGCTGGACAGCTGCCTCGACAGCGCCCAGCGGCAGCAGCGGCTGCAGATGCTCTCATACGCTGTCAAGACCCTCCAGACGAAGCGCGACCAGGTGTATCTGGACGCGGGCCACGCGAAGTGGGTGCCGGCGAGCCAGATGGCGGCTCGCCTCCGAGCCGCCGATATCGCTCAGGCTTATGGGTTCGCGCTCAACGTGTCCTACTACGACGCAACCGGTCGGGAGATCGGCTACGCGACCGAGCTGGATCGGGATCTGGGCATGGCTAAGCGGTTCGTCATCGACACCAGCCGCAACGGGACGGGCCGCGCTGGTGGACGGGCTGATCCGGGCGGCGGCCCGGCCTCGCGAGCTCTGCCGGGCGCAGGCGGGGGGCCACTGGCGAGCCGGCTCTTCACAGACCCTGACACGCAGGCGGCCAACTGGGTTCGGGCCCATCCTGGCGACCGCTGGGCACAACAGATCAGACAGCGCATCGTGAACCAGCCGACGGCAGAGTGGTTCGGCGCGTGGAGCGGTGATATCACCGCTGCCGTGTCGGCCTACACGACCGCCGCGTCCAGACAGCACAAGGTGCCGGTCTTGGTCGCCTACGACATCCCCCATCTCAACTGCGGCGGCAGCACCAGCGGGGCGAAGCAGTGGTGCAACCCCCCTGGCCATAAGCTTGGCGCGGCCCCGCAAGTACTCGATGACCGCGGGGACATGGGCCTTTGGATCAAGGCACCCGGCGAGTCCGACGGCGACTGCGGCATCGGAGCGGGGACCCAGGCGGGCGAGTTCTCACCCGTCATCGCCACGCAGCTGATCACCGGCGGTCGTAAGTAGCCGCGAATTTTGTAGGTGGCGGCCCGGGCGTGTGCTGGCCGGGAGTACGACACGGCGGGCTGATCATGGGGTTTTGCCCTATTTCATGATATTTCCGGTCACTCTCGATGCCATCGATCACCGGCGGTGGTTGCCGGCTGGTGACGGTGGGTTATATTGGTGACTAATATAAATAGCGCATCGTAATCGAGAGCGAGCGGAACGTTCGCACGGTCGGCGGCAACACGCCGGCGGCAACACAGAGGGGATGCCTCATGTGCGGAATCACTGGATGGGTCTCGTTCGGGCGCGATCTGCGCGCCGAGCAGGCGACCGTGGACGCGATGACCGAAACGATGTCCTGCCGGGGGCCGGACGACCGCGGGACCTGGTTCACCGACCACGCCGCGCTCGGCCACCGCAGGCTGGCGATCATCGACCTGCCTGGCGGCCGCCAGCCGATGAGCGTGGAAACCCCGGGCGGCGCGGTGGCGATCGTCTACTCCGGTGAGACCTACAACTTCACGGAGCTGCGCGCCGGGCTGATCCGGCACGGCCACCGGTTCACGACGGACTCAGACACCGAGGTCGTCCTGCACGCGTACCTGGAATGGGGCGATGCGTTCGCCGAGCGGCTGAACGGCATGTACGCCTTCGCGATCTGGGACTCCCGCGAGAACAAGCTCGTGATGGTCCGCGACCGCATGGGGATCAAGCCGTTCTTCTACTACGAGACCCCCGACGGGGTTCTGTTCGGGTCCGAGCCCAAGGCCATCCTGGCCAACCCGGCCGCCGAGCACACAGTCACGCTGGACGGCATCCGGGAACTGTTCGCGTTCATCAAGACCCCGGGCCACGCGGTGTGGAAGGGCATGCACGAGGTCGAGCCGGGGACCATCGTCACTGTCAGCAGCAATGGGCTGCGCACCACCCGGTACTGGGCGCTGCAGACGCGCCCTCACCCCGACGGCCAGGCCGCCTCCGTCGCCCACGTCCGGGAGCTGCTGGAGGACATCGTGCGCCGCCAGCTGGTCGCCGACGTGCCCCGGTGCACCCTGCTGTCCGGTGGTCTCGATTCGTCGTCGATGACTGCCGTCGCAGCGAGGCAGCTGGCCGAAGCGGGCCAGACTGTCCGCAGCTTCGCCGTGGACTTCGCCGGGCGGACCGAGAACTTCGTGGCGGACGAGCTGCGCAGCACCCCGGACACGCCCTACGCCCACGATGTCGCCGAAAAATCCGGGACCGAGCACCAGGACATCGTGCTCAGCTCCGACAAACTGGCCGACCCGGAGGTGCGGTCGAAGGTCATCCGGGCCCGGGACATCCCGATGGGCATGGGTGACATGGACTCCTCGCTGTACTTGCTGTTCAAGGCCATCCGCGAGCACTCGACCGTCGCTTTGTCCGGGGAGTCCGCCGACGAGGTCTTCGGCGGCTACCAGCAGTTCTTCGATCCTGAAGCCCAGCGTGCCCATACTTTCCCGTGGCTGGTGCGGTTCGCCAGGCACTTTGGCGACGACAACAGCATCCTGGCCCCCGGCCTCAGCGAGGCGCTGGACCTGCCGCGGTATATCCAGGACGCCTACGACACGTCGGTGGCCAGGATCGGTCGGATGGCCGGGGAATCGGACTTCGAGTGGCGGATGCGCAAGGTGTGCTACCTGCACCTGACGCATTTCGTGCGGATCCTGCTCGACCGTAAGGACCGGATGTCGATGGCCGTCGGCCTGGAGGTCCGGGTGCCGTATTGCGACCACCGCCTCGTGGAGTACGTCTACAACGCCCCGTGGTCACTCAAGACCTACGACGGCCGGGAGAAGTCGCTGCTGCGGGGTGCGGCCCGTGACGTGCTGCCGCGGTCGGTGGTGGACCGCATCAAGTCCCCGTACCCCTCCACCCAGGATCCTGGGTACACCGTGAAGCTGCAGAACAACGCGCGGGAATACCTGGCCAGCCCCGGCCACCCGGTGTTCGACCTCGTGAACCGGGACTGGCTGGCCCGGGCGGTCGCGGCCGAGGCACAGATCACCCAGACATCTCGCCACGGCCTGGAACGCGCGCTTGACCTGGCGCTGTGGCTAGACATGTACAAGCCAGCGCTGAAATTGTCGTGACCATGGACACAGGGACGGTGAGCACCCAGGAGGCGCTGCAGCTGGTGATCGCCATGCACCGCCTGGTACGCGGCCTGCGGAAGGCTGATGCTGCCGCGCCGCACCCAACGCAGCTCATCGTCCTCGCCCTGCTCGCCCAGCACGGCCCGCTGCGCGTAGGCGAGCTCGCCGCTCGGATTCCGTGCCCGCAGCCGACGGCGACCACCACGGTGGCCGGCTTGCAGGCAGCCGGGCTGGTCAGCCGGGAAGTCGACCCGGCCGACGGCCGCGCCGCCCGCGTCCTGATCACCGAGGTCGGCCGGCGTACCATCCACTCCGCCGCCCAGCGCGAAGCCGAGGCCCTGGCCGCGCTGCTGTCCACGGTCGACGAGGAGGACCTGCGCATCTTGCGCGCGGCCATCCCGCTGCTGAGCGGCCTCGCCGAGGGTGCCACCCGGCAGCCAGAGCGAACGACGGCCTGACCGATCCGGGCGAGCCCGCCGCACGGGGTCACCAGCTATCTGGAGCCAAGGCACCGCAGCACGGGAAAGGGACCTGCCTCAGCGCGACCAGCGGAACCACTGTGTGAAGTGCACCAGCACGTGATCAAAGGCCCATGGCGCCTGCTTGATGCCCGAGCAGGTGTTGCTGTCCGCCTGACCAACACAGCTCGCCGGCCCTTCGTTGTCCCGCTGGATCGCCCAGATGGACAGGAAGTTCATATCCATCTTCTGCTCGAACGCCATCATCACCCGGGCGTCATGAACTGTCGTGGTCTCGTCCTTGCCGAAGTCAGAGATGCCCGGCAGCATCGTCATGGCCTCCATCCGCCAGATCTGCCGCGAGCTCAGATGCGGATACAGCCTGGCCAGTTCGGCATGCACGGCATTCGCGCACGTGATGGCGGTCTTGCTCATGTTCATGACGCCCTCGTGCGGCAGGTAGTAGTCGAAAACCATGATGTTGACCGAATACACCCGCACGCCGTCGGCGATGGCGTTTCGCAGCACCGATAGCCCGGCCTGACCCAGCCCGCTCGGTTCCACCGGCAGCGTGAACTGGATCTGCAGCCGGATTCCGTGCTGGGCCGCCCACCGTTGCGCGATCGCGATCGCCTCGTCCCGCCGGTTGATGCCGGCCGCGTAGGTTTCCGCGTTGGACTCCACGTCCATGTCAAGCCGGGTCACCCGCAGCGTCTGCACCACGTGCTCGTAGACGGCCGCGATCTGCTGCACGCTCGTGCACGAGTCGGCGATCTCGGTTCCATGATCGTGCGAGCCGAATGTGTCAGCGCTGTAGCCCCCGAAGGACGGGATTACGTCTCCGCCGAGCTTGCGCAGGCTCGCGATGTCGGCGTTGTAATAAGTCAGCGGCTGGCTGGCCGCGCTGTTCCAGTCCACGGCGCAGGACTTGGTTCCCTTCGACTGAAGGAACGCGATCGTCATGAACCTCGCGGCAGATGCCTCGGCCGTCGCGGTGATGCTGGGCGTGTCAGGAGCCAGGTAGGACTCGTAATACGGGGCGTACAGGCGGTTCGGCAGGGGCCGCGGCCCGGACGGGTGGTGCGCGGGTGCCGCCGACACCGCCGCTGGCGTGCTGGCGAGCAGTGCGACGGCCGCCGTCGCGACCATGGCCAGCCGGAATCGAGGTTGCATAGCATCTCCCGACAGCCCTCCCGGCTGACCGGACCGGCGGGCCACTGCCAACGTGGGTGCAACGCGGTCAGATGTAGGTTATTAGGAAAGTTTCCTAATGTTCAGGGCCGACGGCGAAAAACCGCCGCGCTAGCCACCGAGTGCGGTGACCATGTTCATGATCGTGACCATCTGCGGGCGCGGCCGGTGTTGTCCATGCTGATCGCGGGGGCGTTGCCGCCGGGCGCGTACTCGTCCTGGTCAAACGAGGTGAGCGTGCCCTCGGGCACGCCTGTGTTGGGCCGGTTCACACTGCCGAACCAGTGCGCGAGCATCTCCCCTTCAGGGTCGTCGCCGCAGTTGATCATGAACGGCGGGCTGGTGAGGGGGCAGGCGACGGTGCCGTCCGGGGTTGGCCAGCCGTGGCCTGCCAGGTCGGTGTCGTGGTATTCGACGTTCGCGCCGAAGTGCTGGTACCAGGCGACCCCGTCGGCGCTGACAACGTCGTTCACGACCGGGTCCAGCAGGCCGTGGTACACGTAGACGGGCTTGCCCGCCAGGTTATTGAGGGGGTCGATCAGGCCCTCGTCAGACCAGGTGATGGCCTGCTGTTCCAGGGTCGCCAGGCTGCCCCCGACGTTGCAGGTCGCGAAGTCGATCACGTTGCCCTCGCCGCAGTCGTACGGCCCGGCAGCGATGATGCCCGCGCCGTCGAACGTGGCGGAGTAGGCAACCTGCAGTTGGGTCGCCATGAACCCGCCGGAGGACACCCCGGTGACGTAGACGCCGGTGATGTCGAGTCTTGGCAGGCCCGCGGCAGCCTGCGCCGGCCCGGCCCCGGTTAGCGCGACGGCACCGAGTACAGCGGCGGACCCGCAGGCGGCTGCCAGGCGCTGGTCGGACACCAGGAACTGTACGGCCGGCTGTCGGCGGCGCTCGCGGCCGCCGGGGAGAGCGCTACCGAACGGCTCGCAGCGCTGGTCCGCGAGCATGCGCTCATCCACTGCGACTATCCGCTGCTGGCGCTGGTTGCCAATGCCGAACTGCACGCGCTGACGCCCCCGGCTGCCGAGGAAGCGCTGGCCCTGCGGGGCCGTTGCGGCGAGATGCTGACCACCGCGCTCGCCGAGGGGGCCGTCTCTGGCGAGTTCCACCTCCTTGACCCGATGATCACGGCACTTGGCATCAGCGGCCTCGGGATGCACATCGCGCACTGGTTCGACCCCGGCCAGGGCTACACGCGTGATCAGGTAGCAGAGGCCCATGTGCGGCTTGTGCTTCGCATGGCGGGAGCAGCGATCACGGCAGACGGCGACGACCACAGCAGATGAGCAGGCGTGCTGTCTCGACGCGGCGGCGGAGCTGGCGGCCTCGTACCGCCTCGCGGTGGTAGCGCGAGCTGTGGTTATGTGACGGTGTCCCTCTCGCCGCCGCGCGATCGGTTCTGCCGCGCCGTCGGCCCTGTGTCGGTTTCCTCGCTCTCGCCGAGCGCAGTGCCGGCGGTGAGAAGCCACCGGTCGTTGTGCTGGCGCCACATCACCAGCAGTACGACCAGGCCGAGGAACAGCCAGATGCCGTCGATCAGTGGCGCGTACTCGTATGGCGCGGCCGGGAACGGGATGAACGAGTACACCAGCGCGTAGATCAGGCCAGCGGTCGAGATCAGCGGGAACAGCACGTGCAGGAAGATGTTGAAGTCCGACCGCCGCTGCCAGAAGTAGTACGCGAATACCGCGGCGTTGGCCACGACGTAGACGAACAGCACCGCCATGACCAGCACGAGACCGTCGATCAGCAGGAACGACTTGTCCGCGCCGATCCAGGCGCCGACACCCAGCCCGGAGGCCAGGGCAAGGGCTAGCTGCACCAGGATCGCGTTCGTAGGCGTCTTGTACTTGGGGTCAACCTTTGCTAGCGCTGGCGGGAATGACCCGCCCTTGGCCATCCGGTACCACATGCGGGTCCCGACGTTCGCGGTGGCCAGGCAGACCGCGATGGTCGTGTTCAGGAATGCGAGCAGCAGGATGAACCAGGCGCCACCCCAGTACCGGTGCGCCAGCACCAGGCCCGGGAGGTCGGATGCCGTGGGCAGGCTGCTCAGCTTGCTGACGCCCCAGCCGAGGATCTGGCCCCAGTAAGCGATGATGAGGAACACGCCTAGCAGGCAGATCGACAGCATCGTGGCCCTCGGCACGTTCCGCCTCGGATTGCGGGTCTCTTCGGCGAGCGGAGCGGCGCCTTCCCAGCCGGTGAGGCCCTGGATGGAGAACACCACAGCCAGCGCGAAGCCCTCCACCGAGAGCTTCTTCGAGAAGTCGAAGACCGCGAACGTGAAGCCACCCGGACCTGGGCGAGCGAACCCCCATATCGAGAGCACGAAGACGATCAGCATCTCCAGGCCGCCGAGGATCAGCATCATCCGCGCTGAAATCTTGATCCCGCGGTGCTGCAGGAACGCGATGAGCGGCGCGCCGACCAGGACGCATACCCACCACAGCCACGGCACGCTGACGCTGTAGTTCGTCTTCAGCTCCTGCGACACGATGAAGCCGAAGTAGGCGTAGATCGGGCCGCCGCACAAGGGCGAGTACAGCACGTACATCCAGGAGGTAAGGAAGCCGACCCGCGGATGCAGAGCCCTGCTCACATAGGTGTAGTAGCCGCCCGCCGACGGCATGTGCTTGGACAACTGGACCAGGGTGCTGCCCAGCATCAGCACCACTATGACGCCGAGGAGGTAGGCCAGCGGCGCGGTGATGCCTGCCAGCGACACCACGAACTGGGTGAAGAACAATGCGGCAATGGCCGGCGCGATGTGGGTGATGCACTGCATCGTCGCGCCGACCAGCCCGATGGCGTCACGCTGGAGATCTGTCCCTTCGATCACAGGCCCGCCGCTGCTCGGTCGCTTCGCGTCAGACGACACCGTGTCAGACATGGCTCCTCCTGCAATCCCAGGCTGGCCAGTTCCTGCGCTGCCTGGCAGCCATTAAGGACCGGTTTTGAGCGGATGTCAATAGCCTGAGCGATCGCTCGCGGTGATGCAGACCGTGGGATCAGGGCCGGTCAGGACCGGTTACGAGAGGACGCGGCGGGGCCGGCGTTCGAGGTCAAGCAGCCTGACCGCGGCGAGCTCATTGGTCACCAGCACATCGAGGAAACCGCCGTGCAACGCGCCCAGGATGGCGCGCACCTTATGCAGGCCGCCGGCGACTCCGACGACCTTCGGGATACATTTGAGATCGGACAGGTCGAGCCCGATGCGCCGATCGTGGATCGGCAGGTCTGCCACCTTGCCGTCGGCGTCGAAGAACTGGCCGAGAATGTCACCGACGACGCCGCGCTCGCGCAGCGCGCGGGCGTCGGCGGCCGTCAGGTAGCCAAGCTGCACGATGGTGGCGTCCGTCGTCGGGGTGCCGACGCCAACGATCGCCTGCGCGACGCCGCTGGCCTGCTTCAGTACCTGCTGGATCGTCGGCTCTTTGCGCAGCGCCGCGGCCAGTGCGGCTGAGGATGCGATGTTGGGCGCCGGGATCACCGAGGCCGTAGTGAGGCCCGCCTCAGGCCCTGACTCGCTCTTCGACGACAGGATTGTCTGCAGGTAACCATCCACGCCGCCGGTCAGCGTGACCATGTGCACCGGCCCTACAGCCCCGAAATTCGTGGCCGCGATGACCCTCGAGACCGTCTCGCCCCAGCCGACGCCGAGAGTGGCTCCCGGGCGGAGGTGCGTGCTAATGAACTGCGCGCCGCCCAAGCCTATCCGGGCGTTCAGCGCGTGGTGGTCGGAGGGTTCCTTGTCGTGGTCGGGCACCACCAGCGCCTCGGACAGGTTGAACGTCCGCCGCAGCTCAGCGCTCAGCTCAAACGCGTTCAGGTACGCGGCATTCAGGTTGATCGTGACAAGGCCAACCTGGCGGGCGCGGTCGAGCAGCCTGCCGACAGAGGCTCTGGACACCGAGAGACGCTTGGCGATCTCGTCCTGGGTCAGCTCGTCCTTGTAGTAGAACCAGGCCGCCCGCAGCTGGAGTTCCTCAGAACTCCAGCGCCCCACCTCGTCGAATCCGGTGCTTATCACTGTGCCGCCTCGTCCGGACCGCCATGTCCGGCCGCATGTTAACTGAGTGTCGCCGAATCATAGCCGCAGCGCAATGAGGCAGTCGCGCAGCGCCGGCTTCGCTCCCGATCCGAACGCACAGTGGCGCATCTTGCCAACGTTTGCGCGCAGTCCCATACTCGGGATGGAGCGGATGGCCAGCGCTTGAGCGAATGCTCTCAGGCCAGGTACTGCCGCGTGAGGAGGCTGGCTGGTGGATGTCGACTCACGGAGCGCCAGCCTGGCGGCGGCCGTCATCCGCTGCCCGCCCTGCCGAACGTGATCATTACCCCGCACATCGGGGGCGCGACCCGCGAGCCTTCGACCACGACCTGTGTGAGAGGCAGTGACCATGAAGTTCGGAATCAACTTGTACCTGTGGGCAGACGACATGCACGACGGGCTGCTCCCCGTACTGGGGCGGCTGAAGCAGATCGGCTATGACGGCGTGGAAGTGCCGATCTTCGACCTCGATCAGGCGAAGTGGGCGCTGTGGGCGCGCAGGCTTGACGACCTCGGGCTGCAGCGCACGGCCAACACCGTGATCGCGGCCGAGCACAACCCGCTTAGCCCCGACCCGGCTGTCCGGGAGGCTGCCTATCGGCACATGCGGCAGGTGATCGACTGCTGCGCGGCCGTGGGTTCGGGCTTGCTGTGCGGCCCGCACCAGGTCGCTCTCGGTGCGTTCACCGGCCGCGGTGCCACCGACGAGGAACGTCAGCGCTGTGTCGAGCACCTGCGCCGGGTGGCGGAATACGCTGCCGGGGCAGGTGTCGTGCTCGCCGAGGAAGTCGTCAACCGGTTCGAGCTGTACCACCTGAACACTCTCGACCAGGCGATCGCCTGTATCGACGAGGTCGACCACCCGAACTGCCGGATCCACCTCGACACCTTCCACGCGCACATCGAGGAGAAGGATCCGGGATCCGCGATCCGCCGGGCCGGCTCGCGGATCGCGCACGTGCACATCTCGGAGAACGACCGCGGCGTGCCAGGAACGGGCAGCGTCGCATGGGACGACACGTTCGCGGCGCTGCACGACATCGGCTATGACGGCTGGCTGACCGTGGAGGCGTTCGGCAATTTCCTGCCCAACCTGGCCGCCGCCACGAAGATCTGGCGGAGGCTGTTCGAGAGCGAGGATCAGCTTGCGGCCGGCGCCTATGCGTTCCTGGCAGACAACTGGGAGCGCGGCTCGCGGGCAGGAACTGGGAGCTGACATGCCTGAGCTATTTGGCGCTCGATGGAGCCGCGCCGAACTGCTGCGGCGGCTCGGCAGGCTGGAGCAGGCTGCGGGAGTCCGGCTGGTGACTCTCGGCGATGGCCTGGGCCGCGGCGTGCGCGTCCTTGAGTTCCGTACTGGCAGCGGCTTCGCGTTCGACGTGCTGGTCGACCGCTGTTTCGATGTCGGCCGATGCGAGTTCCGCGGACTGCCGCTCAGCTGGCAGTCGGGCGCTGGCGTGGTAGGGCCCTGGTACTACGAGCCAGACGAGTGGGGCTGGTTCCGCGCCTGGGGCGGCGGAATGGTGGTGACCTGCGGCCTGGACCACACGCTGGTGCCCGGCCGGGACACGGCGGCCCATTTCAATCAGCCGCACGTGTTGGAGACCGTCGAATACGGGCTGCACGGGCGGGTCGGCGGGCTGCCAGCGCGGCTGCTCGGGTACGGCGAGCGCTGGGAGGGCGATGAGTGCGTGCTGTGGGCCGAGGGCGAGGTTCTGCAGGCCGCGGTGTTCGCCGAGAGCCTCGTGCTGCGCAGGCGCATCGAGGCGAGGGTCGGCGACTCTCGGTTCACGATCGCCGATGAAGTGGAGAACGTCGGGCACACGCGCTGCTCGCACATGTTTCTCTACCACTGCAACGCGGGATTCCCCGTCGTGGACGAGGGGTCGGAGCTGCTCGTGAGCAGCCGGTCCACGACGACCGACTACGGGGTGCCGGTCGAGGGGTACCGGCGGATGTCGGCACCGGTGCGCAACGCCACCGAGGCGTGCTTCGAACACGATGTCATCGCCGAGCCGTCCGGCACGGTGCCCGTCGCCGTGGTCAACCGAGCGCTCGGGCTCGGGGCGTACCAGGTCTTCCGGTCCGCCCAGCTGCCGCATCACACGGTCTGGCGGATGCTCGGCGAGGGGACCTACGCGGTCGGCCTCGAGCCGAGCACGAACCGCGACGCCGGGCGGTTCGACGCACGGGACCGCGGCGAGCTGCAATGGCTCGAGCCAGGCGAGATCCGGCGATACGACCTGGAGATCGGCGCGCTCGCGGGCGCGGAGGCTATTGCCGAGTTCGGGACAAGGGTGTCGCGGCTGACAAGTGACCAGGTGACGAACTTCAGGAGGTCTTGATGCCAGACGCGACGCAGTTGCTAGCCGAGTGTCGTGATCGGGTCATGCGCCAGTACGGGCAGGTCGTCGGGCGGGGGCGGGGGGAACTGGTCACGCCCGCCCTCGTGCTCGACATCGACGCCGCGCAGCGGAACATCGACCGGATGGCCAGCGAACTGCGCCGCATCGGTCAGGCCACCATCCGGCCGCACTACAAGACACACAAGAGCCCTGACCTTGCCCGCCGACAAGTTCAGGCAGGCGCAGGCGGGCTGTCGATGGCGACGGTCTGGGGGGCGGCGGTGCTCGCCGCCGCCGGTTTCGACGATCTGTTCGTCGTCAACACCGTCGCGCATCCGGACAAGATCCGGCTGCTCGCCGAGCTCGCCAGGGACCACAGGATCCTCGTCGCGGTGGACGAGGCAGCGACCGCGGCTGCGCAGTCTGCGGCCGCGGTCCGGGCGGGCTCGACGGTCGGCATCTTTGTCGAGGTCGACACCGGCATGAACCGCTGCGGGGTCGACACCGCACAGGAAGCGCTGGCGCTGGCCCGCCATGTGAGCGAGCTGCCGGGATTGCGGTTCGAGGGGATCACCGGCTACGAGGGTCACTGCACGCTGACGCCGGAGGAAGACCTTCGGCACCAGAAGCAGCAGCAGGCGATGAAGCTGTTCACTGGCGTCGCCGACCTCCTCGAGGCGAACGGGATTGCCTGCCCGATACGGTCGGCGGGCGGCATCGCGACCTGGCACTGGACCGCGGCCTACCCGGGGATCACCGAGATCCAGGCCGGCTCGTACGTGGTGATGGACAACTTCCACGGCCGGATGGTGCCGGGCTTTGAGCACTCGCTGACGATCCAGGCATCGGTGATCAGCAGGCAGAGTAAGCAGGTCATTGTGGACGTGGGCAACAAGTCCGTCGCCGATCCCTTTAACGTGACGATCGTCGGCCATGACCTCGAGGTGTTCAGGTCTGACGAAGAACACGGCATCTTCGCGGCGCCGGACGGTTCGCCCCTGCGGGTGGGCGACTGCGTCACGCTCGTGCCTGGATACTCGCCGAGCACGGTCAACTGCTACGACGCGTTCCACGTCGTGCAGGACGACGTAGTCGTCGATATCTGGCCGATCATCCCGCGCGGCCCAGGCCACCACGGGCTTGCGCCCACTACGGCGCGAGCCCAGGCGGCCGCATAGGGCAGTCAGGAGCTACCCCGGTACGTGGACCCTGTGCGCGGCCGGCGTCGCGGCGAGGCAGCCGGCTGCGCTGGCGGGACGTCGACATGTCGCGGCCTCGCCGTGAACTGCTTGCTCCAGCGGGCGCTATGAGTGCCCGCGGCGCTCGCGCAACTCGCCCCGGCGCTGCGGGTAACAAGGGGTGAGCGAAGTCGCGTGCCCGACAAGAGGAGAAGCAGCCAGTGCCTGGGTGTGAGCGTGCTGACCGAGCGGTTGGCTGAGAGCGGTCAGGCCGGGCCGGAGATGTCCGCCGATGACGTGGAGCCTCCCGGTCCCGCTGACGGCCGATCGCGCCTGAGCGACGCGGACATCGTCAGGGCCTCCACACGCGACCCGAGCCGCTTCGGTGAGATCTTCGACCGATATGCCGACGACATTCTCCGTTACGCCAACGCCCGGCTTGGCAGCGATCTGGCCGAAGACGTCACGGCCGAGACGTTCCTTGCGGCATTTCGCGCCCGCAGCAGGTACGACCTGTCACGGGGCAACGCACGGCCATGGCTGTACGGGATCGCCATCCGCCAGATCGGAAAGCACGCACGGGCTGAACGCCGGTACCGGGACGCCCTGAGCCGAGTCCAGGCTGAGATGGTCGCCGCCGACTTCGGTGACCGCGTGGCTGACCGGGTCACCGCAGAGCAACTGCGACCACGGCTCGCCGCGGTACTGTCCGGGCTGCCACGCCAGGACCGCGAGCTGCTGCTCCTGGTGGCCTGGACTGACCTCACATATGAGGAGTCGGCCCAGGCGCTCGGCGTCTCCCTGAGCGCGGTCAAATCGCGGCTGCACCGGATCCGCAAGCGGACACGTCGGGCCCTAGGCGAGACCAACCCCGCGTTCCCCGGCGACGACATTGCTATGACCCCGCAGCAGAATCAGCAGACCTGCCATGGATGAGATCAACCTTTATGAACGACTCCAGCCGCCTCCACGGCCCGATGCCCCGCGCATGCGCGAAGCCGCCCGGGCCCGGCTGACCGCGGCGATGAGCGCTCCGCCAGTGCACCAGGCCGGGCGGCGGACCACTGTGGTGGCCATAGCCGCGGCGGCGACGCTGGCAGCTGGCGGAGCCAGCTACGGCCTCATGGCCATGCACGGTAGCTCGGAAACCCGGCCGACCGGCTCGAGCCGGCTGCCGGTCACAACTGCCGGGCTGAGCGGCGTCCAGGGATGCCCCGGAGAGTACGTCACCGCGGGAACGCTCAAGCAGGTCAGCGGCACGCGGCTTACCATCCAGGCGAGTGACACCGACGATGTAACCCTAGCCACGAACGCTTCGACGGCCGTAACAATCCCAGCGACAGGGACTGTCAGCGACATCACCGACGGCTCGCAGGTGATGGTGCAGGGAACCTGGTCCGGCCGGAGCATCGCCGCGACGCAGGTGGCGATCCAGGCCGGCCGGGTCGGCGCCCCTGCAGCCGCGCCCGCGCCCCGCGTCCCGCGCCGTCGAGGCCACATCCCCAATCTCAACTCGCTCAGCCCGCCCAAGGGGACCCGTCGCAACGTGGGCGGCACTGCCGAGGACGTGCACGACGGCGGCTTCACCGTGGTATTGCAAAGTCCGGCACCAGGAGCCCGGCGGATCGACGTGGTGACGTCGAACTCGACCGAGGTTAAGACCTACGCCACTGTCAGCCCGAGTCAGCTGACGCTCGGAGCCGACGTCGTGGCAGTGGGACCGATTGGGCACGGCGGGGTCATCACAGCTGGCGCCGTGACCGAACCGCCGGACGGGCACCTCCTGCTCCCGCCCGGCCTGATCAAGATCCGGCCACACGGTTGCTCGGCGTCGGCGATCACAACGGCGGCGATCATGGCAGCTGAGCAGCCAGCACCCGGCAGCCAGTACCCCCGGCCAGGCTAGAACTGGGCTAGATCCAGTTCGGGGGTACTGGACCAACCCGGGCGCGGCGCCGCCGCCGCTGTATGTCAACTTCGCCGACCGCGGGTCGCTGGCCCGCGCCCGGGCCAGCTTGCTGATAGGAGCGCTGGATGTTCTTTGTTACCTATGCACGGCGTGAGTTGCGCCAGCGGATGCGCCAGGCCATCTGCATCGCGCTGGGCCTGGCCCTGGGGGCGGGGCTGGTGATCACCGTGGCCGCCGCCTCGGCCGGGGTGACCAAGGCGCAGGCCAGGGTGCTCGGCACGCTGTATGGGGCGGCCACCACCGTGACCGTGACCGGCCCGAAGTGGCAGGGACCCAGCACGTCGCCGAAGGGCACCCCCGAGCCCGGGTTCGGCTTGCATGGCCCGGAGATCTGCGTCGTCGGCGGCAAGTGCACCAGCGCGGCCGGGAAGACGCTGAGCACGATTGACACGCTGAACGAGGGGATCAGCGTGTCGAGGGTGGCCGCGGCTGCCAGGCTGCCCGGCGTGGCGGCGGCCGCCGGCGGGATCTTTCTGAGCGAATCCTCGACCTCGTGGCCCAAAAACGCCGCCAGCACCGCGCGGAAGAGCAGCATCCCCCGCTCCGGCGCCGCCACGCCGGGCGGCCGGCCGCCGGCCCTCCCTGGCGGCGGGCGCTCAGGCGGTTACCCCCTGGAAGGGGTGGACACGGGGCACCCCACGCTGGGCCCGCTGGGCGGCGCGTCGCTGATCTCCGGCCGGCTGTTCACCGCGGCCGACGCCGGCGCCCACGTCGCGGTGGTGGACTCCAGGTTTGCGGCCACGCACCGCCTGACCATCGGCGCGGACCTGCCCATCGTGGGCCCCGCCGATGCCCACGGCTATACCCCGGCCATCAAGTTCACCGTCATCGGGATCGTCCGCCAAGCGGCGGGCATCAACCCGCCCAGCGTGTACGTCCCGCTCAAAGCCGCCCAAGACCTGCTGTGGATCCAAACCGGTCCCTCCAGCCTGCACGGCAAGGTGACCAGCATCTACCTGGCCGCGGCCAGCGCCGCCGACGTCCCCGCCGTCACCGCGGAGGTCACCAGATTGCTGCCCGGCACCACGGTGGACAGCACCAACGACCTGGCCAGCCAGGTGGCCGGGTCGGTGAAACGCGCCGTCGAACTGGCCCACGACCTGGGCCGGTGGCTGGCCGTGCTGGTGCTGATCGCCGCGTTCGCCGTGGCCAGCTTGCTGACGATGGCCGCGGTGACCCACCGGGCCGCCGAGTTCGGCACGCTGAAGGCGCTCGGCTGGCGCACCCGCCGCATCATCGCCCAGGTGCTCGGAGAGTCGCTGGCCGTCGGCCTGGCCGGCGCCGCCGCCGGGATCGCCCTGGGCTACGCCGGCGCGGGCATCATCGCCGCGGTGACGCCCAGCGTGTCGGCCACCGTCGGCTTGGGCGACCTCCTGGGCGGCCACTCCCGGCTCATCGGCGGCAGCCCGGTGCAGACCGCCGTCGTGCCGCTGCACCCCTCGGTCAGCGCCAGCCTGGTCGCCCTGGCCGTGCTCCTCGCGGTGGCCGGCGCCCTGCTGGCCGGCGCGTTCGGCAGTTGGCGGATCGCCCGGCTGCGCCCCGCCGACACCCTTTCCCGGGTCGCCTGACCCCGCCCCGACCTTTTCACGAACAGGAGACCACTGATGTACCAGCTGACCGGCGTGGCCAAGCGCTACCACAAAGGCCGCCGCACGATCGCGGCGGTCCAGGACCTGGACCTCACCATTGCCGACGGGGAGTGGCTGGCGGTGCAGGGCCGAACCGGCCACGGCAAGTCCACCCTGCTGAACCTGCTCGGCGGCCTGGATCGCCCCTGCGACGGCACCGTTGAACTGGACGGCACCAGCCTCGGCGCCCTGCCCGAGACCCAGCTCACCCGCGTCCGCGCGCGCAAGATCGGGTTCATCTTCCAGACCTTCAACCTGATCCCCACCCTGTCGGCGGCCGAAAACGTCGAAGCCGCGCTCATCCCGCTGGGGACCGCCACGGCGGCCCGGCGGGCTAAGATCGCCGCCGCGCTGGACGCCGTGGGCCTGGCCGACCGGGCCGCCCACCTGCCGTCGGAGCTGTCCGGCGGCCAGCAGCAGCGGGTCGCGATCGCCCGCGCCCTGGTCAAGGAGCCCAAGGTGGTGCTGGCCGACGAGCCGACCGGCAACCTGGATGAGGACACCCGCGACGACATCATCGCCCTGCTCGAACAACTGTGGCGCGAGCGCGCCCTGACCCTGGTCCTGGTCACCCACGACAGTTCCATCGCCCGCCGCGCGCAGCGCACCGGCGTCATGACCAGCGGCCACCTCACGATCAGGCAGGATTCCACGAACCGTTAACGCTTGCGCCCAACGCTTGCCGCCTCCGCCGTTATCCCGGCCAGCCGCCAGCCTTCCCAGGAGTGCAGGCCGCAAGTGACAGCCAGGTGAGCAGTGACCGTAGGTGAGCCGCCGGGGGAATCCCCAGGTGAGGACGGGTCAGGTCCTCACATTTGGCCGTGACCTGGGGGAATGGGCGCTGATCGTGGGGCTGTCCGCAGGTTAGGTGAGTGCGGTCCACGGGTATTTGCCGGGCTTGTCCGGTCAGGAGCTGTCGCTGACGTCTGCGCCGATGGCCTGGAGGGTGAGTTCCTGGAGCTCGGCGACGAGCTCCCGTATCTTGCGGGCGTTGT
>Ga0335075_10004379_pt1 | contig 22122 bp, 20 predicted proteins | sample Lox_Sample_24_FD_206723 | JGI IMG/M metagenome (GOLD analysis project Ga0335075, IMG submission 206723) | Soil microbial communities from Loxahatchee National Wildlife Refuge, Florida, United States - Lox_Sample_2.4 | ecosystem: Environmental > Terrestrial > Soil > Wetlands | place: USA...
GTGATAGAGCCGCATGCCGCGCGTGTACTTGCCCGAGCAGAGCCGCAGGAACGCGATGCGGTCGCGGTGCCCCGGGTCCATGTTGGCCTGGATCTTGAACACGAACCCCGACAGCGCTTCCTCGAGGGGCTGCACGTCCCTTTCCCGGGCCTCGCGCGCCTGCGGACCCGGCGCGTGCGCGGTGAACGTCGCGAGCAGCTCCTCCACGCCGAAGTTGCCGATCGCCGAGCCGAAGAACACCGGCGTCTGGCGGCCGGCCAGATAGGCGTGCGGATCGAACACCGCGGTCGCTCCCCTGACGAGCTCGATTTCCTCCACGACGGCATCCAGCCGCTCCCCGAGGAACTCGCGCGCCGCATCGCCGCGCAGCCCCTGGATGACCTGATTCTCGCCGACCCGGCCGCGCTCCCCCGCCAGGTACACATAGATGCGATCCTCCAGCAGGTGGTAGATGCCGTGCAGGTCCCGCCCCATCCCGATCGGCCAGGTGACGGGCGCGGTGGCTACACCTAACACCTTCTCGATCTCGTCGAGCAGCTCGATCGGCGCCCGTCCCTCCCGGTCGAGCTTGTTGATGAAAGTCATGATGGGCGTGTCGCGCAGGCGGCATACCTCCATCAGCTTGATGGTCCGCTCCTCCACGCCCTTGGCGCAGTCGATCACCATCAGCGCCGAGTCGACCGCGGTCAGGGTCCGGTAGGTGTCCTCGGAGAAGTCCTCGTGACCCGGCGTGTCCAGCAGGTTCACGATGCAGTCCCGGTAGGGAAACTGCATCACCGACGAAGTCACCGAGATCCCGCGCTGCTGCTCCAGGCGCATCCAGTCGGACGTGGCATGGCGGGTCGCCTTGCGCCCCTTGACGGTGCCCGCCATCTGGATGGCACCGCCGAAGAGCAGCAGCTTCTCGGTCAGCGTGGTCTTGCCGGCGTCCGGGTGCGAGATGATCGCAAACGTCCGCCGCCGAAGGATCTCGGCAGTCAGTTCAGTCATGGATCGAATCGTTTAGAGCGTATTACGGTGGGCGCGGCGTCCGCGCAGAGTGAGTCTGAGCACGGCGGCATCCTCCCTGCCGCCCACGGCCTGGTAGTAGCCCCGGCGCATGCCCACCTGCTCGAATCCCATGGCCTGATAGAGCCGGATCGCCGCCGTGTTGGAGGGGCGCACCTCGAGGAACGCCTCGCTCATGCCGGCGGTCGCGCCGCGCTCCAGAAGATAAACCAGCATGCGCCGGCCGAGCCCGCGGCAACGATGGGCCTCCGCGACGCAAAGATTCAGCACGTGCGCCTCACCGGCGCCGACGCTCATGACTCCATAGCCGATGACCTGATTGCGCAGCGCGAGCACCCGGCACACGTAGCCGACGCGCAGGCAGTCGCGGAATATGCCCTCGCTCCAGGGAAACTGGTACGAGGCGCGCTCGACGGCGAAGACCCCGCCAACGTCCGCCTCGGTCATCGGACGGATGCCGATCTCCGGGGTGACATCGAGCAGCTCAGGAGCGATGGCCATCTTGGGTTGTGCCTGCCGTCAGTTGCCGGAATACGCTGCGCGCGAACTTGAGGTCCTCCCACGCCTTGCGCTTGTCGGCGGGATTGCGCAGGAGATAGGCGGGATGATACGTCACCACGAGGGGCGTGTTCAGCTCACCGAACCGATGGACCCGGCCGCGCAGGCGGCTCAGGGACTCCTCCGTCGCCAGCAGATTCTGGGCCGCGATCCGGCCCACCGCGAGCAGCAGGCGCGGGCGTACCAGCTCGATCTGGCGGCGCAGGTAGGGCAGGCAGGCCGCGACCTCGTCCGGCTGCGGATCGCGGTTGTTCGGCGGACGGCTCTTGAGCACGTTGGCGATGTAGACGTTCTGCGCCCGGCTGAGGCCGATGGCTCGCAGCATCGCATCGAGCAGCTGCCCCGCGCGGCCCACGAACGGCTCCCCGCGGCGGTCCTCCTCCGCGCCCGGCGCCTCCCCGATGACCATCCATTCGGCCTGGGGATTCCCGACTCCGAGGACACCCTGGGTGCGCCCGGCATGCAGGCTGCACCGCGTGCAGCGCATCACCTCGGCCCGCAGCGATTCCCAGGCGCCATCGGCCGGCCCCGGCATCGCCGCCGCCGCGGGGGCCACGACTTCGTCCGGGCTGGCCGGCTCTGGAGCGGGCTGCGCGAGGGGTCCGCCGCCGATGGCGGTCCGGGGCACCCAGACGTCGATGCCCATGGCCTCCAGGTACTCGGCGCGAAGTGCGGGATCCATCAGGAGGGGACGCGCCGCAGCCGGCGGAAGCGGCGGAACAGCCAGATGAGGGGCGCCGAGACCGCGTAAGTGCCGAAGATCACCAGCAGCAGGGTCGGCGGATCGGTGGCGTTCAGCACGACCGCGATCAGCACGATGATGAGCACCACCAGCAGCAGGCGTACGAAGCGCACGCGCCGGTCGAGGTTGAACTGCTTGAAGCTCGGATAGCCGAACCGGCTGACCATGAGGGCCCCGGCTATGGCGGTGACCGCGAAAGCCGCGATCAGGCCCGTGAGGCCGGGCTCGTGCCAGTGAATGGACGCCCACACGAAGCCCGCCACGATCGCGGCGGCCGATGGGCTCGGCAATCCCTCGAAGTAACGCTTGTCGGCCGTCGGGGCGCGCGCGTTGAAGCGCGCCAGGCGAAGCGCCGCCGCCACGGCGTAGAAGAAACAGGCCAGCCAGCCGAAGCGCCCCCATTCGTGGCCGAACTCCGCGATCCGCACGACGCCCCACTGGTAAGCGACGATGGCCGGGGCCAGGCCGAAGGACACCATGTCCGCCAGGCTGTCGTACTCCTTGCCGAAGGCGCTCTCCGTGCGGGTCAGCCGCGCGATCCGGCCGTCCAGCGTATCGAAGATCATCGCGATGAACACGGCCATGCCCGCGGCCGCGAAATGCTTGTCGATCGCGGCGACGATGGCGTAGAAGCCCGAGAAGAGGCATCCGGTGGTCAGCAGGTTCGGAAGGAGATAGATCCCCTTGCGCCGCGGCTTCACCTCGTTGTCTGTATCCGGCTCCACGACGGGAATTTTATCAGGTGGGCTCCTGTTAAGATGCGGGACTCTTCACCTCAGGCAGAAGACCCCGCGCACGATGAGGCTCTCGCAGTATCCGATCAACACCGCCAAGGAGACCCCGGCCGAGGCCGAAGTGCTGAGCCATCAGCTGATGCTGCGCGCCGGGCTCATCCGGCGCGAGGCGGCCGGTCTCTACAGCTGGCTGCCGATGGGGCTCAGGACCCTGCGCAAGGCTGAGGCCATCATTCGCGAGGAAATGAACCGGGCGGGGGCGCTCGAGCTCATCATGCCGGTGTTCCAGCCCGGGGAGCTCTGGCAGGAGTCCGGCCGCTGGACGGAATACGGCCCGGAGCTGCTGCGCTTCAAGGACCGCCACGAGCGCGATTTCGTGGCCGGACCGACCCACGAGGAAGTCATCACGGACATCGTCCGCCGCGACATCAAGAGCTATCGCCAGCTGCCGGTGAACTTCTACCAGGTGCAGACGAAGTTCCGCGACGAGATCCGCCCCCGTTTCGGCGTCATGCGCGCGCGCGAGTTCATCATGAAGGACGCCTACTCCTTCCACGTCGACGCCGCCTCGCTGCAGCAGGGTTACCGCGCCATGTACGACGCGTACACCCGCATCTTCACCCGCATGGGGCTGGACTTCCGCGCCGTGAAAGCGGACTCCGGGCCGATCGGCGGCGATGTCTCGCAGGAGTTCCACGTGCTCGCCTCCTCCGGCGAGGATGCGATCGTCTTCTCCGACGGCGATGACTACGCCGCCAACCTGGAGGCCGCCGCCGCCCTGCCGCCCAAGGAGCCGCGCCCCGCCGCGCGTCAGGCCATGACCCGCGTCTCGACACCCGGCGCCAAGACCATCGATGAGCTCTCTCGCATGCTCGAGGTGGATGCGTCCCAGTGCGTCAAGACGCTGCTCGTCGACGGCACGGACGATGACCTCGTGGCTCTCGTCGTGCGCGGTGATCACGAGCTCAACGCCACCAAGGCGCAACGCCTCCCGGGTGTCGCGACCCCTTTCCGCATGGCGAAGGCGGAGCGCATCGCCCGGGTCACCGGCGCCGAGGTGGGGTACATCGGCCCGGTCGGTCTGCGCTGCCGGATTTACGTCGATCACAGCGCGCTCGCCCTGGGCGACTTCGTCTGCGGCGCCAACGAGAAAGACGCGCATCTCACCGGAGTCAACTGGGACCGGGACGTCGGCGAGGTCACGGCTGCAGACATCCGCAATGTGCGCGAGGGAGACCCGAGCCCGAGCGGGCGGGGACACCTCAAGATCGCCCGCGGCATCGAGGTGGGCCACATCTTCCAGCTCGGCAGCAAGTACAGCGAGCCGCTCAAGGCAACGGTGCTGGAAGAGTCCGGGAAGGAAGTGACCCTGCTCATGGGCTGCTATGGCATCGGTGTGACGCGCGTCGTGGCCGCCGCCATCGAGCAGAATCACGATGAGCGCGGCATCATCTGGCCGGAGCCGCTGGCGCCCTTCCAGGTGGTGCTGGTGCCGCTCAATCTGCAGAAATCCGCCCGGGTACGCGAAGTTGCCGACCGTCTCTACACCGAGCTCACGGCTCGAGGCATCGAGGTCCTCTATGACGACCGCGACGCCCGGCCCGGGGTCAAGTTCGCCGACGCGGAGCTCCTCGGCATCCCGCACCGGCTGGTGGTCGGAGACCGGGGTCTGGAGGGCGGTCGGCTGGAATACCGCTACCGCCGGGACAGCGAAAGCACGGAGTTTCCGGCCGATGAGGCAGTCGGATTCATCGAGTCGCGGCTGCGTTGAGCGGCTCCGGGCCGCCGGCCCGGTCCTCGCAGCCGTGCTGCTCGCCGTGCTCGCAGCTCCCGCGCGGGCCGACCAACAGCGCGATCCGGCGCTCGGCCCCGTCGTTCAGCACGCGATCGCACAGGCCCGGTGCTTCGTCGACCGCTATGACGCCGCCGTCTGGTACACGCTCATGGAGCCGCGGCTGAAGCGGTTCGTGCCGACGCCCGCGGAGCGGCTTTCCATCCTTCAACAGGTCTACTGCGAGACGCACCGCCCGGGCGAGTCCAAACTGCCGCCCGGGCTGGTGATGGCCGTGATGCAGGTGGAGAGCGACTTCAACCGCTGGGCGGTCTCCCCGGCCGGCGCCGTCGGCCTGATGCAGGTGATGCCGTACTGGCCGGAGCGGCTCGGAATGCAGGGGTATGAGCTGGTGCACGTCGAGCCCAACATCCGCATGGGCTGCGCCATCCTCCGGTTCTATCTCCGCTACACGCACAACGACGTGCGCCTCGCGCTGGAGAAGTACAACGGCAGCGTGGGCCACCCCGAGTATCCCGACCGGGTGCTCACGGATTGGGAGCGGTGGTCCGGCGCGGACGATCTGGGATTTTATCGTTCAAGCGCTGGATCCGGGCATTCTGCCCGGCCCGGCGCCCGTTGAGCAAAAAAGGCGTGGTTTTTTCCTCAACGGCCGCCACCTGCGGCGGCGGGGCACATCCTTGTGCCTGGCAGCGACTACGCCGTGTGGAAACCCGGTGGCGCGCCGTGCTCGGGCGCGTCGGTGATCTCCACCGCGCTCACTTTGGCGGCCGATGAGCCCGTCCATAGCCAGCTGACGAACTCCTGAACGACCGCCTCCTCGCCGCACGCCAGCACCTCGACGCGTCCGTCGGCAAGATTGCGCGCATAGCCGCGTACGCCGAGCTCGCGCGCCCGCTGCGCGGCGGCGCCGCGATAAAACACTCCCTGCACGCGCCCGGAAACGAAGCATTTCTTGCAGATCACGCGGCGAATATACCCATTTCCGCCGCGACGGACCCGAAATACCCCCTCCCCCGCCCAGCCCCGGAGCCCGAGACTGCGCATCGCCCGCTTCTCGGACACATGGAAGGAGGCATCGCGCTGTGGCAACGTATCCGCAAACCCGACCCAGGCTGGTGCGGCCGCATGCCGTGCCCTGCGCGCGGCCGGGGACAGGGGAAGCTTCGATGATCGAGATCCTGGTGCTCTATTATTCCCGCAGCGGCTCGACCGCGGAGCTGGCACGCCAAGCCTGCAGGGGCGTCGAGAGTGTTGCCGGCGCCGCCGCGAAGCTGCGCACGGTGCCGCCCGTCAGCGCGGAAAACGAAGGTCCGGCCAGGCTGGTGCCCATGACGGGCGCGCCATACGCCACGCTCGATGACCTGCGCAGCGCCGGCGGCCTGCTGCTCGGCAGCCCGACGCGCTTCGGCAACATGGCGGCGCCGCTCAAGTACTTCCTCGACTCGACATCGGCTCTCTGGGTGTCCGGCGCCCTGGCCGGCAAACCGGCCGGCGTATTCACCTCGACGCAGACGATTCACGGCGGCCAGGAAGCGACGCTACTCTCGATGATGCTGCCCCTGCTTCACCACGGGATGTATCTCGTCGGCCTGCCCTACACGGAGCGGGCGCTGCACCAGACCCGATCCGGGGGCACACCCTACGGCGCATCACACGTCGCCGGCAGTCAGGATGAGCCGGCGTTGACCGAGGAGGAGCGGGCGCTGGCTCAGGCGCTGGGGAAGCGTGTTGCGTCCCTGGCGGTGCGCCTGTCAGGTTAGGTGCCCTGCCTCAAAACCTCACGAATGAAAGGCACCGTGAGCCGCCGCTGCGCGGAAAGGGCCGCCTCATCGAGGGTATCGAGGAGGCCGTAGAGGCGGCGCATGTCGCGCGGAAAGCGGCGCTGCAGCCAGCGTGAGGTCTCGTCGGGCAGCTCCAATCCCCGCAGCCGCGCGCGCAGCTGCAATGCCTGTTGCTGCTCCGCTTCATCCAGGGCACGCAACTGCAGCACGGCGGCGGCCGCGCAGCGCGAGCCGAGATCGGGCAGCGCCCAGGACAGCAGCGCCGGCGGCGGCCGCGCCGCCATGACCAGCGCCCCGCCGCCTTCCTCGACTTCGCGCAGCAGCCCGAAGATCGCCTTTTCCCACTCCAGACGGCCGACGACCGCCTCGAGATCGTCGATGCAGAGGCACTCGAGCTGCGGCAGTCCCTCGAGCACGCCGACACCGAGGCTCGCGAGCTCCGACAGCGGGAAATAGCCCGCGCGGCGCGCCTCGGCTGCCTGTGAGCACGTGGCCTGCAGCAGGTGCGTCTTGCCCGAGCTCGGCGGCCCGCAGATCCAGGTTGCGCCCGTGCTCTCGCCGGCCGCGACCCGCCTGACATGCTCCAGCGCTTCGCGGTTGCGGGCGGTGAGGAAGCTCGCGAAGACCGCACGGTCCGGAAGGCGCACTCCGAGGGGAAGCTGACGCATGCGGCCCCTCAGGCGACCGCGGCCCAGGCCCGCCGCGTGAAGGCCTGCACGTAATCGAGGCCGGACAGGGACGTCGTGGCGAACACGGTGAGTGCCAGCGCGCGCAGGATGGAGTAAGGCGGAAACGCGACCGCGGCGCCCAACATGACCGCCATCAGATAGAGCAGTTGCGCGGCTGTGTTGACCTTGCTGATGATCGTCGGCCGCCCGCGCAGCGGACCGATCCAGGCCCGGTAGACGAGCGCGCCCAGGGCGATCATGACGTCGCGCGCGACTGCCGCCGCGGTGACCCACCAGGGCACGAGGCCCAGCCAGGTCGACTCGACGAACACCGTCACGAGCAGCAGCTTGTCGGCCGCCGGATCGAGAACCTTGCCGAGCGCGGAAATCCAGTTGAACCTCTTGGCCAGGTAACCGTCGAGCCCGTCGGATGCCGCCGCGAGGAAGAAGAGCGCCAGCGCCAACTCGTAGCGGCCGCCATAGAGAGCTATGGCGACCGGCCAGATGAGCGCGAGGCGTACCAGACAGATGAGGTTGGGCAGGTGACGCACGATGTGAGAAGAGCTGCGTCGGCGGACAGTCAGGCGCTTATCCCGGGCGATACCGGTAGACGAGGGCTGCGCCGGCCCCCGGCGTGACGGGCGCTACCCGCGTGAAGCGCGACGAGCTCGACAGCGCCCGATCGATGGTCGCGCCGCCGCCGCGCACCGTCAGGTCAAAGAGGACGGCATCGCCGCTGACCTGCCTGACGTTGGCCGCGCTCACTCCCGGAACGGCGCCGAGCATCAGCTCGATACTGGCATAGTCCGCCAGGCTCGATACCCCGTCGATCTCGACTTCCGTCTGCCCCGCCGCGTTGACCGCGGCGGCTCCTGCCGGTGGCGCGAGCAGGTCGGCGGTGTCATCGATCCCCGCCGTCAGCTCGCCGCTCCAGCTCTGCGTCGTGAAGTCATTATAGAGCCTCCACTGCCACGCCGACGCCGGGCCTTGCAGCTGCTGTACCGCTCCCGGTGGCGCTGGGCCGGCCGGCGGAGTACCGGCTGGAGGCGCGGCAGGAGGAGAAGCCGGCCTTGCGGCAGGCGCTCCGTTGCCCGGCGCTGCCGTGGCGGGCGCCGGAGCGGGCAGCGCGCTCGCCGGCGGCGTCCCCACCAGAAGCTGATCGGCACCATAGCGGTGAGCCATCTCGAGCAGAGCTTCGCGCGGCAGCAGGCTGCCGCTGTCGTCGGTCACCGGCAGGGGAACGATGCTGATGGGAAGACCTCGCTCCTCCGCGGCCTGCTCGAGCCCCGCCTCGTCCGCGGCCTGGTCGCTCGAGTCCGGCGCCGGGTAGAGCACCACCAGGGTGAACGGCCGGTTCGGATCCCAGACGTTGCGGTCGAGCCCGGCGATGGCCTTGTCGACCGCCGCATCATCGAACAGAACCTGCATTTCGCCCTGCGGGCCGCGATCGTAGCTGCGGACATACCTGGGCGCATCGGTGATCAGCCCGGCGAACGCCGGATCGTTCGCCGATTCCCGCCGCCCGGTCGCGCGCACGAGAGCCGCGCGCATCGCCTGCTGCAGGTCCGGCACGGACTGTCCGGCCACGTCGACCTGGAACACCGGCACCGGACGCGCAGCCCAAGCCGCCGTGGGCAGCGCGGCGCACGCTGCAAGCAGCAGCGCTGCGCGGGCGAGATTCTTCGCGGGTGTCTGGCGGCGTAGCATCGCAAGTGTTTGGATCGCGCCGTGGAGCGCGCAAAATGTACAATACCATACGCAAAGGCTCCGGCCTGTACACGAGGGCATATTGGTGAGTGAAGGCCGCGGCATGACCTATCGCGATGCCGGTGTCGACATCGACGCCGGCGACGAGCTCGTCGAGCGCATCAAGCCACTTGTCGCGCGCGTGCGACGGCCCGAGGTGCTCGCCGGCATCGGCGGCTTCGGCGCATTGGTGGAGCTGCCCCCCGGTTATCGGCATCCCGTTCTCGTATCCGGCACCGACGGTGTCGGCACGAAGCTGCGTCTGGCCATCGATGCGGGACGCCACGACACCATCGGCATCGACCTCGTCGCGATGTGCGCCAATGACATCGCGGTACAGGGCGCGGAGCCGCTCTTCTTCCTCGATTACTACGCCACGGGCAAGCTGCGGGTCGATGTGGCCGAAGCGGTGGTGCGCGGCATCGTGGAAGGTTGCGCGCAGGCGGGCGCCGCGCTCGTCGGCGGGGAGACCGCGGAGATGCCCGGCATCTACTACGGCGAGGACTACGATCTCGCCGGTTTCTGCGTGGGGGTGGTGGAGAAGGAGGCGATCATCGACGGCAGCGCGGTGCGTGCCGGCGATGCCGTGATCGGGCTCGCCTCCTCCGGCCCGCACTCGAATGGCTACTCGCTCATTCGCAAGCTCCTCGCGCTGAGCGGTGCGGGCGGCGACACCCCGCTCGACGGCAAGCCGCTGATCGACCGGCTGCTCGCACCGACCCGCATCTACGTCAAGCCCCTCCTTGCGCTCGCGCGGCAGCTGGAAGTGCACGCGTTGGCTCATATCACGGGCGGGGGCCTGACGGACAACATCCCGCGCGTGCTGCCGGACGGGTTGGAAGCCGTGCTCGAGCGCCGCCGCTGGCATCGCGACCCGGTCTTCGACTGGCTGCGGCAGGTCGGACACATCGGGACGGTTGAAATGTACCGCACGTTCAACTGCGGCATCGGCATGATAGCCGTGGTACCGAAGGAGCTCGGCTCCCAGGCGGTCACGCTGCTCGCCGCGCACGGTGAATCGGCGCAGATCATCGGTGAGATCCGCCCGGGATCGCGCGGCGCGGTCATCGAAGAGTGAGCGGCGGGGATCCGCTGCGGCTCGCGATCCTCATCTCCGGCCGCGGCTCCAACATGGTCGCGATCGCACGCGCCTGCGCCGAGAACCGGATCAACGCGCGCGTCGCCGTCGTGCTGTCGGAGCGTGCGGGCGCTGCCGGCCTCGATGCGGCCCGCGCCCGGGGAATCGAGGCCCGCGCCGTGCCCTGGCCCGGCAACGCGGAGCGCCTGCGATTCGAGCGCGACCTCGAGGCGGCGCTCGCGGCGGCGCAGCCGGACGTCATCGTCCTCGCCGGCTTCATGCGCATCCTGTCACAGGAGTTCGTCGAGTCCCGCGCCGGCCGGATCCTCAACATCCACCCGTCGCTCCTGCCGGATTACCGCGGCCTGCACACGCACCGGCGCGTGCTCGAGGCAGGCGAGAAGGCGCACGGCGCCAGCGTGCACTTCGTCACCGCGGAGCTCGACGGCGGACCGGTCATCCTGCAGTCGAGGGTCGCCGTGCGGGCGGGCGACACCGAGAGCACGCTATCAGCGCGCGTTCAGGCGACGGAGCACATCATCTATCCACGTGTGATCGGTTGGCTCGCCGACGGCAGGCTCGCCTGGCGCGAGGATCGGCCCTGGTTCGAGGGCAAGCCGCTCGCCGCACCGGTGGTGGAGGATTTTGCGTGATGACGAGGCCCGATGACGGCGCGGCGGACTGAGCGCGCGCTGCTGGCGGCCGCAGTGCTGGCGCTGGCCGCAACGGCACACGCATCGCCGCCCGGCAGCGCGCTCGCGCAGCCGACCCCGCCGGCCCCGGAGCCCGTTCCCTTCGTCGCGACCTACGCGATCTCGTGGCATGGTGTCCCGGCCGGCAGCTCGACGCTGGAGCTGCGCGAAACCGCCCCGCAGTTGTATCTCTACACGTCCACTGACAGAGCGTACGGCGTCTTCCGGCTCGCCTTTCCCCATCCGCTGCGCCAGTCGAGCCGCCTGCGGATCGCCGACGGCCAGGTCGAGCCGCTCGCCTTCGAGACCGGGGGCACGGGCAACGACGTGACGGCGCAGTTCGATTGGAACGCCGGCCAGGTGACCGGCATGGCCAAAGGGAAGCTGCTCGACCTGAAGCTGCAACCGGGGACCCAGGATCCGCTGTCGGTGCAGATCGCCATCATGCTGAAGCTGGAAGCGCGGACCCCCCCTGACAGCTTCTGGATGCTCAACACCGACGAGATCGACCGCTTCCAGTACGTCCGTCACGAAGAGACGACGCTCGATACCCCGGTCGGGAAGCTGCATACCATCCTCTACACCAGCCACGCACGCGGCACGCAGAAGACGACCTACCTGTGGCTCGCCCCCGCGCTCGATTACATGCCGGCGCGCGCCGAGCAGCACGTGAAAGGCAGCACGCAGGTATCGCTCGAGATCCAGGCGTTCGCGCGCAAATGACCTCGGGAGATGACACTCGCCGGGCAGCGCATGCCCCGTATCAGCTTCCTTCGAATGGCCTGAATTGTTTCGCGAGCTTGAGCTGCTGCCCCTGGTAGTTCGAGGCCGCTTCGCTGCCGTAGAGCACCTCCGGCCGCTCCGCCATGCGCTCGTAGCGCAGCCACCCCACCGTCTGCCCGTGCTCCAGCAGGAAAGGCACTTCGTGGGAGCGGACTTCCAACACGCCGCGGCTGCTGCCGGCGCGCCGGGTGCGCAGGTCCCAGCCGAATCCGGGATCGAAGAAGCCGGCATAGTGGACGCGAAACTCGCCCGCGCGCGTGTCGTAGGGCAGCATCTCGGCGGCGAACTCGGGAGGGACCGCGATCGCCTCCTTGGTCACCAGGATGTAGAACTCATCGGGGTCGAGGATCAGCGAGGATTCCTTGTGGAAGCGGATCGGCTCCCAGAAGTCGAGCGGATCGTAGTCGCGGCGTTCCAGATCGATGCGCCGCGCATGCTTCTTCGCGCGCCAGCCGATGAGCGCCTCGTCCGTCCCCGCGCCCCTGAGATCGATGGTGAAAGGCAGCATGCCGGTCCGCTCGCTCACGGCGGTCGAGTCGGCGATACGTCCCTCGGTGAGGAGCGACTTCCAGTCGGCCACGCTGACCGGCTTGGGGCTTTCGCCGCGTGTCCGGCGAAATCGCAGCTGGTTCAGCCGCGTGCCCGTTCTGACCACCACGCTGAAGCTGCGCGGAGCCACTTCGATGTAGAGCTGCCCCTCGTAGCCCTCTTCCACCTGGTCGAAGAGCGTCGCCTGATCGGCGATGAGCCGCGTCAGGATGTCGAGGCGGCCGGTCGAGCTCTTGGGATTCGCGAAGGCGGCGACGTCGCTTCTGAGATTGATGCTCTCCAGGAGCGGAATGACGTATACGCGGCCCTTCTCCAGGACGGCGCCGCCGTGCAGGTCGATCTTGAACCGCTCGAAGCTCGAATCCAACTCCCGCATCTTCTCCAGCACCTTCACGCCCCTGCCGGGCAGGAAGCTGGCGTCGACCGGGTAGGCGTAGTCGCCGAGACGCAGGTCTATGCTCGCCGGTTGAATCTGGTCGGCGGCGATCTCGCATTCCTTCAGGATCCCGACCGGCAGGATCTCGCCCGCGCCGAGCATCTCCCTGATTTTCTGACACGGCAGGATCCCCGTGTACACGGGAGCGCGGGCGGGCGATTCGATGGGAGAGCTCAACCCGCGTCAACTTTCTTCGATGACGATCCTGGGGAATACGCTGCTGCGATCGCGCGTGCGCAGCGCCAGCGCCCCTGCCGTGCGGCGGGCCATCTCGAAATACGCACGCGCCCGCGGTGAGTCGGGCGCCGCGACCACCGTCGGCCGGCCGCCATCCGCCTCCTCCCTGATGTGCACGTCGAGAGGCAGCTCCCCGAGAAGCTTCACGCCATATTGCTCGGCCATCCGCGCGCCGCCGCCGGCGCCGAAAATGTGCTCGGCATGGCCGCAGTTGGAGCAGATGTGGACGCTCATGTTCTCCACGATACCCAGGACCGGTACGGAGACCTTCTCGAACATCTTGAGACCCTTGCGGGCGTCCGCCAGTGCAATGTCCTGCGGCGTCGTGACGATCACGGCGCCCGCCACGGGCACCCGCTGAGCGAGGGTGAGCTGGATGTCGCCGGTGCCCGGCGGCATGTCGACGACGAGATAGTCGAGCGCGCCCCAGTTCGTCTCCGAGAGCAGCTGCGTCAGCGCCTGGGTGACCATGGGGCCGCGCCAGACCATCGGCTGCTCCGCATCCACCAGGAAGCCGATCGACATCGCCGCCACACCGTAGCTCTCGAGGGGCTTGAGGTGCTTGCCGTCGGGCGAGGTAGGCTGCTGCCCCTCCAGTCCCAGCATGAGCGGCTGACTGGGACCGTAGATGTCCGCATCGAGCACGCCGACGCGCGCTCCCTGCGCGGCCCAGGCCAGAGCCAGATTGACGGCCACCGTGGACTTGCCGACGCCTCCCTTGCCGGAAGCGACGGCGACGATGTTCTTGATCTCCCCCTGCGGCTTCAGGTTGCGCTGTACCGCGTGCGGGCGGATATCCGCCTCGAGCTCGATCGTGAGCGGCACATCGAGCCCCGCCGCCGCGAGGTGATCCTCGAGATCGGCGGCCAGCTCGGCCTGATATCCCCCCACCGGATAGCCGAGCGCGATGCGGGCGTGATACCCGCCCTCGCGTGGCGCGATGTCGCGGAGCGCACCGGCCTCCCCGAGCGTTTCCTTGAGGTAGGGGTCGACGTACGCCTTGAGGGAGGCCCTGACGGCGTTGAGAGCGGAATCGTCTGCCATCCTGGAATTGTAGAGCCTTTCCCCGGGCGCCAGGGGCGTATGGCATAATTTCCCGGCGTTCCCGACCGGGCGCTCGAGGCGCCGTCCGGCGGGTGGGTGGGTCCGCGCCAAGGCCACGATGTCACGAAATCATCAGCGTGGAGGAAGACTTGCGCGAGGGAGTTGCGCGGGAGTGCCTTTCCGGAAAGGCTGAATGAGCTTCTTCACCAATTTGCGCGCCGACCGGCTGATCACCGAGATCAGGTCCTGCACCGATCCGGCGAGCCCCGACACTCAGAAGGCCATCGCGCGTCTGAAGGATCTAGGGCCGGGCGCCATCGAATCCGTATTCGCGGCATTGCCGGATGCCGACAAGAACGCGACCCTGGCCTTCGTCGAGGTGCTTGCCGGCCTCGTCAGCCCGAAGTCTTTTCCCAGCTTCGTGCGCGGCCTGGTGGAAGGCAGCCCGCGGGTGGTGGCCGGCATCGCCTGGGCGCTCACCAGCAGCCGTAACTACCCGGCCAACCTGCTGATCGAGGCGCTCGCGGCTCCGGGCGTATCCAAGTCGGCGCTGCTCGAAGTCATCGCCGCCCAGAAATCGCGCTTCGGCGTGCGCGAGCTCCTCAATGCCGCCTACACGCAGGAGCCGAACGAGAAAGCGGCGCTCTTCCGCATCATCGGCGAGATCGCCGACGCCAGCGCGGTGCCGGAGCTCATCGGCCGCGCCCAGGGCAAGGATCCGATCGCGCGCGTCCACATCATCAACATTCTGGCCCGCTTCAATACGCCGGAAGTACAGACGGCGCTGCAGGGCCTGCTCAAGGATCCCAACAAGCTGATCCGCGGAGCGACCCTCTCGGCGCTGCAGCGGATGGACGGCAAGATCGACATCGAACGGGTCTGCGCGCTCCTCCGGGATCCGGAGATCGACGTACAGAACAAGGCCATCGATGTCGTCATCAAGGCCAACGATCCGGACACCATCCGCTATCTGATCGAGATCCTCAAGGACGAGAACGAGAATGCGCGCCGCGCGGCGGTCGAGGTGCTGAACGAGGTCGGCAACGCGAAGTCGGTGAAGCACCTGCTCGAGGCACTGAAGGACAGCGACTGGTGGGTGCGCAGCCGCGCGGCCGATGCGCTCGGCAAGATCGGCGGCCCGCGGGTGATCGATGCGGTGCTGGAGCTCATCCGCGAGAAGGACGAGGACATCCGGCGCGCCGCCATCGAGATCCTCAACCAGACCAAGGACGAGCGCGCGGTCGAGTCGCTCATCCAGGCGACCCGCGATCCCGACTGGTGGGTGAGCGAGCGCGCGGTCGATGCCCTGGCGGAGATCGGCAGCCGGCGCGCGGTGCCGCGCCTCACCGAGATGCTCAAGGCCGGCCCCGCCAAGGCGACCCCGATCGTCGTTCGCGCGCTCGGCAAGCTCGGCGATGCCCGCCTCGTCGACACCCTGCTCCCCTTCATGGCCCGGCCGGAGCGGGAGCTGCGGATCGAGGCGATGCAGGCGCTGTCCAAGCTCGTCGACGAGCGGCGCGCCGAGCAGCTGCGCACCGAGCTGCAATCGCAGGCGGTCTCGCCGGATCAGACCATCGCCCGCGTGGCGAATGCGGCGCTGGCGGAGCTCGATCACCGCCTGGCGGGCGCCGCGGCGCTCACCGGCGGCACGCCGCTTCCGGCCCCGCCGGCCGTGGCCCGGCCGCCCCAGCCTGTCCCGCCGATGGAGGGGACGCGCGCGGGCGCCGTCGATGCCGCGGCGCAGTCGCGGATCGCGGAGGGACCGCCCCGCCTGGACATCCAGACACTCAAGCCCGGCGACATCATCGAGGGACGCTACAAGTACATCGACCGCATCGGCCGCGGCGCCTTCGGCACCGTGCTGCTGATGGAGGATACGGTCGTCGACGAGCGGCTGATCCTGAAGTTCCTCAACCCCAACGTGTCGACTGACGAAGAAGTCATGAAGCGCTTCGTCCACGAGCTGCGCTACTCGCGCAAGATCACGCACAAGAATGTCATCCGCATCTACGACTTCCTCTTCATTCAGGGCAATTACGCCATTTCCATGGAGTACTTCCCCTCGCACACGCTCGGCAGCGAGATCGTCGGCGACAAGCCGATCGAGCTGAAGCGCGCGCTGCAGTTCGGCATCGACATGTGCACCGGCATGACGGTCGCGCACCAGGTCGGCATCGTGCACCGCGACCTCAAGCCCGCCAACGTGCTGATCAACCAGGAAGGGCTGCTCAAGATCGTGGACTTCGGCGTCGCCGCCGCGCAGCGCGAGGGCGACACCCAGCTCACCAAGACCGGGTACGTCATCGGCTCACCGAAGTACATGGCCCCGGAGCAGATCCTCGGCAAGAAAGTGGACGAGCGTGCCGACATCTATGCCCTCGGCGTGATGCTTTACGAGATGCTCACGGGCGTGCCGCCGTACTCCCGCGGCGACCACATGTCGGTGATGTATCAGCACGTGCAGGGCAAGGCGCGCCCGCCGCAGGAGCTCAATCCGGCGCTGCCGCCGGGACTGCCGGAGCTGGTCACCAAGACCATGTCGGTCGACAAGACCAAGCGCTATCAGAGCATGGAAGAGCTGCGCGCCGCGCTTACGCGATTCTTTTGATGGCGCTGGATCCGGGCATCCTGCCCGGCCCAGCGCGCCGCGAGCAAAAAGCGTGGTTTTTGCCCGCGGCTGCGCCACCTGCGGCGGCGGGGCATGTCCCTGTGCCTGTCCAAAGGCGTGCTTTGCGTCAAATTTTTAGCGACAACCCATTGATTTTGGCGACATAAGCGGGCAAAAGAGGCGGGCTCGACTCACCGCGGAGGCGTTACTTGGCGCGCATAGACGCGTTTCTCAAGCTGGGAGCACAGCAGGGCTGCTCGGACGTGCATCTTGCGGTCGGGGTGCCGCCGATGCTGCGCATGCAGGGCGATCTCCTGCCGATCAAATTCCGTGAGCTGCGCGCCGCGGAGCTCGAGGGCTACATCCTGGAGATCCTGAGCCGCTCCCAGGCCGAGCACTTCGGCAAGGGCCAGGACCTCGATTTCTCGTACGTGTCGGCGGACGGCGGCCGCTTTCGCGTCAACGTCTACCGCAAGGACACCGGCATCGGCGCCACCTTCCGCGCCATCCCCTCGCAGGTGCCGCAGCTGGACAAGATGGGATTGCCGGCCGTCATCACCAAGCTGTGCGACTTCCACCAGGGCATGATCCTGGTCACGGGCTCGACCGGCACCGGCAAGTCGACCACTCTGGCGGCGATGATCAATCACCTCAACGAGACCCGTAAGCTCAACATCATCAGCCTCGAGGATCCGATCGAGTTCGTTCATCCGAGCAAGCACAGCCAGGTGATCCAGCGGGAGCTCGGCACCCACATTCCGAGCTTCGCCGAGGGCGTGCGTGCGGCGATGCGTGAGGATCCGGACGTCATCCTCGTTGGCGAGCTGCGCGACGCCGAGACCATCTCGATGGCGATGACGGCGGCGGAAACCGGGCACCTGGTGCTCGGGACACTGCACACCACCAGCGCGGTCAAGACCATCGATCGCATCATCGATGCCCTGCCCATCGAGGAGCGGGAGCAGACCAAGAGCTTCCTCGCGCAGAGCCTGTTGGCGGTCATCACCCAGGTGCTGGTGAAGACACCGGATTCGCGCAGCCGCAAGGCCGTGTGCGAGGTCCTGATGATGACCAAGGCCATCGCCAAGCTCGTCCAGACGGAGCAGACGCACCAGATCCCGAGCCAGCTGCAGATGGGTCGCGACCTCGGCATGCAGCTGCTCGATCAGGCGCTGTTGGCGGCGATCAGCGCGCGCGAAATCGACCCGGACGACGCTTACTCCTACGCGATCGACAAGCGTCCATTCCAGAAGTACGTCACCGACACCAGCATGCTGCCCAAGGTGGACGTGATCGCGGCATCGCCGGCGTCGGCTGCCTGAGGCGCGAGGCGGCAGGCATGGCCACGATCGACGCTTACCTGCTCGAAGTGCTGGAGAAACGGGGCTCCGACCTGCACTTCATCGCCGGCGATCCGGCGAGGATCCGGCAGTACGGCGATCTCATGTCGCTGCGGCCGGAAAAGCTCGCCCAGGACTTCGTCAAGGACGCGCTCTACGAGATCATGCCGAAGAACGCCGTCGACCGCTTCGAGTCGAAGGACGGCGCCGACTTCGCCTACACCATCCCGGAGCGCGGCCGCTTCCGTGTCAACGTCATGCGGCAGCTGAACGGCATGGGCGCCGTCTTCCGCGCCATCCCGTCGAAGGCGCTGACACTGGATGACCTGAAGCTTCCGGAAGCGGTGCGCGCGCTCTGCCGCACCAACAACGGGCTGATCCTCGTCACCGGCAAGACAGGCTCCGGCAAGTCGACCACTCTCGCGGCGATGATCGATGACATCAACCAGCGCGTGAAAGGGCACATCCTCACCATCGAGGACCCGATCGAGTTCGTGCACCAGAGGAAGAGCTGTCTCATCAGCCAGCGCGAGATAGGCGTCCATAGCCAGGGTTTCGCCGCCGCGTTGCACTCCGCCCTGCGTGAGGACCCGGACGTCATCCTGGTGGGCGAGCTGCGCGACCTCGAAACCATGAGCATCGCGGTCACCGCCGCGGAGATGGGCATTCTCGTCATGGGAACGCTGCATACCAACGGCGCCGCCCAGACCGTGGATCGCATGGTCAACGTCTTCCCGTCCGACAAGCAGTCGCACGTTCGCACGATGCTTTCCACATCGCTGCGCGGCGTCGTCTCCCAGCAGCTGCTGCAACGGGCGGACAAGCAGGGCCGCGTGGCGGCGCTCGAGATCCTGGTCAATACGCCCGCCGCCGCCAACCTGATCCGTCAGGGCAAGCTCGACCAGCTGGAGAACACCATGCAGTCCGGCGGCCAGTTCGGCATGCGCACCATGGACACCGCCATCCAACAGCTGCTCGACCAGAGGATGATCACCGGCAAGGAGGCCTACAAGAAAGCCATCAACAAGGCGAAGTTCGAGGCGGTCAAGGACTCCGGCTGACACTCCCGCCTGCGTCCGGCGCAGCCGCCGGCCCCGATCGGTCCCTGTGGACTGCCCGTGACGCTCTAGTACACTGGCGGTCTATGGCCGAGAAATTCTTCGTCACGACGGCGCTCCCCTACGCCAACGGCCCGTTCCACATCGGGCACATCATGGAATACATCCAGGCGGACATCTGGGTGCGGTTCCAGCGCATGCTGGGCAATCAGGTGCATTTCGTGGGCGCGGACGATGCGCACGGCGCGCCGATCATGCTCAAGGCCGAGGCGGAGGGGATCACCCCGCAGCAGCTCGTCGCCCGGATCGCCGCGGGGCGGCCGCGGTATCTGCAGGGATTCCACATCAGCTTCGATCACTGGCACTCGACCGACTCGCCCGAGAACGTCGCGCTCTCGCAGGACATCTACCGCCGGCTGATGGCGGCCGGTCTCATCTATTCGAGGCCGGTCGAGCAGTTCTACGACCCCGTCAAGGGCATGTTCCTCGCCGACCGCTACATCAAGGGAGAGTGTCCCAACTGTCATTCCAAGGACCAGTACGGGGATGCGTGCGAGGTGTGCAGCACCGTCTACGCGCCCACGGACCTCATCGAGCCCTACTCGGTGCTCACCGGGGCGCGGCCCATCCTGAAGTCGTCCGACCATCTCTTCTTCAGGCTCTCCGACCCGCGTTGCGTCGATTTCCTGAATGGCTGGACCGGCGCGCCGGGCCGGCTGCAGCCGCAGGTCGCCAACAAGGCGCGCGAATGGCTCTCGGGCCGAGGCGAGGACAAGGGCGATCAGGCGCTCGGCGACTGGGACATCTCGCGCGACGCGCCGTATTTCGGCATCCCGATTCCCGATATGCCGGGCAAGTACTTCTACGTTTGGCTCGATGCGCCGATCGGTTATCTCGCCTCGCTGCAGAGCTACTTCGAGAGCGGCAAAGCCCGGGCGAACGGCGAGCCGCGCAGCTTCCAGGAGTTCCTGTCCGCGCCGGACACCCGGCAGATCCACTTCATCGGCAAGGACATCATCTACTTCCACACGCTGTTCTGGCCGGCGATGCTGAAGTTCGCGGGACCGCCCTACAAGGTTCCGGACAACGTGTACGTGCACGGCTTTATCACCGTTTCCGGGGAGAAGATGTCGAAGTCGCGCGGCACCGGCATCAGCCCGCTGCGCTACCTCGACATCGGCATGAACCCCGAGTGGCTGCGCTACTACATCGCCGCCAAGCTGAATGCCAACGTCGAGGACCTCGATTTCAACCCCGACGACTTCGTCGCCCGGGTCAACAGCGACCTCGTCGGCAAGTACGTCAACATCGCGAGCCGCGCCGCCAATTTCCTCAGCCGGCATTTCGGCGGCGAGCTGGCGTACCGGGGCGGGACGGAGGCGCTGCGCCTGCAGGCCGCGGAGACTGCCGGGCAGGCGCGCGCCAGTTATGAGGCGCGCGAATTCGGCCGGGCGATGCGGGAAATCATGGCGGCAGCCGACCGCATCAACCAGGACTTCGACGGCCGCCAGCCGTGGGTCCTCGCCAAGGATCCCGCCCGGCGGGAGGAGCTGCAGGACATCTGCTCGCGGACGCTCTACGGCTTCAAGCTGCTCAGCGTCCTGCTGGCGCCCGTGCTGCCCACCGTGAGCGAGCGGGTGGCCCGCGATCTCTTCGGCCTCGACCGGGCGTTCCGCTGGTCCGACGCCCTGGAGCCGCCAACACGCGTCAACCCTTACCAACACCTGATGACCCGCGTCGACCCGAAGCAGCTCGATGCGCTCTTTGAGATCGATGCGCCCGCCGCGGCTCCGGCGGCGGCGGGGGCGCCGGCAAGGGGATCGGCCGCAGCGGCCGCGGCCGCATCCGCGCCGGCGACGATCTCCATCGACGAATTCAAGCGGCTCGACCTGCGCGTCGCGCGCATCGTAGCGGCGGAGCACGTGACCGGCTCCGACAAGCTCCTCAAGCTCACTCTCGACATCGGCATGGAGACGCGCACCGTCTTCGCCGGGATCAAGTCCGCCTACGATCCGGCGACTCTCGCCGGCCGTCTCACCATCATGGTGGCGAACCTCGCGCCGCGAAAGATGAAGTTCGGCGTCTCCGAGGGCATGGTGCTCGCCGCGAGCGACGAGTCCGGCGGTCCCTATCTGCTCTCCCCCGACAGCGGCGCCGCCCCGGGCATGCGGGTGAGTTGAGAGCGCATGCCAAGCGCCGAGGACATCGACGCGCTGCTGCCGCAGACCCAGTGCACGCGCTGCGGCTATCAGGGCTGCCGCCCCTATGCCGAGGCGATCGCCCGCGCCGAGGCGCAGATCAACCAGTGTCCGCCGGGCGGCAGCGCCACGATCACCGCTCTCGCCGCTCTGTTACGCCGGGACCCGCTGCCGCTCAATCCCGCCAACGGCGTCGAAGGACCGGCGCTCGTGGCGCTGATCGACGAGGCGAACTGCATCGGCTGCGCCAAATGCCTGCCGCCCTGCCCCGTCGATGCGATCATCGGCGCGCGCAAGCAGATGCATACCGTCGTCGCCGCGCTCTGCACCGGCTGCGAGCTCTGCATCGCGCCCTGCCCCGTGGACTGCATCTCCATGGTTCCCCGGTCCGCCTTTGCCGATGCTCCCGCGGCTCCTGACGCCCCGACCAATCGCCGTCTCTTCCTCGCTCACAACGAGCGCATCGCCCGCCGCGCCCGCGAGCGCGAGTCCCTGCTGACCTCCCGCAAACAGCTGGCCTGCCCCGGCGCGCTCCCGCCCGATCTCTGAGGTTTCCGCCGTGCACCCCGCCACCCGCCGCGCCATCTTCCGCCGCCTGGCGGCCGCCAACCCGGAGCCGAAAACCGAGCTCGAGCACTCCAGCCCCTTCGAGCTGCTGGTCGCCGTCATGCTCTCCGCGCACACCACCGACAAGAGCGTCAACGCCGCCACCCGCAAGCTCTTCCCCGCCGCCAATACCCCCGCGGCCATCCTGGCCCTGGGCGAAGAAGGCGTGAAGCCCTACCTCAAAACCGTAGGCCTCTACAACGCCAAGTCCAAAAACCTGATCGGCCTCTGCCGCATGCTGGTCGAGCTCCACGGCGGCCAGGTCCCCGCCAACCGCGAAGCCCTCGAAGCACTCCCCGGCGTAGGCCGCAAAACCGCCAACGTAGTCCTCAACATCATCTTCGGCGAGAACGAAATCGCCGTAGACACCCACATCTTCCGCGTAGCCAACCGCACAGGCCTGGCCCCCGGCAAAACCCCCCGCGCCGTAGAAGACGCCCTCAACGCCACCACTCCCCCCG
>Ga0335075_10004380_pt1 | contig 22121 bp, 18 predicted proteins | sample Lox_Sample_24_FD_206723 | JGI IMG/M metagenome (GOLD analysis project Ga0335075, IMG submission 206723) | Soil microbial communities from Loxahatchee National Wildlife Refuge, Florida, United States - Lox_Sample_2.4 | ecosystem: Environmental > Terrestrial > Soil > Wetlands | place: USA...
CCTCCGTGTCCGCCAACGCCGATCAGGTCCGTCAAGCCCGCGAACGGCTCGACGCCCATGTCCGTGAAATCGTCCAGTGGCACTTCCACCCCGACACCGGCACGCCGTTCTGGATCGAACGCGCCAAGACCTACAAATTTAACCCGCTCAAGGACGTGCGGACCTTCGACGACCTGAAACTGTTCGGTCTGTTCGAGGACGAATGGCTGCGCGGCGGTCCCGTGCGCCGCTGGGTGCCCAAGGCGCTCCAGAACAAACCGACCTACGTTTTCGAGACCGGCGGCACCACCGGCATTCCCAAGAGCCGCGTCGTCCAGGACGATTTCCGCATCGATTACGAGATGTTCAGCGACACGCTGCCGGAGAAATATTTCCCCAAAGGCTCTAACTGGCTCATGCTCGGTCCCTCTGGCCCCCGGCGTCTGCGGCTGGCCGTCGAGCACTTGTGCCAGCATCGCGGCGGCATCTGCTTCTGCGTCGATCTCGATCCGCGCTGGGTCGTCAAGCTCATCAAAAAGGGCTGGATGGAGCACCTAAAAGCGTATCAGGAGCACGTCATCGACCAGGCGTTGACGGTGCTGTCGGCCAAGCACGACATCAAGTGCATGTTCACGACGCCGAAGCTGCTCGACTCCCTGGCGGGGCGGCTGGAAAAAGACGGATCGAGCATCGCGCAGCAGGGCATCACCGGCATTTTCTGCGGCGGCACCGAGATGACCTCGCAATGGATTCGCTTCGCCATTGAGGAATTGCTCGGTCCTAACGTCTACATTGCCCCAACCTATGGCAACACGCTGATGGGGCTGGCGGCGGCCGAGATGCCGACGGCGGAGCAGAACTACAAGATCGCTTATTATGCGCCGCAGCCGCGCGCCGTGGCACAGGTGGTGGACTTCAAGGATTACAATAAAGTCGTGGATCACGGACAGACGGGGCGCGTGATGCTGACGACGCTGACGAAGGAATTTTTCGTGCCGCGCTTCGCCGAGCGCGACGAGGGTGAACGCGAAGCGCCCAGCGCGAAATATCCGTGGGACGGCGTCAGCGGCGTGCGGCCGTTCCACGAGTTCGCCGCGACAACCACGGTCGGCGTGTACTGACGGAGAGCGGGAAATGACGATCAACATCGAAGAGATTATCGAAAGAACCTTCGAGAAAACCTTCGTGCGGCTGCTGGAGCAGGCCATTCAAGCCAAGGTCGAAGCGCGGCTCAAAAAAGCCTTTGAGAAGAAAGAAGACTTTTTGGCCGAAGAAATCGAAGGTTTAATCGAACAGGCTTTCCACCGTACCGTTCACGAGAAAATCGTCTGGGACAAGCAGGAAACCGGTATCACGGCGAAGGAAACCGGTATCACGAAACTGAATCTCACCGAAGGAGAACACCTGTGATCCATATTCCCGTCTTGCGTTGGGGCGAGCCGTACAAGAGTCTGGACGTGGACAAGGTCGTCCACTTCGCCACCGGCGAGCCGCTGGCCGAGGTTGGCCGGGCCAATGCCGGACTCGTCGAGCGCGACATGCGCCATGCGCAACGCGCGCGCGAGCTGCTGCGCGACATCTCCATCGCCGATCTGCTTCAGATGATCAAGAAGGCGGCCGATCTGTACACGCAGGCGGAGCTGCCGCTCGGCGACGGCACGCAAACGCCCGATCAGTTTGTCCGCATGCAGTCGGCCACGACCGGACTGCCCGAACACATGTGTCGATTCAACATGACCAAAAATCATTTCGTGTTGAATCAAATGGACAAGATTCTCGAATCGCTGACGCGCGGCCTCGATCTCAACGTGCTGTCGCGCGGCTACGGCGTCGAGCGCGGTGTGCCGATCAGCTATCAGGCGCAGTCGCCGGTGCTGGGATTGGTACTGCCGAGCAATTCGCCCGGTGTTCATACCCTGTGGCTGCCGATCATTCCGATGCAGATGGGCCTGGTGCTCAAGCCGGGACCGCAGGAGCCGTGGACGCCGTATCGCATGGCGCAGGCGTTCATTCAGGCGGGGGTGCCGAAACAGGCCATCGCCATCTATCCCGGACTCGGCGACGTGGGCGCGGCCGTGTTGGCCCACTGCCCGCGCAGCCTGATCTTCGGCGGCACCGCTACCGTCGAGCAGTACAAGGGCAATCCGCGGGTGCAGGCGCATGGGCCGGGCTTCAGCAAAATCCTGCTCGGCGACGACGTGGTCGATAATTGGCAAAAGTATCTGGACCTGATGGTCGATAGTGTGTTGATCAACAGCGGACGGGGCTGCATCAACTGTTCCGGCATCTGGGCGTCGCGGCATACAAAAGAAATTGCCGAGGCAATGGCGGAGCGCATGGGGCCGGTGCAGCCGATGCCGCCAGAAGATCCAAAGGCGGCGCTGGCCGCCTTCACCGTTCCCGGACAGGCCGACGCCGTCTCCGCCGCCATCGATCAGGATCTCAAGGAGGCCGGCACACACGACATGACCGCCAAGTTCGGGCCGCGCCTGGTCAAGAAGGAACGCTGCGATTATCTGCGACCGACCGTCATTCTGTGCGATTCGCCGGCGCCGGCCATCGCCAAGAAAGAGTACATGTTTCCGTTCGCGACGGTCGTGCAGTGTCCGCAGGAAAAGATGCTCGAAGCGATTGGGCCGACCCTGGTTTGCACGGCCATCACCGAGGACAAGAAATTCCAGCGCGCCCTGATCGATGCGACGCACATCGATCGCCTGAACATTGGGCCGATTCCGACGATCAAGCTGAACTGGCTCCAGCCGCACGAAGGCAACATTGTCGATTTCCTGTTTCGGGCGCGTGCGTTTCAGTTTGAAGGACCATTGCCTGAGTAGGGGGATGGTCTGGTATAATTTGAGGAATTCCCCGGCGAGCGGGGGCGTTAGCCCCCTGATTCTTCGCCAGACCAGAATCAGGGGGCTAACGCCCCCCGCTCGCCAACAATCCTGCCCCGACCTTGCTGGGACCACTCCATGAAGGCAACTGCACTTCCGAATCCCACCCCTTTGCGTTCCAGCAAGCTCTCGCTGCCGCAGCCGTTGTTCGACTATCACCCGCTCACGCGCGTGGTCTACGGCCCCGGCACCCTGGCGCGGTTGGGAGAGCTGGCTCGCGAGCTGGGCGCTCATCGCCCGCTGCTCGTCACCGATCCGGGCCTGGAAGCGGCCGGCCATCCGCAACGCGCGCTGGCCGCGCTGCACGACGCCGATCTCGAGCCGGTTGTCTTCGACGGCGTGGAAGAGAACCCGACCAGCCGTATTGTCGAGATCGGCGTGGAGCTGGCTCGACGCGCGGGGATCGATTTTATCCTCGCCGTCGGCGGCGGCAGCTCGATGGACGCGGCCAAGGGCATCAACTTCCTGCTCACCAACGGCGGGCAGATGTCCGATTACATGGGCTTCGGCAAGGCCGCCAAGCCCATGCTGCCGTCCCTCGGCGTTCCAACGACGGCCGGCACCGGCAGCGAGGCGCAATCGTTCGCGCTGATCGCCGATGAGAAAACGCACCTGAAAATGGCCTGCGGCGACCGCAAGGCCGCCTTTCGCGCCGCCATCCTCGATCCGGAAGTGACCGTGTCGCAGCCGCGCGGCGTTACCGCCGTCACCGGCATCGACGCCCTGTCGCACGCTCTGGAATCTTACGTTTGCACACGGCGCAATCCGCTCTCGCAGGCGTTCGCGCGCGAGGCGTGGCGAGCGCTGGAACAGAACTTTGACCGCGTGCTGCGCAACCCCAACGATCTGGAGGCGCGCGGCACGATGCAGCTGGGAGCGAACTTCGCCGGTGCGGCGATCGAGGCTTCCATGCTCGGTGCCTGCCACGCTTGTGCCAATCCGCTGACGGCGCATTACGGTCTGACGCACGGCATCGCCATCGGCATCCTTCTGCCTCACGTCATCCGCTTCAACAACGCGGCGGTGAGCGGGTTGTACGCCGACCTGGCCCACGATGTTGGACTCATCAACGGCGACACGATGGCGGCGGCCGAGGTGCTGGCCCAGCGCATCGCCGGCTTTCTGCGCACCGCGGAGCTGCCGGGGCGTCTTGCCGATTGCGGCATCAGTCGCGGCATTCTGCCGTTACTGGCCGAGGAAGCCGCTCAGCAATGGACCGGACGCTACAATCCGCGCCCCGTCGGTGAGACAGAGCTATTGCAGCTCTATGAAGCGGCGTATTAACAACCAGTTGCGAAAGTCGCTTGCAGCTTAGCGGTAGTGCGAGCTCGCTAAGCCGCAAGCGGCGTTGCCGAGATGCGGGCGGCGTTAGATCAATTCGGCGATCGGTTTGCCGCCGTTGTTCATCGATGTCGGCCGGCCGGTCGGATCGGTGTATTGCAGATCTTGCGGCACACCGAGCACATGGAAGACCGTGGCCATCAGATCCAGCGGCGTGATCGGCGTCGTCTTGGGCACCTCGGCCTTGGCGGTCGATTCGCCGACGACTTGCCCCATCTTCAGACCGCCGCCGGCCAGGGCCAAGGTGGACAGCGGCGCCCAGTGATCGCGTCCGGCGCTGCCGTTGATGCGCGGCGTGCGGCCAAATTCGCCGGTGATGACCAGCAAGATGTCCTGATCCAGGCCGCGATCCGTCGTGTCCCGGATGAAGGCCGACACGGCCTGATCCACTCGCGGGCCGAGCTGTTTCATGGCGTTGGCGATGCCGCCGTGCATGTCCCAGCCGCCGTGGTGGATCGTCACGAAGCCGACGCCGGCCTCGCACAGACGACGAGCCAGAAGCATTTGCTTGCCCAGGTCGGGACCATACGCATCGCGCGTGCGTGGATCTTCACGCGTCACGTCGAACGCCTCGCGCGCCCGGCTGAGGATCAAGTCAAACGCCTGGGAATCGAAGCTGTCCAGTCCTTGCATGAGACCGCTGCGATCGAGATTGCGATCGATCGTGTCGAAAGTTTTCAGCAGCGAGCGGCGGTCGCTGAGGCGGTCGAGCGCGACCTTGAGGTTCATATTGCCGCGGGCGTTGCCGCCGACGTCGAAGGGAGCGTAGGAGGAGCCGAGCCAGGCCGGGCCGTCGCCGAGAATGCCGTTCATTCGCACATAGGTGGGCAGGCCGGTGCGAGCGTTATTGGCGCCGCGCTGGCGGGCGAGGATAGAGCCGAGGCCGGGCTTGATCGGCGCCTGGCCGTTGTCGGCCGGCGGGAAGTTGTAGCCGGTCATCACCCAGTGCGTGCCGCCGCCGTGGCCGGAGTTGGTGTGCGCGAACGAACGGATGAAAGCCGCCTTGTCGGCCAGCTGCGCCAGCTTCGGGAAGACGCCGCCCAGCTCGATGCCAGGCAGGTTGGATTTGACGGCGCCGACGACGCTGCGATACTCGACGGGGGCCGACATCTTGGGATCAAACGTCTCGATGTGCGTCGGTCCGCCGCCCAGCCACAACCAGACGACCGAGGTTTGCCGCGTGCTCTTACCGGTGGCGGCGGCCGCGGCGCGAGTACGCAGCAAATCGGCCAGGGTCCATCCGCCCAGACCCAGGGCGCCGGCCTTGAGGAAGTCGCGGCGCGTGTGGCCATCGCACAGCGATCCCTTGCGAGAACCGAACAGGCTGAACATGAATCACTCCTTTGCATCGCTCACGCGACTCTCCGCGAGGAGCCGCAATAGGTGGGAAGCGGCTGCGGAGAGTGGTGGACTCAGGGGAGATCGAACACTGACACCAGCGTAAACCGCCTTGTGTGCTCGGTCAAGGGGCAAGACTCGGCAATCACCACCAGAAAACACTGAGCAGGTTCGAGTAATCGTCCGTCCAAACGCCGACGCGACTCAGCTTCGGCCAGTCGGCGTCCGGCTCCAACGGCTTCCACTGCGACGGACGCTTGCACAGCGCTTCGTCGAAAAGCTTGCTTAACAGCATGGCCTGGCTAGACAGGCCGTTGCCGTTGTTCGGCCACGCCGATGCCCGGAGTAGCTGGTTGCGGATGGCCTCACGTTCGCCCTCCCAGTCATTCAGATCGAGCAGCGGACGCAAACGCTCCGGGCTGCGCGAGAGCACCACCCAGGTCGAGCTGAATTTGCCGAGCAGCGCGGTGGACCGGGGATCTTTGTCGTGATCGTCGCTCTGATAGATCGCGGCCAGGCCGCGCTCGCGGGCTATATTGTAAAGCACTGGCCGAAGGTCGAGATGGCGGTTCGAGATGTGGAAGCACAGCAAACCATTCTCGCTCAGCTTGTCCAGATACACGTCCAGCGCCTCCAGCGTGATCAGATGAATGGGAATGGCATCGGAGCTGAACGCATCAATGACCATCACGCCGTACTTGTCGGAGTCCTTTAGGTGCTGGCGCTCCATCGTCAGGCGGGCGTCGCCCATGACCAGATCGAGCTTCGCGCCGCGGTCGCGGGCATCCTGGACGAAGGTGAAATAGGGAAAGGGGCCGCCGCTGCGTTGGGCCTCGTCGAACGAGAGACGCTTGACGATCGGATCGATGTCGTAGAAGGTCAGGTGCTGTCCGGGGCGGGCGTAGGCGGCCATCGTGCCGGTGCCCAGGCCGATGACCGCGAAGTTCATCTTTTCGACAGGCGTATCGTCGCTGTTGTAGACCATCATCACTTCACCAATGGGGCCGGTGCGGTGATAGTAAGTCAGCGGCTCGTCGCGACGGTCCTCGGGACAGACGAATTGCTTGCCGTGCAGTGTCGTACCGTGAACGAGACGGCGGTACGCGAAATCGCCTCTTTCGATCGGGTAGAAGTGGAGATCTCCGCTGTCCAATTCGTCCTCCTTTTCGACCTTCAACACGCCGAAGAAGCTGCGTTCCTGATGGAGCAGGTCGTTCTCGAAAATGCCGCAGAAACCAGCGGCCAGCAGGACGGCGCCGATGCCCAGGGCGAACCGGAGTGAGCGCTCGACAAAGGTGTAACAGAGGACAATCGGCACGCCGTAAGTGAGGATGCTGCGCAGACGCAAGGAGCTGAGGTTGAGCGTCTCAGCCACCTTGCGGACGCCCGGCGAGATGGAGCGGGACCACAATCCCCAGGACAGACCAATGAGAAGCATGGCCAGGCACAACGGCAGCGCCAGGTCCATGCAGCGATCGAATTGTTGCTGGCGCGCACGCAGGATAACGGTGACACCGATGCCGATGCCCAGGAGCAGGGCGGCCAGCTGCCACATCCACGGCCCCTGCTCAAGCAGACTGTAAGACAGGTTGTGGTCGCGCACGCGCAACAGAACCAGCAGCATGCCGACGCCGGCAAACAAACCGGCCAGGATGATGTCGAATCGCCTGCTCAAGCTGCTGGTCGGAACCGCTTCCAGGGGCGGCGCCAGAAAGCATGCCAGCATCATCACCAGCTCGTACTCGACGATTCCCGTAAAGATCACGGGTGCCAGTAGGGCGTTGAACAATCCGCCCAGCACGCCGCCTACCGACATCCACAGGTAGTAGCCGGTGAGGTACTTCGCCGCCGGACGATCGCGTGCCAGCTCGCCGTGACAGACCATTGACACGACAAAGAGCGTACCCAGGTGCATGCAAACGCTCCACGTAATCCAGTGGTGCTGCGTTTTCAGCCCCGACAGTATGAAGAACAGCAGGGCGAGCACCAGGAGCGGCATCGTGAGGACCATGGCCTTGTGGACCCACGCCGGCACCCGCGCGAAAACGATGATGAAGGTGAGCAGATACAGCGCCAGCGGCGTCACCCACAAAAGAGGAATCGCGGCAATGTCCGTGGTGATATAGGTCGTGGCGCCGAGCATGAGGCTGGAGGGCACGAAGGCCAACGCCACCCAGCGCAGCACGCGCGGCCACGTCGCCTCGCCGGTGAGCGCGGGATTGGCAGCCGGCTCGACCGGCGGTGTAGGTTGTGGCCGCTTATCGGCGCGGCTGTCGTGCTTGCTTGCTCGTATCGCCTTCGACGAATGAGCGCTGAGCTGGCTCAGGCCCTCTGCCACTTTCGTCTCGATTTTCTCGCCCGTCTCCACGTTTCGCGGCGATAACCACAGGAAGACACCGCATACCGCCATCACTGCCACCAGTAGACCGTAGCCGATGCTCCAGTCGAAGCTCTGCTGTCCCAGCCGTAAATAGCGCTCGACGACAAGGGGATAGCCGATGAGCGCGATCATGCTGCCGAGGTTGCTCGCCCCATAGAGGAAGTAGGGATCCTTCGCCGCCGGGTGCGCTGTGCTGGCGAACCATTTTTGCAGCAACGGAGCGCTGGAGCTAACGATGAACATGGGCACGCCGACCGAGAGCGACAGCAGCACCAACAGCTCGAGGATGGGGTTCTCACCGCCCTTGATGAGATCACGGTTGACCGCCAGCGGCAAGAACACGAACGGCAGGACAAGCAGGCCCAGGTGCAGCGCCGCTTGCTTGCGAGCGCCGAGCCACGACGTGCTGAGATGGGCATAGGCGTAGCCCGCCAGCAGCACGGCCTGGAAGAACACCATGCACGTGTTCCACACCGCCGGTGTGCCGCCCAGAAGCGGCGTGATCATCTTGCCGATCATCGGCTCGACCAGGAACAGCAGTAAGGCGCTCGTAAAAAGCGTGGCGGCGAAGACGAGCAGCACGACGAGGTGGGAGCGCGGCAAATGGACCTCCGGGAAGCCTATCCACGAGGGGAAGCCGCAAGCGGCTTGGTGTTCCTGCGCCTGTTTCTAGCGAAAGTCGGCGCAAAGGCGAGGGTCCGTGTCTATCCAGAGCGGCCCGCCGCGCTTCACGGTCGTCGTCGCTGCCGGGGCCTGCGGATGCCCGGCGGCGGATTGGGCTGGGGGTTTGCCGGAGGTGGATTGAAGGCCGGGGGCATCTGCATTCCACCTTGTCCCGCCGCGCCGGTCAGGTCCGGAGCCGTGGCGGAAGCCGTGATCTTGAAGGAATCGAAGAAGTGAGCGGCGTCGCCTTTATCGAGAGGAATGTGCTCGCTCCCGGCGAAGACCGTGTAACTCCGATGCATGCCGTCAATCTTGGCGAGATAAAACCGATCAATGAAAGTTCCTCCGCCCGGAAATTTGGCCTGAAACTCATAGCCAGGAATCCCCGCCAACGTGATGGACGTCTCGCTCGTTATCGTCGCCTTGCCGTTCGTTCGCCGCATTATCTCGTCGCGCATCGCATTCGTCCCCAGCTCGAGAGCACTCGGTTTAAGCGGATTGGGTCCGAGGTTCATGACAGTCACACCGAACGCCGTTTTCCCGTTGTCGCGTTCGACCCCGTACAAATTGCCCGTAAGGCCATTTCTCGTCTGCGATCGAAAAACGGGCGTGCCCGGTATGAGAATAGTGCAGCCGCTGTTCGGCGGCGAAAAGGATTGCCATTCCGCTTCCGGAATGGTCCGGCTCCGGTTGAAATAGAGGAACAAACCCACTCCGATTCCCACGAACAGAAGCAGCACAACCCCCCCTGCAACCGCAAGGCCGATGATTAGCCCGGCGGAAGATTTCTTGGGTTTCGGTCGCCTTTGTCCCGAGGGCTTCGGGCGAACGGGGCGTTCGTCTTCCGGCTCAAAATCGTCTTCCGGCTCCTCCTCACGGGCCGGCCGACCGCGAGAGGGTACGGCTGCGCTTCGCGGAGACGGTGACTGCTTCACCGATCGCGACGGCGCGGGGCTGTCCGGCTCGGAGGCGGGAGGAATGAGAGCTTTGCAGGCCGGGCAGCGAAACGCTTTGCCCATCACCGTGTCGGGCACGCGCAGCTTTTTATCGCATTCTGGGCAGACAAGAATGGCACTCACGGCGGCAAGCTCCCTGAGGTGGAACGGAGAATGCAAGAAAAGCTCTCAATAGTTTAACCCCCCGGCGAGACGAGGTAAAGTGGTTTGCCCTCATTTCCTGGCGCCGAAGCAGTACACGGTGCCCTTGCTGGTGCCGAGGACCAGCCGATCCGCGGCCAGCGCCGGCGAGCCGAGGATGGGACCGTCGAGCTGGATCTTGTCGAGCTGCTTGCCACTATCCAGATCGAGGACGTACAGGTTGCCGTCCAGCGATGGAGCGTAGACGCGCTTGCCGGCGACGACCGGCGAGCCGTCCATCTTTGCCCCCGTGGCGAAGCTCCATATCTCCTTGCCCGTCTTTCGATCCAGGGCGTGCAGGCGCCGATCGCGGCTGCCGGCGAGGACGAGCTGCTCCGTCACCGCCGCCGACGAATAGAACGGCTGCGGCCGATTGTCCGCCTGGAAAGTCCAGACGATTTGGCCCTTTTTCCAGTCGATGGCGTCAAACTGATTGGTCATGGTGCCGACGTAGAAATGATCGCCGAGGACCGCTCCGGTCGCGCCGGTTTGTCCGCCGAGATCGACGGCGCGCTCTTCCTTGCCCGTGGCAATGTCGAGGACGTGCAGCTTGCTATCGCAGCCGGCCACGAACGTCTTGCCGCCCACCAGCGTCGGCGAGCCGTAGACCGGACCCTGCGTCTGGAATTTCCATTTCGCCTTGCCGTCCTTCGTCAGACAGTACAGCGTCTCATCGTGTGAGCCGAACAGGATCAGATCGCCGGCGAAATTCGCTCCCGACGTAATCTCACCGTCGGTCTCGAATGTCCAGCGTTTTTCGCCCCTGGCCGCGCCGACGCAGTGGAAAATGCCGTCCGCGTTGCCGACGTACACCACGCCGTCGCGCACCGCCGGCGACGCCTTGATGGGACCGGCCTTGTACTTCCATTTCTCCTTGCCGTCGGCGAGATCGAGGGCGTAAAGATATTCGTCAAACGAGCCGACGTAGACGACGCCGTCGGCGATGGCGGCAGCGCCTTCGATGCTGTCCTTGGTGGAAAACTTCCACAGCACGTTGAGCTTGTCCGGCAGCGCCGCGGCGGCGACGCCGGTCTGTTCGGCGCTGCCGCGGAAGACGCGCCATGCGGGATTGCTCGGATCCTCAGCCGCTCGCGAATGTTCTGGCGTGAAGATCGGGACCAGGAGCAGAGTCAACGTCAGGAGCATGAATCCGCAGAGGATACCTAGCTGTTTCACTCGCATGCTAATCACCTTTCTTCTCGTTCGCCGGCTCTGCCTGGGCGCGCACGGCTTGCGAGGCTCCGCCTCGCGGCGCTTCCGTCAAGTCGTGCCATTGTGTGCCATTCGGTGTCAGATTATGCCGCCACACCGCCACTCCGCCACTCCGCCACACGTAGGTTCGGCGGACTCTCATCGCTCACCAGACGGACGGATCACCCTCCACAATTATCCCAAATCGCCCCTTCAGGGCATTGTATCGCCGCGCGCCGCGAGGCGTTGCAGCACCGCCCTGGCCTCGCGCGTCAGCCGCGCCTCCGGAGCACCGTCCGCCAGGCGGCGGAGCAACCCTCGCGCTTCGGGCGTACCGAGCTGTTCCAGCACTTCCAGGGCGCGCGAGTCGCGAAGAGGTTCCGAGGAATAGACTGGCGAGCGTTGCAGATTGTTCATGGTCGTTGCAGGCCAGGTCCGCCCACAGTCGTTCGAGCCGTTCGCGCGGAACGTCGGTGGGCTGTAGGCGAGCAGACTCAGCGGCTTCTCGGATCTCCCAGATCGGGGCGGGGCCAGAAGGGCGTCTATCGGAATACAACGATGCCTGTAGGCAGTTTTCCGCCAAATGCCTGGGGGTTCTAGGCTGTTTCTGGTAGATGGTCCGAGCTGCGGCAATCATTTCTCGCCCCAATCCCATGCCTCGCGGTCGGACCACACCGGCAGCAGCTCCTGATATTTCCGCGCATCGACGGCCACGTCGAGATGAACTTGTCGTCCGTGGCGAGTGAAACGAAAACGCCCAACTTCGGCTTGCTCAACGTCGGTCTCCAGGGTGGTGGTTCGCGGCGGCGCGGTCTGCTCCCAATTGGCCGCTTCTTCGAGAAAATGAGCCAATCGCTGTTTCGCCTCCGCGGCCGAACCGAAAGCCAGCACGCAAGGAGCACGATGGTTCCAGATTTCCGAACGGCGTTCGGCATGGCCGATCAGCAAGAGATGTTCCAGGCCAAGGCGTTTCTCCGGCGGAACCAGCCATTCCGGGACCGGCGGAACCGGCTTTTCTCGGTCGATCCATTCGGGATGCCGTGTCCATTGGGTATCGAAGAGACGATCGACGGACACCGTTTCGCCGGGAAAGAGCGCCGGCTGAAACTCCTGCCCGGCGCCATGTGTCGCCTTCAGACGATACTCGCCATCGCATAAGTCGTATGTTTCGACGGTCTCCGTTTCCGGATCGAGCAGCCACAAGTGCGGCACGCCGGCGCGGCGATACAGGTTCTTGCGCGGCCCGCGATCGATGGTCCGTGTGGCCGGCGACAACACCTCGGCGATCAACGATGGTACGCCCCAGAAATAATCGTGGCGCAGACAATCCTTGGCGGAGGCAGGGAAATACACCTGGTCGGGAGCGATATTGGTACTGTCGGTCAGGGACACTTCCACGCGACCGGCGTTCTGACCGCCGTAGCGCTCGCACCATTCGCCGAACAGCACCCAGAGATTGAGATACACGTCATGATGATGGTAGCGATTCTCCCAGCCGGTTTCGCGTCCGCTCGGTTGTCCCTCCCACAAGTCGCGCCGCCAAAACGAGCTTTCGAGAGTCAGCATGGCATCGCAATCGAGCGGGATGTGCAGCTCGATGGGCCGCGGATAGAGCGTTAGCTCGAATTGGCCCATCCGTATCCGCCGCTTCCTGCGACTGTTGCGAACTGCTGGCTCCTCCGCGATGTTTTTCCAGCGACGCAGCGTTTCCGTCCAGGCTTGGAGATGGGCTGCGCCTTCTTCCCGTGAGCGGAAAGGGAAAACGAGGCGCGTTCGGCCGCGGACCAGCTCCAACTTGTTCTTGGGAATACCGAAGAGCAATGCGTATTCCAGCTCCCACATGACTTTGTCCTCCTGGGCTGGCTTGGGCGGTCTTCTCATCCTCGCGCTACTGTAACCCATTTCTGCTCGCGCGCCGATTGCAGAATCGCGTCAAGCACCAGCTGCGTCCGGTAGGCGTCGCGGAAGTCCGGCATCGCCGGCTTGCCGGTCTCCAATCCCTTGAGGAAGTCGGCCACCTGATGCACGAAGCTGTGCTCGTAGCCGATCTGCAAGCCCGGCACCCACCAGTTGCCCATGTACGGATGATCGCCGTCGCTGACGTGGATCGAGCGCCAGCCGCGCACGATGCCCTGATCGCGGTGATCGAAGTATTGAAGACGATGAAGGTCGTGCAAATCCCAGAAGATCGAGGCATGCTCGCCGTTGATCTCGAAGGTGTACAGCGCCTTGTGGCCGCGGGCGTAGCGCGTCGATTCAAACGACGCCAGCGAGCCGTTGTGGAAACGACCCATGAAAATCGCCGCGTCGTCGATGCCGACCTTCTCGACCTTGCCCGTCAGATTGTGCTTGCGCTCCTTGACGAAGGTTTCCGTCATGGCGTTGACGCTGTCGAGGGCGCCGTTGAGCCAGAGGGCGGTGTCGAGGCAATGGGCGAGCAGATCGCCGGTGACGCCGCTGCCGGCGGCGGCCACGTCCAGACGCCACAACGCCGCGCCGCCCTGCGGCAATTCCGGATTGATCGTCCAGTCCTGCAAGAACTTGGCGCGATAGTGGAAGATGCGGCCGAGCCGGCCCTCGTCGATTAGCTGCTTGGCCAGCGTCACGGCGGGCACGCGGCGATAGTTGTACCACACCATGTTCGGCACTTTCGCCTTTTCGACCGCCTCGACCATTTGCAGTCCTTCGGGGCCGGTCATCGCCAGCGGCTTCTCGCACAGGATCATCTTGCCGGCCTTCGCCGCGGCGGTGGCGATCTCGGCGTGCGTGTTGTTCGGCGTGCAAATGTCGATGAGGTCAATGTCCTTGCGTTCGAGTAGCTTGCGCCAGTCGGTTTCGATCGATTCGTAGCCCCAATTGTCGGCGAACGACTTGGCCTTGTCGGCGCTGCGGGCGCAGATCGCCTTGAGGACTGGTCGATATTGCAGGTCGAAAAAGTGGTTTACGGTCGCATAGGCGTTCGAGTGGGCCTTGCCCATGAAGCCGTATCCGATCATGCCGACGTTCAGCGGTTTGCTCATGTTGGAGATCCTTGGTTGTTATTTAGGTTTGGTTGGCGAGGAATTGGGGACAGCGAAGTGGTCGTAGACTTCCTTCGCCACGCGGGCGCACAGCAAATTGCCGGCGTTGTCCGACCGCCAGCGGCGATCCTTGTTGTGGGTCGTCAGCACGCAGACAGCGACGATGCCGGCCGGCGTGTGGATCAGTCCGGCGTCCGTCCGGGTGTCGCTCGTCGAGCCGTCCTTGTGGAGCACGACCACGTCGGACGGCAGCAGCCGCTTGAACTTGTCCTTGTCCGCGTTCTTGCTCAGGTGATTGAGAACGGCCTGCTTGTAAAACGGCCGCAAGCGATCGCCGGTTTGCAGCTCCGCCAGCAAGCCGACCATCTCGCGCGCCGTGGTCGAGCCGAGTCCATAGCGGCGCGTGCGTGCGGGATCGACGGAGGTTGTCGAGCCGCGGTAGACCTTGGCGTTGATGCGCGTTTCGGGAAAGCCCCATTGCTTCATGCGTTCGTTAACCGACTTGATGCCGACGCGATCGAGGACGAGATTGGTGGCCGTGTTGTCGGAGAACGCGATCATCAGCCGGGCGGCGTCGCGGATCGAGAATTCGGTCCCGTCGCTGAAATGCTCGGTGAGGATGCCGCTGCCGGGCACCTTGTCGGCGGCACGCAGGGTGACGCGATCGGTCAGCTTGAGCTTGCCTTCCTGGGCCTGCTGATACAGGTCGATCAGCACGGCGATCTTGATAAGGCTGGCCGTCGGCATGACCTCGTCGGCGTTGTGGTAATAGCTCTCGCCGGTTTCCAGGTTTTTCACGGCGAGGGCGACTTTGCCCTGGTGAGCTTTCACCAGCGGCGCGAGCCGGTCTTCGAGAGAAAGGGATGAGAGATCGGCAGCAAGAAGGCTCGTCAATAGCAGTATCACAGACGCTTGCATGAGGTTGATTCCCTCTATCGATCAGCGCCGCGGCCGGCGCGGATCGGTTCGACTGAAGATTCGCTTAAGCGGAATGCTAAGACCGGGAAGGACGTCCCCTCCGTCAAGACTCTGGTTTTTGCCAATGCGTTTCTTCTCGTCGGTGGAGGTGTAAATCTCCGCCGTTTGCGTTTTGGGGTAAAGCAACCAAACCATAGCCGTCCCCGACTGGAAATAATCGCGGAGCTTTCGTTCCATCTCCCGCAGTGTGTTTTTTTTGCTTAACACTTCCACCGCCAGGTTCGGAACCACCTCAGCGATGGCCTTCTCGGAGACGCGCTCGCCAGGCCAGCTCGCCCAGGAAATAAAAGACACATCGGGGATGCGAACTCGTCCGGGAAACAGCCGGAGCATACCGTCCGCCCCCAGAACCGTACCGAGATCTTGCTCCTCGACATAAACCCAGAGCAAGTGCCCGAGATAGGAAGCGAACAGGGATTCCGGGGTGCCCACGACTTTCTCCACGAGAACACCATCGACTAGCTCACAAAGACGGCGTTTCGGTCCATCCCGTAGAGCGAGAACGTCCTTCTCGGTTGCGGTGCCCAGCGGCGGCTGCAGGAGAATGCGCTCCAAGGGGATGCCGCCGAGCTGCTCCATCAGCTCGGCGAGATTGTCGAACTTCGGTTGCTTGGAGGTTGTGGTCGCCATCGGTCCTCCTTTCCGACGTTAAAGACAAAGCCATCACGATCCATACTTCCTGCGCATCTTCTCCAGGAACTGCTTGCTGTCGGCGGTGACGTCCCAGGCGTGCGGCCAGAAGCACAGATCGACGCACCACCAATCGTTGGGCACGCCGGCTTCATTGATCGCCGGCAGCAGCTTCTCGAAATCGAGCTGGCCGGTGCCGAAGGGATTGTGCGTGCTCGTCTGATGCTCGTTGAGCGAGCCGTCCGAATCGATCAGATGGACGTGTGTTATCTTGCCCTTGAGCTTTTGCAGCAATTCCAGGGCTCCGCCGGGCAGCGTCTCTTTCTCGCCCGTCTGATTGGCGGCGACGGCGGCGCACATGTGAGCGTGGCAGGTGTCGTACAGGACGCCGAAGTTCGGATTGCCCCTGGCCCGCACACCCTCGACAATTTGCAGCACTTCCGACGGCTTGTTGAAGACGAAGCCCGGCTCGAACTCGAAGGTCACGTTCATGCCGTGGTCGGCGGCGATCTTGCTGCACTTGTCCCAGACGTTGATGAGCCGTTCCATGCCGACCTTCGGATCCATCTTCGCGGTCTGAAAGAAGTCCGGCGGCTCGACGGTATCGACACGAATGGTTTTGATACCGAGATCCGAGGCGAATACCGTGAAGCCCAGAAACGCCGACACGTAGGGAATGGGCGCCTCGTCAAGGATTGACGGCCCCGGCTTCTTGAAGCTCCACAGATCGACGGCGATGCCGGACAGCTCCAGGCCGTGATCGGCGACTTCTTTTTTCAGCGCCAGCCGCGAGGCTTTGGTCGGATGGGACAGCGGTGTGGGGTGCATGCCGAAGCTGCCCAGCTCGACGCCGTCGTAGCCGAGGTGCTGCAATTTGTGCAGGATCTCGTGGAAGTCGTTGGTCGGCTTCTCCTGGTTGAAGATGTAAGCCCAGCTGCCGATAGAGAGTTTCTTTTTCATGGTTGCTCCTTGAGTCGTAGACACAGGTTTCGTAGCCCTATCATACGGAGCGCTCTGCTTGACGGCTGGATAATACCGCACTGGTGGGACCGGCGTCTCGCCGGTCTTCTTGGTGTGGGACCGGCGTCTCGCCGGTCGGATGGTGGCAATGCACTTCTCCTTGAACCGTTTGTATCAAATCTTCCGCGTCCGAGCTGGGCCAAGCAGAAAACATTATCCGTATCCACTTGTTGAGAAAAGCTCGGGCCGAGTAAGATGGGTTGGTTCGCCAAGTGGGGCACCCTTCAAAGCCTCGTCATTTCTGAAGTGAATCGACGCGTTCGCTGAACGCTAGCGAAAACGGTGCGTACCGTGCCGAGGGAGGAATTCCATGTCCCGATCGTTGTTTGACTACGCATCCCTGCTGGCCCAGCAAATTTTCCGGCGCGCCGCGAGTACGCCTCGGTCGGGTCGCGGCACGAGGGAACGGCTGACGCTCGAAGCCCTTGAGGAGCGGACCCTGCTTTCCGCCTTCCCCGTCGAAGCCCTCGTTGCTTCCTCTCTGACGAGGATAGAGCAGTATGTGGGTCAGGAGTCCATGAATACCATCCGCGGCTTTGAAGCAACGCTGGCGACGCTGCGGGGGAGCATCGATATTCTCGAGTATCAACTCCTGTCCGCGGCCTCCGGCGTCGAATCGGCGCTGCAAGGGATGGTCCAACAGTTGATGGAGCAAGACCTGTTCTCGACATCCGCCCAGGGCAGTGAGAGCGGGCAATCCTCCTCGATGTATTCCGCGCAAAATGGACAGCAACAGAACATCGGACAAACCCCCAACGTTCAGCCGATGGCAACGTCTGGGGCACTTCTGGCGAGCGCAAACGGTCTGGCTCCCGCGGGGACGGCGGGGCAGCCGGGCGGATTCAGTCCGCAACAGATCAGCCAGGCCTACGGCTTCAATCAGATCTATTTCGACAACGGCACCATCAAGGGCGACGGCAGCGGGCAAACCATCGCCATCGTCGATGCCTACAATCAGCCGAATATCACCGGAGATCTACAGGCCTTCGACACGATGTACGGGCTGCCCGCGCCGCCGAGCTTCACCGTGGTCAACCAAACCGGCGGCAGCTCCCTGCCGGCCGCCAATACCAATTGGGGTATGGAGGAGAGCCTGGACGTGGAATGGGCGCATGCGATGGCGCCGGGAGCCAACATCGTGCTCGTCGAGGCCAATAGCGATAGTTATTCCGACCTTATGACCGCGGTGAATTATGCCCGCAATCAACCGGGCGTCTCGGTAGTCTCGATGAGCTGGGGCAGTAGTGAGTTCTCCGGCCAAACCTCTTTCGATAGCGACTTCACCACGCCGAGCGGCCACAACGGTGTCACCTTCGTCGCTTCCACCGGCGATTCGGGATCGTCGGGCGCGCCGGAGTATCCTTCTGTTTCTCCCAACGTGTTGGCCGTTGGCGGCACGCAGCTGAGCACCAATAGCGCGGGAGATTACCAAAGCGAGACCGCCTGGAGCGGCAGCGGCGGCGGCATCAGTGCCTACGAATCGCAGCCGAGCTATCAGAACGGCGTGGTCCCGCAAACCAGCACCATGCGCAGCGAGCCCGACGTGGCCTACAACGCCTCGTCCGGCTCGCCCTACGCCGTTTACGATTCCTCCGGATACGGCGGCTGGATCGAGGTGTACGGCACCAGCGCCGGCGTACCGCAGTGGTCCGCCCTGGTAGCCATCGCCGATCAGGGGCGCGCCTTGCAGGGCGAAGGCACGCTCGACGGTCCGTCGCAAACGCTGCCGGCGCTTTATCAAATGCCGAGCAGCAATTTCCACGACATCACGACCGGGAGCAATGGTGCTTACTCGGCCGGGCCTGGCTATGACCTGGTGACTGGCTTGGGAACGCCGATCGCCAACCTCGTCGTCAGCTCCCTGGTTGCGTATGACTCGTCCTACTGGCAGCCGGTGAATTTGAACAGTTATTACAATCAGGAGGGAATTGCCAGCCAATCGTTCAGCGGCGGCGGCCTGGACGGCAACGGCGACGCCCTGGTAGTGGCGGCGAACATCGATTGGCAGGGAAACCTGATCCCTCTCGGTCCGCAGAACAGCAACAACGTCGTCAGCAGCAGCGGGCAGACCATCACTCTGCCGGCCGGCTCCTATTCATCGCTGACCATCCTGGCCGAAGCGGTCAACGGCGACCAGCTCAATGAGCCGTTCACCGTTACCTACACCAATGGCTACTCGCAAACCTTCTATCAATCGCTGACCAATTGGTTGTCCTACCCCAATTATCCCTACGAGCAGCGGGCGGCCGAGATGAGCTACTACCGGACCTCCAACGGTACCTTGATCGCCGGGCCGGTCTACATGTCCGCTTTCGAGCTGCCCCTCATTAGTACTCTCCAGGTCAAGAGCATCACCCTGCCCAAGGACAGTAATGTAAAAGTGCTGGGGATGTCCCTATATCATGATGTCGCTCCTGGACAGTCTGTGAATTTGAGCGGTTATTACAATCAGTTGGGCATTGCCAGCCAATCGTTCAGCGGCGGCGGCCTGGATGGCAACGGCGACGCCTTGGTAGTGGCGGCGAACATCGATTGGCAGGGAAACCTGATCCCTCTCGGTCCCCCGAACGCCAACGATGTCGTCAGCAGCAACGGCCAGAGCATCACGCTGCCGGCCGGCTCCTATTCGTCGCTGACCATCCTGGCCGAAGCGGTCAACGGCAATCAGCTTCAGCAGCCGTTCACCGTCACCTACACCAATGGCTACTCGCAGACCTTCTATCAATCGCTGACCAATTGGCTGTCCTTCCCGAGCTATCCCTACGAGCAGCGGGCCGTGGAAATGAACTACTATCGCAACGCCGACGGCACGGAGAGTGCGGGGCCTGCCTACATGTCCGCCTTCGTTTTGCCCCTCAGCTCCGGCCTCCAGGTCAAGAGCATTACCCTGCCTAAGGACAGCAATGTAAAAGTGCTGGGGATGCTGCTCGACTGAACGATGCGCAACTTTTCTCGAAGTCGTTTTTCACCAGTCATTCTCCAGTGTTTCGCCGCCGTTGCGCGTGATGGCGGCGCGAAGGCTCGTTTCGCCGATTTTCCGTGAGAGAAAACGAACTGAGCCATCGGCAAGGGCGATGCGGAATCCATCGCGGAAAAGCGGATCGAGACGCGGCAACGGATCTTCGGCATCGTAAGGAATATCTTCGGGCTTGGCCCACGGCACCGGCAGCCCCGCCTCTACAATCAATATCGTGTTCGACGTGCCGTCCGGGAAACATTCCTCGTTGAATTTCACGCCCTTCTTTTCCTCGAAGGGCGTTCCCTTGCCGACAAAAACGTGGCAAACCGTGTGATAGGCGGGCATCCGCGATTTCTTGCCTGGCGGCGGCGCATACGTCCCCGGCATGCGCTCCAGCAGCGGCAGATTGTGGGGACTGTCCCACGGCTCATCGAGATGGAATTGCTTGTAGAGATCTTGCTGCTCGATGTGGGGAAGCAGCAGCACGCGCCAGCTGTAAAGAGGCTGACCATGTTCGCCGTACACGACGGCGGGCGGCAGCCGGCCATGCGCATCGTGGTAATTATGCATGGCCAGGGCCAGTTGTTTCAGCGTTCAGGTGGCGCGATCGGAGGCTTCGCGGACGCGCTCGATGAAGCTGAAAACGAGGCCGCCAGCGACGAGAACGGCAAACAAACCCACGGAAATGAGAGCTGCTCGGCGGCTTTTTTTGTTGCGGGATCTCGCGTCGGGCTCGGACATTTTCGCGCTCCGAAGAATGATGGAATGTGTCGTATTCCCTGGATTATCGTCGCGTTGAGGGGAGCTTGCAAACGTGCGGCGGCGGAGCGACGCCGAGTCTCCGCCGACCGCCGCGCCTCGATCATTTACTCTCTGCCGAGGTCTGTTCGACCGCCCACCAAACCATATCGGTGATCGGCGGCTTGACGCCGAGGCGGCCGAGCTTCGAGGCAATCTGGCCGCGATGATAGGTGGCGTGATTGACGACATGGCGATAGGCCACCCAGTAGGGAAACCGGCGCTCGTTGCCGCGCGGATCGCGCGTGATCCAGATCGCCGCCAGCTTTCCCGCCGTCGCTGCGGCCACCAGTTGATCGAAAGCATCGTGCCCCTGAGCCAGCAGCCGCACCGCGTCGTCGAGGGTCGGTACTTCGGTTTCGGCCGGCAGCGCGGTGACGTTCTCGTCGCGGAGCCGGCAGGCCCACAGCCAGGTCGCGCCGGCGATGTGGACCAGCGACGAACGCACCGACGCCCAGCCTGGCACTACCTCCTGCGTGTACTGCTCCGGCGTCAATTGCCGAATCGCCGCCACGATCCGATCGTCGGCCCAGCGGTTGTAAGCGTGCAGCGCGAACAGGTCATCGTTCATCGGTAAGTCGCTCCTCTCACAAGTTTTGTTTTCCCAACGGCATCTTATTCGATCCCCAGCCTCCGTGCCATTGACGGCTTGCCACGGCGAGCGTCCACCATAGGACAATCAACGATCGCTCTACCAAGCGCGAAGCCGCAAGCGGCTTGCTTACCCTGGGGACCATGCATGAAGGCCCTCGTCAAACGCAAGGCGGAGCCGGGATTGTGGCTCGAAGACGTGCCGCAGCCGGAAATCGGTATCAATGACGTTCTTATCCGCGTGCTGCGCACCGGCATTTGCGGCACCGATGTCCACATCTGGAAATGGGACGATTGGGCGCGAAAAACCATTCCCGTGCCGATGGTCGTCGGCCACGAGTTCGTCGGCGAGGTCGTGGATACCGGCTCCAACGTGGCCGACTTTCATCGCGGCGAGATCGTCAGCGGAGAGGGCCACGTCGTTTGCGGTTTATGTCGCAATTGCCTGGCGGGGCGACGCCATCTGTGCAAGAACACGCGCGGCGTCGGCGTCAATCGTCCCGGCGCCTTCGCCGAGTACATCTCCCTGCCCATGACCAACGTTTGGCACCACGATCCCTCCATCGATCTTGACGTGGCCGCCATCTTCGATCCGTTCGGCAACGCGGTGCATACGGCCCTGTCGTTTCCGGTGCTCGGCGAGGACGTGCTGATTACCGGCGCGGGACCGATTGGCGTCATGGCCGCGGCGGTGGTGCGCCACGCGGGGGCGCGCTACGTCGTCATCACCGACGTGAACCCGTATCGTTTGGAGCTGGCCCGCAAGATGGGCGTGACGCTGGCGCTGGACATCCGCGAAATGAGCATCGCCGAGGCGCAGAACAAGCTCGTTATGAAAGAGGGGTTCGACGTTGGCCTGGAGATGTCCGGAAATTCCGCGGCGTTTCGCGACATGCTGGCCAACCTGTGCCACGGAGCCAAGGTCGCCATGCTCGGCATTCCCGAAAAAGAGATGGCCATCGACTGGAACCTGGTCGTCTTCAACATGCTAACGATCAAGGGCATTTACGGACGCGAGATGTACGAAACGTGGTACAAGATGACGGTGATGCTGCAAAGCGGCCTCGACATTCGGCCGGTCATCACGCATCGCTTCCATCACACGGAGTTTCGGAAGGGATTCGACGTGATGATGTCAGGACAATCGGGGAAGGTGATCCTCGATTGGAGGGACTCCCGCACAAGAAAAGATCCTGGTTAGCG
>Ga0335075_10004382_pt1 | contig 22113 bp, 20 predicted proteins | sample Lox_Sample_24_FD_206723 | JGI IMG/M metagenome (GOLD analysis project Ga0335075, IMG submission 206723) | Soil microbial communities from Loxahatchee National Wildlife Refuge, Florida, United States - Lox_Sample_2.4 | ecosystem: Environmental > Terrestrial > Soil > Wetlands | place: USA...
GTGCAAGCGGTGGATCGAAGCCGCGAGGTCAGCCTCCTCGTTGTACACCGGCACGACGACGTCCAAGACAGGAACGCCGCACTCGGCGGCGACCAGTGCGGCGTTGGGACGGCGGGCGAAATCCTCGTGGGCCGCGTCACCAAGCACTTCAATAATGGTCATGCTGCAATCCTGTTGCGCGGGTCTGAGATTCGAGTGGGGCGAAGCTATGTACGCGCTGTGAGCGGTTAAACACCTGGTAGCGGGTTTAGGCCGCTACCCGTCGGCGGTCAGCGGCAACCGAACGGTGAAGTCGGTGTGGCCCGGCGCGCTGTCCAGCGTGATTGTGCCGTGGTGGGCTTTGACCACCGCCGAGACGATCGCCAGGCCAAGGCCGGTACTGCCCCCTTTACGGGATCGCGAGGTGTCGCCACGAGCGAACCGCTCGAACACCTCTGACTGCAGCTGCTCGGGGATGCCGGGCCCGTTGTCGACCACGCTCAGCACAGCATGCGTGGTATCGGAGGCCAACCGCGTGGTCACGACGGTGCCCGGCCCGGTGTGCACGCGGGCATTGGCCAGCAGATTGGTCACCACCTGATGCAGCCGGGCGGCATCGCCATAGACCATCACCGGCTCGTCGGGCAAGTCGAGCTCCCACCGGTGATCCGGCCCGGCGACGTGCGCATCGCTGACCGCGTCGACGGCCACTCGGGACAGATCCACCGACTCGCGTTCCAGTGGTCGCCCGGAGTCCAGTCGGGCAAGCAGCAGCAGATCCTCAACCAGGTGGGTCATCCGCTCGGTTTCGGATTGCACGCGCTTCATCGCATGTGCCACCCCTTCGCCGTCGTCGCGCACTCGTTGCGCCAGCTCGGTGTAACCGCGGATCGCGGCGAGCGGGGTGCGCAATTCGTGACTGGCGTCGGCGACGAACTGGCGTACCCGCGTCTCGCTGGCCTGCCGTGCCGACAACGCGGCCGCGATGTGGTCGAGCATCCGGTTCACCGCCGAGCCGAGCTGCCCCACTTCGGTGCGCGGGTTGGCGTCCGCCTCGAGCACCCGCACTGGCAGCGCGACTTCGCCGCGGTCCAGCGGCAGATCGACGACCTCGCCCGCGGTCTGCGCGACGCGGCGCAGCGGCGCCAGCGCTCGCCGAATGATCACGATGCTGGCCGTCGTGGCGGCCGCCACGGCGATCACGATGACGATCACGAAGATCAGCAGAACGCGGATCATCGTGGCGTCGACATTGGACAGCGACAGGCCGGTGATGATGATGTCGCCGCCCTGCCGGGCGGGCGCGGCGATGAGGCGATAACGGCCCAGGCCGTTGAGATCTCGAGTTACCGGCCTTCGGTTGATCGGGATCGCGCCCAGTTGGGCCTTGGCTGCGTCGCTCAACGCGGCGCGGCCACCGGCGGTGGTCAAGTATCCGGCCTCGATCGCTCCGCCGGTGTCGATCACGGCCGCGACCATTCCGGCCGGTTGGCCCGGAGCGTCCAGGAAGACCGGACCCGGGCCGGGTCGCGGGAACGGCCGTAGGTGATGCCGCCACGGCGCAGACGGCGGCTCACCGAGTATCCGCACCGACCGATGCGAGGCATCCTGCAGTTCAGTGTCGAGCTGTCCAACCAGGTATCGGTACAACGCGAGCTCGGTCACCGCGCCGATTCCGACGCACACGATCGCGAGCACCATCACCTGCCCGATCAGCAGCCGTAGCCGAAGGGACCAAGTGCGGCCCATGCTAAGGGGCCGGCTTGAGTACGTAGCCGGCGCCGCGCAGGGTATGGATCATGGGCTCGCGCCCGCTGTCGATCTTCTTGCGCAGATACGAGATGTACAGCTCGACGATGTTGGACCGGCCGCCGAAGTCGTAACTCCACACCCGGTCCAAGATCTGTGCCTTGCTCAATACCCGCTTGGAGTTGCGCATCATGAATCGCAGCAACTCGAACTCGGTGGACGTCAACGAGATCGGCTCGCCGGCACGGGTCACCTCGTGGCTGTCCTCGTTGAGCACCAGATCACCGACGACGAGTTGCGCGCCGCTGTCCTCCGTCGTCACGCCGGTGCGCCGCAGCAGCGCCCGCAGCCGCAATACCACTTCTTCCAGGCTGAACGGTTTGGTCACGTAGTCGTCGCCGCCGGCGGTAAGGCCGGCAATGCGGTCTTCCACCGCATCTTTGGCCGTCAGCAGCAGCACCGGCAGCTGCGGATTCTGTTCGCGCAGTTTGCGAAGCACATCGAGCCCGCTCATGTCGGGCAACATCACGTCGAGGACAACCACGTCGGGCCGCTGCGACCGGGCGGATTCCAGCGCCGCCGCACCATCGCCGGCGGTGGCGATGTTCCAGCCCTCATAACGCAGCGCCATCGACACCATCTCGGCGAGGACGGCTTCGTCGTCGACCACCAGAACATTGATCGGGTTCCCGTCGGCACGGCGCATAACGACCCGCTCGACGGGTGCATGGGGTTGGCTCACAACTCCAAAGTATCCGCAGCGCGATGAGTCGCTGCTATGGCAACCCTATGTGTCGGCTGTGGACTTCCCAGGCGGCAGCTTTGGGGATCAGTACCAGTATCGGCGACCGGCAACCGGTCGGCCGACCGCACCAAGAATCCACAGCACCGCGCCAATGATTACCAGAATCCACCCGATGGTAATCAGCAGTGGCACTGGCAGCACATAACCGAGTACGAGCAGGATGATTCCGAGGACGATCATGACGACTCCATTCCAGATGTTTGGGTGCGGGTTTCCCCGCTGATTGGCGTCAGTACCAATAGCGCCGGCCGGCGACCGGACGGCCGACGGAGCCCAGAACCCACAACACCGCACCGATCACCAGCAAGATGATGCCGATTGTCGATAGGACAGGCACCTTGAGGAAAAATCCCAATACCAGAAGGATGATGCCCAAGACAATCATGACGTCTCCATTCCAATCAGGTGGTCGATGTCGATGGCAGGCATCGAACTGGGTTGGGGCAAATGACAATCGGTCACCTTTGGGTTGACACCCGCATAATTCAGCGGACCGACGAGCACAGTGACTGCGATGGTGCCCAATGAGGCACAATTTTGGTCAGTATTCTTCAAATAGTCTCGCTGGAATGCGGCTATCACGCCGATCACCAACCAGACCACCACAACCGCACCGATCAAACCTCCGCCACGCATCCTCGCCTCCATCAATGTCGGAGCAAAAAACGTCGGGCAAACAGCCCAGCCGGGATACCCGCGCTGACAGGTGCTCAAACATCGTAGTTCTACACAGGCCTAACAGAGCGACAGCCGCGATAGGCCGCAGCGCCCCGATTAGCACTGCGATACAGAAGTATCCGCCGACTATGGTGGCCTAATCTGGCGGCTCCTGCGGCGCGGGCGTGACCCGCTCCGGCTCCTCGGCGGGTGTCAGCCGGTCCGGCGGCTCTGCTGGCGTAACCGGTTCGGGCGTCTGCGGCGCGGGCGGCTCATGCTCTAACGCGGTATGCACGTGGTGTCTCCTCCGCTAGTGGTGAACAGGCTGCCTACCCGTCGCTTGGCGGATCGAAACGAGAACCTATTTAGCAGAACATCCAAATCCATTGCGCACCAACGACCCTTTAGAGTTAGAGCCGTTGCGCAGATACGAACACGGTTGGCGGCAGTATGTCGTCGCCAGGGACGGTGCGTCCATACCGGGCCAGCATCTCGCCCATCGTGATCGCCGACGCGTCCCAACCGTGATCACGCAGCCATTCGGTCACGTCGGTACGTTCCTCGGGGTACCACAGGTCTTCATCGGCGGGCACCTGGGTGTCGAGCACCCGGGCTGCCGCGGCGCGCAGGCGATGCGATTGTTCACGCTGACGGGCCAACCGCTCGGGATCCAGCGCGCAGTCTGCGGGTGCGTTGGCAGCCAGCCAACTACCGGACGGACTCAACGCCAGGATACGCTCGAACAGCAGATCCTGGGCCCGCGCCGGCAGGTAACGAAGTAGCCCCTCGGCCGACCATGCGGTCGGTCGAGATGGGTCAAAGCCCGCTTCCTGCAACGCTGTTGGCCAGTCCTGCCGCAAGTCGATCGCCACGCTCACCAAGCTCGACGTCGGGTGTGCGCCGCGGCGCTGCAGGGTGGTCGATTTGAAATCCAGGACCTTGGCCTGATCCAGCTCGTACACGGTGGTCCCGTCGGGCCATGGCAGCCGCCACGCGCGCGCATCCAAGCCGGCTGCCAGGATCACCACCTGTCGAACGTCCGACGCCGCCGCGCTGAGGAAGTACTCGTCGAAAAACGCTGTGCGCACGGCCATGAAGTCGATCATCACCTGCAGGTGGGCCAGCAGCTCCACGTCATCCGTCAGCTCGGCCGCCTTGGTGGGATTCGCCATCAGGCTCCACATGCCATGGCCGGCCGCCTCCAGAAATGCCCGCGCGAACGGATCACGGATGAGCGGGTTGTCGCTGTCGGTTTCCGCGGCGCGAGCCGCGGCAACGCCGAGGGCGGTCGACCCGACACTCTCGGTGATGTCCCAGGAATCGTTGTCGGTCCGCGGCATCGTTATTCCTCTCATCGGCCAGCCAGCACCGGACAGTACGCCGCCTGACTGAGAGGCGCCTGGGCGCGATTTCACCCGAAGCTACCGACGATTCAACGCGCAATCACCGGTGGCGTCATAGCCCGATCCTTGCAGATCCGGCCCTGCGGTAGCTTCACCATCGTGGAGGACCTAGAAACCCTGGCGGCCCTGGCCAGGTGGATGTCGCAGCAGGGGCTAGGCGACGGCCCGGTGGACCACGTTTCGAAGATCAGCGGCGGAACGCAGAACATCATGTTGCGGTTCAACAGGTCAGGTCGGCCATACGTGCTGCGGCGCGGGCCCAAGCATCTGCGTCCACGCAGCAATGTGGTGATCATCCGCGAAACCCGGGTGCTGGCCGCGCTCGCCGGCACCGACGTCCCGCATCCGCACCTGATCGCCAGCTGTGACGACCCCGGCGTGCTCGGCGATGCGGTCTTCTATCTGATGGAACCCGTCGACGGGTTCAACGCCGGCGAAGAGCTGCCCGCGCTGCATGCCGGCAACCCCGCTGTGCGGTTCAGGATGGGACTGTCGATGGCCGATGCGCTGGCCAGGCTGGGCGCCGTGGACTACCTGGCCGTCGGGCTCGGCGATTTCGGTAAGCCAGATGGCTTCCTGGAACGCCAAGTGCCGCGCTGGCTTTCGGAGCTGGAATCGTATCGGGAGTTCGAAAACTATCCCGGACCCGACATTCCCGGGGTCGACGATGTCGCCAAGTGGCTTGAACAACGTCGGCCGTCGGTGTGGACGCCGGGCATCATGCACGGCGACTACCATGCCGCCAACGTGATGTTCTCTCGCGCCGGTCCTGAAGTCGTCGCGATCGTCGATTGGGAGATGTGCACCATCGGCGACCCACTGCTGGACCTGGGCTGGCTGCTGGCCACCTGGCGGCAGTCCGACACATCCAGCGCGTTCGGCGGCACCCTCTTCGAGATCGGCGGATTGGCCGACACTTCCGACCTGGTGGAGGAATACGCCCGCAACACCACTCGCGACCTCTCGCACATCACCTGGTACACCGTGCTGGCGTGCTTCAAGCTCGGCATCGTGCTGGAGGGCACGCTGGCGAGGGCTTGCGCCGGCAAGGCACCCAGGGAAGTCGGCGAGTTACTGCATGCGGCCACCGTGCGTCTGTTCGAGCAGGCACTGACCCTGATGGAGAGCGCATGATCGATTTCGACATCCCCCCGCGGAAACCGGGACTCCTGACGTTTTAGGCGCCCAAGCGTTGTGGTTGATCGCCCGCGCCGCTACGACGGCCCGACCGAGGTGCACAAGTACGCAATCGCCCGTCAGGTGCTGCGGTCGTAACGTCTTTACCGCTAGTTTTTCGGCGGCGCGGCCACTGCGATCAATGCCTCGTCCAGCGTCGGGTACAACGAGATGACTTGGTCGAGGCCGGTCAACTGTATCGGTCTGCTTGTCGCCGGATTGTTGGCCACTACCGCGACCTGAGCAGATTTGCTGAGTCTTTTTTGGGTGGCCGCCAGGATCCGAAGCCCTGCCGATGCCATGAATCTCACTCCGGAAAGTTCAATGACCAGAACCGGCGGATCATCGTCAAGCGCGCCCGCGATCGCCGCCTCAAAAGCCGGCGCGGTGCTCAAATCAATTTCGCCGCCGATACTTACCACGGCGACCCCCTCGCGATGAGCGACGGAGGTGGTGATCGGGTCCGCAGCTGACAACAGCGGCCATCCTTTGTGTGGCGTCCTATCGCGGCTGGCGGACCCGGTGCCGAACCTGTGCCGCCGTCGCAAACTAGCGGAAATATTACTTCAACTCCTCGTCCGGCGAGGCTCGGTTACTCTTGGCGCGGGGCTTATGCCCGCTGCGGAGAGCCGGGAGGTTCAATGTCGGATCAGTCGACGGATTTTTCGGGAACCGGCGTCGTCAATCAGACGCCGCCGATCTCGAGTGCAGGTTTGTTGCTACCACAGCTGGTGCAGCACTTGCGCCAGAACCGAACGGCTTTGCGCGAGGAATGGGCCCGCCGGATCACCGCGGCCGAGCTGCTGACCGCGATGACGCCGGAGGAGCTGTTCTCCGAGGCCACCGCCGTTTACGACAACTACGTCGAGGTGCTCGAGACCGGTAGCGTCGAGGCGTTGCAGGCCTACGCACGCGACCTGTCGGAACGCATCATCCCGCGGGGCGTGGAAACGGACGAGGTGCTCGGTATCGTCCTGCTGCTGCGCGACGTTCTCGCACGCTCGCTGTTCGAGAAGTACCAGACCGACTTCGAGATGCTCAACCGCGTTCTGGACGCCTACGAGCCGGCGGCCAACCGTATCGCCAACACCGTGGGCGTCAGCTTCGTCCAAGAGCGCGAGCGCATCATCCGGCAGCAGCAGGAGGCCATCCGCGAGCTGTCCACGCCGGTGCTGCAGGTCCGCGAACAGTTGCTGATCTTGCCGATCATCGGTGTTCTGGATAGCCAGCGCGCCCGGCAGGTCACCGAGCAATTGTTGAGGGCTATTCGTGCCAACCGGGCCAAAGTTGTCGTCATCGACATCACCGGTGTGCCCACCATCGACTCCACCGTGGCGAACCACCTGGTACAGACCGTCGACGCGTCGGGCCTGATGGGCGCCAGCGTGATCATCACCGGCCTGTCTTCGGAGATCGCGCTGACGCTGGTGACGATCGGACTCGATCTTTCCAAGATGAACGCAGTCGGCGACCTGCAGGGCGGTATCGAAGAAGCCGAACGCCTGCTGGGTTACGAGGTAACTCGCACCGGCGAGACGAGCGGCTAACAGTAATTCGTTGAGAGCTAACCAGAGCGCGCCATGCCAGTACCGATCCTGAAGCAGGGCCCGATCCTCATTGCCACGGTGCAGGCCGCACTGACCGATTCAGACACCGAACGACTGCGCTACGACCTGATGGAGCGGGTCAGCCGCTTCCGCGCACAGGGCATTATCGTCGACGTCACCGCCATCGACGTCATGGACTCGTTCGCCGCCCGTTCGCTGCGCACGATCGCGCACATGACCCGGCTACGTGGCGCCGACACCGTGATCGTCGGCCTGCAGCCCGAGGTAGCGTTTGCCATGGTCCAGCTGGGGCTGATGTTCGACGACATGTACACGGCGCTGGACCTGGAAGAAGGCCTGTCGCTGCTCAATAGACAACTGGGGCTGGGAAACCCGATCGGACTCGACGGTGGCGGATGACGTCGTCGTCGATGTCGGCAACCCCGACGACATCGTCGCGGCACGTCAGGCGGGCCACCAGATGGCCCGCAAGCTGGGTTTCTCGTTAACCGATGTCACGATGATCGCCACGGCGATTTCGGAAGTCGCCCGCAACATCACCAGCTACGCCGGTTACGGGGCCATTCGGGTTGCGGTGCAAGACCGGGAGGGCCGGCAGGCGCTGGTCGTGCGGGCCGAAGACGATGGTCCGGGCATTGCCAACATCGAACGGGCTATGGAGGACGGCTTTTCGACGGGGCGCGGGCTGGGGCTCGGCTTGCCCGGCGCACGCCGACTGATGGACCGTTTGATCGTGGAGTCCACGCCGGGTCGGGGGACAATTATCGAGATGTGGAAGTGGATTCCGCACAATGTCTGAGCACGGTTGGCTGGGTCCGATCGAATGGGCAGGCAAGTCGCGCCCGAGGCCGGGCGAAAATATTTGCGGCGACCGGCTGATCGCCGTCGACGTCAACGGTACCGGCGCCCTCGTGGGTGTGTTGGATGGTCTGGGCCACGGCGCCGAGGCGGCCGACGCGGCCAAATGCGGTGTGGATGTGCTCCGGGCTGCCCGTGCCGAGCCGCTCGACGCCCTGGTCCAGCGCTGTCACCGCGCCTTGTCTGGCACCAGAGGGGCAGCGATGACACTGGCGCACATCGATTTCCGCACTGACACGCTGAGTTGGGTGGGAATCGGCAATGTCACCGCCGACCTTGTCGCCAAACACCCTGCCGGCGTCGAGGTGCGGTCTTCGGCGCGTCTGGTCGGCGGCATCGTCGGATACCGGATCCCCGAAACGCTGACAGCGCAGCACGTCCCGATCCGCCCCGGCGATCTGCTCGTGATTGCCAGCGACGGCATCGTCGAAGACCACCTCGACGACATCGACTTCTCCGCATCGTCTCTGTCGATCGCCGACCGGATTCTGCACAAGCATGGCAAAGACAACGACGACGCGCTGGTGCTCGCCGCACGTCACCGAGGCGCGACAGGATGACGCGCGCCAACGACGAAGCGCCCATGACTCACGCTAACGACGATGACGCTGGCGACTTCCACGTCGGGTACGTCAGCGCACTGCGTACCTACCTGGAAGCGCGCGGTGAGGAAGACCTCGCCGTCGGCCACGAGCTCGGCCGGCGGGCCTTGCAAGAAGGCATCAGCGTGCTGGACATCATCGAGAACCACTTCCAGTTGGTCGACGACCTCGCACAGAATTCGGGCTTTGACCGGCCTGCCGCGCTGGGCTTCCTATTGCAGACGCTGGCCCCACTCGATGTCGCGACCCGCGGATTTCTCGACGGCACAAGACGCTACGAGGAACAACGGGCGCGTGCCGAAGATCTTGCCGATCGCGACGAATTCCGCAGCGCACTCGTGAATTCGCTGCAGGAGGGCTTCTTCGTCGCCGATCGAGCTGGCGCGGTCATCGAGATCAACGACGCCTTCACCAAGATCACCGGCTATCCCGCGCACGGCATCCCCTTCCAGTGGCCGCACCCGTGGCTAGTCGACGAGACGGCAGCGCGGCTACAACAAGCCAGGCTCCGCCAGGAAAACCAGGTCCAGTACGAGACCCCGATTCGGCATCGCGACGGCCGGCTGGTGTGGGTGACGTGCAACATCAACCGGGTCACCACGGATGCTGCAGACCGCGAGGTTTACGTCGGCACAATTCGGGACATCACCGCCGAGCGCGCCTTCGCGGCGCGGGAAAGCGCGGTCCTGCGGCTGGCCACAGCCGTCGGCGTGGCCAAAAGTTTGGCCGAGGTGCTCTCGATCACCCTCGACGAGTGCCGCCTCGCGCTCGACGTTCACCGGGTGGTGGCCGCGGTGTGGCCGACAAATGGTGGCGACCCGACAATCCAGGTTGCCGGAGAAAACGCCACATTGCCGTGGCGCCAACTTGATCCGGCGTTGCGCCAGATATTTCAACAGGCTCGTCATCAATTGCCGCTTACCGTGCAGCCGATTTCGTCGCCGGATGACCCGGGCACGTCACGAGGAATCGTCGCGGCCCTCACCGGCAGCGGAGACGTCACATTGTGGCTGGAGCTGCGGGTGGCCCGCCGGGTCAGCGCGGAGGATCGTCTGCTGGTCACCGTGCTCGTCGGCCACCTTGGGTTGGCGATACAGCACGTGCGTCAGTTCGAGACGGCACGTGAAACGTCGCTGACGTTGCAGCACGCGATGCTGGCACCGACCAAGCTTCCGCCCGGCTTCGCGGTTCGCTATGAACCCGCAGTCCCGCCACTCGAGATCGGCGGCGACTGGTATGACGTACTGCGGGTCGGCGACCACCGGATCGGCATCATCGTCGGAGACTGTGTGGGGCGCGGCCTCTCGGCCGCAGCCGTGATGGGCCAGCTTCGCAGCTCCGCGCGAGCGCTGCTACTCACCGGCGCCGAGCCCGCCAAGCTGCTCGAAGAACTCGATGCCGTCGCCGAGCTGATACCGGATGCGTTCTGCACCACCGTTTTTCTGGCAGTCCTCGACACCGAGTCCGGTGAATTCTGCTACAGCTGTGCCGGCCACTTGCCGGCTGTGCTGGCCGTGCCACAATCCGCGCCGACTCTGCTCTCTGACGCTCGCTCAGTGCCGCTGGCTGTGCATCGCAAGGCTTCTCGCCCGCAAACGTCCGTATTCCTGCCGCCCGGCTCGACGTTGATGCTGTACACCGATGGTCTGGTTGAGCGGCGCGAAGTGTCACTCGACGACGGGATCACCCGCGTCACCGGGACGGTAGCGGGTGGGACGAATCTGCCCGTCGATGACATCGCAGATGCTGTGCTCGCCGAGATGGCGCCGCCTGCCGGATACGACGATGACATCGCGATCGTCGTCTACCGGCAACCTTATCCCCCATTGCAGATCGAAAAAGCCGCAGCGGCTGTTCAATTGAGCGATGTCCGACATCAGCTTGCTGATTGGCTGCGATCCGCTGCGGTCCCGGATGGGACGGTCGCCGACATCGTGTTGGCGGTCAACGAGGCGTGCGCTAACAGCATCGAGCACGCCTACCGTGGGCATACACCAGGCAAGGTTCGCGTCGAATGCGAAAATGACGGCGCGCGGGTGCAGGTGAAAATCATCGATAAGGGCTCGTGGAAGCCGGCGCCTTCCGACCCCGGTGTCCGCGGGCGCGGACTACTGCTGATCCGCTCGGTGAGCCACTGGCTCGAGATGGAGTGCACCTCGTCGGGCACCACAGTGAACATGAGCTTCAATTTGCCGGCTGCGACGTCGGCGCAAGCCGGCTGAAAAGGCTCTGGATCTAGGGCAGCACGGTGTGCATCAACATCACGTCGTACGCCGACCACAGCGACAGGTTGAAATACAAGTCCCTACCGGACGACCAGGGATGGATCATCGGCGCGTAAATGCCACCGGGCATCGAGAACGACGACACCAGCGGTTGTTCCGGACTCCACGGTCCTTCCGGGGACGGCGCGGTCCGGCCCACCACATCGTTGCTACCACCGTTGGTGTAGAGCACCAGGTACTGCTTGAGATAGTCGTTGTACTGCGCCGACATTTCTCCCACCGGCCCGGGGAAAATCGGCGTCGCCGCCTTCGGGTCCATCGGAACCCAGCCCTTCCCCTCACCGTTCCAGTACTGGTACTTGGTCAGGTCGGGCACAAAGTTCGGCGGAACTCGGGACAGAAACGCCGGACCGCCGCGTCCGGACGGAGTGCCGAACGAGTAGAGGTAACCATCCTTCCCCTTCATGAACGCGCCCATCTGGAAGTTCTCATTTCCCGGAAAGTACCGGCCTCCGGGAACGGTGTCCGCTGAGGCCAGGCGGATGGTGCCGGGGAAGATGGCCCAGCTCTGGCCATTGTCAACGGATCTCGCGATTCCCGAGTAGTTCGTCGACCATTCGCCGTCGCGGCCCCAGTTCCTGATGGACATGAAGTTCATGTATTGCGTTCTGCCAAGTGAGATCGCGGAGGTCGGAATGATTCCGGTCTCGTGCCCCGCCTTGTGGATGCTGTTGAGGACCTGTTTGGAAAGGCCTGGCGCCCATACCGGTGAGCCGGAGTATTGGTTGTTGGGCACCCCGTCGGCTACGTGGAGTCCGTGAGTCAGATCGCGGTCTTGGCTGCGGAAAAGTACGTTGTACCGCCATTGCTGACCGCGCACGCTGCAATAGCCGAAGGTGTCGCCGAATGCCATCAGGACCTGCCGGCCACCGGGATCGCCGTTGTCCCAGGGGATCCCGAGGTCGGTACCGGAGATACCGAACCGCTCAAGGGTGTGGTTAGGGCTGTTCGGTCCGGTCACGAAGTCGACGAGCGAGGTCGGAGCACCCGCGATCCCGGCGGGAGGAGGCGGTGGTGCCGGCACGGCCTGCGGAACCACCTGATTCGCGTTCGGGGACTGTGGAATGGCACCCGGCGGAGTTGGCCCCGGCGTCACCGCCGCCTGAAGCTGTGCGGGATTTCGAGTAAGCGGTTTCAGGAAAGAAGATATCAACGGACCCAGTTTGGGTAGCGGCGCATGCTCATTGGCGCCTCGAGGCCTGCGCCCCGTCGGCGGCGCGACGACCGGCGCCGGCGCGGGCATCTCCGGAAGCGCGGCGGGGGCCGGGACGTTCGCCTCCGGGGCTGTGCACGGCGTGGCGAACGCTGGCGGTGCCAGGCCGATCGGAACAACGAGTCCGACGACGGCTGCCGACGCCACCGATACAGAAAACATTCGACGAATCGCCGACATGTCCCACCTTTCCAGGGGCGAGCCGTCGCATTGACGTCCGCAGTTGGCTTATGTGACGATAGTGGTCAATGTGGCCGATGTTGCCGCTGGTACATCAATAGGTATGCATCCGTGACCGTGTCGCAACCCGGGCAGTCGACCGGGAAGCGCCCTTAGGCGTTGCGCGCTTGACCTGGGCCGGCAGCCCCTACGACGGGATCCGATCACCCTGCGGCGCTCGGCCGCCCGCGATGTCCGTTCGCGGCTGGTTTCGCCCGATCTCCGCCGTCGTTTTTTCGCTTCGTACAGCTGATTATCGTCATCGCACAACAAGTCGATGAATTCCATGCCCGCAACGGTTGTGGCGACACCGAAACTCGCCGTGATGAACTCAGCGTCAGGAAGTGCTCGGAACTGAGTGCGGGAAAGGTCGTCACGGATTCGTTCCGAAAGATTCACGGCGTCGCTATGGGTAACGCGAGGGTTGACGGCTCGAATGGAAAACCGCATCACTTCTTTATGAGGGCTCGACGAGGCGCACCTGAAGCCGGTATCCAGACCACTCTAGGCGCAGTGGGCCAGTAACGGTATGCGGTCCTGCGCTGCCGGCTCGCGCCGCGCGAGTGAGCGTGTCGTACGCAGCCGCCTCGACCGGTTCGGCTAACTCGGGGGTTTGCGCTGCCGGATCCCACTGGATCTTCCCTCCCGGTTGGAGGGGAATCAGCTCCACTGCGGGCCGTCGGCCATCGCCGGCCAACATGAAAACTCCGTTTTGCATGTCAATGGCGCCGGTGAGGGTCACCTCGACCCCACGCAACTCATAGACCTGGTGCACGGTGCGCCGGAATTGATCATGCCAGCGGTCAAGGGCCGGCAGCCCATCGTCTTCCAAATAGACTGTCGCTGTTGATCTGTGGCCATCGGGTATGGGGTCGACGTACTGCACTCCGGCAAGGCCCCGTAGCGCCTCGTTCGCCCCTCCCCAACACGCTGCGATCCCATACGGGCAGATTCCCGATATCCCGGCCACGACGCGGGTGCCATGGGCGGCCGCGCGCACCATGTCGCGCAGAGCGAATGTGTCGTGAGCTGCCCGCCGCGCGGAGGCTGACACGCCAAGAGCAACACCTTCAGGCTCTACGACGAAAGCGTGGGGCCCTGGCGCAAGAGGCGCCGAGATGTGGATGATCGTGGCGATCGACGGAACGCCTTGATTATCCAGGACGAACAGCATGTAGTGCCCTGGCGGGCAGACGTTCGCATTGGGTGGTGCGGTCGCCACAAGGGTTCCCTCCACGATCTGAGAGCAGAGAAAGTTGATGCGCTGGCCGGCGTTAAACGAGTGGGTAACTGACGTCAGGCGGACCAAGCTGACGGTCTCGATTTGCGCTGGATCTGGGGTACCGATTTCGAAGGTGTCGCCGTATTGCACCGAATCCGGCGCCGAGGTGATCTGCGGCCGCGGTCCCTTGAACAGGTAAGGCGGGGAGAAAACCTGGGCGTCGTAGTGTGTGTCCCGCGCGTTGTTGGCGACCTGTTGGGGTGATCCCTCGTTCAAGATGAACTCACCGCCACCGGCGCTGAGAACCCTGCCATCCGGCAACAGGACCGCGGTCGAGTGGTAGCAGCGATCCGTCTGTTCTGCAGCCAACATCGACCACTTGCCGGTCTTCGGGTCCCACAGCTCCGCGATGTGCACCGGCTGGCCCGGTTCGAGATTGTTGAAGGCCGGGTCCGTATGGGGTGCCCCGCCGCCGCGCGTGCCTCCGTTCACCAGTACAGTCCCGTCCGCCAGGATGGTGGCGTTGTGCTGGCGACGCGGAAAATTCATGGAGTCGATTGCCTGCCAACCACGTTGGGCGTGGCTCAGATCAATCGTTTCGCCCTTCGCAGTCGGCGGGCTGCCCCCGCCGACAAAAACAACTTTGTCGACGTCATACAGGACTGACGCCGCATAGTCGCAAAGTCCGTTGGGCGTCGAGACGCCCCGCAGCGCAGTCCAGGTGCCTGCGCCGGAGACATCCAAAGACCACGTCTGCACGAGCGAAGTCAGGTACAAGACACCGGTGGACGCGACGTGCATGCGGGGGAAGAGATCAAGCGCTCCCGCCGGAAAAGGCGCAATGGAAGTGAAACTCCCGTTGCTCCAGATCTGAGCTACAGCGTTGTTGGCGACCGCGTTATGGGTGGGGTCGAAATAACTGCCCGATGAAACGACGACGTTGCCCGACGGCAAGGAAATGGCCGTGGGGTACCACCGGCCATTGTTCATCGTCGAAGTGGGCGTCCATGTGTTCGCCGCTGGATCGTAAATCGCCGCCTGATTCAGGCCGTGAGTGTCAGCCAAATGGCCCCCGGCTACCAGCAAGCGCCCATCGGGCAAGAACGCATGGCCAGAGCAGAACAAGTTGGCGTTTGTCCGGCCGTCCAACAGTGTGGGCGCCGGTGTCGGCGTTATTTCTCCATTTGCGGGATTCCACAGAAATGGCGTGCAAGTTGCCGCAGGGGCGGGCGGCAATCCAGGCCCAAGCGGGCCGGGAGGATCGGTATCCATCGATTGCTGGGGATTGTCGCGTCGGCCCCACATGAGCACCAGGCCTGTCGGCAGCAGGTGCGCATGGATGCCGACATTTGGCAACGTGAAGGGGTCGTCCCATCGTCCCCGTTTATCCGGTGTCTCGATGCTGACCGTAAACGGCGAGGCCTGCGCTGCTGCCTCGATTCCGGTCGTCACCGAGAGCATGTTGGTGGCGTCGGCCTGCAAGAAGGTGGTGTCGTGATCGTCGTAGGCGATGATCAGGTAGTACTGGATGACCGTGCCCGTCGCGAACGCAGCAACCGGAATTGTCGCCGAATAGTACTTGTTGTTCGCGAGCGCGGTGGCGAAAATCATCGGCACCGCTGTCCACGCTGTGTCGGTGGTCCGCTTGAACATCACCGCGCTGCCGTCCTGCAGCTGATTGCCTGAGTTCCCATCTCCCTGGTACTGGTTGCCGCTGAACACGGTGATCGCCGCTACCGGATCCGTCGGAAAAACCGGATCGCGCATGCCGGCCGTACCGAACGGTTCAGGGTTTCCGGGAAAATGCCATGCATTGCCGAGCGCCATGGGGAATCCCTTCCTTACGTCAGGATCGAGGTCCTCGTTGTCGCAGATCTTGAGTTGTAGGCCCTGTGCCGCGTCGTCGTCATACCTTGGCCGGGGTCAAACCGATCCGGTGCAACATCGGCCATAAGTCTTCACAGACCTTCCCGTTGTGCCCCGTTGTGCCCAAGGGTGTCAGTTCGGCGTTCGACCGTCGTTTTTCAGACAGTCGGTGTTAAAAGACCGTGGGCGAAACCACAATGGGGTCGAAGGGCACAAGCGTGTTGACTGACACATGTGGCCACGTCAGGATTCCCCGCCGCCCAAAAACCAAGAACACTACCTGCGAGTACTGAATTTGTGTCGACGTGACAGTAATCGTCTGCGGCTGTGTGATCTTGATGGGCGGGTCGACTTGGAAGCGGGGTGTGGGCAGGCCGGGAAGGGGGGGTTGGGCCTCGATGAGCAGCGCCGAATCTCCCGGCGTGAACGGCGGAACCACAATCTTGGATTCCACGGTTTCGATCCAAAACGTTGCTTGCATGCCGAGTGCCTGCGCGTTCGGTCCCGGTCCCAGTGGCGGCGCGCTGATCAGCCCCCTTTGCTGCCGGCGCGCGATACTCAGCGCCGAGGGGTCGCCGAGTAGGAAGGCGATGTTGTCCGCACCGCCCCCAAACAGGGGGGGAGCGGGATTTGTGCTGATGGAGATCGTGGTGGTCTTTACGATATTTTGGGACGCGGCGTTGGTTTGCTTCTCAACCACATTGCGCAACAGCGTGTTCGGATCCTCGAGCATCTCCTCAGTGATGGTTCCAGCGGCCATCGCCAGATCCTGAGGTATTCGCGCGGTCCCGAGTTTCGCGGCGCACTGGCTGTCAAAATGTACTAGATCAGACGGCGAACCCGTCTTGAACGGCGTGATGTCCACTTTCGGGATGTCCGGCGGTCCGGCGGTTTCACTAAAGGTTCCCTGCGCGTTAATGGTGGTGCCGTGTGGGATCGACGCCAGCCGCGCCAACGTCTGCCCCGTAGGTCCACCCGGCTCGTCCGGGTCTGTGGTCGTCGGAACGATTAACCACAGTCCCGGCTCGAAATGAATGCCCGGATTTGGATTGTTGGGATCAAGACCGGTGATGTCGTTGATTGTCTGAAGGTAAGGCACCGCGTTGAGGAAGATGTCGCCCTGCACCTCGCCGCGGTTGGGCACCGAAGGAAGACTGGGACAAGCGTCTTTAGGCGGAGGCGGCCCCACGACCTTAACGCCAAAAGTCAAGGTTTCGGAGGTGAGGTTGAGTTCCAGAACATTGTTGAAGTCAGGAACGGGGGTGGGCTTGATGTCGGCGGGCGTCGCAGGATTCTGCGGCCGAAAGATGGTGTTGAAGCCGTTGCCGATGAACGTTCCGGTGAACTTGTCGAGCGGCGGGCTCGGCAGCGGTGGCAGGGCCTCGACCTGATCGACCAAGCGCGCGCCTGGAGGCGGCGGCCCCTCGGACACCGGTCCGAATACGAAGGCCGGCCGTTCGGGTGTTGTCATCGTAGGCTCCTCGGGGTCGAATGCAGCAACTGGTAATGGCTCTCATCAGCGATCGGTGTTGTTCGCGTTCGATCGTTGTAAGCGTCGCCGCGAAAGCATGCGTAGCGCAATACGCGTTTCCCCAATTACGGGCGAAGTGCACATGACATCACGGGCCAGGATGAGCATCGACTGCGCTAGCCGTCGCTGGGCTCCGCCAGGGTGGTTCTCGGTCACGGTATGTCCTGACTACGGCGACGTTTTTAGCCTGGCCGGCTCAGCGGAGTGGGTCGGTGAGGTATTCGAAGGCCGGGCCGAGGGTCCGTCCCGGTTCGAAGGGCGACGGCGTATTGAAGAGTGCGCCAGCCTGGTACTTGAGCTTGTACATCAGGCCGACCGCGTCGGCGAGGCCGTCGGTCTGCCCGTTGAAGCCGCGGTAGGTGGCGTTGACCAGCGCAGTGTAGGTCTCATTGCAGGCCATCATCGGCTTGTAGGCCGAGGTGTGGTGGTAATTCTTCGCTTTCAGGTTTGTGGTCATCGGTCGTACCGCGTCCCAGTCGGTGGGCAGGATGTCGCCGGCCGGTTTGGCCCTGACCTTCTGGTCGGGCCGGTAGCGCCGCCCGGCCTGGATCTCCTTGAAGCGGGCGAAGTGCGAGTACATTTTCCAGCCGTAGGGCAGCTCGTCGGCATCGACGACGAGATCGCCGTCATCGTCGAGGTTGTAGGGGCTGAGGCCGGCCCGGCGGCCCGGGGTGTGTGTTCCGCTGCGCATGTGGGCGCGAGCGGTCTGCTCCAGCGCCTTGGCGGGTAGCCCTTCCCCCTCCCTGACGATCTCGGTGAGTGCCGCCCGGGCGGTGTCCACGTCAGTGACCTCGATCAGTTTGCCGGCCCCGCCGTAGTAATCAGCGCTGCTCAACTGGCAGTGGCCGCGCTTGCGGGCGTCCTCGAAATCCTTTGACGTGCAGAGGTCCTGCAGGCCGTCCTTGATCGCCTTGTAGAAAGCGCCGATCGAGGCGTACTGCTCACCGGGTTCAGGAGGGTCCGGCCCGGCGGGATGTTCGATCTTGATGAAGACGCGGAGAGCATCGGGAGAGAATGCCTGCAGGTGGATCTTCGGGATCCCTTTGATGTAGGGCACCCGCGCCGGGTAGACGGGCACCGGGCTCGGGCCGCCGTTAACCGGGGCGGTGCTCGGCGTGCCGCCGATCGCGTTGAGCACGTTCGCGGCCAGGGCCATGTGCAGCATTTCCTCGAGCACGACGCTTTGGATGGCTTCGCTGGCCGCGCTATTGGCGCCGGGGTTGATGCTGTAGAGGGCGCACAGGTAGGCGGGGACGGTGGTCAGCTCCAGGCCGATCGCGTACTGAAGGTGTGCGCGCAGGTCCTTCAACGTCTTGATCGGCTGCCGCGCAGTGATCATGAGATCTTGTCCAGGTCGGCGGCGATTTTCTCGCCGGCCCGGATGGCCAACGCGGTCATCGTCAAAGTCGGGTTGGAGGTGCCGATGGTCGGCATGTTGCCGCAGCCGACCAGGTAGAGGTTCGGGTGATCCCAGCTTTGCTGCCGGGGGTTGACCACGGAGTAGCGGGGCGAGCTGCCCATGCGGTGTGTTCCGGCCACGTGGCCCGCACCCTGGAAGGTGTAGCCAGAGCCGTCGAAAGTCAGGTAGCCGGCGTCGGTCGGGCGATAGGCCGTGTAATCCCCCGGCCACGGGAAGTCGTTCCGCTCGTCATCCGGGACCGGCCGATCTGCACCGAGCAGCTTGAACATTCGGTCGGAAGCCTCCTTGGCCATCGCGAAGCCGGAGCGCACGTAGTCGGGCAGGTCGTAGTGGATCACCGGGCGGTAGTTGCGGAGCTGGTCGCGGTAGGCGCCGTCGATGGTGACGCGGTTGGATGCCTGCGGGATCTGCTCCATCTCGAAGGCCAGTCGGAACTGCCGCGGGATGACCGCGCCGATCTTCTCCCGCAGCTCCCGGCCGTACCAGCCGCGCTTCTTAAAAACCATGGCCTTGACCGTGGAAACCGGCGCGCCTTCGGTGAAGTTCCAGCCCTCGTTGCCGATCTCGATGCGGAAGGCCGAGCTTCGTTCCCGGAACTCCCCGTCCCGGAACATCTCCAGCCCGGAGGTGGACAGCGGACCGCGGTACCCCCACACCGGCTCGGGGGTCAGTCCCCAGGTCAGGATCAGCGGGTGGTCCATGAGGTTGCGGCCGACCAGCCCGCTGGAGTTGGCCGCCTCCGAGGCCAGCAGCAGCGTGGCGTTCTGGATGGCGTTCGCGGCCAGGACGTACACCTTGCCCCGCGCGGTCTGCGGTGCGCTGGCCGGCGGCTTGTTCTCTTCCTCGTAGGTCTGGTAGGTGATCCCGCTGACCCAGCCGTGCTCGTCGAGCTCGACCTTCGTCGCGACGGCCTGGGTCTTGATCGTCACCGCGGACTGGGTGTCGGTCAGCCGCTGCCGCGGGTGACCTTCACCCGGATGCTTCTGCTGGAGCTCGTAGAGGGTTTTCAGCGCGGTGTACTTGGCCTGGACCGGGCAGATCGGGATGCAGTTGGTGTTGCCCTCGCAGCGCTGGCCTTGCTGCGGGTCGCCGGGTGCCCCGAGCGGTGTGTAGCCGGTGCGCGGGACCGCGTTGCGGGCCGCGGGAGTGCTGCTCACCCGCACCTCATAGTCCGTGCCACGCACGGTGATGGTCTCGCCGTCCAGCTTGTCGGCAAGCTCCGTGTCCAGGTAGCTGGGCGGGACGTGGTCCATCGGGTAGTGGTAGGTGTCGCCGAAGTACTCCTTGTCGTCGATGTCCGGGTAGTGCTGGTGGTCCACGCTGCCGGCCACGCCGATGATTTCCCACTCCGCCTTCTCGTAGTAGGGCCGCAGGTCCTCGTAGTCCACCGGCCAGTCGACGCCCTGTCCGTAGGTGCTGCGGAGCTTGAAATCGCTTGGCAGCATCCGCAGGCAGGTGCCCAGCCAGTGCAGCGACGTGCCCCCGAGCGCGCGCGTGAAGTCACTCTGGAACGGCAGCGGCCCCATCTGCACCAGGTAGCCGCTGGTGTCTACGGCGCTGCCGGGCTTGATCTGCCGGATGTCGCCAACCTCGGCCTGCGGGGCGTTGAGGCTGTTCGGGTAGGGCGTATTGGGCTCGTTGACCAGCGACGATTGAAAGAACGTGACGTGTGACGCGTACTTGTCGGCGGTCATGCCGGTCGCGCGCCCAGCCTCGAGGATGAGGATCCGCTTGCGGCCTTTCTTCGCGATGGTCTTGGCGATCGCGGCGCCGGCGAAGCCGCCGCCGACGATGACCACGTCGTAGCGCTCGCCGGTCATGAGTGCGCTTCCGTTCCCGATGCCCCAGGGGTTGCCGAGGCTTTGGCCCAGGTTCCGAAGCCCGGCGCCTTGGCGCTCATCGGATGCGTGCCGGCCGCGGGCCAGACCAAGCTCTCGCGGTATGCGGCCGCCGATACCACGTGGTCGGTGTCGTCGGACGTCGCTCCGTACTTGTCGCGCCACTTCCGCGGCAGCTGCGTCCACATTCCCAGATACCACATCGTCATCACGTTGCGCGCTATCGGGCCGTACCGATGATTGTTCAGGACAACCTTCCGAAGCTGGGTGTCGTCGCCGTCCGCGACTCGGTCGAACGCGCCGAACAGCTCACCGGCCTCGCGGGCCCCGATGATGCGCAGCAGCTCGTCATAGTAGGTCTGGAGCATCCCGGTGCCGCGCAGGAAATCCTCGTCGAATCCGGTCAAGATGACCGAAAGCTGCAGGAACTTCTTGACGGCGTCCGGCGGTCCGGCGGGCACCGCCGTTCGGCCGCCCTGGGTTTGCTTCACGACGGGTCCTTTCAGGGAAACTGGGTGCGGTTGAGCGGGCTGAGGTCGAGCGGCTCGGCTGTCTGAGGGCGGAAGGGTGATCCGATTCCCTGCTGAAAGGCGAAGATTCCATCTGGGTCGACGGCCTGCTTGATCTGGCATAGCCGGGCGTAGTTGGGGCCGTAGTATTTTTCTGGCCAGTCGGTCAGCAGCGGGTCGATGTAGTTGGCATACGCCCCGCGGAAATGCGGCGCCAGGGCCTCGCCGAAGTGGTAGGCCCATTCGACGTTGCGGCGCGCGTCTACGGGATCGGTCACCAGGTCGATGGAGCGCAGGTTGTCGCAGCCCATCCCGTAGGAGCGCGACGTGAACGAGTAGCCGCCTCCCAGTAGGAATCCGCCCGGCCCAACGGTCAGGCATCCGCCGCCGACAGGAATCAGGCCGGTGCCGCTGTCCTGCAGGCGGTCGTAGACGTGGGCCCATCGGACAACGAGTTCGACCCGCAGGATCTGGGTTTGTGGGTTCAGTTTGATGTTGGCGAGCAGTGACATGTCGAGGACGATCCCGCCGTGGTTTAGGCAGTAGCCGGCTGCGCTGTGACCGCCGCCCTTCACCGTCAGCGGCAGGCCTTGCTCCCTGGCGAACCGCAGGGCCGGCCTGATGTCAACTCGCCCGTTATCGATGTCGAGCGCGCCGCAGTAGGCGGGGGTATCGGGCTCGAGGACGGCCCCACTGATGATGGCCCGCAGCGCGCCGATGCCACTCACGTCACGGCCCCTGACGAAGCTCAGGCCGGGTACGAGGAAGTACTCGCCGCCCAACATGGTGACCACTTGCCGAACTGGTAGGGAAAGTAGCGGCTTTGCTGATTGGGACCGGTGGCCGTGAAATCGATCTCGTTGTGCGAGCGGTAATCTCGCGGCCACTGTTGGGGGCGCGCCGGCGGCCTCCGCTGCCGCCTCGTCGATGAAAGGGTCGTCCGCGACGAACGTGTGGAACGGGTACATCAGGGTGAACGGTTCTTCTCGTCGCACCGACTCCGCTAACTCGCCGAGTGCGGCGACTGCCTGCCGCTCGCACCAGGGGGCGATCCACCATTTAGCAATAATGGACAGCACTAGTCCACCTAGTTCCCCTGTCCCACTAATGGCCGGTATCAATGGCTGCATCTCATTTTCGCGACTGAATGCGGCTAGCCAAGTATGCGATGGTCAACGGCGAAAAGGCGGCAGAATGCCCACAATCGCGTCGT
>Ga0335075_10004383_pt1 | contig 22113 bp, 18 predicted proteins | sample Lox_Sample_24_FD_206723 | JGI IMG/M metagenome (GOLD analysis project Ga0335075, IMG submission 206723) | Soil microbial communities from Loxahatchee National Wildlife Refuge, Florida, United States - Lox_Sample_2.4 | ecosystem: Environmental > Terrestrial > Soil > Wetlands | place: USA...
ATAGAAGCCGTAGCTGATGTTGCGTTGCAGCCGCGGCGACAGATTCATGTGTTGTAAGGTGTATTTGGTAGCGAGCCAAGGCGTCGCGAAGTCGTAATAGCCGTTGGCCGAGAAGACGAGCATCTTCGGATTGTCGGACATCGTCTGCGCGAGCTGCGGAGCGACGTTGATATCGTTCTCACCGTCCTGCCAGGACCACAAGCCTTCCTTGGAGATGAGATCGTAGGTGTCGGGCTTATAGGGAATCGGCGGATCGTACTTGAGCGTCTGCCGCAGGTATTGATTCACCGCAGACGTGTACGGCGCGCTCATGGCGTCGTCGCTCGCATCGGATCCGGGATATTCGCTGTGCGGGTCGAGCGTATGGACGGCGAACCGAGCGTCGTAGCGACCCAGCGTTTCGGATCGTCCGCGAAGCAGCGCTCCGAGAAAGCGCCCGTAGGGGACCATCAAATGCGAGTTGACGAGATACTGCACCGGCATTCCGATATAGCCGTGCATTTGTTCGGCGATGGAGCGCACCGCCGACGGGCTCAGCGTGTCGCCCGCAAGCAGCGCGTCGTAGTACGGACCGAGCGCGAAGCTGGCGGCACGCTGGATGAACGCGTCTTCGCTGCCGGCGTGCGGAACGGCGTGGTGATACCACGCGGTGGCCGCCTCGGTTGGAAAATAGAACACGAAGCCGAGGGTGCCGTCGCCGCCGACCGCTGCGTCGACGTACGAGGCGTCTTGCGACCAATCGAGTTGGAAGTCGAGGATCGACGACTGCGAGACGATGCCGTTGAGAGCGATGCCGTCGTTGAAAAGAACCGAAGACAGCTCCGCCGAGCGAGGCGTACCGTAGCTCTCCCCGAACAGAAACTTGGGCGAGTTCCAGCGGCCGAACGCCGTGCAATAGCGCTCGATGAACTGCGCAAACGCCTGCGCATCGTGGTCGAGCCCGAAGAAATCCTTCGGCGTACCGGCGCCCATGATCCGGCCGAAGCCGGTGTTGGGCATGTCGACGAACACGAGATCGGTCTTATCGAGAATCGAGTCGGGATTGTCGACCCAGCGGAACGGGGGCGCACTGGCGAGGCGGTCGCCCGGGGTTACGACGTGCTCTGGGCCGACCGAGCCCATCAGCAGCCACATCGTCGAGCTGCCGGGTCCGCCGTTGTAGAGAAAGGTGACGGGCCGGTGCGGATCGGCGCCGGCGGTGTACGCGACGTACGACATGCGCGCCGTGGGCTGATTCCGGTCGTTCCTCAGCGTGATCGTTCCAACCCGCGCGGTGTAGTCGATCGTCCTGCCGTCGATCCGGATCGAGTGACGCGTGACCGCATCGGGCGTATACGGCATCGAGATCGGTGCCGGTTTGGGTGACGGCGACGGCGCTGCGGCGCCGGTCGCGATCGGGAGCGCGAGGGTCGCGCATGCCGCCGCGACGAGCAGGTACCAAATGGAACGTCGGTCGATCATCAGGAATGCAGCGCCTCGTCGTACCAGTGCTCGAGGTCGCGGTGGTACGCGTCGAGCGCCGATTGATTGAGATAGATCATGTGGCCGGACTGATAGAATCCGAAGCTGACGTTCTTCTGTAAGTCCGGCGGGAGGTTCATGTGCTGCAGGGCGTACTGCGTCGCAAGCCACGGCGTAGCGAAATCGTAGTAGCCGTTGGCCGAGAACACCAGCATCTGCGGATTGGCCGCCATGGTTTGGGCGAGCGCCGGTACGACGTTGATATCGCCCTCCGCCTCTTTCCACGAGCGACGCCCGTCTTTGAAGATTAGATCGTACGTGTTGTAGTTATACGGCAGGGCCGGGTCGTATTTGAGGGTATCGCGCAAGTACGCGTTTACGGCCGTCGTATAGGGCGCCGTCATTGCGTCGCTGCTGGCGTCGCCGCGAGGCGTCGTCGCCTCCGGGTCGAGCGTCGTCACGGCGAAGCGTGCGTCGTAGCGCCCGAGCGTCTGCCCCCGATCGCGCAGCAGCCCGGCCAGGAAGCGCGCGTACGGCACCATCAAGCGCTCCTCGATAAGGTACTGAACCGGCAAGCCGATATAATCGTGCATCCGCTCGGCCATCGCGCGGGTCGCCGCCGGACTCAACGCGTCGCCTTGCATCAGCGCGTGGAGATAGGACGTCATGGCGAAGTGTGCGGCGTCGGCGATGAACGACTCCTCCGTACCGTTATGAGGAACGGTGCCGTGGTACCACGCCGAGGCCGCCATCGTCGGAAAGTAGAGCGCGTATCCGAGATTGCCGCCCCCGATTGCGGCGTACAGGTAAGGGTAGTTCTGGGACCAGTCGAGGTGGAAGTCCAAAACGCTGGATTGCGAGACGATGCCGTTTAGCGAGATTCCCTGGTTGAACAGGACCGACGACAGCTCGGCCGATCGCGGGGTTCCATAGCTCTCGCCGAACAAAAACTTCGGCGAATTCCAACGATGAAACTCGGTGACGTAGTTCGAGATGAACTGCGCGAAGGCGTCGGCATCGTGCCGCAGCCCGAAAAAGTCTGCGGGCTTCCCGACGCCCAAGATCCGGCCGAAGCCCGTGTTGGGCATATCGACGAAGACGAGGTCGGTCTTGTCGAGGATCGAGTCGCGGTTGTCGATCCAGTGATACGGCGGCGACCCCGCCAGCCGGTCTCCCGGCGTCACGACGTGGACCGGACCGACCGAACCCATCAGCAGCCACATCGTGGAGCTGCCCGGGCCGCCGTTGTAGAGGAACGTGACGGGGCGCCTCGGATCGTCGCCGACCGTATATGCCACGTACGACATCTTGGCCGTGGGCTGGCTCTGCGCGTTGCGAAGCGTGATCGTCCCGACGCGCGCCGTGTAGTCGATTTGCTTTCCGTCGAGCTCGATCGAATGCTGCGTCACCGCATCGGGCGGAAACTGCGCGGCCAGCGACGGAACCGAAGGTTGCGCGGTCGCAGCCGGTGCGGCGCTATTGGATCGCGCTGCGGCGGCCGGCGGACCGCCGGCTAGCGCGCATGCAATCGCCATCGCGAGCGAGCGCTTCAACGTTTCTTTGTGTCGCATGTCTAGGTGATCGAGAGTGTGCCCTCGACAACGTATTTCCTGTTTGCGTGACGTTTCGCGCGGCGCTGCGACCGGACGTCGCGTTGCTTTCGCAATCCGCGGCGCGAAGCGGCGCGCTTTGCAGCGCCGGCTTTAGTCTTGAATCGTACGCAGCAGAAGGGTCGAGTCGTACCCCGCCGAGTCGATCTCTGCGCAAAGCTGCCGGTAGAGTTCCTCCTCGACCTTCGGGGTCCGCGACAGCATCCAAACGAAGCGGCGCTTCGGTTCGCCGACGAGCGCGTAGCGATAGTCCTCTGCGAGCCCAAAAATCCAGTACGGGGCGCTCGGCATAAACGGCGAGAAGCGCACCCGAAGCTTGGCGTTCGTCTCGGGGTCCGCGACCGTCGCCCAGCCGCACGCGGTCAGCGGCCGGCCGTCCTTCGTCGAGCAGCGATTGACGACGCGAATGCGGCCACGAGTGCCGGCGGCGTACTCGGCCGTGGTATTTTTTGCGCAATCGCGTTCGAAGCGCGCCGGATAGCGCGCGATTTCGAACCAACGGCCTTGATAGCGATCCAGATCGACGTAGGGAACGGTTTCGAGCGGCGCGTCGCCGCCCCGCGCGCGCATCGCCTGTACGGCGACGCTCGCAGCCGCAACGGAGCCGCCGATGGCCGCCGCAGCAAGCGCTCGTTTCGAAAAGTGCATGCGCTCTCTCTACCCAGTTCGGAGCCGCATCACCTCCGAGCCGCTCGCGCGAGAAGGAACCCCGAACGCACCGACATGAACCAAGCGCGTATGGTCAAAGATGTAGCGTTCATTGCGTACTCGGTGCGCGACATCCCTCGCGCCGTGGCGTTCTATCGCGACGCCGTCGGGCTGCAGCCGGGTAAGACGTTCGGCGATCACTGGGCAGAATTCGACGTCGGCACGACGGCCTTCGGAGTCGGGAACGGCGAGCCGCTCGGCTTCATTCCCGGAAAGTCGACCGGGGCGATGTTCGAAGTCGACGACATCGATACGGCGCGGAAACGACTGATCGCGGGCGGCGCGGGTGACGTCACCGACATCAACGAGTTTCCGGGCAACTGTCGCTCGTGCTTCGCGAGCGACCCGGAAGGCAATCGCTTCGGCTTGCACCAGCGGCTTTAGGCGCGGCGTCCACCGGACTGCGGCGGTTCGATCAGAGTTTGACCTGAATCGAGGCGAAGGCGTTGAACGGTTGGCCGAGCGCATCCGAGGTGCCGAAATACGGCTCGTACGGATAGCGCAAAAACGTCTGAACGTTCTGACCCGGGTTGTACGCATTGCCGACCGGAGCGAGATACCCCTGGAGGCCGGTGTACGCACACACGTTGTTGCCGTAGTAATACGTGAACGCCGTCTGCTGACCGCCGAAACACGCTTGATAAAGGCTGGCCAGCGTCAGCGTGGCTTTGATCCTCGGCGTCACGTCGTAACTCATCTGAAGGTTGGCCATGAGCTGGGCCGGTTCGCGGAACGCCCCGATGCCGTCGAACTGGCCGGTGTACGGATCCGGAATGTCGATCGAGCTCGGCGAGGTGCACGTGTCGGCATTGAACGCCAGGCCGCCGGGTGCGCCGTAAGGGTAGCGCGGATCGCCGCGCGCCGGAACGCCGGATAGCGCGCTGCAGCCGGCTGCGGGATCGATCCCCAGCGTCGTCAGCGGGGCACCGAACCGATTGCCGGCCTGAAACTGCAACGACGGCGTGACTGCAAACCGCCCGTGCTTGTAGTTCAGCAACAGCGTCGCAACGTACGGATGGTCGAACGCGGTGACGCCCGAGCCGACCGGCCCCGGAAAAACGTCGAAGGGAACGTACGACGCGTTGGGATCGAAGAGCGAGAACGCCGGCGATCTCCAATACGGGTTGGCGAACGCGCCGGGGGCGCCGCACGGCGCGGGCGTACCGTCCGAACGATAACACGGCGCCGCCGTCTCGCCGGCCGGCAGCGTCCCGCACAGCGGCGTGCCGTACTGCGACCGGCCTCGGTCGCTGCCGCCGGCGGCGCAGGCCTTCGTCAATGCGTTGTATTGCGCGATCGATCCGTTGATCGGCGAGAGCACCGTCGTTCCGTTTGCCAGCTCGCTATACCGCACGGTCGCATACGTATATGCAAAGGACAGCTGCCCCGAGATTCCGTCGCGGTTGAAATCGCCTTTGTCGAGCGCGAACTCGAAGCCGCGCGAGGTCTGATACCCTGCATTGAGGCCGCCGATCAGCTCGGTGATCGGATTGATGTAGAAGTTCTCGACTTGCGCTTGCGTCTGGCGCAGGAACGGAGTCAGCTTGAAGGACAGGTCGGTACCCGGGAAGCGGTGTTCGATCGAGAAATCGCTGTTATACGAGACCGACGGCGCGACTTCGTGGCCGGGCGTGTTGAACCCGAGCGGGTAGAATTGGGCCAATTGATTGGGCGAGTTTGCCTCGAGCGTATCGTACTGCTCGTACGAACTGCTGGGCTGCTCGTTGTACCGCCCGTAACTCGCCCGAAGCACGGTATTGGGGTCGACCGTATAGGTCGCGCCCAAACGCGGTTGCCAGATGTCGTAGACGTATTGCTGGCTCGGTACGTTATACATCGCGGCGTTGACGTACTGCTTGCCGAACGAGGAACAGGGAAGCTGCGCGTTGGTGCTCCAGGCGTTGCGCGGCAGCAGCGCCGTCCGGTCCATCAAGGTGAGGGTCTGCGTGTCGTAACACGTATCCGCGTTGAAGGCGGCGAACCAGAAGGCGCGGGCCGCGCCGGTGTCCGTATCGTCGCCGGTGAAATCGTAATCGTCCAGCCGCAAGCCGAGACTAAAGTGGAGCCGCTCGCTCGGATCCCACTGATCCGAAACCGAGTAGCCCGTGAACACCGGAATCGCCGCGTCGTGTTCGCCCCATGGTCCGTTCTCCACGACGAAATAGCTGCACTTGACGCCTCCGCAAGTCATGTTCGACGGATCGGGCGGCAAAGAGCCGAAGTACGTGTCGTACATCGACGCGAACGTCGCTTCGCGATTGGCCGCACCATAGGTAATTCCCGATCCCAAATAGTTGCTGCACGTCGTCGGCGTCGCGGCTCCGCTTCCGGACTTCGGAGCGATGTAACACGTTCCGCCGTCGATCGCTTTGGGATCGACCAAAACGGCGAACTGGTCGCTGTAGCCGAACATCTGCTCGTTGTAATTGTGCTGACCCACCGACGTCGTGTACGAAGCTTCGGCTTCGAGCAGATTGTCGGCGTTCCACTGGTCCGTAAACGCCGCGCTGAATCCTCGCGTGTGCGAGATGATCTCGTAGTCGCCGGCGTCGTAGTAGGCGTAGGGCTGAATGGAGTCCATCGCACCGGTGTCGATCACGTCGGAATAGTAGGTATAGCCGTACAGCCGCAAAAAGGCGCTCGAGCTGAAGTTCTTTTGATACTGGACCTTTACGATCGACTGTCCGCTGTAGTTGCGGTCGCGCTGATCGAGCGGATCGGGGATCTCCCCTTCGAGCACTTGGTGGGCGGGCGAGGACGGGAAGAGATACGGCTTGACGAGCGATGCAAAGTTCGGCGGCAGCATCACGCCGGTCGGCCCGTCGTAAGAAAACCAGTCGACGTAGACCGGCGGATACCGGTTGTATCCACTCGGAAGAACGCTCGCGAGATAGTTCGTCAGCCCTTCGTCACCGAGCGAGCTGTAGAGCGGCGTGAAGAGCTGGTCGTTGTCCCACAGCAGCTGCACGTCGTCGCGCAGAGGCCCGCTGCGGTGTGGGATAGCGACGTGCAGGTTGATTACCGACGTTCGCACGCTTTGCATCGCCGGCTCGAAGCTGAACGCCGGCGGCCCGAGAATCCAGCCGTGCGCGCCGGCGACGGCGACGTTTCGCGCGCCGTCGGTATAGCACGAAGGCGGGACGGCGTACTGGTACTTCGACCCCGGGCAGACGCCGAGCGGGATGCCGAACTCGTCGGCATAGGCAGCGCCGTTGAACTGGTCGATGTAACGGTCGGACTGATCGAATCCGCCGATCCCGACGTAGTAGGAGAACGTCCGGTCGGGCGTCGCCCCGCCGGCTTCGACGTTGAGAGAATGATAGAAGATCGTCGAGCCGGCGCCGGCGGTGATCGTCCCAAAGCCCGGATACGTGCCGCTCTTGATGACCTGATTGACGAATCCGGCCAGGCCCTGCGCTTCCGCGTTGGCGGGCGTGGCGCCGGTATATACTTGGAGCTCGAGCTGACCGAGTGACGACAGCGAGCTCGTCGTGTAGTTGTCGAACGCTTGATTGATCGGAATGCCGTCGAACTCGTAGCCGACTTCGTAATAATCGCCGCCGCGCACGTACACGCTCTGTGCGGAGCCCGACTGGTTGGCGGGAACGTAGGCTCCGGGTACGCTCGAAATCGCCGAGTAGGCGCTGTTGAGATTACCCCCGCCGCCCAACACCGCCGTGCGGGCTTGTTGAGCCGCGTCGATCGAGTACACGTCGGCCGTCGTCCCGGGCCGCACGAGACTCCCGGCGCCTCGCGACTGTACCGTTGCGATCGTCTTGATGACCGCGTGCAGTTGCAGCGCGAGCGTGCGCCGGGCGTCGGCAAAGACTGCCAGTCCGGGGTACGAAACCGGATCGTAGCCGGTCTTGACTACGCTGACTTGGTATTCGTCGGGCGCCAGCGAGACGAAGGCAAAGCGGCCGTTGGCGTCGGTCTGGGTCGCGCTTTGTTGCGACGGGCTCGTTACGGTCACCCGCGCCCCGGCGATCGGGGCGCCCGTCTCGGCATCGGTCACGCGGCCGCTGACGGTTCCGGTCGTTCCGGCCCACGCCGGCGCCACGATCGACGCCGCCAGCGCGACCGCCAATGCACCGAGCAGACAGCGCCGCATTCTTACGTACACGACTCGGGCCTCCCCGGTCCGAGGTGTTCGCGTCAGGAAGGCGGATTCCCAGAAAGCGAGACGGGCACAGCTTATGCCTGAGGCCGGTACGTTCCGAAGCTCCAGACGTGGCCTTCGAGATCGCAAACGCCGAACTCGCGAGAGCCGTACTCGGTGTCGCTCAACTCGCGAATGACGTCGGCGCCCGCAGATTTCGCGCGAGCGTAGGACGCATCTACGTCGGCGGCCGTGTCGAGCGCGACGTAGATCGTCGCCGTGACGCCCCCGAGCGCTTTCGCGCTGCGTGCGTAAGCACCGGGCTGGACGCTTCCAAGCATGATCAGATTTCCGCCGAGTGCGAGCTCGGCGTGCGCGACCGAATCGCCTTCGCCGGGACAGACCTCCTGCGCCTTGAAACCGAGCACGGTCGTGAGCCATTCGATGGCCGCCTTCGCGTTTTCGTACCGAATGGCGGGATAAATCCGTTGGGCGGTTCGCATTGGCGTCGTATTCATGCCCCTACTATAGCGTGCGGAAGGACTGCGGTCTTGGAAAAATGTTCACGGCTCGGCGAGGCTGGGGGTGTTGGGGTAATGCGTTGCCGACAAGAACTCGCCCGGCGTCATTCCCGCGAACTCGGCAAAATCGCGGTACATATGGGCTTGGTCGTGATAGGCGAGCGAAGCCGCCGCGCCGGCAATGCCTTCCCCGCGGCGCAGGAGGTCGAGCGCTCGGTGAAAGCGCACGATGCGGGCGAATCGCTTGGGCGTAACGCCGAGGGCCTCGTCAAAGCGCCGGGCGAGACGCGCTCGAGGAAAGCCCACCTCGCGAGCAATCCCATCGACCGATGCGCGACCGCCGGTGGCGCGAATGAGGTTTGCCGCCCACGCCACTGCCGGTTCGGGAGTTGCGCGGCCGTGCAGTTCCCGGACGAGCCACCGTTCGGCGGTCGAGACCGCGGCGGCGGCGCGTTGCGCCGAATCTCGCGACGGCGTACCGACCGCGTCGGCGCAGCGTTCTGCGAGCTCCGCGGCCGCGCGGCCGATACCGTCGTGAACGTCGATCGTCACGTCGACGAGATGTTTCATCGACGAGCGCAGCAACGCGGCCGCCCCAAACGGGTCGAACCGAATGCCCAAGACGCGACAGCGACCCGGAGGGGCGACGACGACGGCCGGCCCGGTGCGAAGGCCGTTGATGCAGACCGCCGGAAATCGCTCCGGAGATTTCGTCGTGCCGTCGCAATGCGGATCGTCGAGTTGGACGATCAGCTCGGCGCTCCCGTCCGGGAAGAGACGCTCGCGCGCCCGAGCGAGCGTTCCGTCGAAATACCAAATTTGCTCGACGATGCCGCGAAGTGGCGACGGATCGGGCGGCGACCAGCGCGCAACGGTCCAGCGGCCGAGCGGCGAATCTCGGCTCTCGACCGCGACGTTCGTCTCGAAGTACTCCAGGGCCGCCATGGGAGGCCGTTTATTTCCCGGGCGGCGCGCCCGCAACCTCGCCCGCAAGCGCACCGGCGGCTCGCGCGATCTCTTCGCTCGTACCGTTGGTGAAGCCCAATACGAAACCGAAGCAGTCCGAACGTTTCAGGCAAAGGCTCGAGAGCGCGACGAGCCGCTGCCCCTCGAGGCTCGAGGCCACGGCGCGGTCCGCGAATGGTTGCTTCGACGTCAGCGCGACGTGCAGTCCGACTTGCATCGGACCGATCTCGAATCCGCGCCGCGCGAGCGGCTGGAGCGCGTGCACGAGCGCCGACCGGCGTTCTTCGTACGCAGCGTTCATCCGGCGCAGGTGCCGCGCGAAGGCGCCGGTCTTGACGAATTGCGCGAGCGCGGCTTGCAGCGCAATCGACGTTCCGAGACTCGTGCTGGCGCGGCCGGTGCGAAACGCACTCGCCAGATGGGGCGGAGCGATCGCGTAACCTATCCGAAGACCCGGAGCGAGCGTTTTACTAAAGCTGCCGATGTAGACGACGCGCTCGTTGCGGTCGAGACTTTGGAGCGCCGGCAGCGGCCGCACGCGCGACGTGAATTCGCTGTCGTAATCGTCCTCGAGGACGTACGCATCTCGCTGCTCGGCCCAGGCCAGCACTTCCAGGCGGCGTACCAGCGGCAAGGTTCCACCGAGCGGAAACTGATGGGTCGGGGTGAGAAATGCGAACCGCGCCTGCTTCGGAAGTTCGCCGCTTCGAATGCCGTCGCGGTCGACGCGAACGGGGTGCAGCCGCAAAGCTGCGGCACCGAACGCGGCGCGCGCGAGCGCGTAACACGGATCCTCGATCGCGATCGTGTCTCCGGATCGGGCGAGTACGATTGCGGCGAGATGCATCGCCGCCTGCGCGCCTTCGACGACCACGATCTGTTCGGGATCCGCGGCGATGCCGCGAAACTGCCGGACGTGCTGCGCGATCGCTTCGCGCAGCACGCGCAGGCCGCTGGCCGGACCGTAGCCGAGGTTTCCTTCGAGCTCGGCCGCGTGGCGAACGCAGCGGTTCCACGACTTCCAAGGAAACATCGAAAGGGCCGGCATCCCGGGACGCAGTGCGCCGCGCCCCGTTGCGTCGTCGAAGTGCGCGCGAAGCGATGCGATGCGGTCGGCTTGCGGCGGCCGGCCGGCTGTGGAGATCGGCGCTCGCCGCGGGCGCTCGAACCTGGCCTCGGCAACGACCGTGCCCGAGCCGCGCTTGGATTCCAGATAGCCCTCGGCGCTCAGTTGCTCGAAGGCGAGTGCGACGGTGTTTCGACCGAGTCCGAGCCGCTTGGCGAGCTGCCGCGACCCGAGCACCTTGGTGCCCGCGGGGAGCGCCCCGTTTTCGATTGCGTCACGCAGCCTGCGTGTGAGTTGCTCGGCCAGCGGCTGACCGGAGCTGCGGTCGGGAAAAAGCGGCTCGAGTGGAAGTGGCTCCTCCACAATGGCTTACACTGGCACGTTACAGGGGGTCACCACTCGCCTATTATCGTCCCATGACGACGATTCCGCCCGCTCCGGGCGTTCGCGCGCCCCTGCTCGTTCTCGCCGTAGCGCTGCTCTGCGCGACGGCCTCCGCGGCGAGCCCGGCACGCGACGGCCGTCACGCGTTCGACTACCAGTTCGGCGAGTGGAACGTCCGCGTTTGGCGGCTGCTGCCGGCGACGGCCGGAATCGCGCACTGGGTCACCTACACCGGAACCCATACCGTCATGCCGCTGTGGAACGGACGTGCAAACGTCGGCGTCATGGAGATACGCGGAGCGGCCGGTTTGATCGAGGGCCTGCAGCTGCGGCTCTACAACCCGTCGACGCGTCGATGGAGTTTGTCGTTTGCCAGCAGTGCCGACGGCGAGCTGCAAGCTCCGATGACCGGATCGTTTCACCACGGCATCGGCGAGTTTCGGAGCAGCGAACGCATCCGCGGAAAAACCGTTCTCGTCCGCTCGGAGTCGAAGCCGGCGTCGCCCTCGTCCTACACCGACACGATCGCCCGATCGTACGACGGCGGACGGAGCTGGATTCCCGTTTGGATCGCTACCTACCGGAAAAGGAGCAACCGGGTCTAGTTGCCTCCGCGAGCGAACCATCGCGGAATGGAGATGGAGCGAGGCGCGTTCTTGACGACGCTCGGCGCGGCGCTCGCCGGAGCGGCCACGCCGGCGGTGCGCGCGGCCGAAACGCGCACCGTCCTTACGGTGAAGACGGCGACCGTCAGCGTGCTTGGCCGAACCGCCGAAGAACTCGAAGTCGTTCAACCGGACGGTACGGCCGGGATCCGCGCGACGTTAGGGCAGACGTTCCGCGTTCGCCTCGTCAACGCGATCTCGTCGCCGACGCTGGTGCATTGGCACGGCCTGACGTCGCCGACGCATCAAGACGGCGTTCCGATCTTGTCGCAGCCGGCGCTTCGCCCGGGTCATTCGTACGATTACGAGTTTCCGCTCACGCAGTCGGGCACGTACTGGATGCACTCCCATCAGGGCTTGCAAGAGCAGCGGCTGCTCTCGGCTCCGCTGATCCTCGCCGATCCCGCCGATGCCGGTCTCGACGAGCAAGAGATCGTCGTCGAGCTCGGCGACTTCAGCTTTCGGTCGCCTAAGGAGATTTACGCGGCCCTGCGCGCGCCCAAGCCGATGAGCGCGCCGGCCTCGGGGCCGGACGTGAACGACGTCGACTACGACGCATATATTGCGAACCGCCGCTCGATCGACGACTTGCCGGTCTTTCGCGTGGACCGGCGTGCGCGCGTTCGCCTGCGTATCATCAACTCGGCTGCGTCGACCAATTTTACGCTCGACTTGGGAGCGCTGACGGGCACGCTCTTCGCCGTCGACGGACGCCCGATCGCTCCTCTGGCCGGGCAGCGTTTCCCGATTGCGATCGCGCAGCGTTGCGACATTCGCATCGAAACACCCGGCCCGGGCGCGTATCCCGTCTTTGCCGTGCGCGAGGCCGATCGGCTGCGCGCCGGCGTGGTCCTGGCGTCGCGGGGCGCCGCGATCCCGGCGTACCCGGCGGTTGGAACGTTCGCCGCCCCGGTCAACGATCTCGTTCTGGAATCGCAGTTGCGTGCCAGCCGGCCGCTTTCCGTAAAGCCGGCGGATCGGACCCTCGGCATCGATCTCACCGGCGACATGTCGAGGTATGCTTGGACGATCGACAACGTCGCGTGGACCGACGCGCTGGCGCGGTCCGGACGGGCGCCCAAGTTGCCGGTGCGCTACGGCGAGCGCGTCGAGATCACGATGCGCAATCGCACGATGATGAGCCATCCGATGCACCTGCACGGTCATTCGCTTCAGATCGTCGCCATCAACGGACGGCGCTTTTCAGGCGCGATGCGCGACACGGTGCTGGTGCCGCCCAAGCACTCGGTCACCTTTGCGTTCGACGCAGACAACCCCGGCTGGTGGTTCTTCCATTGCCATAACCTCTATCATCTGGCGGCCGGAATGGCGACGTCGGTGCAGTACGTCTAGGGGATCGAACGATGCTCGGTAGATTGCGCATTCCCGGCGCTTGGATGTGGTCCGCGTGGCAAGCCGACCGCGGAATGGCGTTCAACAGCTACTTGTTCGAGCGCGACGGCGGCTGCGTGGCGATCGATCCCTTGCCGCTCGATCCCCCGGCGCTCGAGCAGATCGCCGGTCTCGGCGGCGTGCGCGCCGTGGTTCTGACCAACCGCGACCACGAGCGCGACGCCCAAGCGCTGCGCGATCGCTTCGGAGCCCGAGTGCTGGCGGGAAAAACCGAGGCGCCGCGCTTCGGCATTCCCATCGACGCGACGTTCGACGATCGCGACGAAGTGTTTCCCGGGGCGATAGCGACCGCGCTTCCGTTCGGCAAGACGCCGGGCGAAATAGCGCTCCATCTTCCCGGTGCAAGAGCGGCGATCGTCGGCGACGCGCTTCTCGGAGTCCCGGCCGGCGCACTGAGCGTGCTGCCTTCGGAAAAGCTCGAGAACCCGGCGCGCTTCGCGTTGGCCCTGCGAAAGCTCTGGGCGCTCGAACTCGAAACGCTCCTGCTCTGCGACGGTCAACCGATCTTCGCGGCAGCCGACGCCGCAATCGGTGCGCTTCTCGAAGGCCTCGCGGGACCGTCGATTCACCGGATCAACCTCGACGAGATCGAGTATGCGGTATTGCGGCCCGAACCATTCACGTGCGACGACGGCGAAGTCGGCCTGCTGATCGGTTCGCGCGATATCGGCTACCGGCTCGCTCGAATTCCACCCGGAAAGACGTATTGCCCGTTGCACTGGCACGTTCGCGGCGAAGAGTTCTTTTACGTCGTCGAGGGGCGCCCGAAGATTCGAATGCTGGGCGATACGCTCGAATGCCGGCCGGGCGATTTCATCGCGTTTCCCACCGGTGAAACCGGCACGCATCAAGTCCTCAACGACGGCGCCGAGCCGGCGTTGGTCTTGCTGGTGGGCATCGAGGAGCGCGCGGTCGGCTTGGAAGCCTGTTTCTATCCCGACTCCGACAAGGTCGGGATGTGGACGCCGGCGGGCCGATTACGAATGCTCCGCGCCACGCCCGATTTGAACTACTACGAAGGCGAGTTGGAGCGGCCCACGTAAATCGCTCGGCGCGCCGGTCACTCCTCTACGGCGAGCTTGAGGCGTGAGAGCGCGTCGTCCCACTGCTGCGAGATCGCGGCCAGGTAGCGGCGGACTTCGTCCAGGCGTTTTGGCTCTAGGCGCCAGATACGCTCGCGGCCGCGGCGCTCGCTGCGCACCAGGCCGGCCGAATGCAAGGCGTGCAAGTGTTTGGTGACGCCTTGCCGCGTGATGCCGGCACCGTCGGCGAGCTTGGCGATCGACTGCGGGCCTTTCCGGCACAGCTTGACGACGATTTGCAAGCGCGATTCGTCGCCCAGCGCGGCCAATACCGGGACGACTCTCACGGGCGCGTCAGCAGCAGGTACTTTTCGACGACGTGCATCTGCACGGCCCATCCCTCTTCGTTGGCTTCGAAGGCGTCGGCGCGCCGGGCCAACGGAACCGAGTCGAAACCCGACTCGACCACGCGCAGCAGGGTTCCGCCCTCCTGCGGTTCGAGGGTAAACGTCACCAGCGTCATCGGTTCTTGCGAATAGTCGACGCCGGGATCGATCGCGAACGGATGCCAGCGGTACGAGAAAATCGTCATCGGCTCGATCCGCTCGATGACGAACTCGATTCGCTTGCCGGCGTACTTTGCTTGCCGTTGGGCGACCTCGGCGTCGGCGCGGGTCGGCTTGATGCGGCCGATCGCGCGCGCACCGCAAACGAACTCACCTTCGAATTCGATGCCGAACCAGTCGCCGAACTCTCGGGCGTCGCTGATCGCGCGCCAAACCTTCTCTTGGGGCGCGCGAAGAAAAACGCGCTTCTCGATGCGGTCGGTGCTCGTCGTCATGTGCAACCTCCTGGTTGCCTAACACGATATCACCGGGCAGATCTAAATGCAACCCCCGGGTTGCGCGACTGCAAGCACGCCGAGGGGTCGCACTCCGGCGTCGCCGAACGCCCGGCCAGACGGGGATATGAACGAGCCGAGACATGCCGCCACGCCACCCTCCCGACTCTCGCGCGCCGCGCTCGCAGGAGTGCTGGCGGCGCTGGCGATCCTAGCGGCGCGCGACCTCGTCAAGTTGAACGCCGGCGTCTCTTGGCACCGCATGATCGACTTGTCGGTCTTCTATTGCGCCGGCTCGGCAGCGGCCGGCGGCGCGGACCCGTACGCCTCCGAGCCCGTGCGCGCGTGCGAGCACGCGTTCAATTCCGGCGGCCAATGGGACGATCCGCACTTTGCAATGCTGGTGCCGCAGCCCCCGTACGACATTCTGGGTTTCGAGCTGCTTCCGCGCGTGGGCCCGCTCGCCGCCAAACGGCTCGCAGCCGTCGCCATAACGGCCGCGGTCGTCGCCACCGCGCTGGCGTTAGCGGATCTCGGGATTCCGCTGTGGGCCGCGCTGGCCGCGCTAGCCCTTTCGGATTGGTTCGTGAGCGTCTTCAACGGTCAAATCTACGCCTTTCCGCTCGCCTGCGCGGCGCTGGCCGCGGCCTGCCTCCATCGCGGCCGCGATGCCGCAGCCGGCGTTTTCGCGGCGCTTTGCACGATCGAGCCGCAACTCGGAGCGGCGATCGCGTGCGGCGTACTGCTCTTGATGCCGCGGGCGCGCCTCGCGCTGCTCGCGACCGCCGCCGCCATGTTTTTCGCGGGCGCGGCCGCGTTGGGGCCGCACGCATGGATCGAATGGGCGACGCGCGTGATTCCGCTGGAAGCGCGCGCCGAAGCGCAGTTCTGGCCCCAATACAGCCTGACGTCGGTTGCGGCCGCAGTAGGGGTCCCGGTGCCGGTTGCGCTCGCGCTCGGGACCGCTTCTTCGGTCGCCATACTCGTGGTCGCGCTCTATCTGGCGGCGAAACTGATACGCCGTTACGGCCGGCCCGAGTTTGCCGTCCTCGTTCCGGCGGCGTTCGCTCCGCTCGGGGGCACGTTCGTGCATCTTGCGGCGATTGCCGCCGCGGTTCCGCTCGCCCTCACGCTGCCGTCGCTCTCCCGGCAATCGGCGTCGCGCGCGGATTGGAGGCTCGCTGCGATCGCGGTGCTGCTCGCGATTCCGTGGCTCTTCGCTCAATCGATGAAGCCGCTGTTCTTTAGTTCCTTGCTCGCAGCCGTGGTCGTCGTGTGGCAGTTGCGCGTCGCGCCGCGGCCGGCAGCCGGCATTTGCGTCGCGACCGCGGCGCTGCTGTATGCGTTGGCCCTGCACACGCCGCCGCCCTTGACCGTCGCCGCATTCGCGAGCGCGAGTTCCAGCGCGCTGCATCTCGACTCGACGCAGTTCGACCCCTGGCGCGAAGCGGCCAAAGTTCCCACCTGGACCGGCTTGATCGCGCTGCTCGCCGCCGCGCTCTGGATGGCGCGGCGCCCGGCTGAGGCCGAGGCCTCGTCGTAATCCGCTACGGCCGGCCGGCGCGCGCGGTTTTGGCCAACTCGGCTTCGGATTTGAGCTGAGCCAGCAAAACGATACGGATGAGCTCGATCCCCGGTGCCACCAGCGACCAATAACGGCGAAGGCGCGAACGGCTCTCGGCATCGGTCGTCGCAACCCGCGTTTCCGTCTGCGCCAGTGACGTTCCGTCGCCGAGCGGATCGACGCGCATCGTCAGCGCAATCTTCGCGTAGCCCGGCTCGCAAAACGAGGCGAACTCGTCGCGCGGCAATCCGCGGAACTCGGGGTTCGGCCGCCACGGTTGCGTTACCGCGCCGAAAATGATTTCGCGGCCGGGCTCGTCGCCGATGGCGCTCCATCCCAGCGTCGCGAGGGTGGCGGGAAGCCCCGCCCGCTCGACGCTCTCGGCGGATTTGGCTCGCAGCAAGACCTCGCGAGCGCGGACGAGCGCGGCGACGATGGGCGAACGATCGAACTGGGTGTGGTGCAGCGCTTCGAAGATCTTTTCGGGGGTTGCGTGAACGTGGATCTGATGGTGGAGCCGAACGTCGTATTCCGGCATGAGGGCGTCGAGTAAGGAGTCGCTGCGGCGACCTTTGCCGAACTGCAGCCACGCTGCACCGGCCGCGATTGCGTAGAGACCCGCAGCGGCGGCCCCGCCGACCATCGACCATCGGAGGGCAACGGCCAACGCGCCGGCGCCGCGACCGGCGTCGCGCCGCCCTAGTCGCTCGATCCGCGTCAGCCAACGCTTGCAGCGGCGTGCGGATGCCCCGGCGACGCCTCCGACGAGCGTGAAGGTCACCGGTGAAAAGCCGCAGAGCTGCAAATTCTTGACGTAAGCGCGAACGGCGTGGGCTCCGAAGGCGGTGCGATAGATTACCGCCGGCATTCCCATAGTGACGACGATTCGTGCGGAGCGTCCGCGCAGCAACCCGCGCGGCATCTTTCCGCCATGGGCCGTCATCGCGAAGCCCGGACGAAACGTCTGCTCGACGAACGCTTTGAACAGCGCCGGCACGTCGCCCATCCACAGCGGGAAGAAGAACGCTACGTGGTCCGCCCAGGCGATGTCGCGCTGGGCCTGCGCAATCGCTTCGCTCGGCGTGCCGGCGTAGAACTCCTCGCCGGTACGCAGCGTCGGAAAATCCAGGCGCGCCACGTCGATTCGCCGGACCTCATGCCCTGCGGCCAGCGCACCTTCGGCGTAACGTTGGGCGAGCGCACGGTTGAGACGCTCCTCCGCGGGGTCGGGATGTCCCTGGACGATCGCGATCTTTGCCATCGTCCGAGCGTAGCGTCGCAATGGGAAGCTTTCGTGAAGGGGGGTTCGCTCGGCTGCACGGCGCAATGTCCGTGCCAGCGTGGAACAGCTCCCACAACTGCGCCGCTCCATGGGCCTCTTCGACGTCACGCTGTTTTTCGTCGTGGCGGGTTCCAACTTGCAGTGGGTTGCCACCGCCGCTGCGGCCGGACCGAGCTCGATCGTCATCTGGATCATCGGCTGCGCCGCGATGTTCGTGCCGCTCTCGATCGTGGTGGTCTTTCTTTCGTCGCACTATCCGGACGAAGGCGGCATGTACGTCTGGGCGAAGCGCGCGTTCGGCCCGTTCGCCGGATTCTTCACGGGCTGGACGTACTGGACGTCCAATCTGCCGTATTTCCCCTCGCTGCTGTATTTTGCAGCGGGCAACGTTCTCTTCGTAACCGGAGGGAAGAGCGCGCTCGAGGGTTCGGCGCCGTTCTTTATCGCAGTCGCCGTCGGCGGATTAGCGCTGGCGACGGTGCTCAACGTGTTGGGGCTGGGGGTCGGCAAGTGGCTCAACAACGTGGGAGCGGCGGGACGCTGGTTCTCGACGCTGGCGCTGATCGTGGTCGGATGCATCGTCGTGTGGCGCTTCGGATCGGCGACGCACGTAACCGCCGTTACCATACGCCCCGGGACGCATCTCAAGGACGTAATCTTTTGGTCGGTGATCGCATTTGCATGGACCGGGCCCGAGGCGATCTCGTTCATGGCCGGCGAGATCAAGAATCCTCGCCGGAACGTTCCGTTCGGACTGCTTTTCGCCGCCCCGTGCATCGCCGTGATCTACATTTTGGGTACGGTCGCGGTCATGGGCGTCGTCCCGTCGGCGAACGTCGACGCTTCGTCCGGGGTGATGCAGGCGATCGGCGCCGCATCGGCGCGTTTGGGATGGGCGCTATTGACGCCCGTCGCGGCGGTGATGGTCTTCATCAGCTGTATGGGAAGCTGCGGCGCTTGGCTCGGGGCGGTTGCCCGCATTCCGTTCGTGGCCGGCATCGATCGCTATCTGCCTCCGATCTTCGGCCGGATGCACCCGCGGTGGGGTTCTCCGGTCGCGGCGATCGTCACGCAAGCCGCCGTCGCGACCGTCTTCATATTTTTGGGTCAAGCCGGAAGCAGCGTCGCCGGTGCGTACCAGACGCTGGTGAACTCCACGGTGCTCATTACGATGCTGCCGTTCATGGTGCTGTTCGCCTCGGCGATGAAGCTCGACGCACAGCCCGCCACGTCCGATCCGATTCGCATTCCCGGCGGCGCGATAACCGTTCGCGTCGCGGCGGCGGTCGGTTTACTCACCACGATCGCGGCCGCGGTGCTCGCGATGTTTCCGGAAGACAACGAACCGAACAAACCGCTGTTCGTGATTCGCGTGATCGCGATGACCGCCGTGCTGGTCGGAGCCGGCGTGCTGGTCTACCGCTCCGGCCGGCGGCGGGCCGGAGCCGCGCCGGGGCTCACCTGAGCGGAACGCTAGCGGCCTCGCGCCGCTTTCCGTTCGCCTTGCGAGGGCCGGCCGCCGATCGCGCGAGCCAACACCGTCGCCAGCGCGGCACCGGCCAGCGGCCCGGCCACGTAGATCCACATCTGGCCGAACGCTCCGGCGAGCAGCTGCGGTGCCAAAGTCCGCGCCGGGTTCATCGATGCGCCGCTGATCGGTCCCGCGACCATCCCGCAGGCTGCAATCGTAAAACCGACGGCGAGCGCGGCTTGCTTTCCGATCACGGCGTCCTGTTGCGCGGTGCGCAGGACGACCAGCACGAGGACGAACGTCAAGACGAGCTCGCACAGCACCGCCTGCAGCGGACCGAACGGCGGGGACGGATGACTGGCGCCGGTGCGAATCGCAGGACCGAAGAGCGCGAATAGAAGACCGGCAGCGATCAGCGCGCCCGCGAACTGTGCCGCGACGTACGCGACCGCGTTGCGAAGGGGCAGATCGCGCCGCAACGCGAACGCGAACGTGACCGCCGGGTCGCCGTGCGCGCCCGAGACTTCCGAAAACGCGTAGATCGTCACGGCCGCGATCAAGCCGCGAGCCAGCCAACGAGAAACGTAATCGACGCCTTGCTGGCCGCCGTAGTAGAAAACGTCGATTCCGGTTGCCGTCGCCGTGATCAAGAAGGCACAGGCCGCTTCGGCCACCAGCTTCATGCCAAGGACGTGCCCGCGTTTGAGACCCTGCTCAGCCAATGAAACGCTTGTACCCACGCCCTCCCGGCGTAAATCGAGGGTAGAACGTTGCCATGAGCAGCTGGGTCAGCCGAGATGCAAGGTAAGGCAACGTTCGCGGGACAGCCCGTGCACCCGATGTTGGTAACGATTCCCATCGGCTGCTTCGTCGCGGCGGTCGCCGCCGACATCGTTTCGATTTGGGCGGGTCCGGGATTCTTCCCGGAAATGGCCACCTGGCTGATCGCTTTCGGGGTGATCGGGGCACTCGTCGCCGCGGTCCCCGGATTCGTCGATCTTCTCACGGTGCCGATGTCGCCGTCGGCGAAAAATCTGGCGGGATGGCACGCGATGCTGAATCTCGCCGTCATCATCGTCTTCGGACTCGCGTTCGCGTTGCGTTTCGGCCACTACGGCTCCGGCCTGGGGTACGCGTTGACCGCACTCGGGATCGTCGTCGTCGCCGTTTCGGGCGCGATCGGCAACCGGCTGGCGCACCGGCATCTCGCCGGATCCTCGGAGGGCGACCTCGCGACGACTCGCTCGACGCAGCGCGGGGTCGTCGAGCCGGACAGCCGTGTGGCGCACTGAGGAGATCGAGAGAAGAAGCAGGCACCTGCCCGCCGAGCGGGTACCGAAGCAACGCGGCCGTCGAACGAGGGTCTCTCAAGAGGGACGAGCAGGCAGAAGCGATAAACGCTCTGTTGCTTTTACTCGAAAGGAGCGTCCCTCGCAATGAAGCTTCTCGGCCGTCTTTCTCTGGGTCTCATCCTCGGCGCCGCGATCAGCGGCATCGTCGCCGCGCCGGCATTCGCGGCCGCGCCGGTGCTCGTGAAGCAGTGCTTCGTCACGCCGCCCAAGCCGCTCAGCAAGAACGCGAGCGGAACTCAAATCGACTACATCATCTACGGTAAGAAGAATGCCGAATCGATTACGTTTGCGGTTACCTACCGTAACGCGGCGCAGCACTTCCTGCGCACGGTGACCGACTACGGCAACTTTGCGCCGGGCACGGAGATCCAACACCACTTCTCGCTCTACAACGACGTGACGTACGCCGGCAAGCAGGCCAGCTGCGTTCCGACGAAGGTGAAGTGGGCCGATTCGACGCTGTGGATCGCGCCGTCGCACTAACCCGTACGCCGCTTTCGTGAAAAGGCCCCGGAAAGATCCGGGGCCTTTTCGCTGCTCGGGTTCAGCGGCGCCTCGACGGCGCCGGCGTGGGCGGAGGCGTCGGCGAAGGTTTCGTGCACGCCGTGGGGTGGTCGCTCGCGACGACGTTGTTCTTCGAGGTGATCTCGCGACCGTAGCAAGTTCCGCTCGAGTCGCGATAGGTGTAGAGCTGCGACGACGAGCCGTTCGCGACTCCCGTCCAGTTGAAGGCCGAATCGAAAATCATCGTGTCCGCGCTCTCGACCGTATCGTTGAGGACGCTGTTCGAGGCGAAGCGTCGTGCCGCCGCGTTGCCTCGAAGCGGTCCCGCGCAGCAGTACGCGTGCCGGACGTAGTCGCCCTGATAGACGGTGATGGGCAGCTGGTATCCGGTGGTCGTCTGAGTGATCGGATAAGCCACGTCGATCGGATATTCGTATTCGCTGTCCTCGACGGCAGACGTTTTGCCGGCGATCGTCTTGACTTGCGAGTGGAGCGTCATCGACTGCGTGACGTCCTGCACGTACGAGGTAGGCGTGTATACGAAGGCTTCGTCGTTGGCGAAGCGCATTTCCTGATAGACGCTGGTCTCGACCTTTCCGGACGACGTATTCACGTAGCCGTCGATCAAAAACGCTTGATGCGCGCGGACGTGCGCCGGACCGGCAGCGGGCTTCCCGCCGAACAATCCGGAGCCGGCCGCGTACGTAATGCCCGACGTCCCGGGCGGCGACGGAATCGTCAGCGAATCGCTCGTCACCGAACCCGTCACCTGGGAGCGCTTGGGGTCGAGGTAGAGCAGCAGGTCGCCGGCGCCGCTGAAGTAGTGAAACGCGCCTTGGACCGTCACGGCGATCGTCGGCGTCGCGGTCGTCGAAAGGTAGCCGGCAAACGGCGTGAGGTCGACGCGGTACGGCGTGAAGTTCAACGTTTGGACCCCGGGAATCGGCGCCCACAGATACGGATCCATCCCTCCCGTATAGATCCACGGATAGATCGGCGCGATGCCGGCCGGCCGGCCGTCGACCGTCACGACGCCTTCGCGGAAGGCCGTGTGACCGCAGAAACCGAGCTCGTGCTTCGATTGGTACCAGACGGAATGCGGAGCGCACATGAACCACTGCTCTTCATCGCTTTGGGACTGCAAATAGAGATCCATGGAGACGTTGACGATGTTATGCGGCAGT
>Ga0335075_10004384_pt1 | contig 22109 bp, 20 predicted proteins | sample Lox_Sample_24_FD_206723 | JGI IMG/M metagenome (GOLD analysis project Ga0335075, IMG submission 206723) | Soil microbial communities from Loxahatchee National Wildlife Refuge, Florida, United States - Lox_Sample_2.4 | ecosystem: Environmental > Terrestrial > Soil > Wetlands | place: USA...
TCCAATCGCGATCCGCGGCTGTTGCAGGCTGCCGACTGGATGTTGTCCAAGGAAGTTCGTCACAAGGGAGACTGGTCCGTCAAGGTTCCGCATGTCGAGCCGGGCGGCTGGTATTTTGAATTCAATAATGAGTTCTATCCGGACATTGACGATTCCGCGCAGGTGCTGCTGGCGCTCAACAAGGTAGAAAATCCCAGAGAGCGATACCAGTATGACGTCACCCAGCGGGCCATTCAATGGATCTGGGCGATGCAGTGCAAGAACGGCGGCTGGGCCAGCTTCGACAAAGACAACACGAAGATGATTTTCGAGCATATTCCTTTCGCCGATCACAACGCCATGCTGGATCCGCCGACCGTCGATATCACCGGGCGCATTCTCGAGATGCTGGCCAACTATGGTGTCACGCGCGAGGATCCGCGAGTCGCGAAGGCGATCGAGTTTATCTATCGAGAGCAGGAGTCGGACGGAAGTTGGTTCGGACGCTGGGGCGTCAACTATTTATATGGAACATTCCTGGTGTTGCGCGGATTAGAAGCCATGGGTGTGTGGAACCATGAGCCGCAAATTCAGCAGGCGGCAGAATGGATCCGCATGGTGCAGAATGCCGATGGAGGCTGGGGCGAAAGTTGCGCCAGCTACGATAATCCAGCGGCGAGGGGCATTGGCGCGAGTACCGCGTCACAAACGGCGTGGGCGATCCTGGGGTTGCTGGCTGCCGGAGATATTCGCAGCGACTCTGTAGCCAAGGGAATCCGCTGGCTGCTGCAGCACCAACAAGCGGACGGTTCCTGGAACGAGGATTACTATACGGGCACGGGATTTCCGCGGGTCTTTTACTTGTCCTATCACATGTACCGCAACTATTTCCCACTGCTGGCGCTCACAACGTATCGTAGGGCGAAGCAGGCAGAGAGCATGGGAACCAGAAGCTAATCACAATATGTGGGTCGGTTGTAGCTGTCGCACTCGATGCTGAAAAAGACACAGGTGTAGCAAGAAGGAGAAATTGAATGGCTGTGCCAATCTCACAAATGTGGACGGTGGCAACCTATGTGTTGCGCCAGCGCTGGAGTGGCCGGAAGCGTTATCCCTTGGTTCTGATGCTGGAGCCCCTGTTCCGCTGTAACCTGGCGTGCGCCGGTTGCGGAAAAATTCAATATCCAGCACATATTTTGAAGAAGCAATTGACGCCGGAAGAATGCTTTCGCGCGGTGGATGAATGCGGCACCCCCATGGTGTCCATCCCTGGCGGCGAACCATTGCTGCACCCGCAGATCGGGGAAATTGTTGAAGGGCTGGTTGCGAGAAAGAAATACATCTATCTCTGCACCAATGCGCTGCTGCTGAAAGAGAAGCTGCATCTATTTAAGCCCAGCAAATATCTCTCTTTCTCGGTGCATATGGATGGGCAGCGCGAACACCACGACTTCTCCGTCTGCCTGGAAGGCGGATACGACAAGGCCATTGAGGGAATTCGAGAAGCTGTTGCCAAGGGCTTTCGCGTGACTACCAACACAACCTTGTTCGACGGCGCCGATCCAAATAGCGTGCGCACCTTTTTTGACGAGATGATGCAGGCTGGGGTTGAGTCAATGATGGTCGCGCCGGGATATACCTACGAAAAGGCTCCGGATCAAAAACACTTTCTGGGCCGAGCGCGCTCTCGCAGATTATTCCGCGCCATCCTTGCGAACCGCAAGAAGAGCTGGCGCTTCAACGCATCGCCGATGTACATGGAATTCCTGATGGGCAAGCGCGACTTTACCTGCACGCCGTGGGGCATGCCGACCTATAACATTTTCGGTTGGCAGAAGCCCTGCTATTTGCTGCAAGACGGCTATGCGGATAGTTTTGCCGAGCTGATGGAAGCGACGGAGTGGTCGCATTATGGGACTGAGTCCGGCAATCCGAAGTGTGCGAATTGCATGGTGCACTCCGGTTATGAAGCGTCCGGGGTCAATTTCACCTTCGGTTCGCTGAAGGGCTTGTGGGCAACTGCCAAGGCAACCATGACGCTGTATCCAGATCGTGGAGCACTCGACCTTCTGAGCCATCCGGTGAAGCCGGTGCATGCGAAGAATCCTCTGGTGAATATTGAGATACCGGAGACATCCCTGGAGGAAACTCGCGCATGACGAAAGCTACGACGAAGCCAGTCTCCGACCCGGATGCGATGGAAGTTGCGCCCGGAGCGGAGCGCGAAATTCTGGAAGGCTGGATTCCGGCGCTCGCCACTGAGGAAGAAACCCGTGAAGCGCTGGAGCAGGCCTTTGGATATCGTGGCGACGTGACCATTACGCTGAAGACCGGCGTGCGCATCGAAGGGTACATCTTCGATCGTCGGCCTGCGGCTGCTCTGCATCGCGCCATCGTCCGGATCATGCCGAAAGATACCTCGGAGCGGGTGTCGATTCCATACTCGGAGATTGCCGGGCTGGCGTTTACCGGACGCGACTCCGCGGCCGGCAAAAGCTGGGAGGCCTGGGTGCAGCGCTATTGGGAAAAGAAAGCCGCTGGCGAAAAGAATATCGGCATCCAGGCCGAGGCGCTGGACTAAACTGGCCCTCCACACTCAACCAATCTTTTTACCCCCTTCCTATGCGTATCTTTGTTACTGGAGCCACTGGATTTGTCGGGAGTCATGTTGCCCGGTCGCTGGGCGCAGCTGGAGCAGAGTTGCGTTTGCTGACGCGCAAAACCAGTCGCACCGAACATCTGGAAGGACTTCCCGCGGAGCTTGTTACGGGCGATTTGCTGCAGCCGGAAAATCTTCGCAGCGCGATTTCGGGCTGCGATGCGCTCGTCCACGTTGCCGCTGATTACCGGCTGTGGGTGCCCGATCCAAAAACAATGTATGCGGCGAATGTGGAGGGGACGAAGGCCTTGTTGCGGCTGGCACGGGAAACCGGAGTCAGTCGTGTGGTCTATACGTCGAGCGTCGCGACCATGGGATTTCTGTCGGACGGGACCATTGTTGACGAGGAAACTCCTGTATCGATAGAGAACATGATCGGCCATTACAAGCGATCCAAATTTTTGGCGGAACAGGAAGCCATGGCAGCGGCGCGCCTTGGCCAACGGGTTGTCATTCTGAATCCGACCACGCCGATTGGGGCGGATGACGCGAAGCCCACACCCACGGGTCGCATCGTCGTCGACTTTCTGAATCGAAAATTTCCGGCATATGTGGATACGGGACTGAACCTGGTGGATGTGCAGCGCGTCGCGGACATGCATGTCGCGGCGCTGGATCGTGGCGCGTCGGGTGAGCGATACATATTAGGCGGAGAAAATCTTACGCTGAAGCAAATTCTGGATCGTATGGCGGCGATGACAGGGTTGCCGTCGCCGACCATGCAGGTGCCGCATGCAGTTGCCATGACGTTCGCGTTCTTCGATGAATGGATTGCGGGTCGTATGCTCGGACATGAACCGCGCGCGACTGTGGAAGCGGTACGCATGGGAAAGAAGAAGATGTTTGCCAGTTCGGCAAAGGCGGAACGAGATTTGGGATTTCAAGTAGCGCCGGTAGATGCGGCATTGAAGGCTGCGATCGAGTGGTTTCGCGCCCACGGGTATGCCCCAGCGTGATGAGCGTCGGAGCCGGTCGACCGAGGATTGCGATTCTCGCTGCGCTCCCGCGGGAGGTTGCACCGTTGGTTCGCAATTGGTCCGCGCCTGTGGTGTCGCGCAGAGAAGGCACCAGTGTTTGGGAAAGCGAGCATGCAATTGTGGCGTGTGCCGGCATGGGCACAGAGCGCGTGACTCTGACGTTGGAATTGGCCGAATCCCGCGGTCCTCTTCGCTCGGTGATTTCTGTTGGATACGCTGGCGCGTTGCGGCAGGGCATGCGGATCACCGGGGTCTACTGGCCCTCGATTGTGATCGACGGACAGACTGGCGAGCGGTTTGCATGCGAGGATGGAGAGGGCGTCTTGCTGACTGCGGATCATGTGGTTGGACGCGACGAAAAGCCGAAGCTGGCGGCGCAGTGGAACGCCGATCTGGTTGATATGGAGGCGGCAACGGTGGCGAGACTGGCAAAGGAACGTTCTCTGCCATTTCGAACTTTGCGTGCCATCAGTGATCCGGTCGATGAAAATTTGCCGAATTTGAGTCGTTTCACCGACACACGCGGCGGATTTCAGAGCGCGTCGTTTGCAATGTATGTAGCATTGCACCCATGGCTGATTCCGACCACGGTCAAGCTCGGAAAACAGTCGGCGCGGGCATCCCAGGCAATTGCAGCAGCATTGCAACAGGTTTTAAGGCAAGCAGAATAAAATGGAAACAGTGACTACCCTCAACGGTTCAATTCCCTCAACAATGCGGGCAGCCGTCTATCGCGGCATCAATGACGTTCGCGTGGAGAAAGTGCCTGTTCCTGAAATTGGCGCAGGCGAGGTTCTGGTCAAAATTCATAGCTGCGGAATCTGCGGCACTGACCTGAAGAAGATTCACACGGGTTCGCATTCCGCGCCGCGCATTTTCGGCCACGAAATGGCGGGCGTGATTGCCGCAGTCGGCGACAAGGTGAGCGGTTGGAGGGTGGGCGATCGGGTGATGGCATTCCATCACATTCCATGCGGGAAAGGCTGCTACTACTGCAAGAAGAAAACATTTTCGCAGTGCGAGAGTTACAAGCGTGTGGGATGTACCGCAGGATTTGAACCGTCAGGCGGCGGCTTCGCGGAATACATTCGAGTGATGGATTGGATTGTCGAGCGCGGACTGGTGCGGATTCCGGATCATGTTCCTTTCGAGCAGGCGCTGTGGATTGAGCCCGTCAACACTTGCTATAAGGCGATTCACAATCTTCGCCTGGAGGCGGATGAGACCGTGCTGGTGATCGGTCAGGGGCCGATAGGAATATTGCTGGCGTCTCTGGCACGGCAGACCGGCGCGACCGTGCTCACCTCAGATCTTTATCCGTCGCGTCACGAAGTGGCATCGCAATTCGATCTGCGTCATCCGATCTACGCTGATAAGCAGAATCCGATCGCGGTGGTGAAAGAGCATACTGAAGGCCGCGGCGCGGATGTTGTGATTGTGGCTGTCGGCGGGAATGCATTGATTCGTCCGGCGATGGATGCGGCCCGTTTCGGAGGTCGAGTATTGTTGTTCGCCGCGACACAACATGGCGAGACGGTCATCGATCCGGCTGCAATCTGCATGGACGAAAAGGCACTGATCGGATCGTACAGTTCTTCAGCCGATGTGCAGCACATCGCATCTCAATTGGTTCTGGATGGCTATCCAGATCGATTCAATCTAACTCACCTGATCTCCCATACGTTTCCGCTGGAACAGGCGGCGGAAGCGATTGTCTTTGCCTCTGAACCTAAACCGGACTCGATGAAAGTAGTGATTCAACCGTAGGTGTTTCCCCGTTCCGTCATGTCAAGAGTGAAAGAAAATACAAGTCGATCGACTCACAATGCAGTCTGCAAGACTATCGATATGGCCGCTGAAATGAATGCCGCTGTTTTGTACGGCAAAGAAGATGTCCGGATTGAAAGGTTGCCAGTCCCGGAGGCGGGCGCAGGGGAGATTATTGTCCGTGTCGCGGCCGCGCTGACGTGCGGAACCGATCTGAAAGTGTTTCGTCGCGGCTATCACGAAAAAATGCTGAAACCGCCTGCTCCGTTTGGTCATGAAATGGCGGGAATTGTTTCTCAGGTGGGCGGCGGCGTGACGAAGTTCCGCGAGGGGGATCGCGTAGTCGCGGTCAACTCCGCACCGTGCGGGGAATGTTATTTTTGCCGACGGCAGCAGGAAAATCTTTGCGACGATCTGGTCTTCAATAATGGCGCCTACGCCGAATATTTTCGGATTCCCGCGCGCATTGTGGCAAAGAACACTTTTCTGGTGCCGGCGTCGTTACCGCTGGAGCACGCAGCTCTAACCGAGCCGCTGGCTTGTGTGCTGTACGGCATGGATGAAATCGGTCCTCAAGCTGGAGACCAGATGGTGGTGATCGGAGCCGGGCCAATTGGGTTGATGTTTATCCACGCGGCCGCGTTGACCAACATTGAAGTAATTGCCGTGGTGAAGCACCCGGAACAAGTACAGCTGGCACGTTCGTTCGGGGCGCGCCATGTGGTGCAAACGACGACGACAGGGGACGTGATTGCCGCCGTTCGCGCGCTGACCCCGCAAGGCCGTGGAGCCGATTCGGTGGTCGAAGCAGTGGCAACGCCGGAGACGTGGCAGTGGGCTGTGGACATGGTGCGCAAGGGTGGCGTAGTCAATTTCTTTGGTGGCTGTGCTGCGGGAACCCAGGTGGCGCTCGATACCAACCATCTGCATTACAACGATCTGACGCTGCGCGCCAGTTTTCATCATCGTCCTTCTGTGTGTCGCCGTGCCTTCGATTGGATTGCAAGTGGCGAGTTCGAGAGCAGCAAGTTTCTGACTGGGAGCGCATCCCTGGAAGAACTGGTCCCGGTTTTTCGGCGGTTTTTGAATCGCAGCAACGACATTAAGATTGCGATCCATCCTGATGAGGGATTCAACGGTGGCTAGCGGACTGCAACAGACGGCTAGAAACTCGGCGGAAATGCTGGAATCGGCGTGGCGTAAGCTTCCCGCCCAATACCGCATGCCGAAGCAGACGCCGACTCTGGCGGAAGCGCAGGCGTACTGCCGGGAGTTGGCCGAATCGCACTATGAGAATTTTCATGTTGCCACTTGGTTTCTGCCCAAGCGATTGCGTCCGCACTTTCAAAGCATCTACGCCTACTGCCGTATCTCCGATGATCTGGGAGATGAGGTCGGCGACGCGCAGCAATCGTTGGCGCTGCTGGATTTTTGGAACGATGAGCTGGATGCCTGCTATCACGGAGTAACGCGTCACCCCGTCTTTGTCGCTCTCGCGGAAACGATTCGTCTCTGCAACATTCCGAAAGCTCCGTTTGCCGACCTGCTGGTTGCATTTCGTCAGGATCAGACGGTGACGCGATATCGCACCATGCAGGATGTGTTCGGCTACTGCCGCAACTCGGCCAATCCGGTAGGACATTTGGTGCTGTATGTTTGCGGCTATCGGGAGCCGGAGTTATTTACGCTGTCGGATTTCACCTGCACCGCGCTGCAATTGGCGAATTTCTGGCAGGACGTGCGTGAGGATTATCTGCGCCATCGCATTTATCTGCCGCTCGAGGACATGGAGCGATTCGGCGCGACGGAAGAACAGATTCGCGATCAGCGATTCAGTCCGGAGTTTCGCAACCTGATGGAACATGAAGTCACGTTTGCGCAGAAATTGTTTGAGGCCGGGACACCCTTGCTACACCGGGTCGACAAGGAGATTGCAGTCGACATCGCGCTGTTCAGCCGAGGCGGACAAGAAATTCTGCGGGCCATCGAGAAACAAGACTACGACGTGCTGCGTTCTCGCCCGGTAATCTCCAGGCCTCGGAAGGCTGCGCTGCTGTTGCGCGCATTTCTTGCACGGCTGACTGCAAGGCAGGCTGCGTGATCGATTCGGTGGCGCAAGCGTATGCCGCCTGCGAAACGATTGCGCGGCGAGAGGCAAAGAATTTCTACTACGCATTTCGCGCATTGCCTAAGCCGAAGCGCGCGGCCGTGTGCGCGGTGTATGCCTTCATGCGGCATGCGGACGACCTGGCGGACGATGAGCAACTCCCGCGCGAAGAACGGCTGATCCAATCGCAACGCTGGCTTGATGACTGGCATCGCGCTGCCGTGGGCGCGCCCACGGACAATCCGGTATTCACCGCGCTGCGGGATACACAGCAGCGATTTGGAATTTCAACGGAACTGCTGGATCAGTTGGTGCAGGGAACCATGCTGGATTTGACTGCACCCGCCAGCAGCACAGAGATCACAACGTATGCAACGTTCGATGATCTGTATCGATACTGCTATTTTGTGGCGTCGGTTGTGGGGCTGGTGTGCATTCGCATTTTCGGCTATAACGATCCGCGGGCGGAATCGCTGGCAGAGCGGACTGGTATTGCATTTCAGCTGACAAATATTCTGCGCGATGTGCGCGAAGACGCGGAGCGTGGTCGAGTATATCTTCCGCTCGACGATCTGAAACAATTTCATCTAACTCTGGAACAATTCACCGCGCGCCGCGCCGATCAGCGTGTCACTTTAGACGAACGTGGATTGATGGCGATGGAGGCTGGTCGCGCCCAGGAATATTACCGCGCCGCCGACAATCTTTTGCCGTTGATTTCGCCGGACAGCCGAGCGGCGTTGTGGGTACTGGTGACAATCTATCGGCGGTTGTTGCAGCGGATTGAAAATGCGCACTACGAAGTGTTCGCCAGGCGAGTGAGTGTGCCCACAGGAGAAAAGCTGTGGATTCTGGCCCGCGGATTGTGGATGGCGTTTCGCTTGCGTCTTGTACAAAAAGCGTAGTCGGCAGAACTTTAGATTTGATGACCTCGACAGACTCCATGGCGAACGAGACAACCCGGAATGCCGGCATCCGCGACGTAGTGGTGGTTGGTGGTGGCTTGGCAGGCCTGTCCGCCGCGTGCGCGCTTGCAGGCTCCGGCTATTACGTTCATCTTATCGAGCGGCGTCCGTATGTTGGGGGCCGGGCTTCGTCCTATGAACATCCTGGAACGGGCGAGGTGGTCGACAATTGCCAGCACGTTTTACTGGGCTGCTGCACCAATTTGATCGCGTTCTATAAACAACTCAGTGTGGCCGATCAGATTCGCTGGTTCAATCGAATTACGTTCATTGAGCCGGGCGGGCGACGTAGTCTGCTGCGTCCTGGATTGTTGCCGGCGCCGCTGCATAATGCGATTGCATTTCTGCAATCTTCCGCGCTTTCTCCGGCCGATAAGGTCGCCATCAGCCGTGGCATGATGAGTTTTCTGCGGGGCATTCCCGCGGACGGCGGAGATAACTTCGCGTCCTGGCTGGCTCGCCATGGCCAAACGCGGCGTGCCATCGATCGATTCTGGAATCCAGTGCTGGTGAGTGCGCTCAATGAGCACCTTGACTGTGTTTCGGTCCATTACGCGGCGATGGTATTCCGCCGGTCGTTCATGCAGTCGGAGCAGGCGGGCTGGATGGGGGTGCCGACCATTCCGCTCAGCGAATTGTATTCGCACGCAGTCGACTTCATCGAATCGCACGGCGGTCAGGTGAGCTTGCGCACGAGTGTCGACAGCTTTCACTATGACGAGCAGAACCGACGTTGGCGGATTGGATTCGAGGGTGGCAGCGTGGAGGCGGACGCTGTGGTCTTGGCGGTTCCATTTGAGTCGATGCAAAAGCTGTATCCGTTGCTGCCCGCTCTTGGCCATGGAACTTCCGAGTCTATGGTGGAGCGACTGGGGCAGTTTCAGCATTCGCCGATCACGGGTATCCATCTGTGGTTTGATCGCGAGATTACGGATCTGGACCATGCAGTGCTGCTCGAAACCACGATCCAATGGATGTACAACAAGACGAGATTGCAGCCGCAGCGACGTGCCGAGGATGTCGGAAGCTATCTCGAACTAGTGGTGAGCGCGTCGAAGACGCTGGTGCCAATGTCACGCCAGGAGATTATCGATCTGGCGCTGCGAGAGCTGGGAGAGTTTTTTCCTGTCGTGCGTCAGGCAAAGCTGGTGAAAGCTGCAGTGGTGAAAGAAGTGCGCGCGACGTTCTCTGTTACTCCAGGACTGGATGCATACCGGCCTGGACCGGAGACAGCGTGGCCGCGAATTTTTCTGGCAGGGGACTGGACGGCAACTGGCTGGCCATCGACGATGGAAGGGGCCGTCCGCAGCGGAAATCTTGCGGCGGAGGCGCTGACAAAAGCCGCTGGAAAGTCGCAGAAATTTCTGCAGCCGGATTTGCCCCCGCAGGGCTTGATGCGGCTATTTCGATAGACAAGTTGGCGGTCTAGCGGCTCAGAAAAAATACTCCGGCACAAACGCATACGGCTGCGATCCAGCGACGCCCATCGACATTTTCCTTCAAGATCCACTTGGCCGCAAACGCATTGGTGACGAATGTCAGGGCGGCGGAGGCGGGCGCCACCAGGCTGACTTCTGCCCAACTGAGGGCAAACAGCAGTGAGAAAAAACTCAGGGCCATGCACGCCACGCCGGAGAAAAATCGCACGTTGCACAATACCGCGAGGATCGCGCCCTTTAGTCCAGAGTGGCTGCGAATCACATCAAAATCGCCAATCTGACGGATGGCGCCGGCCAGCAACACGTCTCCGGCCGTGGCCAGCAACACGATGACCCCGATCATCGACCAGACAGCAGCGTCGCCAGAAAGATTCATGCGGACCGGTCCTCTCTTCCTGCGGCGGTCAGTTCCTCTGCGTCCGACGTTGTGACGGCCTCTGACTCCGCACCTGGATGATCGTGGTTTGTGTAGGACGGGCCGTGGGTCACGAAGCCCACGCCGACCGTGATGAGGACAATTCCAAACCAGCGAGCGGGCGAGATGGTTTCGTGCAGCCAGAACTTCGACAGCAACTCGATGATCACGTAGCCAAATCCCGTGGCGGGAAGCACGAATGTCAGGTCAGCCCAGGAGAGTGCGGTCAGGTAGGAGGCGAAAAAGACAATCAGGAAAACAATGCCGCTCAGAACCCACGGATTTTTGAGCGCAATCACCAGGCTAAGAAGGTGATGCAGCGACACGGGGCCGACTTGCCTCATGCCCTTGCTCAGAAATGTATCGCCCACCGATGCGCCGATCATGACAGCACCGAGAACAAGGTAGCGGCGAAATGTCATCGTGGACTGCGAGATGGCGATGGCGAGATTCCTCAACCTGGGATGCAGGTTTCACTTTGATCATGTCCGCGTGTGAGACAGAAACGCGGTCAGCTGTTTCGGGCTGACCGCGCGAATGAAAATCCAGCCAAAGCGGCCGCGCCCTCAGGCGCCGACTTGCTGCGTGGCTGCGACGGCGGCCTTGTCCCGCTTGCTTTTGGCAACCACGCGATTGCGCTGCGCACGCAGCTTCAGGAAGGCCTTTGCCTCCACGTACAAACGCGGAAGATCGCGATTCATGATTGCCTTACTGACCACGCGCCAAGCAGCCTTGGGCCGGAAATAGTATTCATCGTAGAAGCGATGCACCATCTCCAGTACGTACTCTGTCGGCAGTCCCGGATATTCTACGTGCGCCAGTTGGTGGCCTTCTTCATCGACCATAGCGCCGTTGTTGATGATGAAGCCGTTGCTCTTGGCGAAGTCGTAAAACTCCGTTCCCGGATACGCATGCGCAATGGAAACCTGAATCGTTTCCACGTCGAGCGACTTGGCGAAATTGATGGTGTTGCGAATGGATTCCTTGGTTTCGCCGGGAAGCCCGAGAATGAAATCGCCGTGGATCGTCAGGCCGAGATCGTGGCAATCGCGAGTGAAGTCGCGCGCGCGCTCGACCGTGGCGCCCTTCTTGATGTTCTTCAAGATTTGCGGATCGCCGGATTCAAAGCCGACAATCAGCAGACGGCATCCAGCTTCGCGCATCGCCTTCAGCGTGTCGCGATCGGTTGTGACGCGCGAGGTGCATGACCAGGTAAGGCCAAGCGGCTTCAACTTTTCGCACAACTCGATGGTGCGCGCTTTTTGAATATTGAAGGTGTCGTCGTCGAAGAAATATTCTTTGACGTGCGGGAACAGTTCCTTCGCATGCGCCATTTCGGCGGCAACGTCATCCGTGGAACGCTTGCGCCATGCATGTCCGCTTAGGGTCTGCGGCCATAGGCAGAATGTGCACTGTGCCGGGCAGCCGCGCGTGGAGTAGAGCGAAACATACGGATGCAGCAAGAAAGGGACGTTGTATTTGGTTACGTCCATGTTGCGTGCGTAGACGTCGGTTACCCACGGCATCGCATCCAGATCCTCGACCTGCGGCCGATCGGGATTGTGAACGATCTGACCATCCTTGCGATAGCTGATGCCAAGGATTTCATTCAGCGGTTTGCCGTTGGCAAACTCCACTGTGGAGAAATCGAATTCGCGACGGCAAACAAAGTCGATGACCGGGCACTCATTCAACGCGCGATCCGGCGACGTGGTCACCGGCGGTCCGACAAATGCTATGCGAATCGATGGATTCGCAGCCTTGATGGCTTCCGCCAACTTTTGATCGCCCTGCCAGCCGGGAGTGCTGGTGAACAACACCAGAAACTCATACTGCTTGCAGATTTCGATGGTCTCCTCCGCACTGACGTGGTGCGGCGGCGCGTCGAGCAGGCGAGAACCCTCCAGCATTCCAGCCGGATATGCAAGCCAGACCGGGTACCAGTAGGATTCGATTTCGCGAGTGGCAGGCCAGCGTGAACTGGCGCCACCATCAAAGTTCTCAAAGGAGGGCGGGTTAAGAAAGATCGTCTTTAGGGGCATAGGATCAACCCTGATTTTACCACTAGATAGAGTCCGAATGTCGGTTTCCTGCGGCTGGCTGAAGGGGTTCCCGGGAGCTAAATTTCAACCTTTGTCAGCAGTCTGAGCGGGGCCTTCGGCGCGAGGCGAATTCATTCTCTTAATGAGATGAGGCAGGCGAGTTGGGAATCGCTGCATTTCCCTGCGGCTGGGCACTTCCTTTGGCCCAATCTTCCAAATCTCCCATGGCGCTCAGCAGATCGAGTTTCACTTTCGTGACGTTGAACTGCGCATCCTGAAGTCCGACGAAGCGAGTGCGTTCTTCCACGCGATATTGGTCGGCCTGCTGCGGCGTGACCGGCTGGCCGTTTGTGCCGCCCTGGTTCATCTGGGTGACGGTTGCGGTCAGCGTATCCTGCGCGAGCTGCTGTTGCAGGTCAGCGACCTGTTCTTGCGCTTCTAGTTCGCGCAGACTGTGCCAGAGCGCCAGGTTGCTTTCATTGTTTTGAATTTTGGCCAACTCTGCCTGTTGCCGGTCGTGCTTTGCAATTGCAGCGGACTCCTCGGCTTTATCATGCTTAACCCGATCGAATAGCGGCCACGTCGCATTGATCCCTACCCCGACATTGTTTGGAGTAAAGCTCCGATAATACTGGTTATACCCGTTGAAACTGGCAAATCGCGCGTACTGGAATGCGCCGTAGACGATAGGACGGTTTTCGGCTCGTTTGTCGCCCCAGGCTTCGAACATTCTGGCGTTCGCAGTGGCAAAGGCAGCCTGCACCGCCGGAGCCTCGTTTTCCTTCGACAGCAACCCCTGGAAATCGAGGTCGGGCAATGGAGGGACCGAGGCTGCCGACGGTGTAATTGCGTTCGGATCGAGACCTGTCAGTCCGGATAAGTGCTGGCGCAACTCATCCGCATGATCTTCCAGCTGGATCTTTTGCAATTGAATCTGCGCGCGTGTCAACTTGGCCCGGGTTAGATCCATCTTGCTTTCAAGACCTGCGTCGAGTCGGTCTTGCACGATCGACACAAGCTTATCCGTATCGGCTAGCGCCTGCTCCAGCGCATGAATTTCAGCCAGTGTTTTATTCAGCTCAATGTAGTTGACGGAGGCGTCGAGAATAACTTGCCGCCGCACGTCTTTCAGGTTGAGCGTGGCAGCTTTGGCCGCTGCGTGTGCAGAGCGAACGTAATCCGGCTGCGAGAAACTGAATGCGAGAAACTGCGACTGCACGTTGAATAACGTCGGATTGCCGAGCGGAAAGCCGTAGGAATATCCCAGGCCCGAACCGACGGAAAAACTGGGGATGTAGATGTCGCGGGTCTCCATCCAGATAGCGCGTGTCCGCTGCTGGTCGGCTTCAGCGACATGCACCGCGTGGCTGTTGCGCAGCGCCAGGTCGACAATGGTGTAGAGAGAGACATCCCCGACTGATGACGCGTCCTGTTCCGCCGGGTCGGACGGCGGTGTCTCGGGGGCCGCCATGGCCAGCGTCGTTCCGGAACTAGGAAGGTACGAAGGAGTTGTGGAATTGGAAAGCACCGCAGTGGGACGGGGTGCATTCGGCAGCGGCGCATCGGTTCGCTGGGCATAGCCCGCCAGCGTGAAGGAAATTGCCGACACCAGAACCGTGAGGATTTGTCTTAGGTAGCGATTGCTCCAGCCGGTCCGCGAATTCAATTGGGGCATATCCATTCCGTCTGATTCTAAACGGGGCTGGCGATTCCCATTTCTGCCAATGAAGATTGCATGCGGAGAGTTTGAAGGTAACTTCATCCGCGTTGCGCCTGCTGCGCGGGTTCATAATCGCTGGCCAGCGCGTGTGCCGCCGCAAATTCCTTCGCCGCGTTGGCCCTGTCACCATTTTCGGCCAGCAATTTCCCCAACTGAACCTGCACCTGAAATGCGGGCGCATCTTCTGATTGCTGGTGGGAGGCGAGATACTGTCGCAGCATTTGCTCCGCCTGCGCTGTATTCTTATGCTTTTCGATCAGAAGCGTGGCGCCTTGCACCAGTGCTGGACCCTTGTCCGGATCTGCGGCGATTCCACTTTGAATTGCCTGCTGCATGGCAGAAAAATTCTTCCGCTCGGCATAGAACTCCGCCAGATCCATCCATTCATCAGCCGGGTAGGATGAAGTCTGGATGGCCAGCTTCCACTGCTGTTCCGCACCGGAATCATCCGACTTCTTTGCATCGATCTTGGCCTGCAGGGCATGATAGCGAGCTGCGTTCAGGGGCTGCAGTTGCTGCGCAATCTCTTCAGCGTGGGCCGTTCCGCCGCCCAGGATGCGCGGAACATCCACCAGATACTCTCCCAGGTCAGAGAGCGCGGATTGATTGGTCGGGTCGAGGCGAACCGCAGTTTCGAATTCTGCGTGAACTTTTTTCGCGAGCGAGTAGGCGCTGGTCAGGGATGCGTGCGCGGCTGCGTCGCCATAGGCTCGACCGAGCCATTGATGATAACGACTGTTGCTGGGCTCCAGTTCCACGGCGCGACTGCACTCCTGTTCCGCCACTTTCCATTGTTCTTCCTGAATGTAGACGCGGCACAGCAGCTCGTGATCAGCGGCGTTCGAGGAGTTTTTTGACAAATCCAGCTGCAGCAGCGCGATGGCGTCGTTGGCGTGGCCATTCTTTAAGTCCTGACGAATGGAGTGCTCGGCATCAGGATTGTTCGCGGCAGAAGCTGTTCGGTCCGGGTTCATGGCGGTACCGATCGCAACGCTGCAAATCAGCAAAGTCAGGAGCGAAAGCAGTCGGCGCAGATACTTCGATGGAGGGGCAGGGTGCATACACTATTCCGCGCGCCGCACAGCTTGGCCGTTGTGCAGGTTGGAACCATCGACCGCGGACAGGGCCACGACATCGCCGGGGTGGAGCCCGGAAATAACCTGAACCTTCATCAGATTCAGTGCGCCGATGGTGATGCGGATTCGTTTGAGGTGTCCGTTATCAACCCGGTATACGTAATCCCCGCTGTCGTCGATCCGCAGAGCCTCGCGCGGGATGAGCAGGACATTCTTCAGGTCATTCAAAACCACGGTGATCGTGACGTTGGTATTCGGCAACAACGTTTCGTCTGCGTCATCGACCGAGACCAGCGCCTCGCCGACATTGCGGGTTCCGTAGGTGATGATGGTGGAAGGCGTGCGGATCACATGTCCATGCCAGACTCGGTTGGGAAGCGCAGCCCACACGATGGAGACGGGTTGCCCGACAGCCAGCTTTCCGATCTCCGGCTCGTCAAAATAGGCCTCCACTTGAATTTGTTTCAGATCCGCCATTTGCAATAGCTGAAACCCGCCGGGCACAAAATCACTGGTTCGCGTTGACACCGAATAAACCGTTCCAGCGAAGGGAGCCCGGACATTTTCTTTCTGCAGGGTATCGAGCGCCGAGGCATAGGCTGCTTGCGCATTCTCTAAATTCGCGGTGGCATGTTGCAAGTCGATGGGTGCGTATCCTTGCGTCTGCTGCTGGCTCAGGGCTTGCAGTCCGGCATCATCGGCGGCGAGCGCTCGGCGTGCGGCGTCGACTTCGCTGGTGGAAGCTGCGCCCTGCTGCTGCAGCTTCTCCAGGGTGGCCAGGGTCGCTGCCTGTTGCGTTCTGGCAGCCTTCGCCTTATCGATGTCGCTGGTCATGGTGATCTGCTGGTGGCGTGTTCCCCCGCGACGCAGCGCTTCCAACTGGGCTTGTGCGCCGCGCACAGCTGCGAGGGCTGCGGCAACCTGAGTGCGAGCTTGCGAATCGTCCAGTGAAATCAGAAGCTGGCCCTTTTTGACCCTTTCGCCCTCATGGACATACACGGCCTTCACAATTCCGGGAAGGGGGCTGTAGGCTGCGAAGTTGTGAGTGGGTTGGACAACGCCGTTGGTCGCCACAGTGTTGACAAGTTCGCCCACCTCGGCTGTGCCCATCCTCACCTGAGTGACATCTCGGCTGGAGTAATGCAGCAGGATGGCTGCGGCCAGTAGAACTAACGCAACCATGACCCAGAAATTACGCCTTTTCTGCGACAAATCTTGTGGTGACGGAGCTGCCATAGTGAGATCTTGGTATCTCTTAGAAGAATCAGTATATAAGACGCTGGCGGGGAGTCTTGGGATTCAAAGACTTAAAGGTGATTTCGCTGGTGACATGCGATGTGCGCAAGAACGGCGCTGTTTTTTTAAGGCGCTGGTTAGGAGCGCGGCCGTGGTGAACATCGATTCGGCGCCCGGTTTTCGTACAATTGAGTGATATGGCATCCAGCACGAAGCGAAACGCACCACGGTATACGGAAGATCACGCACAGGCCGGTCTTGATTTCAAGTTTCCCGACATTGAGACCTGGCCGAACCAATTTCCAGGCTATGAGATTGTCATCGACGATCCTGAGTTCACCTCGGTCTGTCCGAAGACCGGCCTGCCGGATTTTGGCATCATTCTTTTGCGGTACGAGCCGCGGAAAGAATGCCTGGAATTGAAGTCCTACAAGGAGTATTTATTTTCCTATCGCAATCTTGGAATCTTCCAGGAAAACGTCGTCAACCAGGTGTTGAAGGATGTGGTGAAAGCCTGTGATCCTGTGTGGGCTATGGTTCGCGGCGAGTTCCGTCCACGCGGCGGCATCTCGACCGTTGTCGAGGCACGCTGGCCGCGGAAGAAATCGAAGTAAGAACGCGGCACTTCACGCCACACTTACATCTTTCTACAGCACGGCCTGATATGCTGTCGGCGCATGCCGGAAGATAAAGTCCAATCTTCAACTCGACTGCCAGCGTCCGCTGCGTGGACAGCGCTCGCGCTGTTGACCGCGCTAAACCTGCTGAACTACACCGACCGCTATGTGCTGGCGGGCGTGCAGCCGCTGGTGCAGCGAGCCTTCTATGTGAACGATGAGCGCGTCGGCAGCCTGACGTTCGCTTTTTTCATCACATATATGTTCGCGGCCCCGCTGACCGGATGGCTTGGCGATCACTTTCCACGCAAGCCGCTGATCCTTGCCGGCGCTCTTCTCTGGTCGATACTGACGCTCTCGACGGCGATGGTGCACACATTCGACGAGCTATACCTGCGCCACGCACTGGTCGGCATTGGCGAGGCCAGCTTCGGCATCTTCGCACCGGCGCTGTTGTCGGATTATTGGCCCGCGGAACAGCGCAATCGCATCCTGACGCTGTTTTATCTGGCGCTGCCGATCGGCGCGGCGCTGGGGTACATTCTGGGCGGAACGCTGGGGCAGGCGTACGGATGGAAGATGCCTTTTTATGCTTCCGCTGCACCGGGCCTGCTGGTGGTGTTGCTGGTCTGGATTTTTCTTCGCGAGCCCGCACGGGGCGCGTCCGAACCGCTGGCCATTCGTCCGGATCGCGCGACACTTGCCGGTTTGACGCACAATGCAGCGTACTGGACGGCAACGCTGGGCATGGCAATGATGGTGTTCACGCTGGGAGGGATTTCGGTGTGGATGCCTACCTTTCTCTATCGCTATGCACATGTTTCGTTGGCCGGCGCGAGCCAGATTCTCGGCGCTATTACCGTGGTCGATGGCATTCTGGGAACATGGCTGGGCGGATGGCTGGCGCAGCGATGGTTACGGCGCAACAAAGCCGCGCTCTACCTGCTTTCCGCATGGAGCATGCTGCTGACTGCGCCGTTTGCGGTGCTGGTTTTCTATGGGCCGCGCGCGACCATGGTGCCAAGCCTCGCGGTGGCGGAGTTTCTGCTGTTTTTGAATACCGGACCGTTGAATGCGGCCATCGTGAATGCAGTCGACGCACCGATTCGCTCGACGGCAATTGCGATTGAGCTGTTCATCATCCACGCGCTCGGCGATGCGCCTTCTCCGCGCATCATCGGCTGGGTTTCCGATCATTCTTCGTTGCGAGCCGGCCTTGCGATTACGCTGATTACGCTTGTACTCTCGGCGATTTTAATTTTCGCGGGAGCGAAATATGCTCCGGATATCGACGCGGCTGTAGTCTAGATTTTTTTTCGGCGCGACGCTGAGGCAGAGAATCGGCATACTAAAGGAACATGTCATCTGTGCTCGCATTGTTTCTTCATGGACGATTTTTGTTCGCGATTTTTGCGTGGGTCATCGCGGCGGCCTGGCTATCGCGCGTGATTCCAGCGCTGTGGATGCTGCCGCGCGTTCCGAATCTTTTGAAGGACGCCGACGGTTCTGCCAATCCATGTGAAGATCCGGCGGCATCGCCCTCTGTAACAGTGATTGTTCCAGCAAAGGATGAAGCAATCGCGATTGAGCGCTCCCTGCGCAGTTTGGTCGATTGCGATTACCTAAACTTGCAGGTCGTTGCCGTCGACGATCGCTCCACCGATGCAACCGGACGGCTGATGGATGAAATTGCGTCGTTGCCCGAGTCACATGGACGCTTGCGCGTGCTGCATGTGACCGAGCTGCCGGACGGCTGGCTGGGAAAACCTCATGCCATGGCGATGGCGGCCGAAGATGCGACCAGCGAGTGGCTGCTGTTTACGGATGCGGATGTCATCTTCGACCCTCGCGCGATTCGGCTGGCCGTTCAGTATGCTGAGCAGAGCGGTGGAGATCACATGGTGCTATATCCCACGCTGATTTTGCGCGGCGTTGCAGAGAAAATGCTGATCGGATTTTTTCAGAGCGTGTCCGCGCTGGCAGGGCGGCCTTGGAAGATTGCCGATCCCAAGGCGACCAGGGATTACATCGGCGTAGGCGCGTTCAACCTGATTCGACGGCCTGTGTATGAGGCTCTCGGCGGATATGCCGAACTGCGCATGGAGGTGCTGGAGGACATGCGCCTCGGGTTTCGCGCCAAGCGCGCAGGCTATGCCCAGCGGGTTGCGTTCGGTAAGGACCTGGTGCGCATTCGCTGGGCGGAAAGCGCCTGGGGCATTTTAAATAACCTCACGAAAAATCTTTATTCCACGTTTCGCTTTCGCACATCACTGCTGCTTGCCGCCTGCGTCGGCATGTTCGTCATGTGCCTGACTCCATTTGTCGCGCTGTTCTTTCCTGGGCCGGCGCAATGGGCAGGCATTGTCACTCTGTTCGCGCTGCTGTTGCTGAATCTTCATTACTGGAAGCTGACAGATATTCCGCCGGTCTATCTCGCGTTGTTTCCCATAGCGACACTGTTGTTTGTCAGCACGCTGCTGCGGTCGATGATTCTGGTTTTATGGCGTGGCGGCGTGCTTTGGCGCGGAACACTCTATCCGCTGAAGGAACTTCGCCGACAGGCCGGACCGCTTTGGTAATCCTATTCAGTTGCCGCGATGATGGAAGTGAACGCCATGCTGACCGCCCACTCCGTTACGCGTGCTAAAGCCTTCTCCGCCGTTTTCTGCTGAAAAGCTTTTTACCAGCTGCGGGTTCGGATGAAATTTCGGCTTGCCCCCGTGGAGCTGTTCTTTCGAGCTGAAGATCATGTCGGCGCGGCCCTGGATGGGAAGAAGCTTGCCGCGAATCTGAATGGTTTGGCCGACCAGGCTGTCAAGATTGCCGACGGATTTTTTATCTTCCGTCGAACTGATGATGAAGAAATGGCAATCGGCGTCGGAAGTCTCCGGGCTGCACACATCAAGGAAGCGAATGCCGTCGCTGCCATCCACTACGCGATAGACGCGGGCTTCCACGCAAACATCTTTGTGTAGATGCTGCAGCGCCTGTTCGGGCGCGATACAGGCACGTTTTGCCACGGCGGCAGATGAAAACAGCAGAAAAACAATGGGCACACTCAGCAAGATCGGCGCACGCATAGGGGGACTGTCTTTCGGTTCAATTGTGAGAAGCGATGTTGACTTGATTATGATCCGATCGCGCAAGCGTTGCCACTGGAAAGCGCGCGTGCTTCGGAACCAGCAGTTTCAGGAGGGTCGCGCCGCCCCAAAGGAGCGGTCGAGCACGGTTTTTGCGGCACGCTGCAGCCGTATGGCGAGGGCATCGATGTGCCGCTCCTCGGTCAGATAGCTGATCACCATCATGCGCAGTACGCTGCGACCGCGCACGCGGGTGGTCGAAATCCATTGCTGGCCGTCCTGAGTAATTTCTGCGGCAATGGCATGATGCAGGCGCGCAATTTCTTCTTCCGGCAGGGCGAGTTCACGTGCGGCCTTGGCGCGGAAATTTAAAATCGTCAAACGGCGCGGTGTTGCCAGATCGAATGCGCCCGTTTCGAGCACGCGCGACTCCATGTAACCTGCCAGTCGAAGTTGCGAGTCGATCAGATTCTCATACGATTGGCGACCATGCACGCGCAGCGTCAGCCAGAGTTTTAACGAGTTCATGCGCCGTGACCACTGTGCGGAAACTCGAAAATTATCCGGCAGCGAACTGTTCGCAGCGCGTGGCAGATAGCTGGTGTCCAGGCCGAACGTCGGCTCCAGCAATTCAGGATGGCGGGTCAGCAAAACGCCGGCAGCAAACGGCATGGCCAGCCACTTGTGTGGATCGATGGTGATGGAGTCCGCCAACTCGATACCTACCACCAGTCCGCGATGCTGATTGGAAAAAACGACTGCCGCACCGAATGCGCCGTCGACGTGAAACCAGAGATTTTGTTGACGGGCGATGGCAGCCAATGCAGGCAGGGAATCGACGGCGCCCGAACTGGTCGTCCCAGCCGTGCCGACAATAGCCAGCGGCTCGAACCCTGCATTGCGATCGGCGGCGATGGTCTGTTCGAGTGCGTGCACGTCTATCTCTGCGGCCTCGCTCACAGGGGTGCGGCGCAGCGCTTTGCGGCCCAGGCCGAGCAGACCGAGCGATTTTTCCAGCGAATGATGCGCCTCCGACGAAGCATAGACGATGGGGTGCTTGCCCAGCCCAACGAGTCCGTTGTCGGCTGCGTTGGGATAGCGCCGCGTCAACGCAAGCGCGAGCGCGCTCAGGTTGGCCTCCGTGCCGCCGCTGGTAAATGTGCCGCCAAACTGGTTTTCTTGCCAGCCGACTCGCTCCGCGATCCATCCCAAAGTTTGCTGCTCGATGCGCGATGCGAGTTGCGAACGCGCCAACGAAGCCAATTGAGGATTCAGCGCGGCCACCAGGGCTTCCGCCAACACCGCCATATAGGTGGGCGTGGGATTGATCAGGCCAAAATAATTTGCGCTGGGAACATGAAATCCCTGATCGATCATTTGCGAGCAAATGTCATCGAGGACAGCCGCAGCTTCCTGGCCGACCTCCGGCAAATCTGTTTGTTCAAGAAGAAACCTGCGCTCCGCGGCGGGCGGCTGCACCGGGCGATCTTTCAGCGAGGAAAAATATTCGTTGATGCGGTCGATCAGCTGATAGCCAAGCTGTCGACGCCGGTCGGAATCCAAGTCAAATCCCATGCGGGTACCTGCTTTACCGGATTCTACCTGTTTGGCGATTCGGCTGGCTTGTCGTCTGTCGCCGCATCGCCTTTCGCTTGCGGGCGCATCAAGGGGAACAGGATCACGTCGCGGATCGAACGCGAGCCGGTCAACACCATGGTCAGTCGATCGATGCCGATGCCTTCCCCGCCGGTGGGCGGCAGGCCAAAGCTGAGCGCACGAACAAAATCTTCATCCATGGCGTGAGCCTCGGCGTCGCCGCGTTCGCGTTCGGCGAGCTGCTGCAGGAATCGATTACGCTGCTCAACCGGGTCATTCAATTCGCTGAAGGCATTGCCCAGCTCGAAGCCGCCAATATAGAACTCAAAGCGTTCCACCCAGTCCGGCTCGTCCGGCTTCTGCTTGGACAGTGGCGAAACGGCAAGGGGGAAATCATAAATAATCGTGGGCTGAATAAGCTGTGACTCCGCCAC
>Ga0335075_10004385_pt1 | contig 22102 bp, 16 predicted proteins | sample Lox_Sample_24_FD_206723 | JGI IMG/M metagenome (GOLD analysis project Ga0335075, IMG submission 206723) | Soil microbial communities from Loxahatchee National Wildlife Refuge, Florida, United States - Lox_Sample_2.4 | ecosystem: Environmental > Terrestrial > Soil > Wetlands | place: USA...
TTGATCGGGCGCAGCTTGGGGGGGCTGCCGGCGAGTCGCACCGTGCCGCTGACGGAGCCTGCGGTTGCGAGGTTTACGGTCTCTGTTGGAGCTGGCGCTGTCGACGAACTGGATGATTTGTTGCCGCAACCCGCGCCTACTACGACGAATACTGCGGCGAAAACGAGGTAGGCAATCGATTTCTTCACGCGGCGAAAAGCTCCTTTACACGCAAAACCATCGTAACAGTATGCAGGCGGGGTTGGAAACCGGGAGCCGGGGGCGAGAACGCTCGTGTCCGGGGAAATCCCCACTTGCGAGGGGCCGGCCTGTGCCTACAGGCGCGAATCCGGAGAGAGATTCTTCGGCCCTATAAAAGGGCCTCAGAATGACACCATCTCGACTTGTGATGAACGAGGATCAGACCCGCAAGCTGCCTGCGGCTGCGCCCGGTTGCCGGCGAAAATCGCGATTGGTCAATCTTAATTGACACGTGATAGGTCGTTGCTGCGTGGAAGACATAAGGATCCCGCCCTCACACACCGAGGGTTGGGCACCCGCAAGACCTCGCAAGACCTGCTCATTAGTGCATTGACGGGGCGGGGGCGCCGGCCTTGGGCTTGCGCATGATGAAGGCGAGCGGGATCAGGAATGCAACGATGAGCGCGAGAATCGAGACGACGTCCTTATAAGCGAGTGAGCCGGCTTGTTGCTGGAGGAGCGCGTAGGCGCGGCCGTATGCCTGGCGCGTAGCTTCGTCCGGACTGAGCCCCTGGGTCCGCAACGTAGTGGCCAAGCCACCGATCAGGCCTCGAAATTGCGGGTTGCCGTTCTGCATGTGAGCCGACAGATAATTCTGGCGAATCTGGGTGGTGCGCACGATCAGGGTGCTGATCATCGCAATGCCGATACTGCCACCGATATTGCGCACGAAATTGATCATGCTGGAGACCTGGTTATTCTTCTCAATCGGAATATCGACGTACGACAGCGTATTCGACGGGATGAAAATGAAGGCGAGCCCCAGCGTCTGATAGATTCGCAGCATGGCGGCGGTGGTGAAGTCCATTCCCAAGACGAGGTGCGTCGACATGTAAAAGAGCGCGACGGCCGTAATCGTGAAGCCGGCACACATCACGCGGCGCGCGTCGAAACGCGAGACGAGCGTCCCCGCAAGCGGCATGGTGAGCATCATGATGAATCCGCCGCCGGCCAGCGCTTCGCCCGCCAGGACAGCCGAGTAGCCCATCAAAAGCTGGAGATATTGCGGGATGAGCACCGTAGTGCCATAAAGAACCATGCCCAGGACGAACATGAAAAACACGGCTGCGGCGAAGTTACGATTCTTCAGCAGGCGCAATTCGACGATCGGATGCGGATGCCTCCATTCCCAAAAGATCCACCAAATCAGGATCGCCACAGCCACGATCGTGCCCAGCGTGATCCAGTGCGAGCCGAACCAGTCCTTTTCCTGGCCTTTGTCGAGCACCATCTGAAGGGTGCCAACGCCCAGGCTGAGCAAGCCGAGCCCCATGTAATCGATCGTTACACCCTTGCGCTTCTCCTGTTCGATCTTCAGGAAGGGCGGATCTTCAACCAGCCGCTGCGTGAGCAGAAGCGAAATGATGCTGATCGGCACGTTGATGTAGAAAATCCAGCGCCAGCTGTAGTTGTCGGTGATCCAGCCGCCGATGGTGGGGCCGATGGCGGGCGCCACGACGACGGCCATGCCGTAAACGGCGAATGCCATGCCGCGTTTCGCGGGAGGAAAGGTGTCGGCCAGGATGGCCTGCTCGCTGGGCTGCAAACCACCGCCGCCTGCGCCTTGCAGGATGCGGAACAGAACGAGCATCCCCAGCGTCGGCGCGAGGCCGCACAAGAAGCTGCTCGCGGCAAAAAGCGCCACGCAGAACATGTAGAAGCGCTTGCGTCCGTAACGGGTGGCGAGCCACGCGCTGAGCGGCAAGACGATCCCGTTCGAGACCAGGTAGCTGGTCAGCACCCAGGTGGCTTCGTTTTCGCTGGCGCCGAAGCTGCCGGCCATGTGAGGCAGCGCGATATTGGCAATCGAGGTGTCCAGAACTTCCATGAAGGTGGCGAGTGTGACGGTGAGGGCGATCAGCCACGGGTTGGCACGCGGGCGCCATGCGCTGGCGTCCATCGGCATGGCATTGGCTATCGATTCACTCGCCACAGCGCTCCTCTTGCGTTCCACGCATGAATGAATTACAAATATACATGCGTGTATGTATCAGGTAAAGAAAAGAAGCGCAGCAATTGCGACTATCCACTAAAACGCGGCTACCTGCTGGAAGACGGCCTGCCATGCGAGCCGTTAAAAGACGCCGCGCGACTCAGGCGGATCGCACCGCGGCCACGTGCAGGAAATTGATCTCCGCGGCGGCACGTATCTTCGCCCGCGACGGCTTCGAGGCGGCTCGCCTTGAGGACATCGCCGCAGCGGCCGGATACACGCGCGGCGCCCTTTACGCCAATTTCAAGGACAAAGAGGATCTCTTTTTCGCGCTGCTCGAAGATTGGATCGGGGAGCGCGTTTCGGAATTGGATGAGCTCGTGCGAAAAGAGGCTTCGGCTCCCGAAGAAAAACTTCGAACGTTGCGGGGCTACTACGCACAATGCGCGAAAGACCGGCGCCTCGTGCTGCTTTCCCTCGAGTTCACGCTGTATGCGATCCGGCATCCCGCAGCGCACGCGCGACTGCGCACGCGAAAGCGGCGACTGCGGGCGTACGCAACTGAACTGATTCGCGAAATCACGCGGTCGCGCGGTGGTTCACAATCGTCCGCTGTCGGCTCTTCCCTGCCTGTGTCTCCTCATGCGACGACCGCCGCTCTGGGCGCGCTGTCGAATGCGCTGCTGCTCGAACATGTGGTCGATCCGACGACGATGAGCGATGCGAATGTGCGGCATATCCTCGGGATTTTCTTCGATGCGCTCTTTGTCGTCCCTTCAGCGAAATCGTGACCAGGGAAATTCGGTCCGTTATTGACCTAACAGAGAGACGCCCGTTACGGCGGGAGGGCTTTGGAGCGGACTGCGCCCCCTCTGAATGACGTGTGGAGTAGCCCCGACGTGACACAATGGTCGCCGCTGCAATCATCTCCGCAAGCAGGAGGAGAAAATGGAGATCAATCGCCGCGGATGGCTCGCGCGGACGGGACTTTTTTCATTGGCTACGGCGCTAGGATTCGAGTGGCCCGTCAAGGCGGGAGGACCGGTGCAAGTGGCGAATTCGTCCGACGCTGCACCTCTTTGGTCTGCCTACGAACAATATTTAAGAACCGCGAAGTACGTCGATCTGACGCACACCGCATCACGCCGCATATTCCGGTTTGGCACGGCTTCGGGCCGTCAAAATTCATGCCCACCACCGATCCCGCCACCGGACGCGCGTACACGTGGGAGAAGGACGGGTGGGAAGCGACGCACTACGACCTCACAACGGACCAGCTCGGCACGCAACTCGACCCGCCTGCCCACTGGAATCCGTACTTCCCTGCGATTGACGAATTGCCGCCTACGTTCGCTGTGCGACCGCTGGTCGTGATTGCGATTCAGGACAAGGCGGCGAAAGATCCCGGGTATCAGATGGGACTAGTGGACATTCACGACTGGGAGCGTCGCCATGGCAGGATTCCGCAAGGCTCGTGCGTCTTCATTCGGTCGGATTGGTCGAAGGAATGGCCGAATCCGGAGCTGGCGACGCGCAAGCAGTTTCCGGGAGTGCAGCTCGCGGCGCTGAAGTTCCTGCACCTCGAGCGGCACATTCTTTTCCATGGACACGAGGCGCTGGATACTGACACGACGCCAACGCTCGAAGGAGAAGCGTGGTTGCTGCGCAACGGCTACACGCAAGGCGAGGGCATCGCACATTTGGATCAGGTCCCGGAGAAAGGCGCGCTGGTTACGATCGGCTTTCCGAAACTGCAGGGCGGGACGGGCGGATATGCACGTTACATCGCGATCTGTCCGCCGGATTGGAAATATGGCGTGTCGGTAGGACAGGTTCCTGAAGCGCCGATGGCGCGGCGCGATAAGCCGCTTCACTGGGACGAGAAGGTCGGCATGCGTGTGCGGTGAGGCGACGTTGCAGCACACGTTCGATACATTGTGAGTTGAACGGACAAAGCGAGTGACGGAGGACTGAACCTTGAACGGCAATCTCTTGCCGAAGAGGCGAAGAGGTCGCGGAGAAATTCCGCACGGGAGACGAAAAACCACGCGAGTCGTACTGAAAGAAGGGCGCGGCGTCGAGCGGTAAAACACGACGACAGAGAGCACAGAGAAAAACCTGAGCAGACGGAGGGTCTAGGCGGGGCGGGGGCCGCGCAATATCCGCGCGGGGAGGAACAGGATCGCGCGAATCAGCTCGAAGACGCCGTCGACGGCAATGCCGACCACGCGAAAGGGCAGCAGCAATAGCCAGATAATCGGATAGAGCACCAAGGCGAGCAGAGCCAGCGGCCAGCACAGTACCAGCAAGATGCACCACAGCAGAAACTTGATCATCACGCGCCCCTCCTAGCGAGCTTGCGCCCCAGCGGGCCTCGATTTTCTGACCCGATTTACCAACCCGATTTCCTAACCAAAGATACGCACTTTGCGCCCAATGTGTTTCGTAATTTGTGCGGATGGCAACTCGCTCAGCCGCCATCGTATCGAGCTCTATTCGCAGGGCGGATCGTGCTCGGCCTGTCCTTTGACGGTTGTGCGTCGCTGATTTCCTTCACTTCATTTTCGCGCTGAATACTACGCCCCTACGTAAGGCATTCTGGCTCAGCGGCCTAAGCGCTGTCCTGACGGCCAGTTCAGGTTCTGCACCAGCCGCACTAATTCTGTACTTTCAGGCCATTGTCGCCGTCAGCCGCACCGGTCAAGCTCGCACCATGAACAGCCGAACAGAACGCCAATTTGGAAGACGCCTTGCCGCAATTCTGTGCGCGGCAGGCGCCCTCGCCTTCGCGACGACTGCGGCGCGGTGCGACGACCAGAAGCCGCTTGGGGCGCTTGCGGAAACCGCGGGCGCGCACCTCAATGGCATGTCCGCCTCGAACGGCGCGCGGGTTTATTCCGGCGACGTGGTCGAGACGAACACGGCAGGCGCCCTCCATCTGCGCCTCGGTTCCGGACACCTTTTGCTGAGCGCTTCGAGCGAGGCAAGTTTAGAACAACACGGCAAACTCGCCTCAGTAACGATCGAGAAAGGCTCGGCCACTTTCTCGCTGCCCGACCCGTTGCAGTTCGAGTTGGAAACTCCCGCAGGGACGCTCCGCGGCTCAGGAACTCAGACGACGAGCGGACAAGTGGAGATATTTGGTCCGAATCAGATCGTGGTCAGCGCGTCGAAGGGCGACCTGATTCTCGATAATGACGGCGAACTTCACGTCATTCTGGAAGGACGATCGTACCGCATCGCAATCGAACAGGATTCGTTCGAGACCGCCTCCACTGAGCGGAAGTCGAAGCCGAAGCACGCGCACCGGCACAGGAAACTGCTGTTCTTCGAGCTGGCGCCCGGCGGCGCCGTGGCCGATTTGATGCCGTTCTAGCAGTCTGCACTCGCATCGTCGCCTCGAAAAAACCTACCACAGAGCACACTGAGAACTGCCGGAGTTCACTGAGAACAGTACTAAGGGCACTTACCCCAAAGACCTGTCTGCTGCATCCAGGCGCAGAGCGCGCAGAGAAGAGCCGACGCCTTGCGGACAATGACTGCGCAAAAAGCTTCCCGCGGCAAGCAGATCGAGAGTTCCCTTCCTCTTCGTTTCAGTTTGCACTTGCGACGTTCTTGTAGACGCGGCCGCCCTTCATCACGAATGCGACGCGATGCACCGAACCGGTGTCGGTTAGCGGATTGCCGTCGAGCGCGATGATATCCGCCTGCAGGCCGGGCGCGAGCGAACCGATTTCGTTCTGCATGCGCAGCGATTCAGCGGCAAGATAATTCGCAGACACCATCGCATCCATCGGCGACTGGCCGGCCTGCTCGCGGTAGATGAACTCTTCCGCGTTGTGGCCGTGCGCACCGGCAACAGCATCCGTTCCGAAGACGATCTTCAGACCCGGCGTGGCCAGCGCCTCCTGAAATAATTGTTTCATCACGGGCAGCACCTGCACCATCTGCGCGAAGCCCTCTTCGGTGTAATTGCCGACGCCGAGGTATTGGGCCTTGTGGTCGAGATAATTGTGGACGACGAGACCGGCCTGCGGATCGAAGTACGTGTGGTGCGCGGCGAGAAAACGCAAATCGTCGGCGGTTGCGTAATCGCCGTGCTCGACTTCCGTGCATCCTGCCGCCGACGCCGCACGCACCGCCTCGCGATAGGCGTGGACCAGAGTGCGCATTCCCAGCGCGTTCGCTTCGCCGCATGCGGCGCGTAACTGCTCGTCGTTGTATGTGCGAACGCCGCCGTCGCGAATGCTCTTGGAAGCAAAAATCTTGATCAGGTCGGCACCCTGCGCTTTGCGTTCGCGTACCATTTGGCGAAGCTGGTCAGGCGTGAACTTCGGATCAACAAAAGGCTCAAGCGACGTGAGAATTCTCGGACCGGGCAGCCTGCCGCTGGCGATTTCGTCGCGCAGAGCTTTGTCTTGCGGCGAGCCAACGCTCTGGATTGTGGTGAATCCGGCCATCAGGGTTACCCACGCGTTCGAGGCTTCGGCGAGCGTGGCCTGCTCCGGAGTTTCGTTCTTGTCGCCAAAGCGGCCGTTCGGGCCGAAGTGCCAGACGATGTGGTCGTGAACGTCGATCCAGCCGGGCAGCACAGTCAGCTTGCGCAGATCGTAGACGGTCGCCTTCCTGGCCGCGTCGCCGCCGGACTGATCCAAGAGCTTCAGTCCGCCATTCTTCGCAGGCTCGATGCGGACGATCTTTGTGCGTTGCACTACGATGTCGACGTTGTGCAGCGCGTGGCCGCGACCGTCGAGCATCAAGCCCGCGCGCAGGATGATCGTCTTTTCCGCTGATTCGTTTCTTTGTGCGTCCATTCCCTGTGCTCCCGCCGTCGCCACGCACAGCATCACCAGCAACGTGAGTTTCATCGTTCTCATCGCCGGCCTCCTTACCAAGATATAAGCAAATGAACGGCCTCAGGTCTTCCCGACGAAGAGCGTCGGGACGCACAAACCGCGAAAGACCTGCCTGCGGCAGGCAGGCCTGCGCTACATACAAAGCGAAGTGCGACAGCCCTCGAATTGCGCCCAAACATATTCCTTTCGGAGGCGCCGATGCAAGGAGACAAGCGTGGGCCATGCGAAGCGCGGAGGGAGCGGCCGCTGCGTGCTGAGTACTGTGAAAGACAGGCTGAGGCTTTTCGTTCCGTTGTAACGTTAGGGTTGTCTCGATGATGCGAGTACGTTCGTTTAGCATGAGCCCTGTCATCGCGAGAGACGACTGAGACTGAGGCGAGTTCGAATGCATTGGCCGTGGCCACGGACTGGACCGCAAACGAAGAAGCGTATCCATTACATCCGCCTGAGACTGCGCGACGTGAGCCAACTCTTCAACTCGATGGACCCGTCGCCCTTCTTGCAAAAAGATCTCGACGACGAAGCGGAAGACTTCATCGTCAGTTGGGCACGGGAGATGCCGGCGGACGAGCCCGTGACGCTGCGCATCTATCTGGACCAGTGGCCACCGGAGGATCCGGGCCAAATGGTCAGAACCGCCGTGCGCAATTATTTTGCGTACCGCGCCAGGATGGCCAACCTGGATTTCAAGAACCTCTTAACCCAGGGCCGGACGACGCTTCTGATCGGCGTCGTATTTCTATCGACGTGCCTTGTGATCAGCCACGTGCTGCTGGGCAATCGAGTCAGCACTGGTGCGGATATCACTCGCGAAAGCCTGACGATTGCCGGCTGGGTGGCCATGTGGCGCCCCATGGAAGTCTATCTGTACGACTGGTGGCCTCTGAGAAGAAGGACGCTTTTGTTCAGGAAATTAAGCCGGATGCCGGTGGAAGTAGTGCAGCGCGGACAGGGAAGTTGAGTTCCAAGAGCCCCAGATGCACGGAGAATCCTCAAAACAAGAGAAGACAAGCCCTCACACATGCCAGCCTCTAAGAGATGAACACCGAAGACCCTCAGGTCTGAAGACCTGAGCTACATAAAAACCCAATCGCCGCAGAACTTAGAATGACCGACGAGGACTTGAGATGATCGCGGCGATTTCGGCGGGGGTGAGCCGGCTGCACTTACCCTTCGGCAAGTCGCCGAGCTGCAGATTGCCGATGGCAACACGAACGAGACGCAAAACCTCGATTCCAAGAGCTTCGAATATGCGACGAATGTGCCGGTTCCGGCCTTCGTCGAGGACGATGATTAGCCAGGATGTTTTCGCGCCGGCACGCAAAATTTCCGCATTTTTGACGCGCAGGACTTCCCCGCTTACCAGGCGAAGGCCTCGGTGGAGCTTTTCAAGCAGATCGTCGCCGGCAACGGACGCGATTTGCACGTGATATGTCTTGTCGACGTGGCTTTCGGGCGAAGTGATGCGCGCGGCCCAAGCGGAATCATTCGTGAAAAGCAGCAAGCCTTCGCTGGCTCTATCGAGGCGGCCAACGGGGGCGAGCCAAGGGACTTCCGATTGGCGCGCTTGAAGCGCGACCGATTGGCGCGCTTGAAGCGCTCCCGATTGGTCCGCTTGAAGCGCGGTGGGCGGGAGATATTTATAGACGGTTTCGCGGCCATGCTCGTCCGATGCAGTGGTGACCGCGCCGCGCGGCTTATTCAGCATCCAGTAGGACTTCGCAGCAGCGTCAAGTTGTTGTCCGTCGATTTCGATGCGGTCGCGTCCAAGTGCGACGGGCGTTTCAGGGTTGCGCCGGACAGAGCCGTTTAAGCGAACGCGGCCAGCGCGAATCAGCTCCGCGGCCCTGGTGCGGGAGCAGTAGCCAAGTTTCGAGAGAACGCGGGCGAGGCCAGTGCGGGATTGTGCAGAAACGGGCGGCATTTTGTTGGGCACGAGCTTGTGAATTCTGTGCGGCAGCGCGGGCTTCAGGGGCTAAAAACCCCAGATGAAGATCGAACTCGCCCATAAGCGATTCGTTCGCGGCATGCGTCGAAGCTTACGCGCTGGAGGATTTTCGCGCTTCCTCTTTTTCGGCTTTCCACTGGAAACAGATGCCGTAACCGTCAGGATCGTGAAGGTAAAGCTGCTTCATGCCGTACCAGGCAACGTGCGGCGCTTCCGACTTGATTCCCTTCTCTTGGAGATAGGCGTAAACGGCATCCACGTCGGGAGCGCCAAAGTAGAGGCAAGTGTCGTCGTGCGCGGCGACACGACGCGCCTCAGGAGTTGACGGACGGTGGCCGGGATCGTATGCGGTGTTGAGCATCAAATGGACATCTTCGCGCACGAGCCACACCCAGTTGTGGTCCGGCGCCGTGGTGTTCTGATCTGTCGCGTGAATCTTGAATCCGAGTACATCGCAATAGAATTTCAGCGACGTCGTCATATCGAAAACTTGCAGCAGCGGACACATGCCGCGGACTTCGGGCGTCATGGCTATCTCCCGCGACGGCACAAGGGACCGTCGGCGTCAAATCCACGGATCCGGCCGTGCCCCTGCAAGACGACGACAAAAGCCTCGGGTCTTCCCGCCAAAGAAACATCGGGACACACAACCCGCCAAAGGCCTGCCCGCGGAGGGCAGGCCTGAGCTACATATCGCTGAGCCCGCGCGACGCTGCGTGGCTGCACGGTCAAGGCGGCTCTGCCACACCGGCAATCGGAACTACATCGATGCGGCTGCTGCTGCGGCAGCCGATACTTTCGGCTTGTCGAGTTCGTCGAGATAGTCGGGTTTGCTCTCGTTGCGAATCAGGTGCGGATAGCGTTCACCGCCGTGGTAATCGACGTTGCAGTTCAAGTAGTAATCGTCGTTGACGACCAGCAACGAGATCGGATTCGAGTTGTCCTTCGACGCTTTGATCGCGTCTTCGAGCAGGTCATGCGTATAAAGCCTGCCGTTCACACCGACGACTTTCATCCCCGACGTGATTCCCGCGTTGAATGCGGGACCGTTAACGATCGAATCGAAAACGGTGCCATCGGGCCCAACCTGCAGACCAACGGTGTATTCATCGTCCGCCACAGCATGACGGCTGGGCGTTTTGATTGGCTCGCCGTTGAAAACGAAATTCCAGCCACCGTTTTCAATTCCGCCCGTCGGCGGGTTGGGCGATGTGGAATCGAGACGCTCGTGGAGGAACTTCGCCCAGTCGTACGGAGCGATCTGATTGAGCGCTTCGACGACCTGCTCGAACGTGTACGTTTTTAGTTGCGGACCTTCGTTGGGTCCGCCATGGAAGAGGTGGCAGAAATCGTCGATGCTCTTCGCGCCGTTCGTTTGCTGGTGAATGATGGTGGCGACTTCGAGCCAGAGCAGGTCGCCTTCGTCATAGTAATCGGTGCCGCGGCGCCAGTTCATCCACCCGCGTGCGAAACCGAGACCGGGTTCGCCAACGGCCGTATCGAGCAGCGGCCGCCAGGTGCGACCGGGACGCCCTTCGCCGAGGCTGGCGACGATGTTGGCGAGGTTCGCACGATATTGCTCGGGCGTCCACAGACCGCTGCGCGCGGCAAGCAGCGGCCCAAGATAGTCGGTGAGGCCTTCGTAGACCCAGAGGAGGTCGGTTTTCATTGGGACTTCGTAATTCGGTGTGGAGAGGTCCGCGGGACGGCGAAACTTCCCGTTCCACGAATGGACATATTCATGCGCGAGCAAGCCGCCGATCATTATCGAGGCTTCAGGACTGAGCAGAGCGCGTTCGGGAAGGCGGCTATCGTTGCATTCGTGATGTTCGAGGCCGAAATGCGCGACGTGGTCGCTGAGAGCGAGCAGAAAGTGGTAATCGCGATAGTGGCGCGTGCCGAAGAGCGCGCCCGCTTCGGCGACGAGGTTCGTCAAGCCCTGCTTAACTTCGGGACTCATGTCGAGGTCGGCTGCGTCGTCCGCTGCGAGATCGATTTCGTGGTGAATCGGCTCGCCGGGAGGCGTGATGTCGATCCCACGATAGTATTCGCCGGCGATGACGGGCGAATCGACCAGCTCTTCGAGCGAAATCGTCGCGAACGTGGTTTCGTTGCCGGACTGGCTTTCGATCTTTTGCGGCGTGCCGAATTTCCAGCCGTCCGGAAGGATGAGTTTTGGCGAAACCATGATCTCGCGAGCCGTTGGACCGGCGGGATAGAGAATCGTCTGATTCCATTCGAGGACGATCAGCTTGTCGGTGGAGGAAAGCGAACCGCCGTATTCCCCGCCCCCTATCGGCTCGAGATAGTCAAAGCTGGCATCGAGGCGATCGACGCCGGCGGGGACATCGAGATGGAAGGTGAAGACGTCGGTGAGATCGCGGCGCCAGGGAATCGTTTTCCCGTCCGCGGTGAATTTCAGGCCGGTAAGGTTGGCGATCGGGCCGCTGGGCGAGTGTTCACCCGGAATCCATTTCGGGTAATAGAGCGTGAGTGGACCGGGTTTCACGGGGATGACTTCCTGGCAGGGAATGAATTTCTGCGGAGTCCTGGTGGCGTCGACGGTGAGAGAAATCGCATCAGTTTGTGCGAAGGCCGACACCGAGGCAAACGAGACTGCGACGGCAAGCGACAGTAATGCGAAGAAAACGTTGCTCGAGCGCTCCAATTTCATGCGGGAAGCTCCCCTCGTGATTGAGAAGTTAGAATTGCGGCGACCCATGCGCGGCGCATCATACCGCGCGATTTGGGCATCGTTCAAGCGCCGGATCGGAAACACACGTTGCCCTAGAGAGTGGAGTCTTGTCCCGAAGAGTGCCGCTCGGCCGAGTGTCGCCGTCACGATTCGCGCAAGGCGACCAACGGATCGACCTGGCTGGCGCTCCGCGCGGGCAAGTAACACGCGAGGAAGGCGACGAATAGAAGCACGACCGATGCGCCGACAAGGCTGACCGGATCGGCTCCGCTCACTCCGTACAGAAAGCGCGACAATCCGTGCCCCGCCAGCAGTGCGAGAAAGACGCCAACGACCAGACCCACCAGAACGAGAAACATTCCCTGACGAAGCACGAAGAGCCGCACTGTGTTTTGTCCCGCCCCCAGGGCCATGCGAACACCGATTTCGCGGCGGCGCTGGTTGACGGAGTAGGCCATGATTCCGTACAGGCCGACGGACGCGAGCGCAAGGGCGAGCATGCCAAACGCCCCGAGCATGCCGACACCGATTTCGGCCCACCAGAGCGCCTGGTTGATGACTTTCGTTCCGGTGCGGATGTCGTCGACGGGCAAGTCCGGATCGGCGGCGTGGATTTCCCCCTGGACAGTGGTCAGGACGGACGACGGGTCGCCGGCGGTGCGAACGTAAAGGATCATGCTGTCCGAGAAATTCTGCCGCAACGGGATGTAGACACAGGACTGGGGCGGTTCGCCGAGCGACTGGTAATTTGCCGTCTTGACGACGCCGATTACCGTAAGGAAATCCTTGCCGTCCGGCAGTTTCAGGCGCTTACCGACTGCCTCCTGACCGGGCCAAAAACGTGCAGCCATGGTGTCGTTGATAATGGCAACGGCTTGAGAACTGTCGTCGTCCTGCTGCGTAAAGTCGCGGCCCTCGCGGAACGGGATGCCGAAAGTCGTGAAGTAATTGAGATCGACAGTGTCGACGACCGACGAAATCGCTTCGGACTTGCTGCGCGGCTCCTGGCCTTCGATCTGGAGGCCCGTTTCCTTTCGCCCCCAAAACGGAAGATTCGATGCCCATGTGACAGAGGAAATGCCGGGCAGAATGGCGGTCCGCGCACGAACGTCCTTGTAGAACTGTTTTGTGCGCACCTCGTTGTACCCCGCCTGACCGGGGTAAAGCATGAAGAGCGCAAGGTGCTTCGTCTGGAACCCGGGATCGATGTCGTACTCGTGTGCGACGCTTCGGAGAAACAGCGTGGCAATAACGAGCAACACGAGCGAGACGGCCACTTGTCCCGCGAGCAGTACATTCGCCAGCGTCACGCGGCTGCGACTCCGGCCGGCGGTTCGCGTCTCCTCTTTCAGCGCCTCGGAAACAGAGGTGCGCGACGACCGAAGCGCCGGAATGATCCCGAAGATCACCCCGGCCAGAATCGATAAGACGAATGCGAACACGTATACGTTCGCGTTCATTTTCAGAACGAAGAGATTTTCGGCGTATTCGGCTGGCCGCAACGACATCAGCAGCTGGCAGCATGCATACGCAAGAAAGATTCCGATTGTGCCTGCGAGGAGGCCGAGAAGAACGCTTTCGGTGAGCAGTTGCCGGAGCAAGCGAACGCGGCCCGCGCCGAGCGCCATGCGAACGGCCAATTCCTGGCGTCGAGCAGAAGCCCGAGCGAGGAGAAGATTTGCGACATTCGAGCAAGCGATCAGCAGCACGACGGCGACGATGACCATCAGCAATGCGGTTCCCATGACCGCGGGCTGTCGTTCGGGTCCAAACGCCGCTTCCTTGAGCGTCTGCAAGACAATAGTCTGCCCGTGATTGGCGTCGGGATACTCCTGCGCCAAGGCTGAGGCGTCCATTTTCATTTCGGCCTGAGCCCCTGACATGCTGACGCCCGGACGCAGGCGGCCAATTCCCGTGAAGACCGGAATGCTGCGATCGCCGAGCGCGTTTTGCTGCTGAGCAGGAAGCACCTGCGCGGCCATCATCGATGGCGCCCACATATCGGGACCGAAAACAGCGAAGACGCCTTTAAAGCCCTTCTGAGCCACGCCGATGACTGTGAACGCCGTGTCGTTGATCTTGATCGTGCGCCCGAGAATATTGGGATCGCCGCCGAAGCGGTCTTCCCATGCGCTATATCCAAGAACGACCACGGGCGCGGCACCCGGCACAACATCTTCGCCACGAAGGAAAAAACGTCCCATGAAAGGCCGGATTCCGAGCGTCTCGAAATAATTCGCGGTGACGAGTTCGAGCTCGACGCGATGCGGCGAACGATTCACTGTCATCGTGACGCTCAGCGGCGATGAATGCCCCGACAGCCTGGTGAACGATCCGGATCTTTCCTGCAAATCTTTCAAGTTGAGGAATGAAAGGGGCTGGAGATCGCCCGAACGTCCGGTTTTCTTGATTGACGTTGTGCTGACGGCCACGAGCTCGGAAATGTTTTTGACCGGAAGCGGATTCAGCAGAAACGTATTCGCGATGGCGAACACAGCGGTGTTCGCTCCGATGCCGAGAGCAAGCGTCAGCGCCGCGACGATCGTAAAACCGGGGCTTTTCCGAAGCATGCGCGCTGCGTAACGCAGGTCCTGCAACAAGTCGGCAATCCAACGGCCGGAACCTGGCGCTGCTTCGGCCAGCGGCGCCTGATATGCAGGCTCGGCTCCGCGCAATTCGGAGCCCAGGTCTCGAGCATCGAGTTCCGCGAGGGCACTTTGAAATGCTTCTCGATCCGTGGCGCCTTGCGATTTCAGGGCGACGAATCGATCCTGAAGATCCGCCGACAGCTCTTCGACAATCTCGCTCTCCCGTTCTGGCCTGAGGCTCGACGCTGCCAAACGCTTCCTCACTTCTTCTTTCCAATCAGGCATGTTCCACCCCCGCTACTCGGCCGACTGCTCCTACAAATTCCCGCCATCGTTTGCGTTGCGCTGCGAGCACGCGCTGCCCCTCTGCGGTGAGCCGGTAATAACGCCGCCGCCGCTGATTCGGTTTTTCCACCCAGCGTCCTTGAACCCAGCCTCGCTTCTCAAGCCGATAAAGCAGGGGATAGAGCGAAGCAATGTGGAAATGAAGTGCGCCGCCCGAACGAATTTCGATAAGGCGGCCGATGTCGTATCCGTGGCGCGGCTGATCTTCCAACAGTGAAAGGATCAGCAACTCCGCGCTGCCTTTCTTCCATTCCTGTTCCATCGGCGGCGTCATATATGTGACTCCCACACATCCATACGGACGCGGCAGCCGAGAAATTTCAGCGGCGTGAAAGATTACCGAATCCCCTTTTGCGCTTGCGGGCAAAACGTATGGCTAAATGGTTGCCCAAATATGACTTAAGATGCCTAAAAAGACCGTAATAAGATGAACGGGCGTACCTGACGCCGAGTTAGTAGAGGGCGCCTCGAGTCTCGGGAACCTAGAGAAAGTCCGGCACAACGAAGAAGCGCTTGACGTCATAGTGTGGGCGGACGATCATCGTGCCGCCTTGTCCCGAAGTCACGCCGGACCCGATCGCCAATCGCATCACGGAGCTCTTACTGGAGAGCGCGATGAAATTCCTTCCGCCGCACGATAGCAACGTCCATGCTGAATCGGATTTCTCAGGCAGCATTCGGTACGGCTGTTTCGCTTCAACTTGCGTCCTTCTAATTCTCACCGCCGCCGCACTTTTCACCTGCGGCATGGTCACCGGCGCTTCACGAGAGGCGGCTGGCAATTCCCTCCCCTCGAAAGTCCGTCCCACGGCACCGACCCCCGCACGGCACAGCTCCGTGGCAACTGGCAGGGACTTGCAAATCTACTTCGTCGATGTTGAGGGCGGGCAATCGACCCTGTTCGTCACGCCAACGGGTGACTCGCTGCTGGTCGACACGGGGTGGCCGGACAGCAATGGGCGCGATGCGGACCGCATTGCTGCCGCCGCGGAGAAGGCGGGCATTCACAGGATCGACTACGTCGTGATCACGCACTACCATACCGACCATGTGGGAGGGGTGCCGCAGCTGGTGGCGCGCATCCCGGTGGGAACATTCATCGACCACGGAACGCTTCGCGAAACGAACGACGCCCCTACGGTGCAGGGCCACGCCGCTTACGAGAAAGTGCTCGCAACCGGAAAATACAAGCATATCGTCGGGCATCCCGGCGAAATTCTTCCGATTCGTGGGATGCACGTCGAAGTGGTCAGCGCGGATGGGAACCTGATTGCGACACCTCTGGCGGAGGCGGGCGAGTCGAACGCGAAGGCGTGCGCAGCAACGCCGGAGTACCCGACCGATCAGACGGAGAATCGCCGCTCGGTCGGGATGGTGATTGCGTTCGGCAAGCTCCGCATCCTCGATCTCGGCGACTTGACGCACGATGAAGAAGTAAAGCTGATGTGTCCGGTGAACAAGATCGGACATATCGATCTTCTGGTCGTTTCGCACCATGGTTGGGATCAAAGCAGCAGCCCCGCCCTGATCTGGGGGATCCGACCGCGCGTCGCGATTATGGACAATGGCGAAAGGAAGGGCGGTTCGCCATCTGTGGGACACGATCGAGAAGTCGCCCGGGCTGGAAAACCTGTGGCAGCTGCACTATTCGGACGAGGGCGGCGCGAAACACAATGTCGCGCCCGAATACATCGCCAATCTCGACGGGGCCGCCGACGGCAATTACATCGAGCTGACCGCCAGCCCAACAGGGAGCTTTTCTGTGTTCAACTCACGAACCGGAAAAACCAAGGAATATCCGGCTCGATGAGACGCCTCTCTGACAAACCCGTAGCTTAGCCACAAAACCTACCGAGAAAAGACGGAGCAGACTGAGAAAAACGCTGGTGCGGCCGCTCAGCTTCCCACGAAACGGGCGTGTTTGCGCTTGACGTCTCTCAAATCGTACGCTACATAATGTAGCACTACAATGGATAGCATAAACTGCCGCAGCAAAAAGACGCGAACTAACCCGCTGCACTGGTCTACGTCTGACACTCTGCGGGAACATTCAGCATCCTGATCCGTATTTCACTTATATCTCGGACAAGGGGCGCACATGCGTGAGCTGATTCAGGACGTTCGTTACGGACTCCGGCTTTTGGGGAAGTCGCCGGGCTTCGCAGCTGTCGCAATTCTCACGTTGGCGCTGGGCATCGGCGCCAACGCGGCAATCTTTCAGCTCATCGATGCTGTCCGCCTGCGCACCCTTCCGGTCAACGATCCCAATCAGCTCGCGATCGTTCACCTCGACAACAAGCACTGGGGTTCAGGCAATTTCAACGGCCCATATGCCGAATTCACTTTTCCGCTGTGGGAGCAAGTGAAGCAGAGGCAGCAACCGTTTTCGTCGATTGCTGCGTGGGGCACCGACAGCGAGAACCTGGCGAACGGCGGTGAGATCGATAACGTGAGTACGATCTGGGTCAGCGGCGAATTCTTCCAGGTGCTCAAAGTGCAGCCGTTCCTGGGACGGCTGATCGGTCCGCCCGACGACCAAAGGGGATGTTCAGGCGGCGTGGATTTGAGCTATTCGTTCTGGCAACGCCGCTATGGCGGGTCCGCCTCTGTGATCGGCAAAACGCTGACGCTCGGCGGGCATCCTTTCCCGATTCTTGGCGTAACGCCGCCCAGTTTCTACGGCGTTTCGGTGGGAGATCGCTTTGCTGTGGCGGCGCCGATTTGCGTGGAGCCGATTCTCAACGGGCAATTCAGCCGCATCACCGGCGACCGGCCGCGCGAAAGCTGGTGGCTCTCTGTTTTCGGGCGGCTCAAGCCCGGATGGGACCTGAAGCGCGCTTCGGCGCAGCTTGCGACCATCGCTCCTCCGTCACTGCACGAAACGATTCCGCCGCAATACGATGCCGAAGGCGTCAAACATTACCTGGCATACAACTTCGAGGCGTGGCCGGCCGCGAACGGCTTTTCGCAGATGCGCCGGGATAGCTCGGACCCCCTTTGGCTGCTGTTGGGGCTTTCCGGGCTGGTTCTGCTGATTGCTTGCGCGAATCTGGCGAACTTGCTGCTGGCTCGGGCGAGCGTCCGCGAGCGCGAAGTTGCGGTGCGGCTGGCATTAGGCGCGTCGCGCGGAAGATTGATCCGGCAGCTGTTGTCGGAAAGCGCGCTGCTGGCGATTGGAGGAGCAATTTGTGGAGGGCTGGTGGCCGCCGGACTCAGCCGCGCCCTAATCGCCTTCATCAGCACGCCGGACAGCCCTGTCTTTCTGGATATGCCCACGGACTGGCGCGTACTCGGGTTCGCCGCGGGTCTCGCTATATTAACCACCGTCCTGTTTGGACTGGCGCCGGCGTTGCGTGCCCGAAATGTGTCTCCCGGCTCCGTGCTGAAAACCGGATCGCGCGGCACGACGGCCGGACAGGAACGATTCCGCTTCCAACGCGCGCTCGTGTCCTCGCAAGTGGCGTTATCGCTGGTGCTGCTGGCGGGCGCGCTGCTGTTCGCCGGCAGCCTGCGCAATCTGATGACGCGCAATCCCGGGTTTCAGGAAAACGGCGTGCTGGTGGCCAATGTGGATTTTACGCGCCTGAATCTTCCTCAGACACAGAACGAGCCGTTTACGCGCGATCTATTGGAAAGGCTCCGCGCGATTCCGGAAGTTGCCGCTGCTGGCGCCTCGAACCGATCCCCCGTAAACGGAAGCAGCAGCAATGATTGGGTTCTCAACGATAAAGGCGCCCATCCGAACGGCGCATCTTGGGAGGATTACGTGAGCCCTGGGTATTTTCACACGCTCGAAATTCCTATCCTTGCCGGACGCGATTTCGATTCGAATGACACCGCTACGTCGCCGCCGGCGGCCGTCGTGAACCAGACTTTCGTAAAGAAGTTCCTGAATGGTGCGCACAACGCGGTCGGAATGCGGTTTCGCGTGTGGTCGGCGCCGGGTCAGCCGCTGCGCTACTACACCGTTGTCGGCGAAGTGAAAGACTCGGTGTACAATGACATGCACGACGACATGTGGCCGGTGATGTATTTTCCGCGAACGGAACTGGTAGCGCCGTTCGCCTATCCCGGAGCCACTTTCTTGATCCGCTCGCGAGCGGGCCTGGGCGGCCTGGTCAATTCCGTAAAGACTACGATCGAAGGAGACAATCCGGAGATCGACATTCAGTTCAAAGTACTCAGCACGCAGGTCCGCGATTCACTGCTTCAGGACGAACTGATGGCGAGTCTATGCGGCTTTTTCGGAGGGCTGGCTTTGCTGCTTGCCGGAATCGGATTGTACGGCGTGATTTCCTACACGGTTGCGCAGCGCACGAATGAGATCGGCATCCGCATGGCGCTGGGGTCGCAGCGAGGCGGCGTCGTACGACTGATTCTTGGCGAAGTGGCGATCCTGATCGGAATTGGGCTCGCTGTGGGTCTGGCGCTCACTCTGGCAGGGGGCAAGGCCGCCAGTTCGATGCTGTTTGGTTTGAAGCCGCGCGATCCGGTGACGCTTGCTCTGGCCGTCGTAATCCTCGCCGCGATCGGATTCGCTGCCAGCTTCATACCGGCTCACCGCGCGTCGCGACTCGATCCGATGAACGCATTGCGTTACGAGTAGTGCCGCGTCCCCAAGGTGTTGCGCCGGTCGATGCGTATCACAGCTAAGGAGACGTATGGTCCGGGTCGCGCCCTCCATCAGCTGGCGACGTCGTCCCACTCTCACCGTGGGGATCACAGAAGCGGCGTAATGCGACCATCTCGAGCGCAACAGCAACCCTGTATTAATTCCCCTGCGTTCGATCAGAGTTGTTTCTGCGCCACAGACAGCAAGGATTATTCCTTGCCCGACACGAACTTGCTATATTGGATTGAATGGCCTTGGGGACGTGATCGGTTCTTTTGCGGCTGGCAGCGCATCGCCGCCGGTTTTCAAATCCATATGAGCGAGGAAATTGAATGGCGGAGCGGACTCCTGACTTTTTTGCGGGGAAGAACATCAAGGTCGGAATCATTGGCTGCGGCTATGTAGGCCTGCCGCTGGCGCTGCGTTTTTCGGATGTGGGGCAGCGCGTCACGGGATTCGATCTGGACAAAGCGAAAGTCGAGAAGCTGAACGCGGGCCAGACGTACATCCAGCACATTCCGGCGGCAAAGATTCGGGAACACGTCGAAGCGAAGCATTTCGACGCGACCACCGATTTCAAGCGCCTGCGCGAAATGGACGCGGTGCTGATCTGCGTCCCGACGCCGCTGGACGTCCGTCGTGAACCGGACATGAGCTACGTTGAGAACACCGCTCGGGCGATCGCGCCAAACCTGCAGCGCAAGCAGTTGATCGTGCTGGAGAGTACCACGTACCCGGGCACGACCGAGGAACTCGTGCAGCCGATTCTAGAGCAAGGCGGCTTGAAATGCCCGGCCGACAACGGCGCCAGCGGAAAGAAAGTGTCCACCGATTATTACCTCGCGTTTTCTCCCGAACGCGAAGACCCCGGCAACAAGCAGTACGGTCTGGCGCAGATTCCGAAGGTCGTCGGAGGCGTGAATCCGCCCAGCCAGCAGGCGGCGGTGAATCTTTACGCGCAGATCGTCGGGCGAGTGGTTCCGGTCAGTTCGACACGGGCGGCCGAAATGGTGAAGCTGCTGGAAAACATCTTCCGCTGCGTGAACATCGCGCTTGTCAATGAGCTGAAGCAGCTCAGTTTGCGCATGGGGCTGGACATCTGGGAAGTGATCGACAGCGCGGCGACGAAACCGTTCGGGTTCATGCCGTTCTACCCGGGCCCTGGGCTCGGCGGGCACTGCATCCCGGTCGACCCTTACTATCTTTCGTGGAAAGCGCGCGAATACGATTTCGCGACGCGGTTCATCGAGCTGGCGGGCGAAGTCAACACCGCGATGCCGTACCACGTGGTCGACGCGGTCAGCGAAGCGTTGAACGAACGCGAAAAGAGCCTCAAGGGATCGAAAATCCTGCTGCTGGGGATCGCGTACAAGAAAGATGTCGACGATCTGCGCGAGTCTCCCTCGCTAAAGCTGCTCGAACTGCTTACCGAGCGCGGCGCCAAATTGGATTACAACGATCCGTATTTCCCTGCGCTGCACAAGATGCGCCACTACGATTTCTCGCACATGAAGTCGGTCGATTTGACGCCCAAACGGCTGGGCAGCTACGACTGTGTTCTGATCGCCACAGATCACACGAGCTATGATTACGACGCGATCGTTCGCCACGCCAAGCTGATTGCCGATAGTCGAAACGCCACGCGCAACGTCAAGCAGGGCAAAGAAAAGATCATCCACTGCTGAACAGTTATGCTCTTGTTTATCAGCAACTTACGAGAAGGCCGGCGCACGGACCCCTTAGAACCTTCGGGCTATTGCGCTGGACGTGGCGTACCATCATCATCGCTTCACTATGGCTCTGACCAGTCCTGCAGACACGAAGGAGCGTAACTGGATATCTGATCCCGGACGGCGCCGCAGTATGCGGGTGCTGCTCAGCGTACCCATCACGGTGACCGGCAAGGATGCCAAGGGGCAGGACTTCGTGGAGCAGACGCGCACACTGGTTGTAAACGCGCACGGAGCACTGATCACGCTATCGGCGCAAGTTCTTCCAAATCAGAAGGTTCGGCTGGTGAATAAGGCGACGGATGACTCGCTGATGTGTCGCGTCGTCCATATCAGCGCACCGCAGGCTGGACGATTACAGACGGGAATCGAGTTCGAGATGCCATCGCCGTCGTTCTGGCACATCGACTTCCCGCCCGAGGATTGGGTCGCGCCTGAGGGCTAGACGGACTTACTCTAAGACCTCCGCCAGGCATTAAGAAAAGCGAATAAAAGACGAAGAAAATTGCGGCCATAAGAGCAACAGTGTTGTTCTATATCCGCGCTTAGAGCGACCCTAGATGCCCTTGTTGGGAGCCCGTACCTCGTCTGCGAGCATTGGCGGTGTCTGGTGCCGGCCCTGAGTTGTTCCTCCGAGCCCCCTAACGGCGCGCTTCCTCCGGGGCTAGACCTTTGGCGACGTACCCTTCAGTTTTTCGGTCGATGTGATCGCGGAGTTCGTCGTTGAGTTCGTGGTCGGCTTGGGCGCGGTGGAATAGTGAGCGGAGGCGCAATGGAATTGTGTAGAGCCAATGTTCTGGTCGCATCGATTACCTCCACAGGGCAAAAATGCCCGCCTGAGAAGCGAGAAAATCATGCCGGGGCTGAAGCCCGCCACGGCGGGCAGGCCCGGCGCTACGTTAAAATCTCAAGCAAGAGCGCCCGCCTGAAAAGCAAGGCGGCCGCTACAAAATCGGCCTGCCGCGCTGAAGACCGCGGCCCTACATTTAGATCTAATGCCCACCGCCGTTTCCCTCGCGCCAGAGAATTCAAATCGCCGGCGAGACGCTGATTGGATAAAGGCGTCGGCTCCTTCGAGCGAGTAGACTTGGCGGCGTTTGAACGACCAAGGCTCGGAGGGAAGGAGCCGAGCGATGAAGATTATAGGTTGTGATT
>Ga0335075_10004386_pt1 | contig 22101 bp, 21 predicted proteins | sample Lox_Sample_24_FD_206723 | JGI IMG/M metagenome (GOLD analysis project Ga0335075, IMG submission 206723) | Soil microbial communities from Loxahatchee National Wildlife Refuge, Florida, United States - Lox_Sample_2.4 | ecosystem: Environmental > Terrestrial > Soil > Wetlands | place: USA...
CAGGGCGGCCGCACAGCGGTCCGCCCACCTCACGATCAGGCAGAACGCGCAGGTCACGGCCCTCACCCAGGACGACTGGGGCGTGCGCGTGGATATCACCGACACGCGCACCGGCGCGGAAGACTGCGTCCGCGCCGGATACGTCCTGGGGTGCGACGGCGCCGGCAGCCTGGTCCGGGCCAGCACCGGCACCGCCATGCGCGACCTGAAGTTCACTCAGCGCTGGCTGGTCGTCGACGTGGCGACCACGGCCGACCTGAACCAGTGGGAGGGCGTGCACCAGGTCTGCGACCCAGGGCGGGCCGCCACCTACATGCGAGTCGGGACAACCCGCTACCGGTGGGAATTCCGGCTGAACCCCGGCGAGTCCGCCGACGCCTACCGCGAGATCGGCGCGCTGCACCCGCTGATCGCCCCCTGGACCAGGGACATCCCGGCCGCGGAACTGGAAATCGTCCGGGCGGCGGAGTACACCTTCCGCGCCCAGGTCGCCCGCCGCTGGCGGGACCGCCGGGTGTTCCTGCTCGGCGACGCCGCCCACCTCACCCCGCCGTTCATCGGGCAGGGCATGGGCGCCGGGATGCGCGACGCGCTTAACCTCGCCTGGAAACTCGCCGGCGTGCTCGCCGGCACCCTGCCCGACAGCGTCCTCGACACCTACGAGACCGAGCGCAAGCCGCACGCGACCACCATGATCAGGCTCGCCAAGCTGACCGGCACCGCAATGACCGAAGGCAGCGAACCCGGCAACATCCTCCGCCGGGTAGCAGTCCCCAGACTCCGGCTCCTGCCTGGCCTCAGGGACCAGATCCTCAGCAGCGAGACCCCTGGCCTGCGCCGGTCGGAACTCGTGCTGAGGCCACGCGGTCGGCACGGCCCGGCTGGCCGCCTGTGCCCCAACGCGGACCTCGGCAACGGTCGCCGACTGGACGAGGTAGCAGCCGGCCGGTTCGCGGTCATCACCACCGCTAGGCCGTCAAGCGACCTCGTGGCCGAGGCCCGGCACCGCGACGGCATCGTCCTCACGGTTCAGCGGAACAGTCAACTGGGCCAGTGGCTGGGCCGTCAGCACACCCTCGCGATGGTGGTCCGGCCGGACGGGACGGTCCTGCACGCCGGCCGCGACCTGGCGGCGGCGTGCGCCCTGCTGCCGTCATCTGGCAGGAATCGGCCCGCCGCGGGCTGACCGGCGATCGCGTGCCGTTCTCAGCCGATAGCGGGCAGCGGCCGCCTCGCGATGCGACCTGCCTCGTCGGCGGGGACGCCGAACATGCGAAGAAGGCTTTCTGCGAGTTGGTCATTGGCGGCTTCCGCGTCCATCCCTGGCCGGGCTTGCAGTATTCGGAGCAGCCCGAGGACTGAGCCGCCAACGCAGGCCAGTGCCACATACGGGTCACCGATCTCGAACCGCTCGGCCTCGGCGGCTACCCGCAGGTCCCTCAGCGCGCTCGCGGGCATGCCTTCGGCATCGGTCAGGTGTGACAGGCCAGTGTGCAGCAGGATGCGCGCCATCTGGGGATGGGTTTGCCGGAGCCGGACAGTGAGGCGGACCGACGCAGCGAAGACCTCGGCCGGGTCGGTCAGGTGCGCCGTCGCCCGCTGGATCAGCTGTGCATGCACGGCAAGCGCGTCGGTGATCGCAGCGTCGAACAGGGCCGCCTTGCTGTCGAAGTGGTTGTAAAAGGAGCCGAAGCCTACGTCCGCCGCGTCGGTGATCTCCTGGATGCTCACCTCCGTCCTGCCGCCGTCGGCCAGGAACCGCTGCGCCGCGCCGATCAGCGCGGCCCTGGTCCGCGCCTTCCGCCGTCCTGCCCTGTTCTGTGCGCCGGCGGGGGTGTCTGCAGTGCTCACCCTCACAAGCATAGCTGGATCACTTCTGATGTATTCATCGATTGTGATTACCACAACATTGTGCAGGCCGTTCCGTCCAAGGCCAGGAGGCGGCCCATGGCGAATCGGCCGCAGATCTTGCCTGTCTTGAGCAAGCCTGTAGTGACGGGATATCAAGATCTCATAATCCCGTCATCACTAGGCACATCGGGCGTCACGACGGTGATCGACAACTCCGGCACCCGCGCCGACCCGGGCCGCGCCCTCGGGCCTTGTCCCACCAGTCCCGTCGGCCGCTCACGCCCACTCCGCCGATGACCCGACAACTTTCCCGCCCGCTTCGCCCCACTTTGGGGGTGCGTTTCACCGACAATGATGCGTTTCACCGACAATGAAGAGCACCGGCGGCCTAGGCGGGGCAGGGCCGCCCGGGATGGGAGTGGCCACGGTGGCGAATTCGTCGGCGGGTTCCTCGCCGTCGTTTTGGCCCTCGGGGCCCGCGGGCTGGAACGGCCGCGGGCCGCGGGGCCCTCGGGCCAGTAGAGCGGCACCGCGGGGCCATAGGGCCAAAACGCGGTCGGCCCGTGGGGACATAGGGCCAATTCACCGGCGACCGCGCAACGTGCGCGCGGCGTGCCCGATCCGGCCCGCGCCTAGACGACCGTGGGTCCGGCGCTCCACGCGCTCCGCACCGCCTTAGCGAGCGCCGCGACATCTCCCTGTCCGGCGCGGTCGCGCCGCCAGATGACGCCGACGGTGAAGTCGAGGTCGTCGTCGCGCAGCGGGACGAGCGCGAACGCCGGGTCGTCGAAGACGCGGGACGAGCCGCCGGCGGCCGGCGACACCGCGAGCGCCAGGCCGTGGCTGCGCCGGACGTGCCCGGCGACCAGCGAAACGTCGTTGCCAGGCAGCTCGTGAAACCTCGTGATCCCCGACTTCACCAGGTAGTCGTGGAGCCGGTTCATGGCCGCCGGCTGGACCTTCGGCGAGGTGATGGTGAACGTCCGGTCGGTCAGGTCGGCCAGCTTCAGCGCACTCGCGCCGGCGAGCGGATCATCGCTGCGCATCGCGACCATGAACTGGTACCGGGCGATGGGCAGGCTGTCCAGAAGAGCCTCGTCCACGGGCAGGTGAACGAGCGCGAGATCGAGCGCGCCTGACCCGACGTCGGGGAGCAGTTCGGCGGACGGCGCCACGCGGACGTCCACCGGCCGGCCGGCGGCAACCTCCTCGGCGAGGTCGACCACACGGTCGAACAACGCCGGCGGGGCCAGGTACGTGCCGCCGACGTGAATGACGCGGGGCGTGTCGCGGGCCGCGCCGCGGGCCGTGGCCTTCAGGTCGTCGAAGCCGGCGAGCAGCTCGCGGGCGCGCGCGAGCACCGCCCGCCCCGCGGGGGTGAGCTCGACCTGGTGGTACCGGCGGATGAGCAGGTCCACGCCCAGCTCGCGCTCCAGGTCCTTGACCGCCCGGCTGACCGGAGACGGCGTCAGGTGCAGTCGTTCGGCGGCCCGCCCGAAGTGCGATTCCTCGGCGACGGTCACGAAGCATCGCACCTGGTGCACGTCCACGGCCGCCCCCTCCTCGGTGCTTCCGGGCACCGCGTTGCGTTCCGCGGCATGTGCACGTCCGCGATTTCGCTATGGCCAGCGCGGGTGCCCGTCATGCACTGTTGCCTTGACGTTACGCGACCACGGCGCGAGGTTTCCATGGCCGGCGCCGCCGGGTCGCAATGACCGCCGTACGCGCTGGAGGCTTCGTGACCGTTCCGCTTCCGCCACCGGGACCGCTCGCCGGGGTGCGAGTGCTCGACCTCACCGAGGGGCTCGGCGAACTTGGCCCGCGTTACCTCGCCGACCTCGGCGCGGACGTGATCAGGGTCGAGCCGCCCGGCGGCGGCCGGTCGCGGGCCCTCGCACCGCTGGCCGACGGGGTCAGCCTGCGCTACCTGACGCACAACGCGAACAAGCGGGCGGTCGAGGCCGACCTGGGCACCGAGGCCGGCCGCGACCAGTTCCTCGCGCTCGCGTCGACCGCGGACATCGTTTTCGACGGCGGCCCCGCGGGACGGCTGGCCGCCGCGGGGATCGGCGTTCACGAGCTGCGGGCCGCGCTGCCCTCCCTCGTCCTCGTTTCCGTCAGCGACTTCGGCTGGACCGGACCGTACCGCGACTGGGTCGCGACCGAGCAGGTCCACCTCGCGATGGCAGGCGTGCTGTCGCGCTCCGGGCTTCCGGGGCTGCCGCCGCTGATCCCCCCGGGGTCGCTGGCCGCCGAGTCGGCGGCCCTCCAGGCCGCGTGGGCCGCCATGGCCGCGTACCTGCTGCGCCTGCGCACCGGCGGCGGCGACCACGCGGACGTCTCCGTGCACGAGGCGGTCGCCCAGGTGCTCGACCCCGGCTACGGCATCGGCGGTAGCGCCACCGGGGGCGTCCCGAGCTCGCGGGCGCCGCGCGGGCGGCCGGACGCCCGCCACCTCTACCCGATCTTCCGGTGCCGTGACGGCTGGGTGCGGATCTGCGTGCTGTCACCACGGCAGTGGGCCGGGATGTTCCGGTGGCTCGGCTCACCGCCCGAGCTGGCCGATCCGGCGCTGGCCAGCCTGGGCCGCCGCCATGCCGCCGCCGGCGTCCTGATGCCGGCCTACGAGCGGCACTTCGCCGAACTGACCAGGGAGGAGGCCGTCGCGCAGGGGCAGCGGCACGGTGTCCCCACCGCCCAGGTGCAGACCCTGTCCGAGGTGCTCGGCACCGAGCACTTCGCGGTCAGGCAGGCGTTCACCGAACTGCCGGTCTCGCCCGCGCGGCGCGTCCGGGTCGTCAACGGGCTCGCGGAGATCGACGGCGTCCGCGCGGGCATCCGCCGCCCGGCGCCCGCCGCCGGCGAGCACACCGCCGAGATCCTCGGCCGGCTGGCCGAGGGCCGGCCGGCGGCGCCGGCACGGCGGGACCCTGGCGGCGTCCCCGCGCCCGCCGCGGGGCCGCCGCGTCCCCTCGATGGCATCCGCGTCCTCGACCTCGGCGTGATCGTCGTCGGGGCCGAACTCGGGCGGCTGCTCGCCGACCTCGGCGCCGAGGTGATCAAGGTCGAGAACACCGCGTTCCCCGACGGAAGCCGCCAGTCCGTGGCCGGTGACCTCATCTCGCCCGCTTTCGCGCTCGGGCACCGCAACAAGACAAGCTTCGGGGTGAACCTGCGCGACCCGCGCGGTCGCGCGGTTTTCCTGCGGCTGGCCGCCGTGGCGGACGTGGTGCTGTCCAACTTCAAGCCGGGAACGATGGAGTCGCTCGGGCTTGGCTATCACGATCTCGCCGCGGTCAACCCGCGCATCATCGTGGCCGACTCAAGCGCGTTCGGCCCGACGGGCCCGTGGAGCCGGCGGCTGGGTTACGGCCCGCTGGTGCGGGCCTCGAGCGGCCTGTCCGACCTGTGGCGGTATCCGGGCGTCGACGGCGGCTACAGCGACGCGTCCACGATCTTCCCCGATCACGTCTGCGCCCGCGTCGGTGCCATCGCCGTCGCCGCCAAGCTCATCGAGCGGCGCCGCACGGGCCGGGGCGGGACGGTCAGCGTCGCCCAGGCCGAGACCATCCTCACCGAGCTTTCCGTGGAGATAGCACAGGAATCCATTGAGCCGCATTCCGTCACCGCGGCCGGGAACAGTATCGAGGGCGACGCGCCGCGCGGTGTCTACCAGTGCGCGGGCGATGACGAATGGGCGGTGATCACGGTGAGGGACGACACCGACTTCGCCGCGCTCGGCAAGGTCATCGGCCGGTCCTGGCTCGCCGACGATCCCCGGTTCACCACGCCGGGCGACCGGGTCGCGCATCGCGGCGAACTCGACGCGGCGGTCGCCGCGTGGACCGCCGGCCGCTCACCGCGTCAGGTGGCCGCCGAGTTGCAGGCCGCGAACGTGCCGGCCGGCCCGATGCAGCGGGTCGCGGAGTACCCCGGCGACCCGCAGTTGCGCGAGCGAGGGTTCCTCACGGTGATGCGGCATCGGCTCATCGCCGAGCCGATGCTGGCCGAGCGGGCCAGCGCCGTATTCGAGCGAACCCCCGATGCGCCACTCGCTCCCGCGCCGCTGGCCGGCGAGCACACCAGCGAGATCGCGCGACGGCTACTTGGCCTGAGCCAGCAGGAGATCACGGAATTCATCGCGGATGGCGTGCTTGAGGAAGCCACGCAGGAACGGAGCAGCCGATGACCACCGAAGTCCACGCCGACCCGCGGCCGGGACCGCAGGATCAGCCCGCCGTGCTCACCGAGCGGCGCGGGCGCGTCCTGCTGGTCACGCTGAACCGGCCAGAAGCGCGCAACGCGGTGAACCTCGCCGTCACGCTCGGCGTCGGCGATGCCCTGGAGGAGGCCGAGCACGACCGGGACATCTGGGCGGTCGTGCTGACCGGCGCGGGCGACAAGGCTTTCTGCGCCGGCGCGGACCTCAAGGCGGTCGCCCGCCGTGAGCCGCTGGCGCCGACCGATCCGGTCAGGGCCGCGTGGGGGTTCGCCGGGTACGTGACCCATCACGTCAGCAAGCCGACGATCGCGGCGGTCAACGGCTTCGCCCTCGGCGGCGGCACCGAGATCTCCCTCGCCTCCGACCTCGTCGTCGCGGCCGACACCGCCTCGTTCGGGCTGCCCGAGGTCAAGCGGGGCATCTACGCCGGCGCGGGCGGCGTCTTCCGGCTGCCCGCGCAGATCCCCAAGAAGGTCGCGATGGAGATGATCCTCACCGGCGAGCCGGTCAGCGCGCACCGCGCCCTTGAGCTCGGGCTGGTCAACCGGGTGGTGCCGCAGGCCGACGTCGTGGCCGCCGCACTTGAGCTCGCGGGCAAGGTCATCGCCAACGCGCCCCTTTCCGTGCAGGCGAGCAAGCGGGTCGCCAACGGCATACTCGACGGGCACGTGGCCGCGGAAGACGCATCCTGGGAACTGTCCCGCGCCGAGGGCCTGGCCCTGATGCGGACGGCCGACGCGGCCGAGGGCCCGCGGGCGTTCGCGGACAAGCGCGTTCCCAGCTGGCAGGCACGGTGACCGCGGCCCGGCCGGACCTCGGCCCCGCAGGTGCCCCCGCCGCCCGCCGCCCCGTTATCTGCGGCCTTGGCCTGACGGAGCTCGGCAAGGTGTACGGGCGCACCGCCGCGCAATTCGCCGGCGACGCGGTCCGGCTGGCCGCCGCGGACGCCGGCCTGGCGCTCGGTGACATCGACGGGCTGCTTGTCTCCTCCGGCCTGACCAACGGCGTCCACCTTGACCTGCAACTGGACCTGGGGCTTGGGGACCTCGCCCTGCTGTCCGAGATGCAGGCCTACGGCTCGACCGCCGGGGCGATGGTCCAGGTCGCGTCGATGGCGGTGATGTCCGGCATGGCCACGACCGTCGCCTGCGTCTGGGCCGACGTGCCGCTGCGAGAAGGGGTATCCGGTTCGGCCGCCTACAGCGCGGGGCGGCAGGTCCCGGCCGGCTGGCGCGGCCTGTCCGGCGCCGCTGGGCTGGTCAGCGCCAACCAGCTGTACGCACTGGCCGCCCGCAGGCACATGCAGCGCTTCGGCACAACGAGTGATCAGCTCGGCGCCATCGCGGTGGCGCAGCGCGACTGGGCGGCGCTCAATCCCCTGGCGCAACTCCGCGACCCCATCACCGTCGAGGACTATCACGCCTCCCGGTGGATCGCCGAGCCGTTTCACCTGCTCGACTGCTGCCTGGTCTCCAACGGCGGCATCGCGGTCATCGTCACGACCGCCGACCGCGCCGCCGGCCTGCGGCGGCCGCCGGTCTGGGTGCGCGGCTGGGCCCAGGCCCACCCCGGCCACTCCGGCCGCCGGTTCGACGACTTCGGGCTGGTCACCGGGGCCGCCACCGCCGGACCGGCCGCGCTGGCCATGGCCGGGGTCGAGCTCGCCGACATCGACGTCGCCGAGCTGTATGACTGCTACACCTACACGCTGCTCGTCACGCTCGAGGACTACGGGTTCTGCGCCAAGGGCGACGGCGGACCGTTCGCCGCCTCCGGCGCCCTCGGGCCGGACGGGAAACTGAAGGTCAACACCGGCGGCGGCCAGCTGTCCTCCTACTACATGTGGGGCATGACGCCGCTGTCGGAAGCCATCATCCAGGCCCGCGGCGAGGCCGGGGAGCGCCAGGTCCCGCGGCACGACCTGGTCCTGGTGTCCGGCAACGGCGGCATCCTCGACCACCATTCCACCCTCATCCTCGCCGCCGCGAGCTGACCGGAAGGAACATCACGATGACAGTCGGACCCGTGGCCAGGGACGCGGCCACCGCCGAGTTCTTCGACGGGACGGCCGCCGGGCGGTTCCTGCTGCGCCACTGCCCGGCCTGCGGCGCCATCTCCGCACCGCAGGCCGCCCAGTGCGAGCGCTGTGCCGCCACCGGCCTGGACTGGCGGCCCGCGGCCGGCGACGCGACCCTGGTCAGCTGGACCGTGGCGCACGGCAGGCCGGGCACAGACCCGGTGATCCTTTGCATCGCCGAACTCGCCGAGGGACCCTGGTGGTGGTCGCGCATCGAGGACAGCACGGCGCAGGAGCTGCGCCCGGGCGCGCCGCTGCGGATCGCCTACCGGCGGCACGGCCCCGAGGACGAGGCGGTCCCCGTCTTCGTCCCGGCCGGCGCCTCACCGCGCTAGGCGCGCGGCAGCCGGGGCCGAGAGGGAAACCGGGCATCCGTTCGGGATAATCCTCTTGATTTTTCCCTAACGGATGCGGCTGACTGCCGCGGCGCACGCGCGTGGCCCACCGGACCGGGCGGGCGCTCGTGTTAGCCAGCGTCATCGGGACGAGCGCGGGCCGTGTCCGGCTGGCCGGCGGGCTCGGCGCTGAGGCGGTCGAGCCAGTCGGTGAGCAGGTGATGCTCCGCGGGAGAGAGGCTGGCCTGGCCGGGCAGGTTCGCCTTGAGGGTGCGGGCGGCGCTCGCGCGTCCGGGCTCGGGCACGGTGGCGGTCTCGGTGGTGACCGCGGAGATCATCGCCTCGCGCATCGCGGTGATGAACGCGGGATCGCGTGATTCCTCGGGCTCGTCGAGCCGCGTGAGAACGGCGCCACGGGCGGTTGCCTGCATGATGCGGGCCGCCAGCGGTACCTCGACGCGCAGGCGGCCGGCGGCGGCCGCGCGCTGAATGCGGGCGTGCATGCGCTGGGTTCCGGCTCGTACAGCCGCCGCCATCGCCTCGGAGTGGGGTTCGCTGTAGATCAGGAGGAAGAGCTCGGGGTTGCTGAGACCGAACTCGACCGCTAGCGACCAGGCGGAGCGCAGGTCATCGACCGGGTCGGCGGTTAGCTGCAGGGGGCTCTTGGCGGCGGCGAAGCGGGTGTACCCGTATTCGGCGACGGCGGACAGCAAGCCGTTCTTCTCGCCGAACAGGCGGAAGATCACCGGCGGCGAGACGCCGGCGCGGCTGGCGACGGCCCGGGTGGTGACCGCTCCGCGTCCGCCGTGCGCGAGCAGTTCCGCGGCGGTCTGAACGATCCGCGCGCGCAGCTCGTCGTCCGTGACCGCCCGGGAGCCGCCGGGTTCTGGTGAGGCCGGTGCTGGGCCCGCGCTCGTCATCGTCGTCTCTCCCTTCCCAGGCTCTATCAACGATATCGCCTCCTCCCGAACACCGATAGGATCAGTGGTACGCTTTTTACGTACCATTGATTCAGAGCAGGAGGTCTTCGTCATGATCCTCGTCACGGGAGCTACCGGCCAGCTGGGCGCCGCGGTCGTCCGCCAGCTGCTCGCGCGCGCTGGCGCGTCGCAGATCGCGGTCCTCGTGCGCGATCCCGGCAAGGCGGCCAGCCTTCAGCAACTGGGGGTGTCGGTCCGTGTCGGTGACTACGGCGACGGCGGCTCGCTGGCCAGCGCGATGGAGGGAGCCGACAGCGTCCTGCTGATCGCGTCCAGCGAGTTCGGCCAGCGGATGCGGCAGCACCAGAACGTGATCGACGCAGCGCGAGCCGCCCGTGTCGGGCTGCTTGGCTTCACCAGCCGCTCGCTCAGCGACATGGAGGGCTCCCAGAACGCCATGATGCGCGATTACTTCGAGACCGAGGCGCGCATCCGCCAAAGCGGCGTGCCCGCGGTGATCTTCCGCAACGCCCTGTACCTCGACACGCTGCCCGTCTCCCTCGGCGGGCCGGCCGTCTTCAAGGCAGGCATCCGCGTCCCCGCCGGGCAGGGGGCGGTCGCCTACGCGCTACGGCGCGAGATGGGCGAGGCGGCGGCCAACGCGATGCTCGACCACCCCGGCGGCGACCGCACCTACGTGCTCGCCGCGCCCCGGGCCTACACCTTCGATGACGTCGCCCGGGCGCTGAGCGAGATCTCAGGATCGACCGTCGCCTACACCCCGGTCAGCGACGACGACTTCGTCGCCCACGCCACCGGGCAGGGAGTACCCGAGCCGATGGCGCGGCACCTCACCGGGTTCTTCGCCGACGTCCGCGCCAACCAGCTCAACCAGACCAGCACCGACCTGCAGGCGCTGCTCGGCCGCGCGCCGGCCTCGCTGAAAGACGGACTGGCCGAGCTGTTCACGCCCCCCGCCCAGGCGTGAGCACCGCGCGACCATCGCCCGGCGAGCGGTCGGGGCGTGGGCGCCGCCAGGCGCGGCGGCTTCTTCCCTGAAGCATCTCTCGGGCGGGGACCGGGTTCACCCGGTGAGCACGCCGGGTGCCGGGACGCCGAGCAGGGCCAGCAGGTCAGCCACCTTGCGATCGAGCTCCCGGCCCACCGCGGTTACTTCCGGGATTCCCAGACTCACGAAGGCCGTGCTGGGCTGGTCAAGGGCGAAGACCGCCTCGCCGACGTCGTCGCCGTAGACCAGCACGCGGAGCGGGGCGTAAAGCAGGGAGTCCGGATGATGCCGGAACATTCGCTCCGCGATCACGTGATTGCCCATCAGGTACTCAATCGCGGGCCGTGTGCGGCTGGCCGGCGGGCTCGGCGCTGAGGCGGTCGAGCCAGTCGGTGAGCAGGTGATGCTCCGCGGGAGAGAGGCTGGCCTGGCCGGGAAGGTTCGCCTTGAGGGTTTATGAATTCTTCAGGTACCGGTGGCGCCGCGTGCCCGCGGCGCCACCGGCATGCATGGAGCGTGTGCGAAAATTCGCCGGGTTTCGCTACCGGTCCAGGGCGTTCTGCACGTCCAGGGGCGTCGGCTGGTAGGTCGTGAAGTTGCCGCCGCCGAGCGTGGGGGCGAGGGCGTTCGCGGCCTGGTTGAGGTTAGCGACAGTGACGCCGGAGGTCCAGTGGTGCTCGGTGACGACCTTGTTCATGGCGTCGATGGCGGCTACCTGGTCGGCGTCGGTGAAGTTGCAGTGGCCGATCGCGTTGACGTACACCTGGCGCAGCAGCGACGAGTCACCGGCCAGCGCGACGCGCTGCGCGTAGGTGGCCTCGAACGGCACCGGGGCCAGCTGGTCCGAGACGGTGTGCACGTCCAGTTCCGGGACCTGGAGCTGGCCGGTGTTCACGGAGGTTGCCTGGGTGCGGGACAGCGAGTTCCCCTCGGGAGCGTAGCTTTCGTGCTGGTCGAGGGTCGCGATGTCGGCGCCGAGGTTCAGGCCCGCCGCCTTGTACAGGGCCCTGATCTGCGCGTAGTAAGGCGAGTCGCGGATGAGGGCGCCGTAGTCGACGCCGATGTTGTAGCCGCTGTCCCCGCCCTCGGCGAGCGAGATCATGTACCGGCCGGATTCGATGAAGGGCAGTTGCCCGCTGGTGAGCATCTCTTCTTCTTGCAGTTCCTGGCCCGTGTAGTCGCCCGGGGCGGGCGGAGTCGGCCCGGTGGTCCAGTCGGTCTCGTTGAGCAGCGCCGCGGCGAGCGCGATCCGGGCCCGGCCGACCGCCGTGGACTGGGCGGAGGAGACCGCGTCGCTCAGCGCCGTCCCCGCCGCGCTGCCCGCCGCCATCGAGGCGTAGTCGCGGATCTGCACGCCCGCAGCGCCCGGCAGCAGCTCGGTCAGCGCGTACTCGGCGTTGAGCTGGTAGTTGTTGAGGTCCACGCCTCCCGCGACCAGGCCGCAGAAGGTGACCGCTCCTTGCACGCGGCCGTCCGAGTCCTGGTCGATCAGGGAGTTGATCAGCCCGCCCATGGATGTGCCCACCGCGAGCGTGCGCCGCGGGTGCAGGCCGCTGGCCTTGAGGAACGCGCTGAGCGAGCCGAACTGGTCGGACACGGCCGTGTCCAGCGCCCACCAGGACCCGTTGACGTCGTAGGACGAGCCGACCAGGGCATAGCCCTCGGTGAGCAGCTGCGAGGCGCTGCCAGGGGACGGCGCGTCTGCTGCCGTGAGCGGGCCGAAGCCGTGGCTGTAGAGCAGCACGGTGCCGTTCCAGTCGGCTGGAACCTGGCCGATCCACTGCGCGCTGTCGGCCAGGGTGCCGCTGTAGCTGGTCGTCGCGGCGTCGGACGCGGACGCCGCCTGCGCGCCGATCGCCCCGGCGCAGGCCAGGGTGAAGGCGGACGCTAGTGCTGTCAGTGCTCTGGACTTGCCCTTGCGCATGGTACTGCTCCTATCGACGGTGAAAGGGGTGGTTGTGGAGGTGGAAGAGTGCCGAGAGAGCCGGACTACGCGGAGGCGGCCACCGGGGCGCTTTCGACTGTTTCGGTTCGGCGGTTGAGGCGGTGCACCAGCAGTACCGCAACAGCGGCAGCGACTAGGGCGCTGATGCCGCAGACAGCGAAGCCGATGCTGTATCCCTGCCCGAGCGCGGCGACGGCGGCGGGCACTCCGGCCGCGACGGGGGAATGCGGGTCAGGGGCGCCGACCGCGACGACGGCCAGCGGGCCTCCGGCCTTGGCCACGGCGGTGACCGCGCCGAGCTGAGCCGGGCTCAGCCCGGCCGAGGCCAGCCGGGAGGCGAGTGAGGTCGCCGCGTGCCCGAGCGCGACCGAGCCGATGATCGCGGGCCCCAGGGTCTGCCCGAAGTCACGCATCATGCTCGTCGCCCCGCTGGCCATCCCGGTCAGGCGCAGCGGCACGGTGTTCACGGCGGCCGCGGTGATCGCGTTGAGCGTGCCCGCGAAGCCGATGCCGACCAGGATGAACGGGCCGAACAGCGAGGGGAGCGTGGTGTCGGCGATCGGCAGCCCGGCGAGCCAGAGGTCCCCGACCGCCATCAGCACCAGCGACCCGCCGAGCAGCAGCCGCGGGTCAGCGCGTTGCAGCGCGCGGACCATCACCGGGCCCAGCAGCGGCGTCGCCCCGTTGAGCAGCAGGAAAGGCACGGCGGTACGCAGGGAACTCTGTCCCTGCACCGCGCTCATCCGAATGCTGATCGAGTACGCGGTGCCAAGGTAGGCGAACATGCCGATCAGGGCAACGGCCGCGGCTCCCGCGAAGGCGGGGTTGCGGAACAGGTCGAGGCGCAGCATCGGGGCGCGGGCCCGGTGCTCGGCGGCCAGGAACAGCCCGAGGAACACGGCCGCGCAGAGGAAGCCGCCGATCACGCCCGGGGCGGACCAGCCGGCGTTGCCGCCGTCGATAACCGCGAAGAGCAAGGCGAACAGTCCCAGGGCGAGGGTGATCTGGCCGCCCCAGTCCAGTGACCGGCCCACGGGTGCGCTCGAGTTCGCCGCGCGCAGCGACAACAGCACGCTGAGCGCACCGAGGACGGCGAGGACGGTGAACGCGTCCTGCCAGGTGCCGTACGTGCCGGCGAGGCCGCCGAGTAGCGGTGCCGCCATCGCCCCGGCCGCGAGCGCCGCCGACCAGGAGGCCACGCCGCGTGCCCGGCTCTTCCCGTGGCTCGTCCCGGCCGCGATCGCCGCCAGCGAGGTGGGGAACAGGGCCGCGGCGCCGAGACCGGTCAGCGCCTGCCCGGCCCACAGCTGGTGGACGGCGCCCGCGGTGGCCGACACGACGGCGCCGATCACGATCAGCGCGCCGCCGGCCAGCAGCAGCCTGCGCCGGCCGAACAGGTCGCCGAGGACGCCAAAGGTGAGCTCGAGCACGGCGGTCGGCAGCAGGAAAGCGTCCGAGATCCAGGTCAGCTGGGTGCCCACCGGGTGCAGGTCCGCCTGGAACAGGCCGTTGAGGGTGGCGGGCATCGCGAGCGCGATCTGGGCGACGCACACGGCCAGGCAGCTGGCGGCGAGAGTCCAGCCGGTGAGCGTACCGGGCGAGCTCGCGTCAGGCGTGTCTGCGGCGGGTCGTGCCCCGGGTCGTTCGGTTTGCTCTGGTTCCACAGTGAATCCCTCTTGGAGCAGGGTGACAGGGGTGAGGTGCTAGGCGTAGTGGCGGTAGCGGGCCTGGGCGACGTCTTCGACACGCTCGGCCCGGCCGAGCAGGCGGATCTTCGCGCCGGCCTTGACCGGGCTGGGGAAGCGCACCTTCTCCAGCCCGTCGTTGACGCTCATCGAGACGCCGCGGACCTCGGGCAGCTCTTTGAACAGCGGGATGCTCAGCGCAGGGGTTTAGCGACCGGGCCGCGTCCGAGCTACCCCTGCGGAGCGGGCACGCCGACCGATTCAGGCTCGCGGCCGAGGGTTGATGGCCAGGCCGCGGCTATCGTCTCCGCGCTCCAGCCCCCGTCCGCGTAGGCGAACGACAGCTCGTGCGGATGCGACCAGAGCGCCAGCCTGTCCCCGCCCAGCCCGATCGCCTGGCCCGTCACGCCGGCCGCCGCGTCAGAGGCGAGGAAGACGACGAGGCCCGCCACGTCCTGCGTCGTGCCGAAGCCCTCGCCCTTTCGCAGCGCGTCCGGCAGCGGCACCCCCTCCTGCTCCAGTGCCTCTACATACGGGGCGAAGAAGGGGATCGTCTTGGTCATCGCGGTGGCCGCGACCGGGATGAGGGCGTTGACGGTGATCTCGCTGCGGGCCAGCTCCAGCGCCCAGGTGCGCATCATGCCGACGATCCCGGCCTTCGCGGCGGCGTAGTTTGTCTGCCCGAGGGTGCCACGCTGGCCTGTCGGCGAGCCCGTGACGATGATCCGCCCGCCCCTGCCTTGTGCGCGCATCGCGTTCGCCGCGGCGCGCGCGCAGGTGAAGGTGCCGCGCAGGTGCACCTCCACCACCGTGTCGAAGTCGTCGTCGGTCATCTTCCACAGCACTTTGTCGCGCAGCACTCCCGCGTTGGTGACCATTACGTCGAGCCCGCCGTACTCGGCGGTCGCCGCCGCGACCAGCGCCTCCGCCGTCGCAGTGGGCCCGACGCGGCCGGCCAGCGGTAGTGCCAGGCCACCCGCCTCGCGCAGTTCCCGCGCCACCGCCTCGGCCGCCGCCTCGTCCACGTCGTTGACGACCACGGCCGCCCCTGACGCGGCCAGCGCCCTGGCATAGGCCAGGCCCAGGCCCCGGCCCGCGCCCGTGACCACCGCTGTCTTCCCAGAAAGGTCGATCGCGTCCGCCATCAGGGACCTCTTTTCCCTCTTGCCACGGGCAGGTTCGCTCGCTGACCGAAACATTAGGCATATCTGTTACAGCAGTCAATAATCTGCCTAGTATTCGTGCTGGCCGCGGGGCGCAGTCGGGTATCGTGACGGCCGGGCAGGCGGAGGGCGCGGGAGGCAAGTAGTGGCGCAAGACCATAAGCCGGGACCGACGGGCGTGGCGGCCGAGGACGCCCCAGGCGGTGACGGTGCGGTCCGCCCGCAGACGCTGATGCTTAACCTGCTCGGCCGTTACCTCCTTGGGCGGCGGGTCGTTGTGTCCGCAGCGAGCGTCATCGAGGTCTTCGCGCGGGCCGGGGTCGGCGAGCACGCAGCTCGCTCCACGCTGACACGCATGGTCAACCGGGGCATGCTCACGCGCCAGCGGCACGGCCGGGCCATGTACTTCGGCCTGACTGCGCAGGCAGAGAGGGTCCTGCGCGACGGCGAGAACCGGATCTGGCGCTCGGGAGCGGTCAACCGAGACTGGGATGGGTACTGGACCCTGCTGGGCTTTTCGCTGCCAGAGTCCTGGCAACGCCAGCGCCATGAACTGCGCTCCCAGCTGACCTGGGCCGGATTCGGGCCGCTGTTCAACGGCCTGTGGATAGCCCCGGGCCGGGTCGAGGTCACCGACCTCGTCGCCAGCCTCGGCCTCGAATCACGTGTCAAGGCCTTCCACGCGCAGTCCGTGCCCGGCACGGACATCGCGAAGATGGTTCGGGAGAACTGGGACCTGGAAACCATCGCGTCGCGCTACCGCGCCTTCCTCACGCGATGGCAGGATCCGGACACGCTTGCGCGCAGCGGCGACCCACTGGCGGTCAGGCTACTGCTGGCCAGCGACTGGCTGCAGGTGATCCGCGCCGACCCGCGGCTGCCTTGGGAGCACTTGCCCGCCGACTGGCCGGCCGCGAAAGCGGAATCCCTATACGTCGAACTGGACAAGACCCTGGACCAGCCGGCCGACGAGATTGCCCGGCAGATTCTCGATGTGCGACCAATGGCGGACCTAGAGCTCGCAGAAAAATAGCCCGTACGGCTGACCAGAATCCGGGTTCGCGCGGCGCCGCTGCAGGTCGGCGGAGATGTCGACGGCGGCGATTCTCCAGGTCCTACTTGGCGACGGTCACCACGGCGGTCAGCCGCAGCCGACGTGCTGCGCGTGCAGCTCCACGGGATGGACCCCGGCGAGCGCACCGCCGGGCTTCCCCCTCCCGATAGGGCACAACGGTGCGACGGGACTCGGATGATCACGGCACCCGGGTCACTTGCGCATCGGAAACCGATCGGTTTACACTGCTAGAAACCGATCGGTTTCGGATAGGCGGCACCGACGGGCTATGGCTTCGCAGCGAGGAGACGAACATGTCGTTGATCACCAATACCGAGCCCGGAATTAGAATCCCCGGTACCAGCAGCCATTTCCTCGACCCGACCGGGTCACGCGACCAGGGGCAAGGCCGGCTGCGCTACCTCACCGGTGGCAGCGGCGCGCCACTGGTCCTGCTGCACACCGTGCGTACCCAGGCCGAGCACTTCCGCCACGTCATCCCGCTGGTCCAGCAGCGGCACACCGTGTACGCGCTCGACCTGCCGGGAATGGGCTACTCGCAGATCGTGCCCGGCGCCTCCTACGAAGAACCCGCCATGCGGGACGCGGTCAAGCAACTCATCACTCAACTCGACCTGCGTGACGTGACACTGCTCGGCGAGTCGATGGGGGCAGTGCTCGCCCTCACCACGGCGGCCGACCTGCCCGACCGGGTTCGGCGCGTTGTGGCGGTCAACGCCTACGACTACGCCGACGGGATCGCCAGGTCCAGCCTCCTGGCCCGGCTGATCATCACCGGAGTCATCGCGCCAGGGGTGGGCCCGCTGCTTGCCGGACTGGAACCAAAGCCCGTCATGCGCGCGATACTGTCCGGCGGCCTCGTCGACCGGACCGCGCTGCGCGAGGACTACCTGGACGAACTCCTCAGCGTCGGCCGCCACCCGGGCTACCCGGCGGTCGCCCGCGGCGTGTACCGCAACCTTCCCAGCCTCATCGCGGCCCGTGATCGCTATCCCGAGGTCACCGCACCCATCCACCTCATCTACGGTGAGAAGGACTGGTCCCGGCCTTCGGACCGGGAGGCCAACCGGCGACTGCTCCCCCGCGCCGAGTTCCTCCAGGTCCGGAACGCCAGCCACTTCATCGAGCTGGAGCGGCCTGACGTGCCAGCCGGCCTGCTGAACTCGGTCGCATGACAGTGTCCAGGCAAGCCGCACCCGCGGCCCTGGTCACCGGCTGCTCTACCGGGATCGGCCACGCCACCGCGCTGCGCCTGCACGCGGCCGGCTTCGGCCTGGCCCGGCTCACCCAGCTCGTCATCCCCGGCATGCGCGAGCGCGGCGCCGGGACGATCATCAACCTGTCCTCGGTGTTCGGCCGCTTCGCCATTCCCGGCAACGCCTACTACGCCGCCAGCAAGCACGCCGTCGCCGCATTCACCGACGCGCTGCGGCTGGAACTGGCCGGCTTCGGCATCCGCGCCGTCCTCATCGAGTCCACCGCCGCCCGCACGAGCCTCCACGCCAACATTGCGTGGGCGGCGAACCAAGGCGAACACTACGCCCGCTTCTACGCCGATCTGGCGGACTGGTACTGCCTCCGGCCAGCACCCACCCGTGCGCGTCCCGGTGCAGCCGTTCTACTTCGTACTCCTCGGAACCATCCCGGACGTCGGCCACCCCCCGTTCGGGGGTTGCACCTGACGGAGTGCGGGGCGACCATGTCCCGGTGGAGGCGTCGCGGCAGGGATGAGGAGCGGTACATGACGGAGATTCAGGTCGAGTTCGATGTCGCGGCGAAGATGCGGGACGGCACCGTGCTGCGCGCGGATGTCTACCGGCCTGCCGGTACGGGACCGTGGCCGGTGCTGCTGAGCCGGCTGCCGTACGGGAAGCAGATGCCCATGGTGGCCGTGATCCTCGATCCGCTGGCGGCGGCCAGGCGGGGCTTCATGGTGGTTCTGCAGGACACCCGTGGCCGGTTCGCCTCCGACGGGGAGTGGGAGCCGTGGACGCATGAGGAGAGCGACGGATACGACACCGTGCGGTGGGCCGCTGCCCTTCCCGGCTCCAACGGCACGGTCGGAATGATGGGCGTGAGCTACTTCGGCAACACCCAGTGGATGGCGGCGCTGTCGAAGCCGCCGGAGCTGAAGGCGATCGCGCCGTTTATTACGTGGTCCGATCCGGACGACGGGCTGTTCTCGCGCGGCGGCGCGATCGAGCTCGGCATCACCGTGCCCTGGTCCCTCATGCAGGGCGCCGACGTCCTGATGCGCCGTCACCGCACCGACCCCGCCGCCCTGCCGGGCAGCGTCGCGGGGCTGGTGCGGGATCTCGACGGCCTGTCGGCCGGCGGTTACGGGGAGCTGCCCGCCGGGCGGTTTCCCGCGTTCGCCCGGCACGATCTCCCCGAGGTGGGCTACGAGCGTTCCCGGCGGGAACCCGGCTGGGCGCGGTCCTGCAGCGTCGCGGGCCGCCACGACGAGGTCGACCTGCCCACCTTCCAGGTCGGCGGCTGGTACGACATCTTCTGCCAGGGCACGCTCGAGAACTTCACCGCCATGCGCCGCGCTGGCCGGCCCGCCACACTGGTCATGGGCCCGTGGACCCATACCAACTGGCGGCACGTGGTCGGTGACGTCAATTTCGGGTTCGGCGCGAACTCCGACTTCATGGGCATGCGGGGACGCGTCACCGACATGCAGTTCGACTGGTTCAGGCGCACCCTCGGCGAGGACGACGGCAATGCCACCGGACCGGACACGGGCACGGTGCTGCTGTTCGTGATGGGCATCAACCAGTGGCGCGAGGAGACGGAATGGCCCCCGCCCGGGGCGGCGGACACAGACTTCCACCTGCGCGCCGGCGGGCGCCTGACGCGCGAGCCGCCGTCCGCCGAAGAGCAACCCGAGGAGTTCACCTACGACCCCGCGGACCCCGTTCCCACCACCGGCGGCGCGCTCCTCATGACCGACGACTTCCGTCCCGGGCCGCTCGACCAGGCGCCCGTGGAGGCACGCGAGGACGTCCTGGTCTTCACCACCGAACCGCTCGACCAGGATACCGAGGTGACCGGCCGGGTCCGGGCGGTCCTGTTCGCCGCCACCGACGGGCCCGCCACCGACTGGGTGGCCCGCCTGTGCGACGTCGACGAGAACGGCGTCTCCCGCAACGTGGCCGACGGCGTCATCCGGGTCCGGGCGACCCCGGGCGAGCCGGCCGAGCACGTCGTGGACCTGTGGTCCACCAGCATCGTCTTCCGCGCGGGGCACCGGATACGGGTCCAGGTCACCTCCAGCAACTTCCCCCGCTGGGACCGCAACCTCAACACCGGCGAACCCGAGACCACCGCCACCACGCCCCGAACGGCCCGCCAGCAGGTCTACCACGACCCCGCCCGGCGCTCCCGCATCATCCTGCCGGTAGTTGCGGCACAGTAGGACACGGCAGGAAGCGCGGGAGACTCCGTTTTGCTCATGGAAATCGTCTCCCGGACCTGCCTCCAGGCCTGGCACATTACACAAACGCAAGTCCCGGAGCGGCCAGAGACCGACGTCAACTCGGCGAGGACATCGGTCGCCGAGCCGGCTCGAAAGAGGGACGCGTCAGCGCATGCCTGCCGTATCCAGCAGGGCAACCACCGTGGGCACGATGAGTTCTTTCAAGTTGTCGGCCCCGATCCCCGCGCGGGCACTGGCACCGTCGAAGACCAGGCTGAGCTGCCGGGCCAGCAGGTCCGGGTCGCTCGCGCCGCCCTGCTCGGCCTCGGCACGGAAAAAGGCAGTCAGGTTTCCCTTAACTTGGTGCGCCACCTGGCTCGCAGGATGGCTCTGGTCCTTGAGCTCAATCTGCACCGCCAGGTACCGGCAGCCCCGGAACTCAGGCGCACTCGCCTGCGACTCCACCTGCTCGAAGACGTGCAGGATCCGCTCACGGTGTGAATGGCCATCATCCGCCCCGGGTAGCAGCCCCGCCGCGTAGTCGGAAGCGCCCCGCTCCAGGCTCGCCGCCAGCAGTTCGTCCTTGCTGTCGAACAACTGGTACATGGAGCGTTTCGACACCCCCGCCGCCTTGCACAGCGCCTCGACGCCGATGCCGACACCGGCTTGGTAGGTGAGCGTGGCCGCTGCCTCCAGCAGCCGCTCGCGGGGAGTGGGCTTCGTCTCGGTGGTCATGCTGCCAGGATAACTCGGTTCCCAGGAAATGAAAACCGATCGGTTTCCGCGCTTGCCGGTCAATATCCGGCGTCGCGCACAAGCCGAGCGGCAGCGGCTCACCGGCATCCAGGCGTGGACCTTCGTCATCCAGGGCGACAACGAACTGATGATCCCGACCAAGCTCAGCCACCTCATGGCGGGGCTGATCCCGGACCCGCGGCTGCATTCCTCGGGTAAGCACCATGCACCAGGTTCGGCTCCGTAGCCGCAGGTGAACTGCATGCACAGGAGCATCTGTCGGCTTGTCACGGTCACTCCTCCAGGTGAGGGGGAAATGGGGTCAGCGGTGGGCGGCGCGGTTCATCTCGACGACCTCATCCAGGGTGGGCGAAGGCCCGAGGGCAGCGATGCGCTCGGGCATGCTGTCCCGGACGCGCGCGTCCCTGGCCCGGTCGGCGGCGGTCAGAGCGGCCGGCAGCTCGTCGAGGGTCAGATCGGTGCAGTACGCGGGGCCCATCGGCTGCTGGCGCCAGGAGCCGGCCAGCGGGCCGGAGTGCCCGCCGGGACTCCCCTACTTCGCTGGGTCTCGGCCAGGGCGGCGTTCCACGCCTTGACCACCGGACGTCCCAGCTGCCTGGCATGCCACACGCTCCACCTCGCCGTTGTCGACCGCCTCGATCCGCCCGTTCATGAAGGGGCAGTAGTTGGAGGTGTCGATGACCACCATCTCGGCGGGGACGACGACCTCGGGCCCTGGGCGTCCGCGACCTGGACATCGTGGCCGGCCGTACTGAGCTTGCGGGCCAAGTTCCCGCCGATCGCGCCTGCGCCGAGAACAGCGATTTTCACGACTCATCCTTTCGATGTTGTCCCGCCCCGGCAGGGGCGGGGTGCGCGCGAACTGGTTCTCGCTGCGCTTACTGGTCGTGCATGCGGCAGAGCTGACGGCCGCCCGGGCTCGCATCGTCGCCGCGGCCGACGAGACCACGCGCCGCATCGAGCGTGACCTGCACGACGGCGCGCAGCTGCGGCTCGTCACCCTCGCGCTGCCGCTCCGGGCGGCCCAGCAGGTGGTGCCACCCGATGGCGGGACGTTGAGCGTGCGCAGCCGCCCGGTGAAGGCACCACCTTGCGCGCCCGAACTCCGGCCCCGCAGATTCAACTCCCTCGCGGCACACCGCTCTGACTTGGGGTAGTGCTGTCCTTTCCTTGTCCGGACCTTCGATCAGGTGCTCCGGCGCAGCCGCGGGATGATCACCGCGGCGCCGCTGGCCATGCTCAGCGCCGCGAACACCCACCAGGCCCGGTGGTAGGCCGTGAGCGCGTGTGCCGGGGCTGAGGTGGCCAGGATCGCGACGAAGATGCTGACGCCGAGTACCGCGCCTAGCTGACGGAAGCTGGAGGCGACCGCCGAGCCGAGCGCCAGGCGGGCGGGCGGCAGCGACGCGACCGCAGCGCCCGATTGCACCGGGAGCGTCAGGCCGATGCCGGCCCCGGTGAGCAGGCTGATGGTCAGCCAGCGGCTGGCCCAGTCCGGCGCGTCGCCGATGAACAGCGCGAACAGGACCGCTCCGGCGGCCCAGGCGAGGGCGCCGGCCAAGAGCACGCGACGGTGCCCGATCTTTGCGGCCAGCTTGCTGGCCGGCCGGGCGATCGCGACCACTAGCAGCGGGGCGGGGGT
>Ga0335075_10004387_pt1 | contig 22099 bp, 18 predicted proteins | sample Lox_Sample_24_FD_206723 | JGI IMG/M metagenome (GOLD analysis project Ga0335075, IMG submission 206723) | Soil microbial communities from Loxahatchee National Wildlife Refuge, Florida, United States - Lox_Sample_2.4 | ecosystem: Environmental > Terrestrial > Soil > Wetlands | place: USA...
GTGTGCGCTCTCCTGCACTTCGGGAAGGTCCAGCACGGCATCGGCCAGGCCTGCACGGCGGTCCTGGGTGATGTGCCCGGACTCCGCGTAGCGACGCCCGGGCGGTTCCGCCAGGTCCTTCGGAGGTGACCTCGGCTGCGGCGACTGTGCGCTCATCGCCGCTGATCTCGACGTGCCGGTGCAGTTCCCTGACCATGCCCGGTTACCTGCCTCATCCGGCCGCTGCTGCCTCTCGGCCTTCGCGTCGCCTGTCTGCTAGCGCCGTTCTCTGAACCGTGTTTGTCCTGTGACGTCGCTGGTGCAGCGCCGCCACGTCGTCCTCGCAGAGCGTGACCTCAGCCGAACGCAGCAGCGCAGCCGAGCGCTCGTTCAGGTCATCGTCACTGCGCGGGTCTAGTAAGTACTCGTGCCTGACCGCTCGTTCGGGCGCTCCCGGCCCTTCGGCCTAAGAGCCGGGCTCGGGCACCTAGCGCGGGCTTGGCGTACCTTCGGCGAACGGCCCGGGCGCCCGCTCCCGCCCGTCCGCTGAAATGGCGACCTCGATCCGCGCGTCACCCTCGACGGCGAAGGGCACGACGGCGGGCTGCTTCCCGAGCCGCCTGACCTCGCCGGGCCTGGCTGCACGGACCTCGCCGGCGAGGCCGTCTGCAAGTACTGCCTCGTTCCGGAAGAGGAAGGGCTTGTTCGTCCAGATGAGAATGTCGCGGATCCAGCGGCCGTAGCCGCGCTTCCACTTTGCCGTGAGCCCCGGCACCTCAGCCTTCGATGACCCGGATTGCTCCGTTGAAGGAGCCGGGCTGGCGGCTGACCCAGCGCTTGCGGGCCAGCACGACAGCGATCAGGGCGACGATCACCGACAGGTCGACGCCCAGCACGGCGAGCAGCGCGATTAGCGTGCCGGCACGCGGTCCGGCCATCTGGGCGGGTCAGTTACCGGCCGAGGATGACCCTGGGACGGCGGCGGCTGCGAACTGGCCGGCGGGGACGGCGCAATGCAGGAGACGAATGTGGTTTCCAGCAGGTCGGCGTCGATACTGCCGGCCGCGCCGATGGCGACGATCTGGGTGCGCGGCGTGCGCTGGCCCCATCGGTCCTGGATTGAGATGTCCACGCGCCTGCCGACCACCTGCAGCACCGCCCGCTGCTGCGGCACGTCGGTGGTGTAGATCACCCCCTTGGCCCGGTACACAGTCCCGGGGAGCTTGCGCAGTGCTTCCCGCAGCGCCGCCAGCGCCAGCGGCTGGTCGGTCTCGTAGGTCCAGGTGCTGAACAGCTTCGAGTGATCGTGCCCGTGGTGATCGTCATGGCAGGCCAGGTCCGCGCCGCCAGGCTCGGCGGCGTGTGGACCAAGGACCGACCGGGCAGGATCGAAGCGTCCCACGCCCAGCAGGATCTGGTAAGGCACCTGGCAGTAGTCGGTCTCGACGATGCGAAGACGGCCGAAATACTCGTCAAGCCAGGCCCTGACCTTGGCGACCTGGGCGGGGCCGGCCAGGCCCGCCTTGTTCAGGATCAGCATGTCCGCGAACCCGACCTGGCGGAGCTTGAGGTCGAGTAGGGGCGGGTACTCGGGGTGCGCGAAGACCTGCTCCGCGTCTACCACGCAGGTGACGCTGTCCAGCCTGATCCGGTCCCGCAGGCCCGGGTCGCTGAAGGTCATGAAGATCCCGGCGGGATCGGCGACGCCGCTGGCCTCGAGCAGGATGTACTCGACGGTCTCGGGGCGGGCGAGCAGGGCGGTGACCGACTCGGTCAGGTCGTCGCGGATCTGACAGCAGACGCAGCCGTTGGCCAGGCTGATCATGTTGCCGTCCACCCCGACGACGAGCTCAGCGTCGATGTTGACCGAGCCGAAGTCGTTGACCAGGACCCCCACACGCAGGCCGTGATTCCCGGTCAGGATGCGGTTCAGCAGCGTCGTCTTCCCCGCCCCGAGGAACCCGGTCAAGATCGTGATCGGAACGGCCAGGCCGTTGTCGTATGTGATGTCCATTGTCCGTAATTTCTCTGAAAAAGGGGCCGGCCGGGAGAGAATCGCGCTGCGGTCCTGCAGCGCCCCGCCGCGATGAGCACGGCGGGACACCGTGGACAGCATGGCTATTTGATGAGCTTGCTCAGGTCGAATCCCATCACCTTGGCCATGTAAAGAAGATCGACCTCCTGGGGGTCGGCGAGCTTGGTGAGCGGCTCACGGTAGACGTCCGGCGGATAGTACGTCTTCGGGTCGATCTCCAGGTCGCGGGTCAGCTGCTCCTGCTGCTCCTCGCGCGGCAGCCTGGGCTGCGGCACCGCGCCGCGGCCGGTGTCGAGCGGCAGCGGATCGCCGAACAAGATGGTGGGGTTGGGCATGGACTGGCCGGCGAATCCGGGCAGGGCGGCTTCCCGGTGCCAGATCGCGTCCTTGGTCACGTTGACGACCACCACGTCCGGGGCGCCGTACAGGAACAGCCCGTCCCAGTAGGCGCGGATGTCCGCGCTGGTCTCGTTCAGCGTGTCGTTGTCGAACGCCATGTGCGTGACCATGCCGCAGCGCGGGTTGACCTGCTTCATCAGGTAGCCCGCCGCGTAGTCCACCGTGTGGTGGATATCGACGGTGTAGTTGAACAGGAACTCCGGCAGCCCGTACTTGTACAGGTTCAGGCGCGCCAGGTCGGGCTGGCATTCGGTGACGAACACGTCGGCGCCCGCCGCGTACTTGGCGGTCAGCTCGTCGGGCCGGCCGTCGCCGGTCCACACGAACGACAGGCCGTTCCAGTCCAGCCGGTAGGCCGAGGCGCCGTCCTTGGTGTGCGAGCGCCGCCAGTGCCGGACCGTGACGCCGTTGCGGTCGTAGCAGATGCCGTTCTCGTCTTTCCAGTCGAACTCGTTGACCTCGACCTCGTAGCCGTCCCCGATCGGGCAGGAGTCGAAGGCCTCCAGGTGCCACTTGAGCATCTGCTTCATGCCCGCGATCATGCCCTTGGTGCCCAGCTCCGGCGTGCGCCCGGAGGGGCCGGTGACCCGCAGCGGCTGCTTCCACCGCCCGGCCCACGCCGAGAACGGCAGCAGGTAGGACAGGTCGTGGTAGTGGTCCACGTGCAGGTGGGTGAGGAAGATGTCGTTGATCTCCGGCACCGGGACGCCCATGGCCAGGATGTTCTTCACGCAGCCCGGGCCGAAGTCGAAGAAGAACCGGTCGCCGTTGCCCAGCTCGACCATGATGCACGTGCCGGCCTGGTCCCGGCGGGGCGGGAACGGGCAGCTGCCGACGAACGAGATCCGCATCTCATCCGGCCCGAGGGTCTCGCTGGAGGGGAAGTAGTTGTTCCGGGTACGGACCGACGGGGTCGGCCGGTAATACGGAGGGAACTGCAGGCCGCTGCCCGGTTTCCCGCCGTACGGATTCTCCGGCAGGGCCGAAGTGGTCGTGTTGCCGACGGCTTCCATCTGTGTTCTCCTTTTTCCTTGTCCGCTTCCCGGTCGTCGCTGACGTGTCCTTCAGCGCCTTAGCCGGAGCTGACGGTGATCAGCGTGCTGTCCAGCTCTCCAAGCGGCCAGCTGCCCGGCCTGGCGATCGGCGGGCGTCAGGAAACCGGCGTAGACCTGCATCATCCGGCCGGACAGGCGGCGTGCTGCCGGAGGCAGCGACGTCTTGCCGGGTACGTCCGGGTCGTGGGACCGCGGCTCGGCGCCTGCGGGAGCGATGCCTAGCTGCTGCTGTCGTGCGCTCTCCTTCTCCCGGTATGCGTACCGGCTATCGCCGGATACGCCCGCGCTGTTGTCCTGTGAGACGCCATGGCGTCAGTCAAGCTCGCGGCAGGGTAACCCGGCCACACCCAGATAGGGTGCTCTGTCTCGTTGAGCGGCCGGGTCTTGGTGCGGCGCCTGCAGGCGTCCGCGGGGGCACCAGTGACGGGCAGCGGATTCCGGGCCTGACATCAGATCAGCTCAAGCTGGCGGGCCCGGCGGACCGCCTGGCCGCGGCCAGGCGCCGCCAGCTTGCGGTAAATCTGCCTGAGGTGCGTTTTCACGGTGTTGATAGAGATGTACATCTCGCTGGCGATCTCGGCAGTGCTCAGCATGCCTGCCGCATGTCGCAGCACGTCCCGCTCGCGTGCGGTGAGCGGCTCAATGACCAGGATCGCGGCCCGCCCTGGGGCGCCCCGCGGGGCCGGGAGCTGATCGTGGCCCAGGGCCGCGCCGAGCAGGCCCCGGTGGGCGCGGGCCAGTTCAGGGTCCCGGCGCAGCGCCGGGCCGATCCAGCTGCGCTCCAGGGCGAACGGCAGCCTGAGCTGCTCACGCTCGGCCAGCCGCAGCGCGGACGCAAGTGACCGGCGACCTCGCGCGGGGTTCCCGCGGTCGTAGCAAAGCCGGGCATCCACCAGCCACGCATCCAGGCGCACCCGGTCCGGCGCCGCGGCAAGGGCCGCCAGCGCGGGTGCGAGCACACGCCGTGCGTTCTCTTCGTCCCCGGCAGCCGCCCAGGCGCGCGCGAGGGTGACCGCGGCTTCCAGCGAGGTGCCGCTGCCGGCACGCCCGGCTGCGGCAAGCGCTGCCTCGATGTCGCCGGACGCCGCGTACGCTCGCGACTCCACGTGGCTCAGCCTTTGGTCGAGCCACGCCGGGACAGGCCACCGTGACCGCACCCTGCCGATGATCTGAACGGCCGCTGCGGCGCGTCCCTCGGCCAGGGCACTGCCCGCTGCTACCAGCCAGGCCACCGCCCCGATCAGCTTGTCCTGAGTTCCGCTCAGGGCGGCGTCCGCCTCCTTCAGCCGGCTGCGGGCCTCGCTCAGCTCATAGCGTTCCAGGTGCACCCAAGCGAGTGCGACAAGCGCCGCGGGGATGAGGTGCGGGGCCGGCGGCCGCGGCTCGCCAGCCTTGAAGGCCGCGGCCCCCTGGGTGGCCGCGATCACCGCGCGGCCCATCCGGCCGCGCATAGCCTCCGCCAGCGCCAGATGCCCCAGGCAGCCGGCTCGCACGTCCTCCAGGCCCAAGGCGGCTGCGGTCACCGCCGACTCGAGAGTACGGGCCGCCTCATCGAGATGACCCGACCACAGTTCGACAGCCCCGCGGCCGGACAGCACGTGCGCCCTGAGGTCAGGATGGCGGGCGAGCTTGGCCGGGGAGATCATGCTGACCAGCGCCTGCACACGGTCAGCGGCCGCTGCCGCCGCAACGAGGTCCCCGGCGCGCCGGGCAGCGGCCAGCCGGATCAGCGCGGCGGCCAGCCGGCTTTCGGCCTCCTGGCCGGCGGGAAGACCCTCCAGGATGCCCTCGGCGGCATCCAGCGCGGCCGCGCCGGTTCCAGGCGCGCCCGAGGACAACGCGGCTGCGGCGCAGACCAGGTACGGCTGCGGCTCGTTCCATGCTTCACGGTGCGGCATGCCCTGGAACACGTCCGCCAGGGACGGGCTGCCCTGCCGCTCGATGACGTTGCTGATCGCCAGCCCGTCGATGACCATGCTGGCGGCGAGCGGCCAGTCACCGGCCTGGGCGGCGTGCCGTACCGCGGCAGGGAGCTGGCCGTTCCGCTCATGCCACCGGGCCGCGCGCCGGTGCAAAAGGACCATCCGGTCCGGATCCTCGCGCTTGAGCTTCAGCTGCAGCACCTCGGCGAGCAGCGGGTGATAGCGGTACCGTCCAGAGCCGAGCGGCTGGATGAACCCGTTCGCGTGCGCCACGGCCAGCAGGATGCTCCCGGCCTGCTCATTACCGGTTAGCTCGCGGGCGGCCTCGCCGCTGGCCTGCTCCAAGATGGACGTGCTCAGCAGAACGTCCCGGACGCCGGGCGGCTGGCCGTTGAGCACCTCCTGCACCAGGTACGCCGTCAGGGCGCTGTCGTCGGTGATCAGCTCGGTGACAAACTGGCCCGGGTCGGGATGGGTGCGCATCGAGATCGCGGCCAGGCGCAGGCCGGCCGCCCAGCCCTCGGTCCGCCGGGTCAGCGACTCGATCGAGTCTGCGGTCAGCGTGACACCGTGCCGGGCCAGCAGCTGGCCGGCTTCGGCGCTGGTGAACGCCAGGTCGCTGGCCCGGATCTGGGTCAGCTGCCCGGCCAGCCGGTAGCGGTGCAGTGGCAGCGGATCCATCCGCGCCGACACCAGCAGGCGCAGCCCGGCCCCCGCGTTCCGCAGCACGTAGTCGAGCTCGGCCCGCACCTGGGGGTCGGTCAGCAGGTGCAGGTCGTCCAGGACCAGCGTCAGCGGCGGGTCCTGGGCCGCCAGCGCCGCCGCCAGGCCCGGTACGAATACGTGCCCCGCGTCCCGCCTCCGCCCGGCAGGCGGGGGCGCCGGCACGGCCGCCCCGGACCGGCGCAGCGCCGCGACGACATAGGCCCAGAAGACCCCCGGCCGGTTGTCGAACTCATCCACGCCGACCCAGGCCACCGGCCCGGGTTCGGCCGCCGCCCACAACGCCAGCGCCATCGTCTTGCCCGCGCCCGCCGCGGCGGTGATAACCGTCAGCGGGCACCACCGCCTGCCCCGGGCGATCAGCTCGGTGATCCGCGGCCGAGACACCACCCAGTCCGGCACGCCCGGCGCGGTGATCTTCGCGGCCAGGATCGGAACGCCGGCGGAAACGGCCGGCCTGCTGGCGCGAGCCGCCGGCATGGCCACCTGGGCCGTCATCGGGACCTCCCGGCTTCCTCCCGGCCAGCGGCCTGACAGCCCCCGGCCTTCGCGATCACGCGCTGGGGCACGGGCCGGCCCCCTTCCCTAGGCATCATCGGTGCACCGCTCCGGTGTCCTGTCCTGCAGCGGGCTGGATCACCTCGCGCCTCTTGCTGGTCCCGCCGATTCGCGGCGGACGTCGAGGAGTTCGAGCCCGAGATCCTGGATTCTCCGCAGGAGGCCGTGCAGGGCCGCCTGGTCGGCCCCGGCGCGCCGCAGCACCGTCGTATCGCCCATCACGCTGACCTCCGTGTCGTCGAAGACGCCCCGCACCCAGGGACCCGCGACACCGCGGACGGTGATCACGTAGGCACCATCGGCCACGTCTCCAGGCTTTGTCACTCCTGCAGGGAACCGCTGGAGGGGGTGAGTTGCCTACACCCGTTCCGGGTACGGTGCCCAGTCGTCGCCTGGGGCAGGGATGACCCAGGGCCCGGAGCTGGGGCAATACGCCGGACGGGACTTTCGTCCCTAGCATCTCAGAGCCCGGTGTGATCGGGTCGTGATGGTGGTTAGACGGTCATTTCTCCGCACACGGCCAGGAAACAAGGCCCTAGCGTCGGCGATCGGGCAGTATCCGGCTCGGCTCGACACCTACCGCCGCGCAGGCCCGTATCATTTGGTGATAACGACGTCGCTCCTCTGGACCCCGGCAGCGGCGCGAACTACCGGCCGGGGTGGGCTGAGTGAGCAGTAAGAAATGAGCAGTAGCGGCATACGCGCGCGTGCCGTCTCTGAGGGCAGCCCGTTTTCGGTTCCGCGCTCGAAGTTCGGGTGCCCGGCGGTACCGGTCCGGGCGATTGCGCGTCCGCGCGTGGCCGCGGTCCTGGCCCAGCCCGACTGGCGGGTGGCGCTGGTGACCGGCGGCCCTGCCACCGGCAAGACCGTGGCCGTGGCGCAGTGGTTCGGGGCCCTGGGCCCGGTCGCCCGGGAATGGGTGACACTGGACGCCGGCGATGACCGCCCGGAGCGTTTCTGGCTGACCTTCGTGCTGGCCCTGGAGCGCGCGGTCCCGGGTGCCTTCGCCCAGGCGGCGTCGGCAACGGACATGCACCGTCTGCCGTCGGAGTTTCTCGACCGGCTGCTGACCGCGTGGTCGTTCGTGGAGGATCCGCTGGTCATCGTGCTAGAGGATGTACACCACTTGCAAAGCCCGGAGATCACCGAGGACCTCGGCTTCGTCATCGAGCACCTCCCCGGAGCATCGCAGATGCTGCTGACAGGCCGGGCCGACCCGCCATTGCCGATCAGCCGGTGGCGGGGCCGGGGCTGGCTCGCCGAGCTCCGCCAGCACGATCTGGCGCTGACGCTGCCCGAGACCGCCGAGCTGTTCGCCACGCTCGGCGAGCGCCGTCTCACTCCGAGTGAGATCGAGGAGCTCTGGCGGCACACCGAGGGCTGGGTGGCCGGCCTGCGGCTGGCCGCCGCCGGGCTCCGGGACCGCGCTGACGTCCCGGCCGCGGTGGCCGAGTTCTCCGGGCGGACCCCGATGGTCGCCGATCTGCTCGCCGACGAGCTGCTCCGCCGCGCTCCCGCGGAGCTCTCGGAGTTCTTGGTGCGGACGTCGGTCGCCGACGTCCTGGACGCCGAGCTCTGCGACGCGCTGTCCGGGCACAGCGGCAGCGCCGACGTGCTCCGGCAGATGGAGGCCGACCTGCAGTTCGTGATGGCGACCGGGCCGGGCCGGGACACCTGGCGGTATCACCCGCTGCTGGCCGAGATGCTGCGCGCGGAGCTGCAGGCCCGCCGGCCGGACGAAGTGCCGGGGCTGAACCGCCGGGCTGCCGTCATCTTGCAGGCGCGGGGGGACATCGCCGGGGCGGCCCGCTGCCTGCTCGCCGCCGGTGACGCCGACCGGGCCTTCTCGCTCGTGTTCAACGCTGCGTACCGCCGGGCCGACCTGTCCGATACCCCGGGCATCGCGGCGTTCGTCAACCTGTTCCCGCGTGAGCTGGTGACCGAATCAGCCTCCCGGATGCTCATCTACGCCCTGATGCTCGGGCTGGCCGGCCGGGTGGCTGAGGCCCAGGCCTGGCTGCAGCGCGCCCGGGTGCGCATCGGTGACCAGTCCCAGGCGTCGGCGAAGGACGTCGCGACCCTGGACGCGCTGCGGCTTCTCACCTTCACCGTCAGCGGCGGGGCGGGCGATGAGATCGACGCGGGCCGCCGGGCGGTCGCGGCGGTAGAGGCGGGCCTGGACCTGGGGGTCGTCGGCGCCCGCGCGCGGATGAACCTGGTGCGCGGCTACCTGCTGGTCGACCAGCCCGGCGAAGCCGCCGCCGTCTTGCGCGCGGGCAGCCCGGGCGATGAGATCGCGGCGCTGGTGCTCGCCCCGGCGCTGGCCGCGCGCATCGCGGTGCGGGAAGGCATGCTCCCAGAAGCCGGACGTCAGGCTACCGCTGCGCTGGAGGCGGCTCGCGCGTTCGGCCTCGATACCCACCCGGGCGCGCTCGACGCCCGCCTGGCGCTGGCGGGAGTCCTCATCGACCGCAACGAGATCGCCGATGCGATCGCGACGTTCCGCGTCCTGGACCAGATCATTCAGGCCAACCCGTTTACCCTCGTCTACCAGGTCCTGCTGCGGCTGGAAAAGGCCCGGGTGGCCGCCGCGCTGGACGACTGGGATGAGGTGTTCGCCACCGTGCGCGAGGCCGGCAAGCTGATCGAGCATGTCCCGCGGTCGGCGTTGCGGTGCCTGGTCGATGCGGCTGCCGCCCGCTGGCACTTGGAAGCCGGCGAGACAGGCCTGGCTGAGGAACTGATCGCCGCGCTGCCCGACGGCGGTCCAGCGCGCACGCTGCTGCAGGCCCGCCTGGACCTGGCCTGCGGCCGCTTCGACGCGGTGCGGGCCCGGCTCGGGCGGGCGAGCCCGGGCACGATGCGCGACCAGCTGGCCGGTGAGCTGCTGCTCGTCCGCGCCGCCCTGCAATCCGGTCAGGACCCCGGGAGGCACATGATGGCCGCGGCCGGGCTCGCGGCCCCCGAGCACCTGGTCCGGGTCTTTCTCGAAGAGGGCCCGGCGGTGGCCCGCCTGGCCCGGGCCGCCGCCGAATCGCTCGGCACCGAATCCGGCACCGCCTTGTCGGTGGCGCTGGGATCCCCTCCCCTCTCCCGCGCCGCCCCCCGCCAGCCGGCGGTGATCCTGACCGAGCGCGAGGCGTCGGTGCTGCGGTTCCTGCCCTCTCACCTCACCAACGCCGAGATCGCCCGCGAATGCTTCATGTCCGTGAACACGGTCAAGGCGCACCTGAAGAACATCTACGCCAAGCTCGCCGTCTCCACCCGCGCCGAGACGGTCGAGCGGGCCCGCCTGCTCGGCCTGCTCTGACCTGCCACCCGCAGCCCCGTCCCGGACCCCGCGTAATCCGGGAAGGGCGCGACGGGGCGACCGGCCCGACCCGGCATCGGTTCTCAGCGCTAGTGCCAGCAGCGGCGCGCCGCTGCCGATCCCTCCCGGGTTGCTGAATTCCTCCCCGCTGCCCGGACAGCGCACCCGATCTGGGTGTGGCCGGATTACCCCGCCGGAAGTTTGACTGACGCCATGAGGTCTCACCGGGCAATAACACGCGGGTATTGCGAATTCGCAACGCGCGGTCCGGCGAGGCGCCCCGCCCAATCAGGGCAATCGGACGGCATCGAGACGGTGCCGCATCGGCAAGGGAGCAGTTCATGGATCCCAATACCCCAATGGTTCTCGCGGGCGCGAGTTACGCGACCCGGGACGACGCCGTCGAGGCCTTCAAGATCGTGTGGGGAGCTCGCCATCAGGGCGAATTCGACCACATGGACATCGCGGTGCTCGCCAAGGACGGCAATGGCGAGCTGCAGGTTGAGCGGCACGACAGTACCGCCAAGCACATGGCGTGGGGCGGCGCGCTGGTCGGGGCCGCGCTGTGCATCGTGGCTCCCCCCGTGGGCATCGCCGCGGTCGGGGCCGTCGCGGGCGCTGGCGGGATCGTCGGTCACTTCTGGAACACCATCCCGAAGGAGAAGCTGGGCGAGGTAAGCGAGCTCATCCACTCCGGCGAGGCGGCCCTGCTCATCGTCGCCGTCAACCACAAGGGCACCGACATCACGCCGCTGCTGGAGAACGCCAAGGGGAGGACCGTCGTGCAGACAACGGCCGGCGACCTGGACGCCGCCTTCGATAACGCGGTCAAGAAGGCCCAGGCCACCCAGGCCACTAGCGGCACGTGACCGGTCCACGGCAGGGACGCGCGGCGGTACTGGAAGCGGCCCGTCGCGGGCGGGACCTTCCATACCGCACGCGCCGTCGTCCCGGGCAGCGAACGGCGGCATCCCGACCGGGATGCACAAACCAACAGCCGCTAAAGATCTTGATCCGCGGGTAGTGACAACAGCTCCCCGCCCGGCCCGGGCGGGAGCAGCTGAGTCGGCGCTTCGCGCCGATGATGATCGGAGGACAGCGATGACCCAGCTGGCGAACGTGTTCAAGCTCAACCCTAAAGGGCTCAACGTGCCCAGGGCCGTGGGCGTCGCGGTGGTCATGGTGGTGCCGCTGATCGTCTGCAAGGCGCTGAACCAGGAGCTTTACTACGTCAGCGTCGCATTCGGGGCGCTGTTTGTGGGGCTGAACGACCCCGGCGGGGCCTACGGGCACCGGCTGCCCCGGCTGGCGCTCAACGCCGGGGCCGGCGCGCTGCTGACGGCCCTGGGAGTCGCGATCGGCGCCGGCGCCTGGGGTGTAGTGGTCCTGGCCGCCTTCGTGGTCACCTTGCTGGCCGGGCTGATGGTGAAGTACGGCCTGCACGGATTCAGCTCGGCCTACGTGCTCAACTGCTGGTTCCTCGTGGCCATCGCCATGCCGGTCGGCTACCACCTCAGCCATGGCCATACCAACGCCTGGGCGCAGGCGCTGGCCTGGCTGATCGGGTCGGCGCTGACCATCGCCTGGACCGCCATCGTATGGCTGGCCCGCGGGCGCACCGACCAGCCGCAGCCCGTCGCCGACCTCATTCCCGCGTCTGCCAAACCGGTCCCGCTGACCCGGCCAGTGATCTTGTTCGCGCTGATCCGCGCGATCGCGGTGGCGATCGCGGTGGCGATCGCCTTCGGGTTTCACCTGCCCGACGCCGACTGGATGCCGGTCTCCTGCCTGATCGCGATGAAATCCAGCCTGACCCAGTCCACCCTGGTCGCCATGCAGCGGCTGGCCGGGGCGATCATCGGCGCCGTGGTGGCGGCCCTGTTCCTGCTGACGGTGGACACCAAGATCGTCCTGGGAGCGGTCACCGTCATCTTCGGCACCCTGGCCGGGTCCATCCGCGCGGTCAACTACGCCTTCTACTGCGCGGCACTGGCCACGTGCGTGCTGATCGCCGAGGACCTGCCCAACCCCACCAACCTTGGCCACGAGGCGCGCCGGGTGCTGTTCACCTTCGCCGGCGTCGGGATCGCCGTCCTCGTCATGCTCCTGGCCGGCCAGCTCCAAAAGCGCACCGCCAAAGCGGCGCCCGCAGCGCCCGCGGCACCTGCGGCACCTGTCCATGAAGGCCAAGCGGGATGAGCAGCCCAGCAAACGCCGGGGCCGTCATGACCGGTGAGCGCTACCAGGACCTGCCGCCGGCCAAGCGCAGGCGCCTGATTGCCGGGGCAGTGCTGCGCAGCGTGCTGATCGCGGCGGTGCTGGTGGTCCTGTATTACGTGCTTCCGCTGGACCGGCCGTGGGATGCCCACACGGCGGTCCGGCTGCTGATCGGCCTGCTCGTCGTGGCGGCCGTCGTGGTCTGGGGAGTCAAGATCATCACTGGCTCGCGGTACCCGGGTGTGCGGGCGGCCGAGGCGCTGGCTCTGGCCCTCCCGTTCTTCCTGCTGCTGTTCGCCTCGACGTATTTCGTGATGGAACGGAACTCCGCGGCGAGCTTCACCCAGCCGATGACCCGCACCGACGCCCTGTACTTCACAGTGACCGTGTTCACTACCGTGGGGTTCGGGGACATCACCGCCAAATCCGAGACCGCCCGGGTGGTGCTCATCGTCCAGATGCTGGGCGACCTCGTGCTTTTGGGTGCCGGCGCACGAGTGCTCCTGGGGGCCGTGCAGCACAGCCGGGAACGCAGATCGGAGACGGGCGATGACGCCGGCCAGGCCACTTGATCTACGCCGCAGTGAACTGACCCAGCCGTCTGGGACGACCGGGCCGAGCCGATAGGACGCGCCGATGTCCGTGCAGGAGCGGGAAGACCAGCAGGGCCGGGTCGGCCCGTTCGTGACCTTCGTCGAGCGCGTCCGCCCGGACGGCGCCGTGGCGCGCTGGGACTCCCGCCGCCACCGCAAGCACCCCCAGGGCGCCCCGGCCACCGGGTCGACGTGGTGGGCACCCCGGGCCCGGGGCTGGTGGATCGCGGTCCTGTTCGCCGTGGGCTCGTTGCTTTTCGCGCTCGGCGCGGTCCCGGGTTACGCCAGCGCCGCCGGGGCCCGCTGGGACGCCGTGACCTTCTTCACCGGCTCGCTGTTCTTCACCGGGGCCGGGTTCTTGACCTACCGGGAGGCCGTGGACGCCGGCCCGCGCACATCAGGTACCACACGGCGGCGGTTCTTCGTCTTCCAGCCCTGCCGGATCGACTGGTGGGCGACTGCCGTGCAGCTGGCCGGGACCGTGTTCTTCAACGTCAGCACCGGGGTCGCGATGGTCTCCGACCTGTCCGCCAATGCCGCGCACCAGCACGTGTGGCGGCCCGATGCCTTCGGCTCGGTCGCCTTCCTGGCCGCCAGCGCGCTGGCCTGGTTCGAGGTCTGCCACGGCTGGGCCGCATGGCATCCACGGTCCTGCTCCTGGTGGATCACGCTGCTCAACCTGACCGGGTCCGTCGCCTTCGGCGTGTCCGCGGTAGCCGGCTACGTCAGCCCGGCGACCGGCCAGCTGCACAACGCCGAACTGTCCAACCTCGGCACCTTCATCGGCGCGCTGTGCTTCCTGGCCGGGGCGCTGCTCCTGATGCCCGAACGCACCGAGGCAACCAGCCCCGCAGTGATGACACCCGCCGCTGCCGGCACCTGAATATGGGACCGCCGGGCTTCCTGCCCGCTACCCCGGAAGGAGACTCTGCCGTGGTTCACGACGGGCAATCCGCAGACAACGCAGCTGTAGCACACGCGCGGGGCGGCCCTTCGCCACCCTCGGACCCCGCAGCCCCGGGTGCCGGCGTTTCACGCCGGCCCAAGGCGCGAGCCTGGCGCGACAAGGGCGCCGCGACCGCCGCGCGGGTCAAGACCGGTCCGGTCGGAACGTTCTGGTCCCGGCTCAGCGCCGTCGACTTCATGAACAGTGCCGTGATGTTTGCCGGGCTGTTCCTGGTCTGCTTTTTCCCGTTCCTGGCCGTCGTCGACGCCGCCACGGGACGGGGCACCGGACAGACGATCACCGACCGCTTGGGGCTCAACGCCCAGGCCGCCCATGACGTCGACGCGCTGATCTCGGCCGGGAACCAGACGGTGTCGACGCTGTCCGTGCTCGGCGCCATCGTCCTGGTTCTGTTCGCGGTCGGCATCCCCGGCATCCTGCAGGCGTGGTACCAGAAGGTCTACGACCAGCCCGCCCCGCACGGCGGCGCCGGGAGGCAGCTCGCCCGCAAGCTGGTCTGGGTCGCCGGGCTCCTCGGCTACCTCTGGCTCCAGGCGCTGGTCGGCCAGCAGACCGGCCCGGCCGGCGGGCACCTGCTCACCTTCGTCTGCGAGTTCGCCATCAGTCTCCTGTTCTGGTGGGGGACGGTGCACTTCCTAGCACCCACTCGTAGAACCGGTTGGAGACGTCGTAGTGGTGCGAGATCGCGTTGGCGTCGCGGCTCTTGGAGTGCCGCCGTCCGGCCAGCCAGCGCCGGCCGATCCGGACCTCCTGGGGCGGCGGCGGCATCCGGTGCAGCAGCAGCTTCGGTCCGCCCAGGGCCTGCAGCAGCCGCCACTTCTCGGCCACGCCCAAGCTGATGGACTGGGCCTTGGTCATCCGGGACAGGGCCTCGTACATGTCCCCGTCGACATCCAGCTGGCCGGCCACATAGGCCCGGGCCAGCCCGAGCGCCCCAGGCGCCTGGGCCAGGTAGGCCACGGCGACCGGGGACCGGACCGCGATCTTTACCGCAGATCCAGCCAGGCCGGCATGACTGCCGTCGTAGGCCGTGAACTCCACCGGGGCGTCGGGTCCCGCGATCGCCTCGAAGACCTCGGCCAAAGCCATCCCGGGTGTTCCTTCCGTTGGAGGTCGTCTCAGCGTCCCCCTGACACACTTCTCAGACGGGCCAAGCAGCCGGCCCTCCCTCAGCGTCCCCGGCGAACCGCACGCCGGTGCATCCCGGCTACGGAGACCAGTGACAAGGGCTGCCCCAGCGGGTCGATGAACAGCGCGCATGGCCCGGTCGCAGCCGGCACGGTGCCCTCGAGGACCTTGATGGTGTAGGTGAGCGTGTCTCCGTTCAGGTCCGGATCCCGGATGACCACGACCGCGTCCTCGGGAAGCCTGTCGCCCGGCTCCGCGAACGACAGGACGGCGTTCGGGGGGTTGTCCGCGAAGCTGTTGTCCCCTGCGGGCCAGCTGGCGACGAACTGGCGAGACGACATGTGCCCGACCTCGCGCTGGGGACGGTCGGCGAAGTAAAGCGTCGATGGCGACAAGCCCTGCAACGTGATGGTTCCCGGTCGCTGGTCATGCTCGCCGCGGTCTGGACGAACAATGCCTGCATGTCCTCCAGCTGCTGCTCGGTAACCTCCCTCATCGTGGCGCCTTTCATTTCTCTTCTCTCATGCTCATGCCGGCTAACACCCGGCACGAACGGTCTTCAGGTGCCGGCGTCACTTTCGGCGCCCGGCGGCCGGCCGAGCCAGTCCGCGTAGGACCTGGAGTAACCGGGGCCAGGTTCCACGCCTGCGGGCAGGGGCTGGGCGAACACGAGCGCGGCGGTGGCCTGCAGTTCGCTGCGGAGCAGGTCGGCGGGGCCGGTCGCCTCGAAACCCAGGGTCCACCAGTCCTGGCCGCGGGTGCGGACCTCGGTGAGTTCCACCTCGCACCACGGCTCGAGGCCGGGCACCGGGGCGCGTGCCGCGGCCGGCCCGCTGGCCCGTGAGAACCGGCTGATCCGCCGCCTCTTGCGGACCGGCTGCCAGCCGGCCGGGCCGGCGCTGCCGCGGCGGAGCGGGCTGCAGGGAAAGGACCATTTCTGCCAGGCTTCCAGGCGTCCGCGGGCGCGTCCGGGCACCTGGAGGATCCCCCGGCTGCCGTGGTAGACCTTTACCTCCAGTGCCCCGCCCGCGCGGACCTTCACCGACAACCCGCGCAGCTGCGGATCCAGCAGGTACGTGTCCTCCCGCGACTCGGTCGTGGCCGGGAACCGGCTGAACCATCTGGCCACCGCGGTCTCCAGCTGGCCGGGGAAGATCCAGCGCGCCTCCAGGCTGCGGACCGCCTCGGTGACCGGGCTGTGTCGCGGTTCAGCCGTCATCGTCCCAGCTGCAGGTGACAGGTGCCTGGATGGTGAGCACGCCGCGGCCTTTCGTGCTTCCGGACCTGCATGCCCGGCGGGTTTGTGTTCACGCGCCGCGTTGGCTGCCAGCATGTCAGGATCCTCAGGACTCGCCGGACTCGTAGACCTCGGTAAACAGCTCCCCTTGGGCGGCCCCGGTCCCGGACCTGCCGCCGCCGCGGCCGCGCAGGACGAAGGCGATGCCGACGGCGATTACGGCACCGGCGATCGGCCCGGCGATGTAGACCCAGTAGCTGGTGAAGGTGGCGGAGGCCAGGTCGGGCCCGAAGGTGCGGGCCGGATTCATCGAGGCGCCGGAGATGGGGCTGCCCCACAGGCCGGCCAGGGCGATGTAGCCGCCGACCCCGAAGGCGCCGATGATGCCGACGTTCTGGGCGCCTGAGGCCGTGCCCAGGATCACGCTGACCAGGCCCGTGGTCAAGATGAGCTCCATCCAGAACGCGGCCAGGCCGGAATAGCCGTGAGCTGGGTAATTGGATCCGTATGTGGCGGAGACGTTGATGATGGCGTGCAGGACCAGGGCGGCGAGGGTGGCGCCGATGAGCTGCACCACGATGTAGCCGGGGACGCGGTTCCACGGGAAGTCGCGGCGCAGCGCGAAGGCGATGCTGACGGCCGGGTTCAGGTGGGCTCCGGAGACCTTGCCCATGAACAAGATGATGGCCATGACCGTCAGGGCCGGGGCTACGACGGCGGCGCCGTGGCTGATCACACCGGGGAAGGCGTGACTCATCATGCCCCCACCGGCGGCCGCCAGCACCAGGAAGAACGTGCCGAGCAGTTCGGAGAACAGGCGCCGCCATTCCTGGCGCGGGTCGTCGAAGTTGACGACGCGCTCGATGAGATTCTTCTCGTAGCGGGCCAGCGGGCCCAGAGGGCTCGGCGTGGGTACGGGCTCTACTGGGGTCATGACTGCCTCACATCAGGTCCGGCCGGGGGGACCTGCCCGGACAGCTCACCTGTCCGGGCGGCCGTACCCCGGGAACTCGCAGGTCGGGCGGCGGCGGCCCTGCTCAGGTCCCGGTCAGCAGACACGCAACCCTGAAGCCGGCCACGGGCGGTATCCCGGTTACGCAATGGCATGGTCCGTATCTCCTCTTCAGGGCCGCGTCTGGTCCAGGTCGCGACCGGTCCGGCGCTGCGGGTTAGACGGCGCCCAGGTTCTCGCGGCTGGCATAGGCGCACAGCCCGTACAGCGCGACCACGTCCACGGCGATGATGATTAGCGCCCAGAACGGGTAGGACGGCAGGAAGAACATCATGTCGATGGCGTTGAGCGCGAGCACGGCCACCGCGAACCAGCGGGCCAGCTGGTTGCCCATCAGGATGCCGCTCGAGGCGGTCAGCTGCAGGACAGCGAGGATGAGCGTGGCCCAGCCCCAGGCGCGCAGGTCGCCGATCACGTAGTGCGCGTTGGCCACGAAGACGTGCGAGTTGGCGATCGCGGCGACGCCGTAGATCACGTTGAACACGCCGATGACGAGCAGCAAGATCGCCGGGAAGAAGACCAGGCCGGAGCCGCGGCCTTCGGCCTGCTGTCCGGCCGAACTGCCGGCAGGCTTGATAGCTGACGATGTCATTTGTGACCTCCTATGTCAGGATCGCCGGGACCCGTGACGCCTGTGCCCACCCGTCGAGTGAAGCGCGCATTCACTGCCAGAGGTCCCGGCGTTCGGGAGCACCAGCCGCGCGGTCCGCGGGGCCTGGCGCCTCGCTGGACCTGGCGGCGCGGCGGCACACTGCCCTGGCGCTGTTATCCGGTAAGGCCCCATGACGTAAGTCAAGCTTCCGGAGGGGTAACCCGGCCACACCCAGATCGGGTGCGCCTGTCCGCGCGGCCCAGGGGAATTCAGCAGCCCGGACGGGCCGCCAGCGCCGGGCCGCCAGCGCCGGGCCGTCTAAAGAGGGACACTTCTGCTGGGATCGGACACGCCTTCCGGCGCCTCCTGATCGTCGGAGTGATGCCCGATGACCAGCTTGGCGCTCACCTTGACGGCCTTGACCGCGCCCTCCGTGCCGGCCTCCAGGGCGCCCCCCACGGACAGCAAGATGATGCCCAGGACGAACAGCGTGTGGGACCCCAGCATCACGATGCCGACGCGACCCAGGAGGTAAGGAGGCGTGCACACCACCGCCCCCAGTGCCCCGCCCACGGCGGCGGCGGTGAACTTGTCCCGCCTGGAACGCGTGGCCTTGACCCCGATGAGCCGCGCCGGCACGGTCACGTAGCACACCATCATGACCCCGAGCACGATGCCCAGCGACAGCGCGAACCACCACAGTCCCCACCGCACCACGAGCACGGTGGAGAAGCCCAGCAGCAATCCCACCCCCGTGCCCCAGCCGAGCACCATCCCCGCGTGGGCTGATGAACCCGGTCACGAGGCGGCATGCCCCAAGCAAAAGCCCCCGGCCGGGTGAGCCGGCCACACCCGAGCCGGGTATGCCTCTGCGCTGGCTGAGGCCCCGACCCCAACGACCGGGGAACATCCTCACAGGCACCGAACGCCCTATGGCCCCGGCGGCCACTGACCGATGGTGAGGGTCCGTTCGGCCGGTCCAACCGTGACCGGTCTTCGCGGCTGCGTCACCACGCGTGCTCATGTCGCCGCGGACACGGGAGCTTCCCGGAACGGTGAACGGGCCTGGGTGCCTCTTAGATTTCGGTGATGGCTTCGGCCTTGCCTTCTTTGACGGCGGTCTGGAGCGCGGCGTAGTCGAGTTCGTTCTGGTCGGCGTAGGTTTCGGCGAAGTCGGCGATGGCCTGGTCGAACTTGGCCGAGCCGCCGAGGTAGGCGGCCAGGGCGATGCGGTCCCCGGAACGGGCGTGCGCCCGGGCCAGGGTCCACCCGCACAGCCGGGCGTACAACGTCATGCCCTGCGGGAGCATGATCTCGATCGGCACCGAGAACTTCCAGTCCTTCAGCTGGCGGACGTAGAAGTCGCGGTCCACCCCGTCCTCGGGGTTGGCGACGCGAGTCCAGCCCAGGAAGATGTCGCTCTGGGCCTGCATCAGGTGCTGCCCGGCGACCACGCGCTCGCCCTGGTTGTTGTACACGCTGCGCCCGGCGTACTCCGCCAGGACCGACGGCTGGGCTTCCTTGGCCTGCAAGAACAGCGGCTCGGCCCCGTCGTCGGCCTCCATCAGCACGATCCAGGCCCGGGTGCCGACGCTGCCGACCCCGACGACCTTGCGGGCCACCTGCTCCATGGTGAACTGGTCGAGCATGTGCCGCCGGTCGGACTGCAGGCTGCGCCGGTACTTGCTCAGCACGGTGTGCAGCAGCTGGTAGATCGTGTCGGCCTGCACGCCGGTGAAGATTTCCTCGATCGGGACGATCGTCGGCGGGGTGCTGATGATCCGCCGCTGCCCGTCGAGCACGGTGGTCAGCTTGTCTAGCGCCTTCGTGCTGTCGCTGGTGTGGGCCTTGGCCAGCAGCGACTCGGCGAGCTTGAACCTCTTCGCCTTGACCTGGGACCTGAATTCGGCGATGGCCGGCTCGATATCCAGGTGCGCGTACCAGACGTCCATGAACGGCTGCGCCGCGAACTCGCGCATCGCGGTACGGTAGCGTTCGGCCGCCGCCAGCGCGATCTTGCGCCGGGCCTTGGCGGGAAAGCGGCTGTCCCGTCCGGCCACGGCCAGGCTCGCGGCCAGCCGCTTGACGTCCCACTCGAACGGCCCGGGCAGGGTCTCATCGAAATCGTTGACGTCGAAGACCAGCCGCCGTTCCGGCGAGGCGAACGCGCCGAAGTTCGACAGATGGGCGTCCCCGCACAGCTGCACTCGCAGCCCGGAGGCGGGGGTGCCGGCCAGGTCCGCCGCCATCGGCAGCGCCGCGCCCCGGTAGAACGTGAACGGGGAGACCAGCATCCGCCCGTGCCGGACCGGCACCAGCTCCGGCACCCGCGATTCCGCCTGGCCCAGCAGCAGCCCGACCGGATCCCGCCCAGGGCCCGGGCTGAACTCGGCATGCGATTCCAGCGGGGCCACCGCCCGGGCGTCCTTGCCCCGGGCCACCCGGTCCGGGCGGCTCAAGTGCTGCACCGTCCCGGTCTGCCCCGGACCCCGGCCAGATGCCCGCACACCAGATCTTCCAGTCACGGCATCCTCAGTCTTCACCGTCATGGCCACTCCTTCGCCGACGCGGCATCGTCTTGATGCCGTCCGATTGCCCTGCTGGGGCGTGGCGTCTCGCCGGACCTGGCGGTGGGACTGCGCACTGCACCGGTGCTGTTGTCCGGTGAGACCCCATGACGTCACTCAAGCCCCGTGGGGGGTAACCCGGCCACACCCAGATAGGGTGCACTGTCTGGGTGGCCGGGAGGAACCCCCAGCCCGGAAGGACCGGCTGCGGCGGACCGCGACGACGCATCACCGCTGGCACCGGACGCTGCGCTACCGCCGTCGCCTGAAGTGCAGCAGCTTCGCAGCGATTGCAGCTGATCTGGATCGAGCGAGGCCGCGGGGCGGTCCCGCAGACCGCTCTCATACTCGTGGTGACCAGGCGTTACAGCTCCGGTCTGCTGAACTTCGCCGCGTTCGCCAGAAGATAGCCACCGCGACAGAAAATGCCGTTCTGCGCGCCTTCAAAGGACCGTACCAAACGGACTGTTCCAGTACAGAGCGGCGGGTACGCGGGCGATGCCGCTTCCTGCGCGCCTAACGGAGTGTGACGACTGACCGGTGCGGGAGTTTCTGTGGCAGTCTTCGGGTAAGGCGTCGGTCAGGCCTATGCGCGGCTACGGCGGGTGAACGTGACGTGGGTGACGCCGCTGGGGGAGCTCACCGACTCGATGGCGAAGCGCTCCTGCAGGCCCTCCAGGCCGTCCCAGAGGGACTCGCCGCGGCCGAGGAGGACCGGCACGAGCGCGATGTGCATGTGGTCGATCAGGTCGGCGGCGAGGAACTGGCGGATGACGGCCGGGCCGCCGCCGATGCGGACGTCGAGGCCGCCCGCCGCCTCCCTGGCCGCCGCAAGTGCCTGCGCCGGGCTGGCGTCGATGAAGTGGAAGGTGGTGCCGCCCTTCATCTCGATCGAGGGCCGGAGGTGATGGGTGAGCACGAAGACGGGGGTGTGGAACGGCGGTTCCTCGCCCCACCAGCCCTTCCACTCCTCGTCGGTCCACGGCCCGCGCTGCGGGCCGAACTTGTTGCGCCCCATGATCTCCACGCCGATACCCGGTCCCCAGTTGCTCGCGAAGGCATCCTCGATGCCGGTGCTGCCGCCTTGCTGGCCTTGCGTGACGTGGAATGAACGGGTGCCGGTGAACCACCGCACCAGGCGGCCGCCGGCATGCCCGAAGGGTGCCTCCAGGCTCTGGTCAGCACCGGTGCCGAAGCCATCGAGCGAGACGGAAAAGTTGTGAACGCGGACAAGTGACATGACGGGCAGGCCTCTCTGTGGTCGAAGCCGGGTTCATCAGTGCTCAGGGTGTGGTCGCAGCCAGGATCGCTTTCTCGACACCTGAGCACCCTTGACACCTTGAGTACCTGCGAACGGCTGCCGGTCTGCCACGGTGAGCGCGAGCGTTGATTGCCTGGGGTGTCTGGCGGCCCGTACGGCATCGACGCGCCCGCGCATGAGGTCGGCCTCCCGGTGAGCGTAGCGCGCAGATCATGCAACTCGGGCGCGCCCGTTTGGAATGCGGGCGGCGACCGCCAGCCATGCAGAACGGCGGGTACTTGCGTAATGGCGCAGGTCAGTTTCGGTCCCCGTCCATAGAGTGCGTCCGTAGGTCGCGGGCGGGACGTGCCGATCCGGGAGCCCTGACACGGGCCATCTGTAGCGCACTAGAGCTACACTGCGGTATGCTGGTCTGGGTGAAGGAGGTTACCGTGGCTGCAAGCACATCGTTCCGTATCAGCGACACGGCCAGGACTCGCCTGACGTCACGCGCCGCCCGGGAGGGCATGACCGCTACGGCGCTGCTGGATCAGCTCATCGTTGA
>Ga0335075_10004388_pt1 | contig 22097 bp, 18 predicted proteins | sample Lox_Sample_24_FD_206723 | JGI IMG/M metagenome (GOLD analysis project Ga0335075, IMG submission 206723) | Soil microbial communities from Loxahatchee National Wildlife Refuge, Florida, United States - Lox_Sample_2.4 | ecosystem: Environmental > Terrestrial > Soil > Wetlands | place: USA...
CGGCAGCCCTCGGGAAACGTGGTCTTGTCGTTGGCCGGGTTCATGATGTTCTCGAAGATCGCGTTGCCGCCGCTCGGCTCGAGGCAGGTGGCCACGCCGATCCCGGCCAGCTTCCCGGCCGCCCGCAGCTCGTCGCGCCGGTGCTCGAGCGCGGCCAGCCCCGGCTGGCCCGGCGTCCCGGCCAGGCTGATGACCTTGTCCAGCACGGCCGGGTAGTCGCCCGAGTCGTACTCGGTGCCGCTCGGTATCCGGTAGGGGAACTCGCCGGGCCGGATGAAGTTCCGGCGGCGGATGGCCAGCCGGTCCAGGCCCAGGGTGCGGGCGGCCGCGTCGACGGCGGACTCGATGGCGTAGTTCGTCGGAGCCTGCCCGAAGCCGCGCACCGCGACCTGGCCAGTCTTGTTGGTGGCGACGGCGGTGGCGGTGTAGCCGACCGACCCGATCCGGTACGGCCCCACGATCGCGCCGATCGGCTTGGCCAGCTGCAGCGGTGACCGCCCGGGAAAGGCTCCCTCGTCGTCGATGACCGCGATCCGGATGCCGGTGAAGTCCCCGTCGCCGGTGCAGGCCAGCTCGACGTCGAAGATCCGGTCCGGGCCGTGGAAGTCCCCGCCGTGCATGTTCTCGGCCCGGTCCTCGATGAGCTTGACCGGCGCGTGCAGCAGCGAGGACAGGTGCCCGGCCAGCACGGCGTGCTTGATTCCGCGCTTGACGCCGTAGCTCCCGCCCACGTCGACGTCGAAATGGACCCGGACCTGGTTGCTGGCCAGGCGCAGGGCGCGCGCGAGCTGGTCAGGGAACTGCGGCATCTGCACCGAGGCCCAGACGTCGAGCAGCCGGGCGTCAGCATCCCAGCTGGCGACGACGCCGAACGTCTCGAGCGGGACGGTCGAGTTCCGGTTCCACCGCACCCGGACCCGGCTCACCGAGTCCGCTCGGGCGAAGTCCCCGGCCACGTCACCCCAGGTGAACTCGCGGTGGGCCAGGACGTTGGTGCCGAGCGCGGCGTGCACGAGCGGTGAGTCGTCGCGGAGGGCCAGTTCCGGGTCGAGCACCACCGGCAGCGGCTCGTAATCCACGCTGACCAGCTCGGCTGCGTCCTCGGCGACGGCCCGGGAGGAAGCCACGACGGCCGCCACCCACTCGCCCGCGTAGCGGGTCTCCTCCACCGCCAGCGGCCGCCACTGCACGGCGGGCAGGGCGGCGCGGGCGGGCAGAGGGAGGTACTGCCGCAGCGGCTCGGTCGACTTGGCCAGCTCCGCGCCGGTCAGCACGCAGGCCACGCCGTCGACCTCGAGCGCTTCGGCCGCGTCGATGGACGTGATCAGGGCGTGCGCGTGCGGGCTGGTGACCAGCCCGGCGTGCAGCGTGCCCGGCGGCGTGATGTCCGCGACGAACCGCCCGCGCCCGGTGACGAAGCGCCGGTCCTCGCGGATCCGGGATGGCTGCGAGGCCCACCGGCGGCCGGCCGGCTGCTCAGCTGGCATCGGGCGGCCCTGCGGCGCAGCACTGGCGCGCGGCCAGTTCTACGGCCTCACGGATCTGCACGTACCCGGTGCAGCGGCAGATGTTCCCGCCCAGGGCCTCATCGATGTCGGCGCGGCTGGGCGCCGGGTTCGCCGCGAGCAGGGCGTGCACGGCGAGCACCATGCCGGGCGTGCAGTAGCCGCACTGTAAGGCGTGGGCCTGGCAGAACGCTTCCTGGACCGCGCTGAGCCCGGACGCCCGGCTCATCCCGCCCGCGCCCGCGCTCTCGGCGCCTATCCCTTCGATCGTGGTGACGCTGTGCCCGTCGGCCTGCGCGGCCAGGATGATGCAGGATCGCACCGGTTCACCGTCGAGCAGGACCGTGCAGCACCCGCAGACCCCGTGCTCGCAGCCGAGATGAGTGCCGGTCAGGCCCAGGCCGTCGCGCAGCAGGTCGGCCAGGCTGGTGCGGCCGGCGGTCTCGCAGGCCCGGCGCTCGCCATTGACGACCACTTCAATCCGGTGCCTGGTTCCCACTGCTCGAAGTTACCTCTGCGGGCGTCTACTCACCAACCGGGACATTCTGCTCCTCCCCCGCCACCCGGCCGGCGGCCGCTCAGACGATAAGAGCCCCGCAGATCCATAACCGCGTTGATTTGATCTTGGTTCGGGCTTGCTTTTCATGATCCGGGTTCCTGGAGCGCGAATAGACCACTCGAGGCACCCAGATCATGGAAACACGCCTTCCGAGGGGTGCACGGAGCCCGGTCTGGCTTTTATCGGCGGCTCACCCGTCACAGGAGTCACAGCGAGGATCGAAAGCAAGCGGCGAGTTATTCCGGCGCGAGCGCCAAGTGGGAACGATCATGGATGCAAGGCCGGCCCGGGGCGCTGACCGGCGGCTGAGGTCGGCCATGACAGGCTGTGACCTTAGCAACCGTTTAGCGTATATAGCCAGCGGAGATACCGTGAAAGTCATCAGGTATTTCGGGGGATGAAACGTCTTTAAACCATGTGGATTGGAGTATTGTCCAATGCTGCCGCGGTCACTAACGGGGTGGCAGGCCGGATGACCGTGCGCGCTGAGGGGGCAGCGACACTGGCTGCTACGGGGCCGCGGGGCGGCCAGTCTTTGAGGGGGTTGCGATGGTCGCGGTTAGGCCGCAACCAGAAAGCGAGCCACACCTCAATCTCGAGCTCACCTGCATGAGCAATCTTCTGGCCAGCGAGGAACGCGTGTACTTCAAGGACCGGGCGAGCCGGTTCCTGCTGGTCAGCGAGGGCTGGGTGGCCGCCTACGCGCCGGGGCGCACCCCGGAGGAACTGATCGGGAAGACGGACTTCGACGTCTTCAGCGAGCAGCACGCCGCTGCCGCGTTCGACGACGAGCAGCAGATTATGCGCACCGGCGAGCCCATCGTGAGCAAGGTGGAGCGGGAAACCTACAGCGGGCGGCCGGACGCCTGCGTGTCGACGACGAAGATGCCGCTTCGCAACGACCGGGGCGAGATCATCGGCACCTTCGGGATCTCCCGCGACGTCACGGCTCAGGTCAGGGCCGAGGAGGCCCTGACCAGACAGGCTAAGCAGCTGAGCATGCAGAACGAGCGCCTGCGCGAGCTGGACGAGATGAAGGATGAGTTCATCGGCCTGGTCTCGCACGAGCTGCGGACGCCGCTGACCTCGATCATCGGCTACGTCAAGCTGCTCAGGGACAAGCGCGTCAGCGAGCTGAACGCCGACCATTACGCCGATGTCATCCAGCGGAACTCACAGCGCCTGCTGCGCCTGGTCGAGGACCTGCTTTTCCTGTCCCAGAATCATCCGGGGAAGATGGCCCTGGAGCTCCGCAGCACAGACCTCGGCGAGATCGCGGCCACCGCAGTAGAAGAGATGCGTCCCGAGGCCGAGCGGAGGCATATTGACCTGGCCCTGTCCGCCGGCACTGCCCCGCGCCTGCCGGTCGATGCGGCACGCATCGCCCAGCTGCTCGGCCATCTCATCTCCAACGCCGTGAAGTTCACCCAGGACGGCGGGAGGGTCCGGGTCGGGGTGGGAACCGAGGCAGACCAGGCCGTGCTGACCGTCGCCGACACCGGCGTCGGCATCCCCGCCGCCGACCGGGAGCGGATCTTCGACCGCTTCTTCCGGTCAGCGGTCGCGACCCGGCAGGCGATCCCCGGCACCGGGCTGGGGCTGACCATCGCCAGGGACATCGCCGCCGCGCACGACGGCACGATCACGGTCGAGAGCGATGAGGGCCGCGGAAGCACGTTCAGGATCTGGCTCCCGCTCCGGCCGGCGCCGCTCCCCAGCACCACGGATTGTGCCGCCAGGGAGGCTCGCCGGGCGTGACCGCAGCCGCCGTCGCGCGGATGGGCACCAGACCGTCCTAGCGCGGGTTCGGCGGCTTAGGAGGGTTCCGGCAGCGAGACCGGGCTGGTCCGGGCTGGGTCCAGGGCGGCGGCCAGGTGCTCGACCAGCTCGGTCAGGATGGGCTGCGGTGTGGCGAAGTTGAGCCGGAACGACCCGGCGCCGCCGAGGCCGAAGGCGGGACCGTCCACCACGGTGATGTGCGCGCGCTCGGTGACCAGCGCGCCGGGTGAATCCGGCAGGTCCAGCCCGGCGCAGTTCAGCCAGGCCAGGTAGGTGCCATCGGGCGGGCGGTAGCGCACCTGGGGCAGGTGGCGGGCGAGCAGGTCGGCGAGCAGGCGGCGGCTGTCGTCCAGGTAGGCGACGACTTCGTCCAGCCATGGCTGGCCGTGCCGGTACGCGGCGATGTTGGCGACGACGCCGGGATTGCTCGCTCCGCGGCTGGCGAAGAACCCCATCTGGTCCCAGCGCTGCCGATCGGGCTCGTTGCTGAGGATCACCTGGGCGCACTTGAGCCCGGGCAGGTTCCACGCTTTCGAGGCGGACGTGGCGGTCAGGGTGTGCGACGCGGCCGCCTCAGAGGTGGATGCGTAGGGGATGTGGTGCAGGCCCGGGTAGACGAGCGGGGCATGGATCTCGTCGGCGAAGACCCGGCCGCCGTGCCGTTCGACCACGTCAGTCAGCTGCAGGATCTCCTCGCGGCTGAAGACTCGCCCGAGCGGGTTGTACGGGTTGCAGAAGATGAGCAGGTGGCCCCCGGCCCGGAAGGCGCCGGAGATCGCGTCGAGATCGAGGGTGAAGAAGCCGGCGTCGTCCCGCATCGGCACCTGGATGATCTCTCGGCCGACGAGGCCCGGCACGGCGAGGAACGGCATGTAGGCGGGCGTGGGCAAGATGACCGGTGAGCCCGGGCGGGAGTAATGCGAGATGGCGATCTCAAGCGCCTTGATCACGTCCGGAACCGGGTGGATCAGCGCGGGATCGACCGCCCAGCCGTAGCGGCGCTGCTCGAACTCCGCGCAGGCGGTGGCCAGCTCGGCGGCCAGATGCGGCGGCAGGTAGCCGAAGTTCGCGTCCGCGGACAGCTGGGCCAGCGCGTCGAGGATCGGCGGCGCGGCGCCGAAGTCCATCTCAGCCACGGCCGCCCCGAACCCGCCTGGGCCCGGGGCTGTCCACTTGACGCTGCCGCGGGCCCGCAGGGTCGCCGCGGTGGTGGTGTCGATGGCCTGCCTGAGGGAATGCGGCCTGCCGTTCATCGTGGCCGGTACCCGCCGTAGATCACGTAATCCAGCCGCTTCCAGTAGACGTCGATACCCGCGAATCCAGCCGACCGCAGATAGTCCAGTTGCTGGGCCAGCGGGATGATGTAGCGAACGTGGTTCTCCCAGCGGGCCTGCTCCTCAGGCGTTCGATGGTGCCGCTGGTTTGCCGTGTCAGGATCGTCGTGATCGTTCACCCGTTCCCAGGTGGCTTCGACAACGGGGTCTTCCGCGCTCACGGGGTCGTAGTTCAGGTACCAGCCACCGGGGGCGAGGCGGCCGAAGATCTCGGTGAACAGCCCCTGTTTGCGCTCATCGGTCAGGTGGTGCACGGACATCGAGGTGACCACAGCGTCCAGCGCCGCCGGGATCGCCGCGGGCCACTGGCCAGCCGCCATGTCGAACTCGACGTACCGGTAGCGCCCGGCGAACGGCTGCAGGTCACGCTCGCCCGCCCGCATCATCTCGGCTGAGAAGTCGGCCAGGATGGCCGTGCTGCGCGGGCGCAGGCTGAGGATCGCGCGCGACGCAGCCCCGGTCCCCGCGCCCAGATCCAGGAACGTGAACGCGTCCTGCTCCCCGAAGGGGAGGAGAAGCGCCATGAGCCGCCGCTGGGCGGCCCGGTTCGCCTCGCGTCGCTCCTGTTCCACCGCCCAGGCCTGAACGGCCTCCGCCGACTGCCAGATGGCCGCGTTGGTGTCCGCAGGATGCTCCATGAGCAGAGGCTAACCCAAGCGCCCGCCAGCCTGGCCGGGCCCGTCTCCCACCACGGCCGGGTGCCGCGCAAGGAAGCTGGGGAGCCGGAAAAGCGTTAGGCACCCGGGGGCTGCGCCGTCATCCTGGGTGTGGGTCCCGTGCGGTGCTATGGAGACTGTTGCTTTGACTACCCGAGTGGAAGCGCGCAGGCGCGCGGTGCCGGTGGTGTCCTATCCGCCCGGGCTCCCGGTCAGCCAGCGGAAGGACGAGATCGCCGCGGCCATCCGCGACCACCAGGTGGTCATCGTCGCGGGCGAGACTGGCTCAGGAAAAACCACCCAGCTGCCGAAGATCTGCCTGGAGCTTGGCCGGGGCGTCGCCGGCCAGATCGGGCATACCCAGCCGCGGCGGATCGCGGCCCGCACCGTGGCCGAGCGGATCGCCGACGAACTCGGCACCGAGATCGGCACGGTGGTCGGCTACAAGGTCAGGTTCACCGACAAATCCAGCGACAGCACGCTGGTCAAGGTCATGACGGACGGGATCCTGCTGGCCGAGATGCAGCGGGACCGGCAGCTGCTGCGCTACGACACCCTCATCATCGACGAGGCTCATGAGCGCAGCCTGAACATCGACTTCATCCTCGGCTACCTGAAGCGGCTGCTGCCCAGCCGGCCCGACCTCAAGGTCATCATCACCTCGGCCACGATCGACCCGGAACGGTTCTCTAAGCACTTCTCGGACGCACCGGTGATCGAGGTGTCGGGGCGGACTTACCCGGTCGAGGTCCGGTACCGGCCGCTGGCCGATCTGGACCGCCGCGGTGACGAGCAGCCAGACCAGGCCCAGGCCATCTGCGACGCGATCCGGGAGCTGCGCGCCGAGGGGCCCGGGGACGCCCTGGTCTTCCTCAGCGGCGAGCGGGAGATCAGGGACACCGCCGACGCGCTGGCCGACCAGGCTGACCTGGCCGAACTTGAGGTGCTGCCGCTCTACGCCCGGCTGTCAGCCGCCGAGCAGCACCGGGCCTTCCAGCCGCATCGCCGGTCGCGCGTGGTGCTGGCGACCAACATCGCGGAGACCTCGCTGACCGTGCCGGGCATCAGGTACGTGATCGACCCGGGCACGGCCCGGATTTCCCGTTACAGCTACCGGACCAAGGTGCAGCGGCTCCCCATCGAGCCGATCTCCCGGGCCTCGGCCGACCAGCGCAAGGGCCGGTGCGGGCGGACCTCCGACGGCATCTGCATCCGGCTGTACAGCGAGGAGGACTTCACCTCGCGGCCGGAATTCACCGACCCGGAGATCCTGCGCACCAATCTGGCCTCGGTCATCTTGCAGGCGGCCGCGCTCGACCTGGGCGAGGTCGCGGACTTCCCGTTCCTGGACCCGCCGGATTCCCGGAACATCGCCGACGGCGTGCGGCTGCTTGAAGAGCTGGGCGCGATCTCCCAGGACGGTGCTAGCCCGGGGGGACGACCCCCCCAAACCCCCCCGGCTGACTCGGCCGGAACCCGCCGCCGGGGCGCAACCCGGCTGACCTCCGTGGGGCGCAAGCTGGCCCGGCTGCCGGTGGACCCGCGCCTCGGCCGGATGATCCTGGAGGCCGGCCACAACGGATGCACCCGCGAGGTGCTGATCATCACGGCGGCGCTGTCCATCCAGGACCCGAGAGAACGGCCCGCGGACGCCCGCGAGGCCGCCGACGCCATGCACGCGCGCTTCGCCACCGCGGGCTCGGACTTCCTGGCCTTCCTGGCGCTCTGGGACTACCTGAACGACCAGCAGCGCGAGCTGTCGTCGTCCGCGTTCCGCCGCCTGTGCCGCCGCGAGTACCTGCATTACCTGCGCGTGCGGGAGTGGCAGGACGTGCACGGGCAGCTGCGGCAGGCGGCCAGGGACGTGGGCATCACCGCCGGCCAGGATCGCGGGACGCCGGCCGGCGCCGCCGACCGGGTACACATGTCGCTGCTGGCCGGCCTGCTCTCGCACATCGGGATGAAGGACACGGCCGCGAAAGACACGGCCCAGAAGCCAGAACGGAGACGGCGCGGCCCAGCCGAGTTCACCGGCGGGCGGGGGGCCCGCTTCGCCATCTTCCCCGACTCGGCTCTGGCCAGGAAGCCACCCCAGTGGGTGGTGGCCGCCGAGCTGGTCGAGACATCCCGGCTGTGGGCCAGGACGGTGGCCCGCATCGAGCCCGAGTGGGCTGAGCCGCTGGCCGCGCACCTGGTCAAGCGCACCTACAGCGAGCCGCACTGGGATGCCAGGCGGGGCGCGGCCGTGGCGTTCGAGAAAGTAAGCCTGTACGGGCTGCCGATCGTGACCGAGCGCAAGGTGAATTACGCGCGGGTCGACCCCGCCGCGGCCCGGGACCTGTTCATCTCCGGCGCCCTGGTGGAGGGCGACTGGGAAACCCGCCATACGTTCTTCCACCGCAACCGGCGGCTGCTCGAAGAGGCCAGGGACGTGGAGGACAAGGCCAGGCGGCGCGGCATCGTCGCCGACGACACGGCCGTGTTCGACTTCTACGACGGGCGGATACCCAAGGACGTGACGTCGGCCCGGCATTTCGATGCCTGGTGGAAGAAGGCGCGAGCCGAAACGCCCGACCTGCTGACGTTCACCCCGGCCGATCTCGTCGGCCCCGCCGCCGAGCAGGTCACCGCGGCCGACTATCCCCGCGCCTGGGAGGGAGAGCTCCCGCTGTCGTACCAGTTCGCTCCGGGCGAGCCGGACGACGGGGTGACGGTGGACATCCCGCTGACCGCTCTCGGCCAGGCGAACGCCGAGGAGCTTGGCTGGCAGGTGCCGGGCCTGCGCGAGGAACTGGTGACCGAGCTGATCCGGTCACTGCCCAAGGAGCTGCGCCGGGCCTTCGTGCCCGCACCGGACACGGCCCGGGCCGTGATCGCGCGGCTGGGCCAGCCGCACGGCGACCTGCTCGACGCTCTGGGCGCGGAACTCGGCCGCCTCGGCGGCGTGCCGGTCCCCCGCGACGCGTTTGACCCGTCCCGGGTGCCCGGCCACCTGAGGATCACGTTCCGGGTAATGGATGGAGACCGCGAGCTGGCCAGGGGCAAGGACACCGAAGCGCTGCGCCAGCAACTGCGGCCCCGCCTGCAGGCGATGCTCACCGAGGCGGGCGACGGCCTCATCCGCACCGGCCTGAAGGACTGGACCATCCCCGCCCTGCCGCGCGTCTTCACCCGTGACCAGGGTGGTGCGGGCCCTTCACACGGTGCTAGCCCGGGGGGGCGACCCCCCCAAAACCCCCCGCTTATCGCCTACCCGGCGCTGGCGGACGCCGGGAACGCGGTGGACGTGCGGCTGTTCGAGACCGAGGCCGAGGCCAGCGCGGCCATGCTGCGCGGCACCCGGCGGCTGGTCCTGCTGCAGGTGCCATCAGGCATCCGTTCCATCGCCGGCCGGCTGCCGAACGAGCGGAAGCTGGCCATGAGCCGGAGCCCGTACCCGAGCGTGAGCGCCCTGCTCGACGACTGCGTCGCGTGCGCGGCCGACGAGGTGATAACCGAGGCCGGCGGCCCGGCCTGGGACGCCGACGGCTTCAAGCACCTGGTGGCGGAGGCGCGGTCCGCCCTGCCGCTGGCCACGGCGCAGGTTCTCGACGTCGTGTCGCGGGTTCTCGAGGCGGCCCAGGAGGCCGAGGCCAGGCTGCGGCGCGAGGGCGCCCCCGGGCTGGCCCCGGCGCTGGCCGACGCGCGCGCCCAGTTCGCCGCGCTGATCTATCCGCAGTTCGTCAGCGAGACGGGGCTGCGGCGGCTGCCCGACCTGGTTCGCTACCTGCAGGCGATCAGCCGCCGGCTCGACACGGCGGCGGCCAGCCCGGGCCGCGACGGCGAACGCATGGCGGCCGTGCACCGGGTGACCGATGCCTACCAGCGGGCCATGGCGGCGCTTCGGCCGGCTCAGCGGTGCGGTGCGGAGGCCCGGTCGGTGCGCTGGATGATCGAGGAGCTGCGGGTAAGCCTGTTCGCCCAGGTGCTCGGCACGCCCGGTCCGGTGTCCGAGAAGAGAATCATGGCCGCGCTGGACCGGCTGGCGGACGCGCGCTGACCGACTGCACGATTTAGCCGGTTTTACGGTATATCAGCCATATTTCTTGCGGAGCTGGAGCGCCCGTGCCAACATGATGGGATTACTGCTCGTGCAGCCATCCGGCGTCGCCAGGTCGACAAGGGGGTCGGGCATGACGGAACCCCTCGATTCCCCGGAACGGGCCGCCGCGCAGGCGGCGCACACCAGCGCGGCCGGGCGGCTGCTGGCGGTGCTCGACGCCTTCGGGCCGCAGCACTCGGCGCTGTCGCTGAGCGAGATCGCCCGGCGGGCCGGGCTGAGCCTGTCCACCGCCCATCGGCTGGTCTACGAGCTGGCCAGCTGGGGCGCCTTGGAACGCGGCCCTGGCGGGCGTTACTCGATCGGGCTGCGCCTGCTCGAGCTGGCCGCGCTCTCCCCGCGCGGCCTGGGGCTGCGCGAGGCGGCGTTCCCCTACCTGGACGAGTTGCACCACCGCACCCGTGGCAACGTGCATCTCGGCGTGCGCGACGGAGTCGAGGTCGTCTACGTCGAGACGATCCGGGCCTGCGCCACCCACCCGACCAACGGCCGGATGGGTGACCGCTGGCCGATGCACGCCACCGGCACCGGCCTGGTCCTGCTCGCGCTGGCCGACCACGAGCTGCAGGAGCGGGTGCTCCAGGGGCCGCTGGTGCGCTTCACGCCGCTGACCGTCACCGACCCGGCCCAGCTGCGCCGCCAGCTGGCCCAGGTGCGACGGTCCGGGTTCGCCGTGGCCCGGGGGCAGATCACGCTGCCGGATGTCGTGGTGGCGGTGCCGGTCTACGACCAGCTCGGCGGGGTGGCCGCGGCGATCAGCGTGGTGGTTGAGACCGAGCGGGCCCAGCCCCGGGTCCTGGCCAACATGCTGGCCGACGCGTCGAGTGCGATCACCCGCAGGCTGGCGCCGCCGTCCGGGCATCGGCGGGCAACCGCACACCCGCGGCCAGGACTGCCGCCGATCCCGCCTGCGCTGCCGCACCAGGTCAGCGCGCTGAGCTGAGACCGAGCCAGCGGAAGGCGTTGTTCCAGGTGATGTCCTCGACCACGTCCGGGGGCAGGCCCATGGAGCGGAGCGTCCGCCCGGCCGGCTCCTCGCGCGGCATCGCCGGGAAGTCCGATCCGACCAGGATCCGGCCGGAGCCCAGCAGGTCGACCAGATACCGTATCGCCCGCCTGTCGAAGACCAGCGAGTCGTAGTAGAAGCGGCGGGCGTACTCCAACGGCGACGGCCCATCGTCCGGCGCGATCGCGCGCTCGGGCACCGGTGGCTCCTCGTTCCAGGTGCCGCTCCAGAAGTACTGCGCGCGGGGCAGCGCCAACGGGAAACCCCCGGCGCCGTGGCTGAACGAGACGCGCAGGCCGGGGCACTTGGCCGCGGTACCCCCGCTGATGAGGGACGCGGCCGCCAGACCGCCTTCCACCCCGACCGCGTACGTGCCCCGGGCCGACGGCGGCAGGCGGCTGCTGGCGGCCGGCATCGCATGCACGAAGATCGCCAGGCCGAGCCGCTCGGCCTCGGCGAAGAACGGCAGGAACCGCTCGTCGCCGATCGAGGCATCCAGGATGTTCGAGGCGATCTCCACCCCACGCAGCCCGAGGCCGGCCAGCCCGGCCAGCTCGGCAGCGGCGGCGTCCGGGTCCTGCAGCGGCACCATGCCGAGCCCGATCAGCCGGCTGCGATCGAAGGAGCACAGCTCGGCGGTGAACTCGTTCACGTGCCGGGCCAGCGCGAGGCCGTCGGCGACCGGCAGGTCGTAGCGCAGCAGCGGCGGCATCGGCGAAAGCACCTCGACGCCGACGGAGGCCGCGTCCATGGCCTCCACCCTTCGCTCCGCCTCGAAGAACACGTCACGGGCCTCGAACCGCATGGGGCCGAAGACCAGCGTCCGGGCCGTGCTCCCGCCGACCGGCTCCATGCGGGGGAAGCACACGGGCGCATCGGGCGGATAGTCGCGCGGCAGCAGGTGAGCATGAGCATCAACCAGCACGGACAGCCTCCGGACGCGGTGAGCTAGGTGTCGTGGACGATCACGCCGCGGATGTTCTTCCCGTCGGCCATGTCGCGGTACGCCTCGTTGACCTGGTCGAGCCGGTACCGGCGGCTGACCAGCTCATCGAGCTTGAGGTCGCCGGAGCGGTACAGGCCGAGCAGCCTCGGGATGTCGTAGAGCGGATTGCAGTCGCCGAACAGCGCGCCCCTGACCTGCCGCTGGTAGCCGATCAACTGGCCGGCGTGGACGTGGACCGCATGCTCGTCTATGTGGCCGACGGCGGTGATCGTGACCTTGCCGCCCTTGCCGACCACCTGCACGGCGGCGTTCACGATCTCCTCGGTGACCACGCCCGGCGTGCAGATCGCGTGATCGGCAAGCTGGCCCCAGGTCGTCTCGACGACGAAGTCGTGAGCCTCGCGCGCGCCGGCGAAGACGTGCGTGGCGCCGAACACCTTGGCCATGTCCCGCTTGAACGCGACCGGGTCCACGACGATCACGTTCTTCGCGCCGGCGTACCTGGCTCCCTGCACCGCGTTGCTGCCGACGCCGCCCGCGCCGTAGACGACCACCGTGTCACCGGCGCGGACCCCGGCCGCGTACACCGCCGAGCCCCACCCGGTGGGGACACCGCAGCCGACCAGGCACGCGACCTCGAACGGGATGTCGTCCGCGACCGGGACGCACGCCCATTCCGATACCACCGCGTACTGAGAGAAGGTGCCGAGGGTGCAGAAACCGCCGAGATCCTCCCCGCCCAGGTGGAAGCGGAAGGTGCCGTCGAGAAACATGCCGGTGCCGGCGTTGAGCCCCTTGACGCACATGTTCTGGTGCCCGGTCGAGCACGGCCGGCAGGCGCCGCAGGCCGGGATGTAGGAGCAGATGATCCGGTCGCCGGCCTTGACCCGGCGGACGTCTGGCCCAGTCGACTCGACGATCCCGGCGCCCTCGTGGCCGCCGACGACCGGGAAGCGCACTGGCGCGTCGCCCTGGGTGATGTGGTCGTCGGAGTGACACAAGCCGGACGCGTGGAACCGCACCCGGACCTCGTTCGCCTTCGGCTCGTCGAGCCGCAGGTCGGCCAGCTCCCAGCCGAGGCGCGGACCGCGCGCGATGGCGGCGCGGGTCGTGATGCTCATCGGTGACTCCTGGTGTTGGTTAGGACTCGTGGATGATCACGCCGCGGATGTTCTTGCCGTCGAGCATGTCCTGGTAGCCCTGGTTGACCTCGTCCAGGCGGTACCGCCTGGTGATGAGCTCGTCGAGCTTGAGGTCGCCGGACCGGTAGAGGCCGATCAGCCGCGGCACGTCGACCAGCGGGTTGCAGGCGCCGTAGATCGCGCCCTGGATCCGGCGCTGGTAGCCGATGAGCATGCCCGGGTTCTCGTCCACCCAGCCGTTGCCGACCGCGGTGATGGTGACCTGGCCGGTCTTGCCCACCACCTGAACGGCGTTGTGGATGACCTCGTCGTGCAGCACCCCGACGGTGATAATGGCGTGGTCGGCCAGCTCGCCCCAGGTGGTCTCGACCACGAACTCGTGCGCTTCCCTGGCGGTGGCGAACGTATGGGTGGCACCGAACACCGCGGCCATCTCCCGCTTGAACTCCACCGGGTCGACCACGACGACGTTCTTGGCCCCGGCCAGGCTGGCGCCCTGGACCGCGTTGCTGCCGACGCCGCCGCAGCCGTAGATCACCACGGTCTGGCCGGGGCGCACCCCGGCGGCGTACACCGCCGACCCCCAGCCGGTCGGCACGCCACAGGAGACGAGCGCGGCCACGTCGAACGGGATATCCGCCGGAACCGGGATGCAGGAGAACTCGGAGACCACCGTGAACCGCGAGAACGTGCCCAGCACGCACAGCCCGCCGAAGTCCTCGCCATTCTGGTGGAACCGGAACGTCCCGTCGCCGAACTCGCCGGTGGACGCGTTCTTCCCGGCGTCGCACAGGTTCTGCCGGCCCGTCGAGCAGTAGCGGCACGAGCCGCAGGCCGGGATGAACGAGCAGACCACGCGATCCCCGACCGCGACCCTGGTCACGCCCGGCCCGACGCCGTCGACGACGCCCGCGCCCTCGTGCCCTCCGACCACCGGAAAGCGCATGGGCGCATCGCCCTTCTGGATGTGGTCGTCGGAGTGACACAACCCGGCCGCGTGGAACTTGATCCGGACCTCGTTGGCCTTCGGCTCGTCGAGCTCCAGGTCGGTGATCTCCCACGGCTGGCCCGGCGCCCGGCACACCGCGGCGCGGGTGGTCATGCTCATGCGGGGCCCCTTTCTCTGTCCACGATGTAGCCAGGAAGACGACCCCCGCCATACCTCTTTCGCTTCGTGGAAGACAAAGCCCGGGCTAGCCGCCAGGCAGGTCATCCTCGGTGAACGGGGGTGTCTCGTCCAGGACGATCAGCGGCAGCGGGCCAGCCAGGTCCTCCGGTGCGGCCGGCGCATAGGCGAAGTTCTTGGCCCGGGCACCGCCGTCGACAACCAGGTCGGTGCCGGTGATCAGCCTGGCGTAGTCGGAGCACAGCCAGGCCACGGCGTGACCGATATCGGTCGGGGTTCCGGTCGTCCCCATCGGGATCATCGGCGCCCGCGGCCCCGGAAACCGGCTCGGCCTGCGCCACGGCTCGTCGCCCGTCGGGCCGCCGAGCCCGCCGCCACGCTGGTGCAAGACTCCGCCCGGGTCCAGCCCGGCCCTGGCCCGCTCGGCCATCAATTCCGGATTGTCGGGGTTGGGCGCGGTCGGGGTGAAGCTGTTGACCCGGATTCCGTACGGCGCCAGGTCCATGGCCGCGGCCCGGACGAAATTGTTCACGCCGCCCTTGTTGAACGCATAGGCGATGATGCCCGCCGACGAGGTCCAGCCATTGGATGAGGACATGCAGACAATCGAGCCCCTGATCCGGCGCTCAGCCATCGCCCGGCCCACGTATTTAGTGTTGAGGAAATAGCCCAGCGCCGAGACGCGTACCGCCCGCTCGAAGAACTCGGCCGTCTCGTCGAGCACGCCCCGGCCGCCGAGCAGGGCCGCGTTGTTGACCAGTATGTCGATGCGATCCCACCGGGCGAGCACGTCGCCGATATACCGCTGGACCGCGGCCTCGTCGGTCACGTCGCCGGGAGCGGCCATCGCCTCGCCACCGTTGCGCTCGATGCGGGCCAGGCACGCCTCGATCGCCGTGGCGTCCACGTCGTTGCAGGCGACCTTGGCGCCGTACCGGGACAAGGCCAGCGCGACTCCGCTGCCGATGTTGGGCCCGACCCCGGTGACCAGCGCGACCTTGCCCGCTAGTGAGATCTCCAACGGTCACACCTCCCGCTGCGGCGCCCTGACTGCACGCGACGTTACGGCCGCGGCGCTGTCCCGGGCCAGGTGGCTTCCGCGACGCGGAAAATTCGGGTGACCGCGAGGATCACGCCCGGCAGAATCGTCCGCATGCCAGCGCCGTTCGTCCCGGGCCTTGAACTCGCGGGCGCCCTTTTCGCCGAGGTGGTCAGCCCGCTGCTGGCCGAGGCGTTCCCGCGGCTGCCCTATGCGGCGGCGCTGCTGGGACCCGGTTCGGAGGTTCTCGGCTACGACTCGGTCCGCTCCACTGACCACAACTGGGGCCCTCGCCTGCAGCTCTTCCTGGCCGCCGACGACGCCGACGATCACGCCGCCGCGATCAGCGCGATGCTGGCCAGCCGGCTGCCGGCGAGCTTCCGCGGCTATGCCACCGCTTTCCCCAGCACCGAAGAACCTGACGGCCTGGCCCGGCACCGGGTAATGGTCACCGAGCTGAGGGCCTGGCTTACCGGCCAGCTCGGGTTCGATCCGCGGGAGCCCATCACCGTGGCGGACTGGCTGGCGACTCCCACGCAGCGGCTGGCCGAGGTCACCGCGGGGGCGGTCTTTCATGACGGGCCTGGCGGCCTCAGCCAGGCCCGCACCCGGCTGTCCTGGTATCCGCGCGATGTCTGGCTGTACGTGCTGGCCTGCCAGTGGCAGCGCATCGCTCAGGAAGAGGCCTTCCCCGGGCGCTGCGCCGAGGCGGGCGACGAACTCGGATCGGCCATCGTCACCGCCCGGCTGGCCCGCGACCTGATGCGGCTGTGCCTGCTGATGCGCCAGCGCTACCCGCCCTACAGCAAGTGGCTCGGCACCGCCTTCGCCCAGCTCCCCGAGGCAGCCGCCGTCGCGCCGCACCTCACCGCGGCCGTCGCCGCGACCAGCTGGCCCGCCCGCCAGCGGCACCTGGGCCAGGTCTGCGAAACGGTCGCGGGCATGCACAACGAGCTGGGGATAACCCAGCCACTAAACACCCGCACCCGCGGCTACTTTGACCGGCCTTACCAGGTTCTTGACGCTGGCCGGTTCACCGCAGCGCTGCGGGAGGCCATCACCGACCCGGTGATCCGGCAACTGTCCGCGGCCGGTGCGGTCGATCAGTTCATCGACAGCACCGACGCACTCGGGAACACGGGCTTCCTGCGGGCCGCGATCGCCGGGGAATTACCCGAAATCCGCCTGGCCGGTCGACAAAGCGAGCAGCGTGATCTGGCATCATAGAAGGCAATGAGCAAATCAAATCGCACACGCTTCCCGGTCACCGTCACCCGGCTTCCGGTTAGCCGCTGCCAGATCTGCCAGCGCACCATCGCCACCAGGACCGGCCAGGCCAGCGCCGCGCTTACCGAGCACTACCGCCGGGAGCATCCCGAGATCCTGGACACGGCGTCCGACCGATCCGTCTGAGCCATCGCGGCATCCGCAGTTGCCTCTGGCGTGCCCGCTGCGGTCGTCGTCCGGGTCAGCCCGGGAGGTTTCTGGCTCCTGGGCCGTCGTTGCCGAGGCGGTCGCCGGGGTTGGCGAGCTGGCAGGTGTCAAGAGACAGGCAGCCGCAGCCGATGCAGCCGGTGAGGCTGTCGCGGAGCCGCTGCAGCTGCGCGATCCGGGCGTCGAGGTCGTCGCGCCACGCGGCGGAGAGCCGGGCCCAGTCGCTGCGGGTCGGGGTCCGGCTGTCGCCGAGCTGGTCGAGGGCCTGCTTGATCGTGGCCAGCGGGAGGCCTACGCGCTGCGAGGCCCGGATGAAGGCGACGCGGCGGAGCATGTGCCGCGGGTAGCGGCGCTGGTTTCCGGCCGTACGCCGGCTGGCGATGAGCCCCCGCGCTTCGTAGAAGTGCAGGGCGGATATGGCCGCCCCGCTGCGCGCAGACAGTTGGCCGACCGTCAGCTCGTGGATATCGGCGGGAAGCTGTGGCACGGGACCCCTCTTGACCTGAACATTACTTGAGGTCAGAGGATAACAAGCATGACTCTTACCAGCGCAGAGCAGGGTTACCTGGCCGCCCAGCCGCGAGGGCGGCTGGCCACGATCGCACCGAACGGCAGCCCGCAGAACAAGCCAGTTGGGTTCTCGTACAACCCCGGCCTGGGGACGATCGATATCTACGGCTTCAACATGGGGCAGAGCAGGAAGTTCCGCAACGTCGCAGCCAACCCCCGGGTCGCCTTCGTGGTCGACGACGCTCCCGGGACGGGCGCAGAGGGCATGCGCTTCCTGGAGATACGCGGGCTGGCTGAGACGGCCGCTGGGCAGGCCCCTGCGGAGGGCGGCGCCCACCCGCAGATCATCCGGATCCGTCCCCGCCGGGTGATCAGCTGGAACATCGACCCCGCCCACCCCGGCCTGCAGGCCCGCGACGTTGACGCTGACGGCTAGCCAGCCATCCAGCGGTGGCACGCTTTAGGCATGACGAAGAGCATGAAGCACCTGGGCATCCTGGCTCACAGCACCGAAGGCGCCTCACTTTGCTTCCTGGCCTTCTGCCAGGAAGGGGTTCGCCGCTTCGGTTCCCACGTGTACCCGGACATCACCCTGGACTACATCGCCTTCGGGCCCAGCATGCCCGCCTGGGACGCGGGAGATCACGACTCGATCCGGGCCACCCTGTCGGTGAGTGCCGGCCGGCTCGCTCGCGCCGATGCCGACTTCTTCATCTGCCCGGACAACACCGCCCACATCGCTCTGGAACGGCCCGGGCCCGACCTGGCGCTGCCCGGCCTGCACATCGCCGGCGTGGTCGCCGACCAGGCCGCCAGGGAAGGGCGCCAGCGGGTCGGGGTGCTCGGCACCAAATACACCATGGGCAACCCGCTTTACCCCCGGGTGCTGGCCACTCGCGGCATCGCCGCCGAGATTCCGGGCGATAACGACCGGGACATCATCAACGAGATCATCTTCAATGAGCTGGTGAACGGCGTATTCACCGCGGAATCCCGCCAGGAGTACGTGCGCATCATCGAGAAACTGGCGGCCCGAGGGTGTGACGCAGTAGCTCTGGTGTGCACGGAAATCCCGATGCTGGTGACCCCCGATGTCTCTCCGCTGCCCACGCTGGACTCCACCCGGCTGCTGGCCCGTGCGGCCCTGGATGTCGCCACCGGCGACCGGCCCTTTCCGGCGTGGCGAGGCGGACCGGCCGGGGCATGACTGGCCCACGCGGCGGCCTGCAAAGACCCGGACGAGGGCTGAGTCACCTTACGCTATAGCCGTGGACGCTCGCGAGCGGGCCGCCCCCGTCATAGCCCCAGAACTGCTACCGCTACATGTGGCGGTGGCGATGGACGGAAATGGCCGGTGGGCCAAGGCGCGCGGCCTGCCACGGTCCGAGGGGCACCGGGCCGGCGCCGACCGGCTTACCGAGCTGGTGGATGCCGCCCTGGCCATCCGGCTGGCCCACCTGTCGGTCTATGGCTTCTCCACCGAGAACTGGAAGCGATCGCCCGATGAGGTCGCTCACCTGATGACCTTCACTGTCGACGCGCTGCGGACGCGGCTGGATGAGCTGGTCAGCAAGGGTGTACGCGTTCGCTGGTCCGGGCGGGCCTCGCGGCTGCGGCGCCCGGTGATCCGTGAGCTGCGCACGGCCGAGGAGGCCACCAAGCACAACCAGGCGCTCACGCTATACCTGTGCGTAAATTACGGCGGTAAGGCAGAACTGGCCGACGCCGTGGCTGCGATCGCGGTCAAGGCCTCCCGTGGCTTTCTGGCACCCGAGGCAGTTGATGAGCAGCTAATCGCCCAGCATCTGTATCAGCCCGACGCACCCGACGTGGACCTGTTCCTGCGGCCGTCAGGCGAGCGGCGAACGTCCAACTTCCTGGTCTGGCAGCTCGCCTTCGCCGAGATGGTATTCCTTGACGTCCTGTGGCCGGATTTCGGGCGCGAACATCTCTGGCAGGCCGTCGAAATTTACGCGGAACGCAAATTCCGGCTCGCCCAGAACTAGCGTGTCGCGTCAGGCATCGTTTGCCTCGGCGCGAATGGCGCAGACCCGGCGATCTGGGGAAGTTCAACTGGGAGCGATACCGTGCGGTTCTGTAGCCTCAGAACTCCAGTCCCCTAGGACGGCCGCCGGACTACGACCAGAGTTCAGCCCGGCGCGACCACCAGGCCTCGGCGGCGGTCATCGCGCCTTCGGCCTCGCGGATGCCGTCGCCCACGAGCCCTGCGGTGGCAGCCCAGTGCAGGGGTACAAGGGCTAGAGCCCCGGGGAGCCATCGGTACTCGTCGCGAGTCAGCGGTTCCGGAGCCGTGCTTTCGTAGGCGTCGAGCAGTCGTCGCGGCTCGAGCAATTCGCCGCTCGGTGCGACCTGGTGCAGGCTGCCCCCGATGTCGTACAGCCGCTCCCTGACCCTCGCGAAATCCAGGTCGAAGGTGGCCCATGAGCCGTCTGGCAGTTCTCCCGCGTTGCCCAATTTGTAGTCCCCATGAATCGGAGCGCATGGCAGTTCGACCTCCTTCCGGAGCTGGGAGAGCTCGCCAGTCAGCTGGCGCATCCGATGCACGACCGGCTCGCTGCGGGGTCCGAGCCTGCGGCGTGTGAAGCCGACCGAGTAACGCAGTTGGCCGAAGGTTCTGTGGTCGTCGAGGGGTTCGGGCGGACTGGGCTCCCAGACTGCTTTGAGCGCAGTGTGAACGCGTCCGAGCTCCTCGAATACGCGGACGTAGGAGTCGTCGTCTGCCCGTGGCTGCACGTGATCGATGAACTCCTCAAGCTCAGCCCAGCGATCAGCGACCCTCAGCAGGTCGCAGCCGGAAATCGGAATCGGCCGGGCGACGCGGACTTGCGTCCGCTGGAGCCGTTCCCGCAAGCGCCGCAGTCCCGCGACTCGCCCGCGGCGGACCCAGGGCCTGTGAACCCGCAGGACAACCGGCGGCTCAGCGTCTATCCGCACGTTGAGGTTGAATCCGCCGCCGATGTCTGCCCATCCGGCCCCGCACGCGACACGGTCGATCAGGGCCGAGACGGCCGGATCAGCTGGGCTGGCTCTAGGTCCAAACCAGCGCGGCAAGGCAGGGGGAGAGGTCGAAGCTTCGATTCCGGTCATGGCAATGGCCCGCCAGCGCACCCGACGGAGGGTCCGCCGGCGAACCCATCCTCCTCGACGCGGGTCGATCGTGCCACGCATGTGCCGGCAGGCGACAGGGCGAACGGTGGATGACGCGGCACTAGCTCGGCCGCTGGACCACCCAGCTCAGCGGCCTCGTCCGACCAGGGTCAGCCGCTCCGGAAACGGCCAGGCTTCCTCGCCCAGACCGTCTTGGCTCATGTAACCGAGCACGAGTTCTTCGAAGCTCACGTCGCTGGCCTCGAAGGCCGGGTCGGTCACCGGTCCGCTGAGACGGACCAGCAGCCTGGTCTGCCGTGGCGTGCGGGTGGCCTGCACGACGGTATGGGTCCGCTCGATCGCTCCGGTGTCCTTGCTCGGGCCGACCAGCATCGTGTGCGACGCGAGCAGTTCGTCGATGTCGCCGCACAGCTGGACCCGGGACCCGCCGAGCTGGATCAGGTGGTCGCAGACCCGTTCCAGGTCCACGACCATGTGCGAGGACAGCACCACGGTCAGCCCCCCACCCGCCTCCCCATCCCCCTTCATTGCCACCGCCTCGGCCAGAAGGCCGAGGAAGTTACGTCTGGCCAGCGGGTCGAGGGCCGCGACTGGCTCGTCGAGCAGCAGCAGTCTGGGCTGCTTGGCCAAGGTCAGCGCCAGCGCCACCTGGGCGCGCTGGCCCCCGGACAGCGTGCCCACCGGCTGGTCGAGCCTGATCCGCAGGTCACCCAGCCGCTGCCGGACCGATGCCGCGTCCCAGCGCGGGTTGAGGTGCGCACCGATGCCGATGTGATCCTCCGCGGACATCCGCCGGTATAGCGAGATCTCCTGGGCGAGGAAGCCGATCTCCGCCAGGAACGCCGGGTCCTGACGCGGCATCGAACCCAGCACCAGCGCCTCGCCGGCGGTCGGCCGGGCGAGGCCGGCCAGCAAGCGCAGCAGCGTCGTCTTCCCGGCGCCGTTCGGGCCGATCAGCGCCGATATCCGGCCTTCGGGGACGGTGATCGAGCAGTCGCTCAGGGCGGTCACCGTGCGGTACTGCTTCGACAGCCCGCGCGTCTCGATCACGGCCCCCCCGATGGCCGCGATCATGCGATCTCCTGCTGACCCGCCGCCCGCAGTGTGACGTGCAGCAGCGATTCGATCGATTCGTCGTCAAGCCCGGCGTCGCGGGCTTCCTGAACCCAGCGTGCCAGGCTGCGGCCGAGCCGGGAATGGGTGCCGGGCGGCGGACCAGGGGGGCGGCTCTTCACGAACGTGCCGTGCCCGGCCCGAGCCTCGACCAGTCCCTCGCGCTCGAGGTCGCGGTAGGCCTTGAGCACCGTGTTGGGGTTTATCGCCGTCTCCGCGACGACCTCCCGCACCGTGGGGAGCTGGTCGCCCACGTCGAGCAGGCCCATCCGCAGCGCCTGCCGCACCTGCTGCACGATCTGAAGATATGGGGGAGTCACCGAACGCCCGTCAACCCGGAAGCTGATCATGAACGTGCTCCCGTCATGTTCCGGTGTCCTAGGTTACTAGTACTTTAGGAGCTAGGTGGCGTCCCGTCAAGGTTCGCGGGAGCGGGCGGGCGCGACGGGAACACCCTGGTGAGCGAGAAGACGGCCACCGCGACGACGGCGAAAGCCAAGCCCCACGCCACCAGGTGCGCGGCGGCCGCCAGCACACCGGTGATCACGAACAGGACTATCTGTCCTACCAGCCTGGGCGGGTCGTCCAGCCGATGGCGGGAAGTGGGAGCAGCCCAGATCCCCCAGCACACGGCCGCGAGGACCGGGAACAGGATCGCCAGCGTGACATGCACGGCGAGCCCGGACCCGATCCTCAAGCCGCTCACCACCAGAAGCGCCA